>ERZ772871.9-NODE-9-length-379491-cov-41.9588_pt1 | contig 379491 bp, 354 predicted proteins | sample MGYA00511899_ERZ772871 | MGnify/ENA primary metagenome ERZ772871 (study PRJEB29015, sample SAMEA2737693) | human gut metagenome | biome: human gut; feature: human-associated habitat; material: faeces | place: China | collected 2012 ...
TAGCATGGGCTTATAGCCCTAGAGCAAACCACCCGTTGGACGGGTGGTTTTGATTAATTATTCTTTTTTTCGGTTGCCGTTTTGCTCTAAAATGAGATTTGTGCCGGTCTTTTTAATCTTATTTGGCTGATATTCAAGGATGTCAGCAACATCACAACCAAGGACTTCGCATATTCTGTCCAAGTGTTCAAGGTTAATGCGGTCACACATCTCATTATATATATCACATATTGTTGCAGGTCTTATGCCTGTTTTACGGGCAAGTTCAGCCTGCGTTATGCGGTATTTGCCAAGCAAATCGGACAAATGAATTTTAATCATAATAACGCCCCGAGTAATATAATATACTACTGCGTTATTATTTTGCTTAATTGGTAATATTATTACCAAATCAGTAATTGGTTATGATAATTTCTTTGAACTCCACACAATTATCGGGGGTTGCAGGGAGTAGATTTTGCCTACTTACGCACTTTATATTGTAACCTTTATACAAGTCACGAATGAAATCGCAATCGTTATAGGATAGGATAAAACGCCCTTTAATTCCCTTTAAAACGGCATTTAAACGGATGTGGTCGTCCTTATTAAACTTACTGTAATTGCGGTTATAATAGCGTTCAGAGGCTACATACGGCGGGTCAATGTAGAATAAGGCAGATTCTCGGTCGTATGTTTTTATAAGGTCTTCAAAGTCCCTGTTTTCGATGATTACGCTTTTTAACCGTTCTTTGTACTTTGGAAGTTCGGAAACAATATTATCAATCGTTTTAGGAGCTGTGGCGAATGAGTTTCTATTGCTACCAAAACTGCATTTGATTAAATAAAGATATCTTGCCGCCCTCTGTAAGTCCGTAAGTTCAACTTGTTGCTCAATCTCATAGCGATATTGCGAAAACAACTCACGAGATTGTAACCAGTCAACTTCTTTTTGAAGTGCTGAACAGTTGTTTTTTATTTGCTTATAAAGGTTAATCAGGTCACCGTCAATATCGTTAAATACCTCAATTTGACCTTTGATTTTATCCTTACCGAATAAGACCCAGCCTGCACCGCCACACACCTCTATGTAGCGGTTACAATCGCTGGGAATGAGTGATATAATCTGATTTTTAAGGTGGCTTTTGCCTCCAATCCACCCGATAAAGCTACGCATTTTTACCTCCATAATAACTTTTTTAGGGGCGTTATTATGGATATGTAAGATTAACCTAACGCTTTCTTTGCATTTGCAATTTTTTTGTCTTTAGACCAATTGCAATCATTTATGAGATGATAAATTGCATTGATTGTCTTTTCTCCGACAATGCCGTCAACTGTAATTTTAGCTGCTTTCTGTGCTTCTTTGACGGCTTTAAGAGTGCCATTGCCAAAGCCAGCCGAATTGTCAACTTTAGTCTTGATAATTTTCATGTTGTATAATGTAATCAGCTGCTTTTTAAAAGCAAGCGTTGCAAGATTTTTTGATCCCATTTTAATCATTTCTTCTTCCCCCTGATTTGAGTTATTTGCAGAAACATAATCCGGTCTGCATACATAGCTGATACAGCTTGCCCATCTTTTTTGACGGAGCACAGCACCGTTGCCACCGCCTGTGTTACCTTCAATAGTCGTGTAAGAGCCATCCGAATTAACACTTTCAATAATACCTACATGGTCAACGGCATAAGCACCGGGTACAATTGTGCTTGCCTCATTGCTCCAGTGAAAAAGAACAATATCGCCAGCTTTATAGCCGCTCCGTACGATTTTACCTTTGTTATAAAAAGTCTGTGCAAGAACACCACAACCGGCAGTTTTAACGCCGAGCATATCATCTGCATTTGCCTGTTTAAACAACCACCAAATAAAGGCAGCACACCAGTCATAGCAACTGCCCGATACTTCCGCTCCGTAAAACGCTGTATTATATTTACAATGTTTTACATTTGTTGCCTTTGTGCCAACTTCGGCACGGGCAATTTTAAGAATTTTATCTACTGTTGTTTTACTCATTTTATCCTCCTGTTGTCAACAATATAACACCTGAAAGAAAAATACCTATACATATAATCCATATCATAGGCACTTAACAATCATTACGATTGGCATCAACCATGCCTTCGCCGATGATATATGCTATCATCGTACCTGCGGACATAATAATTGATGTAACCTGTGCAGTTTCGGTTTCTGTTACTCCAAATCCCATAAGGAGTGCTGTAACAAAACCGATTACCGCTGCCCAAAATTTCCTGCTTGTAAGTTTCTGCTTCCAGTTGATTTTCTTCATTATGTTTCCTCGCTTTCTTCTATCATCGGATCATCTACAGTAGGATTATCACCCCACACCGCCATTACTGCGTTATAGTATTCATCAGACAGCACCGTTTTGATCTGTTCTCTGCCCGATTTGCTGTTCATGTATGCGTTGCGGATGTTTCCGCCTACCTGCATTTCTTCACCGTTAAAGGTCAAAAACTGTTGTCTGAGTACCGACACGCTGTCCTTCGTGAGCATATCGAGTGTGATTTTTTCTTTAAGTTCCATTTTTTTCATACCTCCGTTATTTTTATATTTTGTAAATCAAAGAAAAGTTTACCTGCTCATCAGCGACGAAATTATAAGCCTGTTTATTGAGCGGAGTAAACTGCAGCCAAGCTGATTTACTTGCACTTCCTCTGAACATTCCGCCGTTTTTGCTTATGCCGATATCATGAACAATCACATCCGATTTGTTTGAGAAAGGCATATTGAGCAAAGCTATTGTAGATGTTCCGCCTAAAGATGTTGCGTTCATAATGACGGTGACATTTACAATAACGATATCGCCAATTTTTTCATAAAGGCAAGTTGCAGATTTTATTTTATCAATCTGAGTAGAGTACGGAGTAAGAGTAGCTGTACCAAGTTCGATATTTGACGAATCGTATTTAGTTGCCAAGGCGGTTTTATCTGCTTTAACAAGCAGAGCGCTGTAAACCGTACCGCTTGTCAGATAACACGGACTATTATTTTTGGGTTCACTGTCAAACGGCATTGAATTGAGCTTTTGGGCAAGTTTTTGGTCTGTTCTTTCCTTCGTATATGCGTCCGTAATTCCGTACCCTGCGAGTGTTGTTGCCTTATTTGCCTTGCTATTTATAATAGCTGTAAGAACTTTGTTCTGTACAGGATTAACACTCTTAGCATCCAGTGCAGTATCGGTAAGCACAGCTCCACTCTCGGTCAGAGCAATGACACGGGACAATATGTCTAATAATTCGGGATAATAGTCAGAGGTAGTAATATCACCGTCATAATCGCCGTGAGTGTTTATTACAAACGGCTGTGTAGAGTAGGTACGAGTACCGTCTGTAAGCACAATTTTAGCAACCGTTCTGCCGGCGGATGAAAGCATAGCCTTATCTGTAGTTACAGTAACAATATTTTTTGCTACTGTAGCATTTACAGCAAAATAGTTACTGCCGCTTTTACCTTTGCACACAGCTGTCGCACCGGTTGCATCGTAAGCCTCGCCGTCAGCGGTAAGGGTAATCTGTATCTTTCTGCCGATATCAAACTGCCCTGCGGATATAACAACAGGTGTAGCCTGACAATTTAAATCAAGCGTAATTTTAGCAACATATTCATTCATCGGCGTGCTCCTTTTCCGTTGTTGTAGCTTCGCCTGTGAGTTCTGCGATTACCTGTGATTTAATATCCACAAGCACTGATGACATTATGCCGTCAATAAGACTGGCTGGAAAGCCGTATTTACTTACAATTGCATTAACAGCGGCAATAAGTTCTGAACGAGCTGATTGTAATGCTAATGGACTAAGTTTCGTCTGCATTTTTATCCTCCTTTGAGTGAATTTCTTCAGACCGTTCTGCCGGTCTTGATTTATCCGTTTCGGCAATTTCCTTCGTATTGATTATGTAATCCATTTTAATTACCTCCTAAGCAGTTAACGATTGAAGAATGCCATTTTTGAAGGTCATTTTAAACTCTTTCCAAGTTGCTGCTGTACCATTGCTGTTAAATGATGTTACATAATAACCCGAAAAAGTGTCTGTAATAGAGCCGCCTTTAAAGCCCCAATCATTCAAGATAGCGTTGTGTAAATAATGATTCCGCAAGTTAAGGTCACAACCTGTGTGTAACTGATTGGCTTCAAGCGAACCGATTTTTTGAGCGGCATATGTAAAAATAAGAGTGTATGAAGAATCAGTTGATTTCATACGATAACACCAATCCATAAATGCCGAACCGTTTTCAAGGTTAAACGAAAGGTCACGCTTTGAAGTATCAGAAGCATAACAACCGGTACCTATGTAACCTACCTTAGTGCCTTTGTAGTAAAAATTTTGACCTACCGAATTTAACGACATTAGCTTTTTGCCGTTATTATCAAAAATATCATGTCCTGTTGATGACAAGCTCATCAGCTTTGTGTTCTGGGAATTGTACACATTTAGCTGTGAATTTTCAAATTTTATGTAATTTGAAATTTTGTTCCAAGCAATTTTGATGTCATCGGCAGATTGTTGGAGAAGAGTACCCCACCTGTCCGAACCGACAACCTTGTTGACTTCAAAAAATAATCCCTCGGCGGTTTGTGTAATCACCGAGCTGTTGAGCGAACTTGCCCACGAATCGGACACATGAAGAACGGTTGTGTCTAAGTCCTGTTTAATCTCATTTACCTTGTTATGGTCGTGCAAAGTTTGTGCGTCAAGAGCGGTAACCTTGTTTTGCAAGGTCTGCAACTTCCCTGTTATCTTGGCTGGCACGGTTGATAAAGTAACCGTGTTAAGTGTTGCATCGGCGGGGTATTCTTTAATCTCTACAATGCGGTAGTTAATCCTTGTCTTGCGTTTACGGTCAATCAGAGTAACCACATCATATAAATCAAAGGCAAGCACATCACCGTATGTGTCAGGCAACGTTTTTGCAAGGTCAATCACCTTAGCTGTATATGATTGCTCAGGTACAGCAAGCACGGCAAGTTTTGCGTTGGCATCGTCAAGCAAAGTTTGCTTGTTTGTGTAACGCTCATCACGCCATATAGCAGAAACCACTTTATCAGTGTAACTGTAATTTTCAAGGTAGGCTTTGCCATTATTTAAACTTGCAATACTCAAGCCGTCCTTACCATAAGGATAAAGTCTTGTAACCAAACTTGTGGTACTGCCTTTGTAAGTCATATCGCTCAAATTAAGCTCATCGGTAAAGTAAGTGCCTGTCGGCTCGGTATTATTGTATGGCTTTATACAATAGATGACCTTGTTAATCGTATCAAAACGATAGCGAGTATTGTATGCCGTTGAGTTTTGGCAGTAGTCAAGTATTTCAAGCGTGGTAACATCAGTCAGCTCAAGCGTTCGGCGAGCTGACACAAGGTCGGCATCAACTATAGTCCAACCTGTGCCTTTTAAAATCTCCGAACATACGCTTGCAAAGCTTACGGTGCTTTTGTTATAAGTGGGGTAAACATTATAATTAAGTCCCGTGAGGTCAAGCTCACAGGTTATCGTGCTTACTGTTTTACGCTCGTTAATGCCGTTGATAAGATAACGCTGTCCGTCATATTCGACCGTACCATACAAAACAAAATACCTATATAATTCGTGGTCAGGTGAGATATCAAACTGCAAAGTCATCAAACCGTCCTCTGAAAGAGTACGAAAAAAGGTATTATCAATGTCACGATATACCTTAATATCATCACCGTAAAATACCTTTAAAAACATCTTAAACACCTCCTAAACTAAATGTAAATTGGCGTGTAAGACACCGTTATGCTGACATCAGATGCAGACGATGTTATCTGATTTTTGCCCGGTTGCAGAACAGGGAAATCAATCAAATCACTGTCGCCAAACTTATTTTTGCCGTCTGCAGTAATTAATCCTGACACGCTGTCAATAACAATTTTTGTGCCGACTGTTATATTTTTGATAGTAACTCCCTGCAAAATTACCTCAGATTTTGTATTAGCATACACAGCTGTAATTATGGGTAGTGTAGCCGTGTTTGATTTGCAAATCATATAGCTGTTTGCTTTTATAATCTCACTGATAGGCTTTGCGTGACGAACAGCATTAAATGTATATGTAACATCATGCTCACCACTGCTATCAAAAGTTGCGGCGGCAATGCTGTTGACAATTGCCGTATAAATAAATCCGTCAGGGAGAGAAATTTCAACTACTTTGCCAACAAGCAAGCCCTCAAATGCGGTTATATTTTCGGTTGCTATTGCAAGGCGGTCTGATACCGTCAAGCCTTTTGCATTGTCACCAAAATAGTGAGGGTAAAAAGTCAAGGTCAAAGACAAAGTCCTTGTGCCGGGGACAGCCGAAAACAAGGTTGGTGCAGTCAAAAAACTGCGAGAGGCAGAAAGGTTATTTGTAACGGTTGTACCACTAACCGAATAACTTTGTAAGCGAGCATTGTATGCAGAAATATCAACGCCGTTTATTGTCATTTCGTTAAGCATTTTATCTGTCCTCCCATGCAAGTTCTTCAGAAACATACGGCGTGAGTGCCACAGCTGTTTCTCGACCGTCAATATTAATTGAGGTGTGAATATCGCCTTTAAGGTTGTACTTACGCTCGTTATCCTCGCTCATCAGCTCGACATTGTGGTTGACATCAGCCGTGAATTTGGATCTAAGCATTGACTGTCCTGCAGACACAGCCGCCCTCATCTTGCTGACTAAACCGTCAGCTGAAACACCTGCCTGCATACGCTCGGTAAATGTGGATGCCACCGTGTCCGCCTGCTTATAAAGTTTGGGAGCTTCGGCATCAAGTCCATTTTCACCGCCTTCGAGGGCGTAGGCAAAGATTTTTTTGAATACTTTTGACGGAGAGTGTTCGTCCAACATCCTGCGAACGGTGTTTATAAATCCCCCTGTGATTTCAACCGCCTTGAGATACAAGCTGTTCTTTTTTTCATCAAGTCCTTTAATTGCTCCTTCCATAGACTGAGAATAACTTTCCTTAGTATCCTTTGGCATATTTTTCATTGGTGTAAAGAAAGCATCAACAATTTCTTTGGAGTGTTCACCCGTTTTACCGGTATAGGTTTCATACAAACTTTCCAGTCCTAAAAATCCAGCCAGCTGCTTTTGATAATTATCATCATTCAGGATTTTGGTTTGTTGATTCCTTATTTCGCCTTGCTTTTTGGTGTGCCGAGTATTTTCATCAGTTATCTCTCGGTTTTTTGAATCAAGATATATTTTATATTTTTGAGCCGCAATTCTATTGTTCTTTTCTTCGGCGAGAAAATCATTTAAATCCCGGTTGTATTTGGCATCAATACTTTCAAGGTTATTTTTATGTGTTGTATTTTCGTCAGCTTCATCTTGATTTAATTTTTTCAAATCTTTGGTTGAATTCTGTAATACATTTGCTCGGTTATAGTAGCCCTTCTGAAGAATACTAATGGTATCACCGCAAACCTTATTAGCTTCATCGACAGCGGCTTTGTAATCCTTGTTGGCTTGTTCTCTTTGCTTGTTGTACCACTCTTCGGTATATTGTTTATCAGTGCCGATAAGTGCTCGTTTCTCGGCAAGCCAATTTGTCCTTTGTTCTTCGGCAGCTTTTATTGTATTATCCCTTGTTTGTTGAGCCGTAGCAGAATACTCTTGCGAATATTGTTCATACTCTTCAAGGCTCATATCGTGGTCAGCAACTAAATCCTTTGCCATATCTTTGGTTACATTTTGATACTGCTGTTGAACTTCTAATTGTTGATCCGCTAATTCTTTTTGCTTAGCAAAAAGATCGTCAAGTCTTTGAATTTCTTCATCGGTAAGTTCTGTACGCTTTTCTTTGGCAGTTCGTGCGATTTCCGTAATTTCTGTCTGCACGCTGTCCATTTTATCAGCAAGCTCTTGCTGTTTATCCTTTGACAAGATAATCGAATCGTTAAACCCATCAAGCACACCGCTTGAACTGTTGACTCCGTCCATAAACTCACTAATCTTATCACCGATACCCTCATATGTTTCCGAGAGATTGTCATTTGCGGTTTTTAGCGATTCTTCAGCAGTTACAAGGTCATTTGTGCTTTGCGTTGCATCACCGTTGGCGGCAGAAAATGCAACAATACCGGCTGTCAGTGCTGTTATTCCCGTCAAGATAAGCACAGCCGGATTGAGTGACATTGCCAAGTTCCAAGCATACTGAGCGGCTGTGGCAAGTGTAATCTTACCTGTTAATGCACCGATTGCGATTTGTTTAAGCGTTATAGTGCCGAGTGATGCCGCCTCAGCAAGACTTTCGGCGGTAACGGATGCGGCATGCTCTTTCACAAGAGCAGTAATTGCTGATATGATTTGCCAAGCCTTCCACGCTGTGACAGCAGTTGTCACAATTGGCAAAAGTATATTAAGGTTGTCAGCGACAATATCAATAGCTTTTGCAAGCGGTGGTATAACAACCTCTGCAATGTTAGTCATAGTTTTGCCGAGGTTAATCAATATGGTTTTAACTGTATTGATAGCTTTTTTAAGGCCGCCATTTTCAAAGGATTTTTTGATAGTGTTAATTGCCTCTTTAACGGGGGCTTGCAGTTCTTTTGGCAGTAACTTAACTAAGTTTTTAGTTAAAGCATCTACGATACTTTTTGCCGCAGACAGTAGATCGGGAGCACGGTCACTTATGCCTTTAACCAATGTTTTTACGATGTTTATAGCCGCTTTAACGAGTTTGTTGGAGTTGTTTGCGATCCCGTTAACAAATGCCTGCAAAAAAGACATTGCGGCATCAATCATCTTCGGAGCGGCTTCAACTGCTTTTGTTGCAAGTTCGCCAAAAATAGAGCCTGCCTCTTCAATCATCTCCGATAATCCGCCTTCGGTAAATGCCTCGGTAAGTCTGCTTACATAGTTCTGAGCCTCTTTTGCGGCATCAGTAAGCGGCTCGGACATACTCTCGTAGATTTCGATGCCTAATCCCTCAAGCCCTGATTTTAGTATCGTAATCTGTCCCTGCAGATTATTTTGCATTGTGTCAGCCATTTTTTGAGCCGAGCCGTCTGCATTATCAATGTTTTTTACAAGAGTATTAAAATCCTTATCACTTGCATTAACAATGGCAAGCATACCCGACATAGCCTCTTTACCAAAGAGCGTACTTGCGGCGGCTGTCTGCTCTGTTTCGGACAAACCGCTGAACTTTGTCCTTAACTCTTTGATAACATCAATGAGCGGTAATGCTTTGCCGTTGGCATCGGTCATGCTGATTTTGTATTTATCCATGACCTCTTTCATTTCCTTCGTTGGGGAAGCGAGGTTGGATAATGCAGTTTTAAGGCTCGTGCCTGCCATGCTGCCTTTAACACTGGCATTAGCCATAAGACCGAGAGCAACAGATACATCTTCAACACTATAATTCATAGCACCTGCAAGAGGTGCTACATATTTAAAACTCTCACCGAGCATTGACACATTAGTATTTGCAGAACTTGATGCTTTAGCAAGCACATCGGCAAAATGGGTGCTGTCAGATGCCTTTAAGCCAAATGCAGTAATTGCATCGGTAACAATATCTGATGTTGTCGCAAGATCAAGACCGTCTGCGGCGGCAAGTGACATAATACCGTCAATCCCATTGAGCATTGATGTTGTGTTCCAGCCTGCCATAGCCATATATTGTAAAGCCTCAGCAGATTCGGAGGCTGAGAACTTTGTCTTAGCACCCATCTCTTTAGCCTTATCAGTAAGGCTCTGCAAGTCTTTACCGCTTGCACCGCTGATAGCCGAAACCTTAGACATTGCAGCCTCAAAAGACGAGCCGACTGTTGCCGCTGCTGTTGCTCCTGCTCCGAGGGTTGTAGCAATGCCGGCAAGAGTTGTTGTTATTGCAGACACACCTGTTTTGGCAAGTCCTTTTAATTTATCAATGCCCGTTTTAAAACCACCGGTATCAATTTTGGTGTCAATTTTAATTGAACCGTCATACGCCAATATCCCACATCCTTTACTGTGAGGTCATCGGCATCCAATGGCTCTACTTGACCTGATTATTTTTTATCGCTTAAAACGATTTCAAATTTCTTTTTACAATTTCGCCCTTTGCAAAATATAAAAATGCCCCTACACCTTGACGATTTGTCAAAGTATATGGGCATTTCGTAACCGCAAAAAGGGCATTTAATTTTTTGTTTGTTTTTCAATTTATCACCTACGATAAATCATATTGATTTTTACTTGTTAATTCAGCATCGTCAAAATTCATCTTCAAAACATCTTTATAGGATTTTTTGGTGAAAACAAATTCTGCATATCCGCCATTTTCACCATTAAATTTGTATGTATGTGTAAATTCAATATAATCATCAAATTCTTCTTCTGTTTCTGCCACCTTTGTGCCTTCGCCTCCGACAATGTCAACAACATCGGAATAGGTTTGTCCTGTATGAATTTCGTCAAACTCAGCCTTGCTTATGCCTGACGGGTCACTTCCACAGGCTGTGCAAGTCAATGCTAACAATGCAATAGTTATAAAGGATAAAATCTTTTTCACAGTTGTACCACCTCAATAAATTTTATATACACATTATACAAAATCTATATAAGTTCGTCAACTGATTTTCCTGATAACAAAGCCTCTTCAATCACATTATACTTTTCCTGCACCGACTGTGGCAGAGGCAGGGCATAGAGCTTTTTCATTCTCTGATAAAAATTGCGGTCTGCTGTTGACATTTTAGGGGTAATCGGCATACTGCGATACCCCAAGATTCTGACGAACATACAATCGGCGTTAAGGGATTGAAACAATGCTCTGAACTTCCACCAATGTAATTTCGCATCGTTGAGGTCAATGCCATATTGCTCCATAAATGCCGCATAGATATAGCCGTCATCAAAATCGTAATCAAATACAGCTTTATCATTGCCACCGCCTGAATGCTTTTCGGGTGGTTTTCCACAGCGATAAAAGTTTAAAATAGCCTCGACTGTTTCTTCGTTCATCGGGCAAGGTGTTCTGAATACAAGCTTCTGAATTTCTGCGAGTATTTCAGCCGATAGTGTATCATCAATTTGATTAGTAAGTATAAGCTCGAATTTAATCCACACTCTAAAGTCGGTGTTGATTTTATAATCTACACCCGACACGGTTATTGTATCCGGTGTTTTGTCACAAAGCAGATTCATTACTTTGTCGCCGGTTTAAGTGTCTTTTTGTAATGATTGTACTGCTTATGCTTTTTGCCTCTGTGATTGTTGTTCATTGCAATTGCTCTGCTTTTATACATACTACCGAGCTTTGAGCCGAAAGCATTAACAGCCTTGATGACATCCTCGTAGGCTTTGATACAGGTTGTAAGGTTTACGGTTTCGCCGAAAACCTTTTTAGCTGTACCGTCACCAAAAACCTCATCAAAAAAGTTAAAAACAGCCGTACACTGAGCACGGATAAGCTCTGACTGACGTTTGCCCTCGGGCTGTAAATCATTCATTGCCTTTGCCACATTATCGTGAGCGTGTTCGTAACGCTCCATAACGAGTGCATCGGCAACATCAATGTCAGGTAAATTTACACCGTTAATAACCATATTTTATGCCTCCGAAGTTTTTGCTGTAAATGTCTTTGTGGCTGTGTCAAAAGTACCCTCGACAGGATCTCCTTTTGCAAGGAAATTGCCACTGCAGCCCATTTCGCCGTCATCATTCGTAAAACTTGCCACCTCGACTGCAACACGGATTTTGCGTGCATGATATGTGGTCTTGTTACTGCCGCCTTCAACAGGCTGGTCAAGGTCAACGATAGCATAATCTGTTTCGGCGTCTGCTCCTACAAGCTGTTTCTCACCGATATTGATGATGTAATTGATAGCATCCTGCTCTCTGATCTGGTCAACCTCAAATGCCGTTGTCCAATCGTAACCGCTGATTGATTTTGTTGCAGATTTGTCGCAGACATACTTACGGCTCTTAGTCTGAGCCGCAGGTGATTCATCAAGTGTCTTTGCACCTACACCGAGCAGAGAAAAATTCGGCGACTTGTTTGTGCCGCCGCAGTCAAGATAATTCGCCTGCATACGCCTCTGTCTGATTACTTCACCCATTATTTTTTACCTCCAATTTTAGTATATTTAAGTTGGCACTGTATTTGATATCGTGCCGTTTTTGTGTCATTGTCGATTGCATACCCCGATGACAGCACCTTAACGGATAAAGGGGTTAAACCTTCGGGAAGTTTCGGCAGTTTGCCGTTTAAGTCCTGTTCGGCAATCCACTCTTCGAGCCGTTCATAAAACTCCAAATTTGCTATGTTTATTGATTCATCGGGACTGTAATTTTCACGGCTTGCAAAGATAAAGAGGTACTGGCATTTAGCAGAACCATCAATGTACTGCTTTAGTACAGTTTTGCACGGCACAACCTCAATGCTGTACTGTTCAGGGTCTTCGCCAAGATAGTCAACATTAAGGTCATTATCAACCTCTAATACATCGCAATCGGCAAACCACCTAAACAATGATTTAATGATTGATGTTTCCATTATTTTCTATTTTCCTCCGCTTTTTTCTTTGGCGGTTTTGATGATGTCATCAAGATGGTCTGCTTTCATACGCTCGAACCAAAACTTTCCTCTTAAACCGCCGCTCGCTGTACCTTGTTTACCTTTGCCTGCGTTTAGGTAGTAATTGGTATGTGCATATACAATATCGTACATTACCTCACCACTACCTATCTTTGTGCCACGAATACCGCTCTTGATAAGATTGCCGGTTTTAAAAGGTACATATGGAGTAGAACGGCGAAGGACTTCGCTGTCCACAATTTTTTGAACCTTGCCACTCGGCTCAAGTCCACGGTCTTTAAGCATTGTTTCTGTGGTATTAAAAAGCAGTTTAATAATCATTTAACCACCAATTTAATATGCTTCGAAAAAGCACTTGCCGACAGATTTTCGGTGACCTGCGTAATCTGCTGACCGCCTGCGTCAAGGATATCCTTAACGGTAATTACATCAAGGTCAACCAAGCCTTTAACAACATAATCTCCCTTTTTGAGGGTGTAGCAATTGTCACTCTCGTCAAGCGGTAAAGACTTGTATGTTGACGGGTCAACATAGTGAGTTGCCTGCAAAACGCTGTCGGGGATGCGGATAACATACTCATCAGATACAGACACATTTTTGTCAGCAACAATAATCTGATCCCTGCCGTGGTAATTAACTCCGTCCAAAACAGTTGCAAACCAAAAGGTTTCACGACCTTGTTTTTTTGAGCAAAACGCAGTAATGCGTGTGTTGTTTGTGAGCATTATCTCACCCCCTGATATAAAAGACCTGTACCGCTTAATTCCTGTTTGATAGCTTTGTACATTGCTCTTCTCTCACGGTCTGCAAGCTCATCGGCATTGTAATCCTTGTATGTAACGCTGTAACCGTCCGTGGATTCGGACTTAATACCTTGAGGGATATTTGCCACACCTTCACGAATTTCGGCAACCGCCTCAGCGGCGGCACAGACTGCATTCTTTACCTGCTCCGTCACTTCGGGAATTTCTCCCATAATAACATAGTTTAAAAAGCGTTCCGCATTGCGTGCATAGCGGTTAAATTCTTCGGCGGCTAAAGTACCACCGAAAGAATCCTTGTAATAAGCATAATCCGCATACATTTTTAAGATACCTTAATGTTACGGAAAACACCGCACTTTGTTGTGTTTTTGAGAGCAACAGCGGCAACCATTTCAACCTCAGCCTTTTTAACCGCACCGGGGGCAGTAAGGTCAGGCATATATGTTTTGATGATTGACGAACCGCTGAGGGAAACACCGTGGAAAGCATCAAGACCAAGCTGTACCGCATAAAGGTCGGTAAGACCTGTCACCTTTGAGCTTGATGCACCTGTTTCGTAAATCGGCACGCAAGGCACAGTCTTTGAACCGTCAAAGTAGTTACCCATATCGTAAAAAATGATACCGTCATAACCCTGAGCAGTTTTACCGAAAGCGTCCTCGGCTCTTGTGAGGTATCCTGCACGCTGAGCAACGCTTTTGAGCTTAGCAATAATCTTGCTGTTGCCGAGCAGAAAAGTAGGCTTGCCGTCAATACCGCCGATAAACTCGTTGAGCATATCAATCATAAGCTGATAGTTGCTTGTAACAAGTGCAGAGGTTGAGAGGTCAACTACTGTCTTGTCAGAGCCTGCGTTGTACTCAGTGCTTGTGCCCTTGAGGAGAGTTGTAAGACCGTCAAAGTCAACCGACTTATTAGTCTTTGAGCCGTTAATACAGCAATTTTGAAAATGGTTACGAGTAGCGAGGGTTTTCTGCTCGAGCTGAAACGCAATTTCGTTTGTTGTTGCTTCCTGAATAACACGGTCAACCTCACTTGCACCGCCGAAGATTTTAAGGTCAACGGTCTTTTTAATTTTCTTCGCCTCATTGGCTGTGTATTCGCTGTTGATTTCTCTGCCTGCCGCTGTTGACGGTGTCTGGAGCTGTAAGTAACCGTAGGTGAGAGTTGAGCCTCCGACACCCGGTGATACGGCATCATCAAAAGTAAGCTCATCCATAAACTGTGAGCCACGGCGGAGAGTATCAATAACCTCCTGTGTCACCTTGTCGGCTCTGCCGACGCTTGCTTCTGCTAATGTAATAGGCATTTTGTGTCCTCCTTATTTCTTGTAATAGTCTTCAACGGCAGACTTGAGGTTTGAACCGGACTTTGCTTTTGCTCCGCCTGTGGGTCCGCCGAGGTCAAGTTTCTTTTTGGGTTCTTCCTCTGACTTAAAGAGGAAAGGTTTTGACTGTTTCAGCTCTGCAAGCTGTTCGTCAAGTCCCGTGATACTGCCGTCCTCAGCCTGAGATACCTTTGACATATCAATGTTAGCCTTTACCGACACAAGGTCAGCAGCACCTGCGTTATTGATGGCAGATTCAACCGCCTGCTCAAATTTGTAGTCATTGAGCTTCTTGTCGCCGTCAAGCTGTGCCTGCTTAACCTTGTTCTGCCAATCGGGGTCATAACCCTCAAGATTAGCGTTTGCAGTTTCGAGCTTTTTTGACACATCATCATACTTGTCCTTTTCGACATACTGACCGCCTGCAAGGTTGCCGAGCTTAACATCTGCCGCATTGTTTACCTTTTCTGCAAACTGTTCAAATGTCAATGCTTCGCCGCCAAACAGGGCTTTTAAAATTTCCATTAAGTCCATTTGTTTGCTCCTTTCGATTTATTAGCAATTGTGTGTATGCTCAGATATTTGAGCAATATTAAAAGCCCCCGAAATTCGGGAGCTTATAACCTGTTTTATTCTACTGGTTCGTATATTTTTTCAAATGTGTCGGGTTTGCAAGGATATTTATCACCGTTTATGCCGGTGATAATGTAATCGCCCGGACTTGCTGTCATATCACCCTCACGGGCGTGTATTACAACTGTTTTATCCGTGCGTTCTGCCTCTACCACAATGGGCTTTTTTCTGTATTTAGCCATAAAAACATCTCCTAATCGTAAAAATAAGGGTAAAAGTAAAAGGGATGTTTCAAACACCCCTTTAATACCCGTTTAAATTCGTTTAATTCTGTTTTAATCAAATCAACTATGTAACTTTACCTTTTAGCAACAAAAGCTGGTACAAGGCAAATAAAACTATTTTTCTTCAAAACCTATGTTGTTATTACACTCTTTCATTTCTTTGGCTTTACCAAATTTAAAGTCTAACGGAATTCCGTCAGGAAAAGCATCGCAACAAGGTCTCCAGCCGTCTAACAATTCATCTCTTTGATGTTTGCATTCACAACAATCTGAAATGTAAATCATTAGTATTTCCTCCCAATATATTTTTCATAGAATTGCATCCATTCTTTTGATACTTTAACACCACGTTTTCTTAGAACTTCTAATTCCGCAAGTGCTTCCGCACCATCATCATAAGCAATAATACTGATACCTTCTATGTGAATTTCTGAAAGTTCGTCATACAGCTTTTTAACATCTTCGGATTTCATTCCAAAAATTATCTTTGCGTGTCCGCCTTCGTGCCATACAGCTTCTTCCAATGTATTTGCTATAGACAATTTTGAATTTGCAAATATTTGATTAATTTCATCAAGAGTTTTTCCAGAGAGTATGTCCGTGTTTAAATTTAATTGTAGCAATCCATTTGATAATGCTTCGATTTGTAAAACCAGAGTTCCTTGATCTGTTTTCGGCAAACTCTTTGCAACAATTTCACTAATGATGAAACCGCCCTCTGCTTCACAATCAGACACAGTATTTACAATAACTTTACTTACCTCAGAATTGAAATTTTTTCCGTATGTAACAACCTCAAAATCATCTATATCTATATTTTTTATTATACTCTTTTTAGAAGATTTTGCAACTGCTTTCTTGTTTTTCCAAACAGCTTTTTGAGCAGTACTTCTGCCAAAACCATAAGCCTGTTGACGAGAACGGTCGGGAAGCAATCCTGTTCTTTTACAAAAGCTATTCAGTTCTGACTCCTGCCGTTTCAACTTGCTTGAATAGTGGCTGAAATTTTTTTCTAACTTTTGTAATAGCTGTTCATCGGAAAGATTATTCAAAGCCTCATCACAAGCGGCAAGTGTTCTTTTTGTTGCCCTGATTTTGCGTTCAAAAGCTCTTTGCTGTTGTTCTGCCTCATACAGCGTGTGCATTGAGCCGTCAGGGTATTCAATATTTTTAGCGTTCAGTTCTTCAAGGCCTTTATCCGAATACATTCGGGACGAACCCTCAAAGTACGGATACCAATCGTGTCGGCAGTTCCAGCCTTTAAATCCGTCACCTGTGCCGTAACCAATATCAGATAATGACAAGTAACCTCTTTGACCACTCAGGCTTACAATCTGTCCCTGCCAAGCCGAGTGGCTCGGTCGAGCTCCTGCGTGGGCGGTAATTTCCATAAGGTCACAGCCAAGCTCTTGGGCATTTGATAGGCATATCTGACCTGTGGTTTGACCTATGCCGGTCATAACATTACGCCGTACAGCAACATCAAGTCGGTCACGATGACCGGAGGGATAGATTACATACGCTCCGTCTTGAGCTACCTGTTTAATTGCATCGGCAATTGCCTGTTGCGGAGTAAACGCACCGCTTGATGCTTTTAACTCAGCAAGACTGCAAGCGTTGATAAAGCTCGTTTGTGATGACACAGCTGTGGTCAGAGTAAGATTGCTAAGATTGCCCTGCGTTTTCTTAAAGCCTGCATCAAGTAATTGCATTTGTACATCAGACACCTTGAGTGACTTTGGATTTAAGCCATTTTGTCGATAAATCTCGTTATCAAACTCCGTAGCCGTCACACCTGCATCTTCAAAGAGCTTTTTTAACTCTGATTCGGTCTTATCGCTGTATTTTGCAACGCTTGACAGCACATCAGAGTGCAGAGTACCAAGCTCCTGCATATGCTGTGCTTGCCATATACCTGTGTCGGTCATTGTTCCTGTTTTTGCAATTCTGCGAGCAATGTCACGGACAATCTCCTCTTCAAGCTGTGAATATAGGTTGATGATATCATCGGCACAATGAGCAAGCTGTTCCGGCGTGAGCATTAAGAGCCACCGCCTTCATCGAAAAAACTTTGCACACCGCTTTCAGGCAACATTTCTGCCGCCTGTTTATCATCTACTCCGTAACGCCACTTGAGATAATCGGTCTTTTTGCGGATTCCGCTGTTGACCTCGTTAAGCTGTATTGCCTGTTCTTTGTCCTTATCTTCAAGCACACCGTCACCCCAGTTAAAACTGATTTCGTAATCACCGGCAGGGGCAAGATTACAAGCATCAGCCATAGCATCACACGCATATATGTAGTCTTCGAGCACCGCCTCAAGTGAGTGTTGCATATCAGATACAGCCGTATAGCTACGCTGTTTTGATGCTTTAACTTCTTCGGCTGTTTTGTCCACATTTTGTGGGTTCGATAATGTGCCGTAGGCAAGGGAGCAGTTGAACTCAATCTGTCTTTTGATTTCGTTCAAACCTCTCGAATAGTTTTCGTCACGCAGGTCAGGGTTAAAAACTTCATAGAAGGACTTTTCACTGTTTGAATCAGAATCAATGTTAATTCTGCGAAAAAGCCTGTCACGGGTTGACGCTGTTTCGAGCGACTTTTCACCCGGTCGCTGTCGTAGAACTTCTTCTCCGACATCAACTGCAAGTTCGCCGCCCTTGAACTCCCATAAATACCTGTCCCATTGTAAATCTGCCTCATTGAGCAACTTAATTGCTCGGCTGTAAACAGACACACCGAGAGGACTGTCACTTTCGATATGGTTAGCAAACGGGACAGCCCAAAAAGCAAACAAAGGACGGTCAACATCATTGATAACAATGTATGGATCAATCTTTGACCATGTTCCATTGTTAATTTTTCCGAGAATCATTTCCGTGCCGATATTGTCAGGACTTGATGATACAAAAAAGTGACTTTCGATTGTATGCGATTTGTTCTCGTAACTGTAAGTTTGTTTTTCAACTCTCGTGTAATAATACTTGCCCTTAACTTCTTGATTGAAAAACACAGCAGAGGTAATTATGCCATTACTGTAACTAAGAGGTATAAACTTATCCTGCGTGATACAGTCGGGAAGAATTACACCATTACGGACATATGGCTTAAACATTATGCCGCCGACCGCACAGCCTTCTTCAAGTTTTACCCTAAGCTGTTTCGTTAATCTTTCGTACTGTTTTTGCAAATACTCCGCTCGTTTAGAGCCTGTTATTTTGCTCTCAAACTCAACCATAATGAGCCTTGCAAACTCCGATGCTATCGTAGCTCCGAGGTTGAGCGTTTTACCGTGACAGTTTTTACTCCATGGGGGTTCATCAGCATAGATTCCTCGCCATATCTCCATAGCTTCTTCCATGTTGTCATATTGGTAACTGTTTGTAGCATAGTCAGGATATAGCTTGTTTACAAGTGTTCTTAGCCAACTCAAAAATACATATTTAGCACGCCTTTTCAATCGCTCACCTCCTAATCGTTATATTTAAAAATTCTGCGTAAAATCGTGTACGCAAAATATCTTATATCGTCCATTGCGTGGTCATTTTCTTTTACCACTTTATCTACTTCGGCTTTTTCGTCCCAGCGATACATGCCAAACTCTTCCTGAGATGCCGTGCATTTCACGCCAATTTTTATTCTGCCGTTTGATAACATCTGACTTGTAGTTCTGATACCGTTGATAACATCGTTCTTAGCAGACTTGACATAAAACTTGCCGTGTCTTTTGATTGTGGCTTTAAACGAGGCTGCAGACGGATCAATAATTACATATTCTATGTAATGGTCACCTGCGAGCTTCTCAAGCTCCGCATAATGCTCCTCATCGGTGCGTTGATAGCCCTCTTTTCGGCTGTTATAATAGTATTCGTCCACACGGATTGCCTCTTTGTCGGTAACGCACCAAAGTCCCATTGAGCAAGGGTTAATAGTACCGTAGTCCATTGATATGTACCATGTGCCTACAAGCTCATCAGGGTTGCCGTCCCACAACTTATCCTTAATATGGTCATTGTAATCTTGGTAAACAAGACCCTCGGCAATAACCCACTCACCAAGGATAAAGCGGCGGTAAAATGTGCCTTGGTAGAGGCTGTAATACCGCTGTTTTACCTTGTCGGATAATGATAGGTTATCGTCCATTAAAAATTTAAGTCGCAAAGCGTGCTTTTCAGGAGCCTTTAAAACCCACTCACGATAAAACCAATGGTTAGGGTTATCGGGGTTGCAATTGAACCAAAACCTTGCACCCTCGATAGAGCAACGGGCAAGAGCCTGCTCAACAAATGACCTCGGCATCAACGCAACCTCGTCAAAAAGCACTCCGGCAAGCGTAACACCCTGAATCAAGTCCTGTGAGCTTTCATCTTTACCGCCAAAAATGTAAAATGTATTAGATTTGCCGTCTTTGCTGATTATCAGCAAGTTTTCCGACCGTTTATCCTTGATGTCATAGCGGTGTTTGAGCATATTGATAAGAGGCTTAATAACATTTCGCCTGCAAGAGCCTACGGTTTTGCCGCATATAGCAAAGTTACAGTCCGAGAACATCGCCATTGCCCAAAAGATAAAAGATATACTCATGCTTACGGTTTTTCCCGAACGAACAGATCCGTCTGCAATTATCGCATCATATTTATCCTTTATCCCGTCAACTTTCCACCAGCTAAGTACTTTTAGCTGCTTTCTCGAAAAAGGCTTAAATTTCATCTTTAAAAGCCTCCTTGCCTGCACCTTCGAGTGCCTCAATCAATCCGTCATCAACGGTTTCTACTGTTTCGGGCTTGAAGTAATCCGCATACAGCTTAATAGCCTGCGTGTCGCCGTTCTGACATTTTTTAATCAGTGCCTGCCGAATTGCCGTCAGTTCATCATTTTCATATTTTGCAATTAAAGCATTTAACTTTTTGCGAAATTCCCTTGATTTTACAACTCCATAGGACAGAGCAAGTGATTTTAAATCTTCAACAATGTTAAATTCCTGCTTTGTGTTTGTATCCTTGAGCAGTTGTTCAAGTTTTGACAGCTTATTCATTTTGCACCTTCTTTCTTTTTTGCATAAAAATAAACACCCGTTAAAAGGTGTTTAAAAGCATTCTAATGTATATAAAAAACAGCGGTTTGTGGTGTTAATTTTAATGTCAGCCATATGAACTAATTACCGGAGGGATTATCCATGAACGAACAAACCGCTGTTTTTAACTTGGGTATAGCTTCGCCATCCGCTAACCTGAGGTTATCGGTAGCTTTGCTGTATGTCAGCCGTGTCACATCAAGCAGAGACGAATCAATCCGCTGTCTGTTCGGGCATTTGTTCGGTAAACGATACTGTAAGCTCAGTCGGCTCACCTGCAAGGGTAATTTTGACCGTTGCTTTCTTGTATCGTTTCTGTACTTTCACAATTTTATCTTTATTCTCAGCCAAAAATCCGCTGACAGTTTCGTAACCGTCACCAGTGAATTTAAGTACCGAGGGAGTTTTCAAAAATTCGCTTAAAGTCAGAATAAATTCAGACTCTTTGTCGGTTAAAGGGATAGGACTTGTACCGCCGCCGAGTAATCTGATAATGTGTGGAATACCTTTGAATACATAATACTTTGACCACTCATAGTCCATACGGATAAATACATAGCCGTCAAAAAGTATATGCGGTTGGGTTATCCACTTGCCTTTTGAGCGTATCAGTTTGTTTTCAATCGGCACAATGGCATCATAACCACGATGTCGGAGCTGTTCCGCAACAGCATGTTCTTGTCCTGTGTTTACATACAAAACATACCACTTGATGTTCATCATCCTTGCTCCTTTGCTTTGAGCTTGTTGATTTCGTCCATAAGCTCGTTGTAGAGCCGTGGATTACTCTTTTTGATAGTGTCATAAAGCAGGCTCTGATTTTCTTCGAGGGCAATCTGTTGGTCTGATTTAACATCCGTGTCGGTTTTACGCTTGTATGTTACTGCTCTTGCAAGGGCAGTAGCCTGTCTTAAAAGGTCTTCGGTAGACACTTCATCGAATTGTCCTTCGTCAAGTTTTGATATGGCATCAAAAACCTTTTGTGATGCCATTCTCAAAATAGCCTCTGCAGGGTCAATTTCAGGATAACGCTCGGTTTCGGTGAGTATCATTCTGAAATTTTCCTGTGCGATTCGTAACTGCTGAGCGTTCGCCAAGAACCTTGATGCGTAACGGCTGACTGCCGCCTGTGACAGCTGTTCGCCGTTATCAGCAAGGTATGACACAATTTCACGATAGGTTTGTCCGCTGACAAGCATCTGATCTACGGTGTCCTTGAGGTCAGGAGGCAATTTGTCAATCTTACCGCAAGCTCTGCGGTTGTTTCTGCCCATAACTAAACCTCAACCGAGTTATCGGTAACAGAACCTTCGAGGAGCTTAATGCCCTTTGATGAGAGTTTTGCCTCAAGTTCTTCATACGGCACATCTGCAATGTCAGCAGGCTCTTTTGTTTTGATATTGCGAAGTAAAATATACTCCGACAAAAAGAGGTAATTAACCGATGACAAAAAGTCATGTTCTGATACATTCCCGATTGCGTACTTAACATCGGACAGTTTTTCATAGTTCACATGAAGTATGTTAATAGTTCTCAAAATCTGTCCGTTGTTCTGAACAAAGTTTCTTGCCTTGATTTTCTGTATATATACCTCTGCATCATTAGTCATTGTTTTTACCTCCTCTTAAAAGCTCCAAAATGAGCTTGTTTTGTGTCTTTATTTCGTCCTTAACCTCGTTTATAGAGTTATAATAATCCTTTTTTGTAAGGCAGGTGTCCTTGATTTGCTCAACATCCGTCTGCAATTTTCCGATAGATTTGTTGACATCGGTTTTCACATCTTTCAGCTCATCCTTCGTAACATACGATAGCTGAATCTCTTTGATTTCTTTATCGTGTCTGTCTGCTTCGTTAATTGTTCGCTTTAAGAAAAAACTAATTATCGCAATAGCTCCCGAAATAATAAGACCGAAGAGCCACCAAGTGTCTGTTGCAAAATTCATAATATATTACTCCAAAAAAATAAGGTATCATTAAGTCTGTAACTTAATAATACCTTATAAATCCGTACTCCCGTAGAGGAAGAATATCCTATTTTTTCTTCATTGTTATATATCATCAAAAATACTTAACTGACCATCAATGTTACCGTTTGAGCATATGATTCTCACATATCTTTCTGATAAATCATACTCTCTTGCAAGCTGACTGCTGTTGTATCCATTGTACTTTGCCTTGATTTCAGCGTTGCGTTCAAGTTTTTGTAACTCGCTGTATTTTTGGATATATATTGTATCTCCGCCAAATGTTTGACAGAGTTTAATATAGCTTTCAATTCCTATTATCTCCGCTATATCCCTTTGAGTGCCTACCAAATCATCAAGATTTATTTTCACCAGCCTTCCTCCTTTGAGCAGCACTGTCAATGTACTTTTTAAGTTTTTCAATCAAGGTTACACCCTGATTATATGTCAGCCACCTAAAAGGCTGTTTTGATGTACAGTCAATTTTCAACTCCTTTTTGATGATACCACAGAGCCTGTCACCGAGCTTTGCTGTGGTAGGCTCTGTATCATATTTTTCGAGCTGATACATCAACTGCCAAACCTTCCTGCGTTGACCGTCTGACATTTTTCCTCTGCCGCTGTCCTCGTACTTTTTCTTTTTGTACGGTTTCGGCGGCTCTGTAAGATTCTGCAATTTAAGCCTCTCGGCAAGCTCAGATACAACCGTTTTATACTCATTCTCATCAAGACTGCGTATGCTTTCCTTTTGAGTAAGACGATAAACAATCGTGTGCAGCATATCGTTTTTGTTGCCTGATTCTAATACCCCGAGCCGTGCCGCCATTGCGTATATTCTTTGCGTTTGCTGAGGTTTTAACATACAAAACACCTCATCAAACCAAAGAGCTTAAAGATATCTTTGTGCTGTCCTCAACAACAAAACTGCTTTGTATTTTCATAAGGATATCATCAATATGACTTTCGTCCATACAGTTGACGGTCAGCAGGTTTTTGAAGTCCTGCCATACAGCCGCCTCTGAAATGAGGTAGGCATACTCTTTTGCATCGTCCTCCGAAAGGTTTGTGAACTTTAAAATGTTGTTTACATCCTTATCGTAGTTAATGCCCTTGCATTTCTTGACAAGCTGTTTGCGTTCGTCATCAGATACACCGTTCATCTGTTCAATAACTTCTTTGACGGTGCATCTTACAAAATTGCCCTTCCACAAACCGATGAGCATTCTTTTTGCCGGAGCAGAGAGGGAATATTCTGTCTTTTCCGTAACCGCATCTTTGTATGCTTTGCCAAAAATTGAGAGCAAAAATGAGTTGTATGTAATTTTGAGAGATTCCGAAGTTACCGCTGTAAGCTCTGATTCTGTGCCTGCATAATGGACACTCTTATATTTGGTGTTTTCAAGGTCTTCCGAGCACTGCATAATAATCTCTGCTTCGAGTTTATCTTTGCGTGCCTTGAGCTTGCTCATATCTGCTTTAATGCCTGCAAGCTCATCAATCTGCTTTTTTAAATCAGTCATCTGTTTTATCCACCTTTGCAAGTAATTTTTCGGCACATTTGCGGCAGATGATAACATTATCTGCAATGATTACATTTTCAACTGTACCGCAAAAGCGACAACAGGGAGCGGACGGTTTAATTGTAACAGTGCCGTCTGTACTTGTTTCAATGTCAACAGCATTGCCCGGAAACAATCCTGCTTCGCCTCTTATCTGCTTAGGCAGAGTAATAGAGCCGTTTTTACAGATTTTCTTTGATGTTTTCATAATTGACCTCCTGTTCAATATTATCTTGCTTATCCTCACTCTGCATTTACACGGACTTGTGACCGTTCCCAATAGGGAGTTGCATTAAGGTGAGCGGATTATATCCGCTCAAAAGCAGCTTGTATTGCTCTGATAAAGCCGTTTAACATTACCCTAGCATATTGTTTGTCAGTATCTTTCTCAATATTTTGTATGGTTTCAATCGTTAATGCACCTAACCTTCCAAGTCTGTCAATCGCACTGCCTGTTATAATGGTTTCAATCGTCTCGTCTGAAGATTCTACTGACATTATCACAACATTTTTTTTGCTTAATAGCTGCTTTAGCTTTTTTCGCTAACAAATCAGCCATTGTTAAGCCTGCCTGCTCACCGATTTCCTCTCCAAAACGAATATTGTAGTTATCCATTGTTATCCCTCCGAAATTTAATAAAATTCAATGTTTTCATTGTTAGCAATAAAATGTTTTTTCATTTTCTCAAAGTTTGTCCAATATGGTAAATACACATCATAGCCAAACTTCTCTTTGAGTTCCTGCTTAGCTTTCTTGCTACGAGCTCCGTAAAGTTTGCAATCTTTTTCGGTAACTATCGACTGTCTCTTACAGCAACAAAATCTCCTGCGTTCTTCGCAGTCCTCCATAAGCCACTTGCCACGAAATTCATCGTTGATATAAACTACGATAGCATTTTGAAATCGTGTTTTTTGAGTGAGGCTCAGAGATACTTTGTATCCGTCAATTTTAAGATTAACCGGCGGAGCAAATACAGATGTAAGTGCTATGTCAACCTTTTTCCATTCTTCTTTTGTCATTATTGTTATTGCCCCTCCTTTTACTCTTTTTAATCTTTCGGCTTTCGCCACGGAGCATCCAACCAACCCATACAAGCAGGAGCACCATAGGCACAAAGCAAATTTCTCCGCCTGCTGTAAAGCTCCTTGCACCCACTTGACCGAATGCGGCAGTCATTACTACTCCCGTGCTGAGCCCTGCTGCGAGCAGTAACACAATTTTTCTTAACGACATTTTAAATCCCTCCAAATATTGTTTAAAACACCTTGATACGCATAGCTTTTGTTGTCGCCATTAAACCCTCATAGGTGATATTACCATTGTCAATTGCGTTTTCAAGTACATTTCCTGCACCTCTGATACCCTGTTCAGTCCTTGCAACACCAAGTAATAGTTTAACCGCCCTTTCATCATCTTTTATAGCCGGGAACAACAACTCAATATCGCTATTTTTTATAGCTGATGTGTGCCTTACTTCGGTCAATTTTGTACGGTTTCGGATCTGAGCAAATGCTTCTTTGCTTTTACCTGTATTGGTAACGGTTTCGATGTTTCCGACAAGACATATGCCAAGCTGTGGGTTTGAATCAAAGAAAGCTCTGATGGCTTCGATTGTTTTAATCGGTAGATTTTGTGCTTCGTCAATAATGAGCACCTTGCGTTCACCTTCAAAGCTATCTGCAAGTCTTAACCACATTTCATCTTTACGACCTGTTGCGGTGATTTTCTGTGTCCGGCAAAGTAATTTTAAAAAGGCACTCAAAGTTACCAAGCAAGGATTTACCGATACATAAATCGCAGTAGCCGGATAATCTTCGGCATATTTTTTACAAGCCATTGTTTTGCCGATACCTGCATCGCCACACTCTATGGCAAGACCGCCCTTGAGATGACACAAGCGGATCGTGTCATAAACTTCCGTGCTTATACTTGTAGGCTTGTAGCTGTTAAGCACCTGAGCTGATTTGAGATTCTCTGCAGCGGCTTTTGTTTCAAAAGTCTCTGTTAAAAACTTTTCAAAATCACTTAAATTACCGTTATAACGGTTGTTCAAGTAGGTTGACAAAGTTGCTGCTGACTTTCCGAGAGCTTTTGCGGCTTTGGTTTGAGAGCCACATTCTTCAATAAAGCTCCTTAGTTTTTCCTGTAATTCAGGGTTGGCTGACATTATTTATTCCTCCTTTTGTCGCTGTTCCAGATTTCTTATCATTTTTGCCTTATCTATCGTTACGATATTCGACTGACCAACTGCCATAGGCAACTGCTCTGTTGTTTCATCGGCACGATGTACTGATATAACTTTCGGATTGATTTCCTCTGCATTTGCTTTGTTTTCCTCAGCTGTTGCAAGCACAAGGTTAAGTGCTGTTTCCTTGCCAAATGCGGTAATCTGACTTGCTTTAAGTTCCTGTTTAGTGAGCTTTTCAAGGCTCTTGACCTTACGCAACGCCTGAGCAACTGCATCTTTAGATGCTCCGTAGGCAAGGACTGCTTCGTTGTCTGTGGGTGCAGTCATTATGTAGTTATCATCAAGGTCATAAATTCTGACTTTTGATATATCTTCCGGATCGTATCGACAGTAAACCGATTTGCCGTAGTAATTAAATATAAGATCATCGTTAAAGTAATCAATTTTCTCACCTGCAACTGTAAGATGTACTCCACGATTGTTGACTTTCTGACTTCTTGTGCTTCTCATTAACATTAAGTTAAGGTCAAGTTCTGAGGCAACTCGTTTTTCTTTAAGTTGTTCTCTGTAAACCTGCATTCGACTTTTACCGCTGTCTGAGCTTACTGCTCCGCTATATGGTTTTTCATTCATATAGTAAGTTAAGATATCCTCAACCGCCTGAGTAAACTCATAATCCGTGGGTATATTATCAGTATTCTTGATTACCTTTTTAAGTCTTTCCGGTCGCTCAACAACATTACCGCCTGTATAAGTCGGAAATAGTCTTGAAAGCCTGTCTTTAACATCTCGAAATCGTCTTTCAATGATCTTCGCCTTAGCATTTCGTACTATAGCATTCGTCATTTTAATGCCCAGCCGTTCAAAAACAGGTGGCGGAGCAAATTTGTCTTTTTGACTCTTTTTCAATCTGTGACCAAGTCCGCCGACATCGAAAGTCAAAAACTCTCGACCGTTATCTACATATATATTTTCGGGGATTCCGTATTTTACAATACCTTTTCTCAAAGCTATCAATGTAGCTTGCGATGACGGTGCATCGGTTACATAACAGCCTGTAAAAATACCCGAACGAGCATCAAAAAATGCTGTAAGATAAAGCCTGTGGATACTGCCGTTTTCGCCCTTTGTCTGTACATCAAATGTGTGGTTATCTGCAATCCACCATTCGTTTGATGCCATACCTTCATAAGTTCTGCGTATGTATGGAGCACATCTGTCCCTAAGGGCTTTCATACCCTCACGACCCATTATTTCAACAGGCTTAGGTATTGCCGTTTGTACTTTGCGATAAAACGATGCGTAAGCAGGGAGAGGCAACAGCTGTGGAGCTTCTCGTTTAATCCACATTTCGGTGTATTCATAGCACGCTTGGATAGGGTGCTGTGCCTCATCAAGATAAAAACTTAAAAAGCATTGCCACACTTCTTCGGGGATTGATGATGTGCCTTTTTTCCAAGTTCCACGATTGTCGAGCAATCCTGCAAGGTCATCAGCTTTTAAAGCCTTTTTCTTTCGGTACAAAATTCCCTTCGATATGTTAAGGTCGGGATTAGCGACCTTTTGCAGTTGTACAAATTTTTCGGTTGCAGGTACTTTCTGCAACTTTGATGTTGCACAGTACTCATCCCAAGCGTTAAGTATCCTTATCCACTCAGCAATCTCTTCACGCTGTACCGCCGAAAATTCATCAAATTCCTTATGCGGTCGCTCCGGCTTGCGTTCGGGAAGCAAATCTTCAGGGATTGCTATTGCGTGGGATTTATAGTATTTGAGTTGCTCTGCATCGGTTAATTCATTCAGCGGTATCAAATACTTTTTGCGGTTGTTTTTATTTGTCGTTTCATTTCCTTGCAAACTTCCACTATTTATAAGCATTTTTATATATCGCTCAGAACAACCTCGTATGTCAGCAACTTCTTTTGCTGTGAGATAAATCAAAAAATCACATCCTTTTGACCTGCCATCATCAGAGCAGGGAGGTCATTTCCTGCTGACCGCCTTACGGCGGTTTCGGCTTAAAAATCAAACATTATTGATATTGATTCACCATAAGTTGAATAATAGTCTGTTTCTACTGCTTTAATCTGAGATTCATTAAGCTGTCTTAAATCGTCAAAATTCATTTCGTATTTTCTGAGTATTTTTTCAAGTTTTTCGATTTTAGTTAAATTTTTCATAAAATTTTCCTTTCAAATAAATCTACTCTTTCCATAAGTCATCTTTTATATGACATTCTTTAGTGGTGTAGTGCGTACATTCTTCGACTGTGCAGTCTCGTGGTTCGCCCGTGTCGAGAATGTAATAACAAATTGAATAACCTTTATTGTTACAATGGCTTAACGGGCGGCGGTGTCCACAACCTTTACAGCGAGGATTCACTTTATTACACATTGAATGCTCTCTCCATAAACTCTTTTGCAGCGGAATTTCTGCTCGCAAAGTAACTGCCGCTGTAAGGATCTCCGTCTTTGTCAAGCCACCATACAACCCACGGTTCAACTGCATTTGGGTTGTGAGCCATAACAACACGATTGTTTATGTTGCCGATTATTTTGTATCTGTTGATTGTTTTACCTATCATAATCAATCTCCTTTTCTTGCAAAATTTATTTCCTTATCTACCAGTGTGTTTACTGATACCTTCAATGCTTTAGAAAGACCATATAAAATAGCGATGTTCATATTCTTTTGTCTTTGTCCCTGTTCAATAAGATTGTAGTAACTCTCAGATATTCCCATACTTTTAGATATATCTAATTGAGTTAGCCCCTTTTTATTTCTCAAATCAATGAGATAAACACGCTTTTTCATTTAATCGCCGTCCTTAACTTTGCATACTGTCAAGTTTCAAGTATATAATACGCCTTTATTTACTATTTGTCAAGATTTTTCTTGACATTTTGCAAAGTTTAATTTACTTTACTAATAGTAAAGTTTATAATAATGACAATAGGGGCTGAGCTTATGACTAAACTAAAAGAATTACGAAAAGAACACAAATTATCAATGAAAGAATTAGGAAAAATTCTCGGGCTTTCTGAAAGTACCATTTCTCTTTATGAGGCAGGAAAAAGAGAACCGGATATAAAAACACTTATAAAAATAGCTGATTATTTTAATGTAAGTGTTGATGTTTTACTCAGCAGAGATGAAACAAATAAAGACGAAATTCTTGATAATCATAGTTTATCTATGTTTAATTTTGAGAAGATGTGTGACGATCTTGATGAACATAGCTTGGATAGAATTCATTCTGTTTTATATTCTTTAAGAAGAATTCAATATAATGATGCTTTATTTGCCAAAGATAAACAGTACTTGTTTTCTACAATAACTGAATTGATAGGTAGAATTGAACGATATGTTGATGATTTTCGAACAGCAACGGATTTCGGGAAAGTGTTCGATTATAGTTTTCACAATAAAAGATTTATCAACGGTGAAGTTGCCGTATTAAAAAGAATTACTAATCTTATAACTCCTGAGAAGAAGCCTATTGCTGAAAGCACTATTGTAATTCCTTTTTATGAAACACCGGTTTCAGCAGGTACTGGCTCGTGGCTTGGCGATGATATTTTAGCTGAATGGCTTACTGTTCCACGAAATGATATGACTACTTCAGCTGATTTTGCGTTAAAAATATCAGGTGATAGTATGCAACCTAAATTTTCAAACGGTGAAACCGTGCTTGTTAAACAAACATCAAGTGTATTTGAAGGTGAAATCGGGGTTTTCGTACTTAACGGTGAATCGTATATTAAAAAATTAGGAAAAAAGGAGCTTGTTTCACTTAATCCAGCCTATAAGCCTATACCTTTACACGGATTTGATGATGTTCGTTGTGTAGGTAAGGTGCTTGGTGCACTTAATATGTAAAAATATTCATTTAATTGTATTTTTTTACATAACTCAACTTGTCAGGTTTTTTAACATTAAAAAGTTCAATATGTTGAAAGTATAGATTTCATCGGAATAGGAAGTTACTTCCCTTTAAAATTAAAATAGTTCCTATTGTTTAAATGTTTTAATCGTATAGATAAAAGTATATTAAAATCCTATTTATGCCGATTTAAAGCCATTTTAAACGCTTTTAAAAGGTTATTTTTAAAAAATTAAAGCCGAGCAGGTTCACAAATTTTTCGTGATTTGCTCGGCTTTTTCGTTTTCGCACTAAATAAAAAAACAAGCTGTTTTTTCAAAGTGTAATTTCTTTTTACACCCAAAAAACGGCTTGTTTTCTACATTTTCAGATTTTTGACTTTTTTTAACGGCTTTTTACGGTTTTTCCTATTCTCTCCGAAAACTCACATCAGCAAATGGTCACGATATTTGTCCGGAAGAATTTCGTCATTTGCGAGCATATCAATTACTTTCTTCAGAATGTTCAAATCTTTGTTTTGCTTTTTAATTTTTATAAAATCTTTTTTGAATTGATTTGTGGGTTTGATTATATATTTCATTTATCCAAATCCTCAAATAATTCATGGGCACTGCTATAGCTCTTATAAAGTTCGGGATGTTTTTTCATCTCTTCAACTTCGGCAAAAGCTGCTTCGGTTTCTGCATTATATTTGCGAATAGTAAACGGAATACCGTTAAATTCAAGCGACTGCTGAATGAAAAGATTGATGGCGGTAGTCATATCAAGTCCCAAAGATGCAAACAATTCCTGTGCTTTTAATTTTTTGTCAGCATCAATTCTGATGTTTATATTTGTCATAGCCATAAAATCATCTCCTTGTTATTATGTTATCACAATGTAATAACAATGTCAACATTATCTTGTGCATATTTTTTGTTAGTTTTTTCTGTAATTTACCTATTGACAAATACCCCAATGGGGTATACAATCATAACTGTAAGATACCTATAGGGGGTATCTTAAAAGGGCTTTGAATAATATATCCCATTTTGAAATTATGAGGTTGATATTATGGAGAATAATAAGTGTGAACATTGTGCAAAACACAAGCACCGTACCGAAAAAGAATACAAGTCGCTTGTAAACCGACTTAATCGTATTGAAGGTCAGATACGGGGGATAAAGGGTATGCTTGAAAAAGATGCCTACTGTCCCGATATTCTGGTACAGGTTGCCGCCGCCAATGCGGCACTCAACGCTTTTAACAAAGAGTTGCTTGCTAATCATATCCGCACCTGTGTTGCAGATGACATAAGGGCAGGTAACGATGAAACAATCGACGAGCTTGTCGGTGTTTTGCAAAAGCTTATGAAGTAGGAGAAACTATGACTCAATACAATGTAACGGGTATGAGCTGTGCCGCCTGTGTTGCCCGTGTTGAAAAGGCGGTATCAAAGATTGACGGTGTAAATTCCTGTTCCGTCAGTCTGCTTACAAATTCAATGAATGTTGACGGTTCAGCCGATTCGTCTGCAATTATAAAAGCCGTGCAGAATGCCGGCTATGGTGCGTCTTTGAAAGGCAAAGAGAAAAAATCGCCCAATGCAGAGGATTCTCTCAAAGATACCGAAACACCCAAAATCAGAAAAAGACTTATCGCATCTCTCATTGTCCTTGCAGTATTGATGTATTTTTCAATGGGACATATGATGTGGGGATGGCCTTTGCCGTCATTTTTTGACAACAACCATATTGCAATGGGACTTGTTCAGCTGATTTTGTCAGGCATAGTGATGGTGATTAATCAGAAATTTTTTGTCAGCGGCTTCAAGGGGATTATCCGCCTTGCTCCCAATATGGACACGCTTGTTGCACTTGGTTCGGGCACAGCCTTTGTTTACAGCACAATTGCGTTGTTTATGATGACCGATGCACAGGTGAGAGGTGACTCGGCGGCGGTTATGTCGTATATGCACGAGTTCTATTTTGAATCAGCCGCAATGATTTTGGCACTCATCACAGTCGGTAAAATGCTTGAGGCTCACTCAAAGGGCAAAACTACCGACGCTCTCAAAGGCTTGATGAAACTTGCACCAAAGACTGCTACGATTATAGTTGACGGTGTTGAAAAGACTGTTCCGATAGAGCAGGTGAAAAAAGGCGATATATTCGCAGTTCGTCCGGGTGAGAGTATTCCTGTTGACGGAGTTGTTATTGACGGTGAAAGTGCCGTCAATGAATCAGCGCTGACGGGTGAAAGTGTTCCTGTTGACAAGCTTGTAGGCGATACGGTTTCAGCCGCAACAATCAATCAGTCGGGATATATCCGCTGCGAGGCTACGAGAATCGGTGAGGACACAACGCTGTCGCAGATTATTAAAATGGTCAGTAATGCGTCTGCAACCAAAGCGCCTATCGCAAAAATTGCCGACAAGGTATCGGGCGTGTTTGTTCCTGCAGTTATCACAATTGCCGTGATTACTGCAATCGTGTGGCTGTTGCTCGGTCAAAGTGTAGGATTTTCGCTTGCAAGAGCCATTTCTGTTCTTGTAATCAGTTGTCCGTGTGCATTGGGACTTGCAACCCCTGTTGCGATTATGGTCGGCAACGGTGTCGGTGCAAAGAACGGAATCCTCTTTAAAACCGCAGTTTCACTTGAAACGGCAGGCAGAATTGACACGGTTGTTCTTGACAAAACAGGCACGGTTACTAAGGGTGAACCTGCTGTGACCGATATTGTTACAGTTGAGAATATTTCGGAAACCGAGCTTTTGAAAACAGCCGTTGCTCTTGAAAAATCAAGCGAACATCCGCTTGCAAAGGCAATTGTAGTTTATGCAAACGACAGGCATATTATCGGCGATGCCGTGACTGAGTTCAATGCCGTAACGGGTAACGGACTTACCGCAAAAATAGGCTCTGAAAGCGTTTACGGCGGCAACTACAGATATATTTCACAGTTTGCTGAAATTTCATCAGACGAAAAAGCAAAGGCTGAACAGCTTGCGGAAGAGGGCAAAACTCCGCTGTATTTCTGTAAAGGAAATAAGCTTCTCGGTATTATTGCTGTTGCAGACATAATAAAAGAGGACGGCAAACAGGCTGTTAATGAACTCAAAAATATGGGTGTGCGTGTTGTAATGCTTACGGGCGATAACGAAAAAACCGCAAAAGCCGTTGCAAAAAATGCAGACATTGATGAAGTTGTTGCAGGAGTTCTTCCTGACGGTAAGGAAAAGAATGTAAAAGAGCTGAAAAAATACGGCAAGGTTGCAATGGTCGGTGACGGCATTAACGATGCGCCTGCCCTCACAAGCGCAGACTTGGGTATTGCAATCGGAGCGGGAACGGATGTTGCAATTGATGCGGCAGATGTTGTACTCGTAAAGAACCGCCTTGCAGATGTTCCTGCAACAATCAGACTCGGCAGAGCAACACTCCGTAACATTCACGAAAATCTTTTCTGGGCATTTATTTACAATGTAATCGGTATTCCGCTTGCCATGGGTGCATTTATCAATCTTTTCGGCTGGCAGTTAAATCCGATGTTCGGTGCGGCGGCAATGAGCATTTCAAGCTTTTGCGTTGTAACAAACGCATTAAGGCTTAATTTTGTTAAGGTTCACAGCTCAAAGCATGACAGAAAAATAAAACATAAAAATAAAAAGGAGAATAAAACCATGGAAAAAACAATGAAAATCGAAGGTATGATGTGTCCGCATTGCGAGGCAACAGTAAAGAAAACTCTTGAGGCAATTGACGGTATTGAATCGGCAGAAGTAAGCCACGAAAAAGGCTCAGCCGTTCTTACAATGTCAAAAAATGTTGAAGATTCCGTTCTTAAAAAAGCAGTAGAGGACGCAGGATACAAAGTAAATTGAAAATTTAAAATGTAAAATTGAAAATTAAGGTCGGGAAGAGAGTGTGTAAAATGAAATGCTCTGTTTCCCGACCTTTGTTTTATTGTATGTAAAATTGTGCAAAATAATGACAGCGCAATTACAATTGCTTGACATTGTAACTTGTATGTGGTATTATACATATACAGATATAAAGGAGTTGATTTTATGGCAACAACAAATCTGAATGTCAGAGTTGATGAAAATCTTAAAAAAACAGCTGACACATTGCTTAACGAACTTGGTTTGAATATGTCAACAGCAATCAATATCTATCTCAAACAAATTGTCAGGGAGAACGGCATACCGTTTGAAATCAAACTTGATAAGCCAAATGCAGAAACCTTGCAGGCTATGCAGGATGTCAGAGAAGGCAAAAATCTTCACGGTCCTTTTGGTTCTGTAAGCGAGCTTATGGAGGACTTGAATGCTGACGATTAAGTATCATACCATGTTTAAAAAGGATTTTAAAAGGATAAAAAAGCGTGGTTATGATATTTCAAGGCTTGAAAAGATAGTTGAATTGCTTGCGAATGAAGTACCGTTGCCCGAGCAATTCAAAGACCACAATCTTTCGGGTAATTATAACGGCTTTCGAGAATGTCACATTGCACCCGATTGGTTGCTCATTTATCAAGTCAACAACAACGAACTCGTTCTTGTTTTGTCAAGAACAGGTTCACATAGCGATTTATTCTGAATTTAATATTTTAAATTAAGGCACTTTGCAGAAATGCAGAGTGCTTTTTCTGTATAATAAAATTTCAAAGTTTTGTAATCATTTGTATGGGAACATCCACTATACACTTTTCATGTAACAGTAAAAAGTTTGTGATAAGACTGGTTTTATAAATGCAACAAAGATGTTGTTCTACATAAGAAAAAACGGAGTAACCAAAACCGATTACTCCGTAAATTCAATGTTAAATTACATTTTGTTTGCAAGGGCTCTTTCAAGCCAGATGTCTGCAATATCCATAGCAAGGAACAATCCCTTTTTCTCACTTGACTTAACAAGCTGTTTTCTCGGTGAAAGATAAGGGTCTGTAGCCATTAGCTGAACTGTTACCTTATCGGCAATCTCAGTTCCGTTGACATCCTTTTTGCTTTTGATTTGCATTCTTATAACATACGGTTCTTCCATACTGCCGTAGTAAATCTCGTCATTGCAACGAACGAGCGGTCTGCCCTTGTAAGTCGAAAATTTCTTTTCGGTCTTTTTGGTATCTGCCACAAGGCATCATCCTTTCTTAAACATTAAGATACGATTTTACCAGTGCTTCAAGTAGGTCGTCACGGTCGATCTTGCTGATGATGTTGCGAGCGTTATTATATGTTGTAATATAGGTCGGATCCTCGCTTAAAATATATCCCACAATCTGATTAATAGGGTTATATCCTTTTTGGCGGAGGGCATCATAAACGATTGTAAGCCCTGCTTTTATCTGGTCATCTTTTTCCTCACCAAGAGAAAAAATCATTGTTTTATCCAACATACTGAAACACCTCCTATTCTGCTACTATACCATATTTCAAAGTAAATTTCAAGCACTTTTTAATAAATATGCCTAATTTATGTTATTTCAATGTCAAAAACATTGCTTTGTGTGATAAAACAGCAGTAATATTTTTTAATTTTATCTTATGCTTGTCAGATTATGTCACAAAAAGGGGACGGAAAAACCGCCCCCATAATTTTTAGCCTCTGAGCTTTACTCCGTTTTCAGAAAGATTTGAAATTATCTTGTCCATAATCTTCTGAACCTCGGCTGATGAAAGTGTTCTTTCATTTGATGAGAACTCAAAGCGGATTGTTACGCTGTGAACTGTATCTGTGTCATATGTGTCAACAATCTTTGTGCTTTTGAGAATCTCTCCGCCTTCGTTTTTCCAACACTCTGCAAGGTGTGAGAAGAACATTCCCTGCGGAACTTCAACGCTGATGTCGTAGTCCATCGGCGGGAACTTTGACGGTTCGTCATAAACAATCGGAGCGGCATCTGTGTTTGCATAAGCGTTCACATCAATTTCTGCAAATACGATTGCGGCTTTTTTGTCAATCTTCTTGTTTACTGTCGGATGAACAATGCCGATTGTACCGATATTTCTGCCGTCAAGGCATACCGAATAGAGGTTTACGGGGTGTTCGTAGCTGTGAGTCGGTTCAGCCTTTTCAAATGTGAGAGCCTTGTGCTTGATTTCATCCGTTACAACTGCGAGAATGTCACGGAGTTCAAAATAGATGTCCTTAACATTTCTTGTCTTGCTGTAAAGTGTGATTGCAAGCTTTTTGTTCTCAATGCAAAGACCGTTTTCGTCAAGACCGTTTACAACTCTGCCGATTTCAAAAATACCGAAATCGTTTGAGAATGAAAGGTTTGATTTAATCTGACAAAGCTGTGTGGGAACAATTGAATTTCTTAATGTTTCAATATTCGGGTTGGTTGCGTTTGCAAGCTTAACATTATCCTCAACAGGAATGTCAATTGCCTTGAGTTCATCGTTGTATGCCCATACATATGAGTGAAGCTCGTGGAGATTGTATCTCTTAACGAGCATATCCTTGATCTTGTTTTCCGTAGTTTTAACAACGCTTGCTCTTACGGGGTAGAGCGGAGAGCGTGTTGTGTGAATTTCAAAGTTGTCATAGCCGTAAATACGGGTGATTTCTTCAATGATGTCAGCCTTGATTGTAACATCCTTTGTTGCTCTCCAGCTTGGAACCGTTACGCTGAAGTTATCGTTGTTGAGCTCAACCTTAAAGCCGAGGCTTTCGAGTGTTGCAACAATTCTGTCGTTGCTGATTTCAATACCTGTGTAGCGGTCAACAAAGTTTTTATCAAAGTCAAGAACAACTGTGTCATACCTGAATGCGTACTCGTCTGTGAGCGAAGAAACAACCTTGATGTCGCTGTCATACTTTTTGAGAAGATATACAAATCTTGCAATTGCAGTAACCGTCATTTCAGGATCAAGACATTTTTCATATCTCATTGATGCGTCTGTTCTGTGAGCAAGTCTTACTGTTGACTTTCTTACGGAAACTGCGTTGAATGTTGCAGATTCAAGTGTGAGAGTAGTTGTATCGTCAACAATTTCCGAATCAAGACCGCCCATGATGCCTGCAATTGCTACAGGAGTGTTGCCGTTGCAAATCATAAGTGTGTTTTCGTCAATGTTTCTTTCAACACCGTCAAGTGTTTTGAAAGTGAAAGGTTTGTCAAAACGCTTGATTCTGATTTTTTCAACCTTTCTTGAATCGAAAGCGTGCATCGGCTGTCCCATTTCAAGCATAAGGTAGTTTGTAAGGTCGGCAAGATAGTTTATTGCTCTCATACCGCAGTAGAAAAGACGGATTCTCATATTTACGGGGCTTACATTGCGGTTGATGTTCTCAATCTGTAAGCAGCTGTATCTCTGACAGAGAGTGTCCTCAATCTTCATATCAATCTTTTTAAGACCGTCATATGCCTTTAAATCGTCAAGGTCAAAAGGTTTAAGCTCTCTGCCTGCAAGTGCGGCAAATTCTCTTGCAATTCCGTAGTGTCCCCAAAGGTCGGGACGGTTTGTAAGCGACTTGTTATCAACCTCAAAAACAATATCGTCAATTTCGTAAATATCCTTAAGGTCTGTGCCGTTCTTTACATCATCTGTAATTTCCATGATGCCGGAGTTGTCATCGCTGATACCGATTTCAGCCTCACTGCAGCACATACCGTTTGATGTAAAGCCGGCAAGAGGTCTTGGTGTAATCGTGATTTCGCCGATTTTAGCGCCAACCTTTGCAAAAGCGGTTTTAAGACCGACTCTTACATTTGGAGCACCGCAGACAACATCAATAAGTTCATCTTCGCCTGCATCAATTTTGAGGAGATGAAGTTTCTTTGAATCGGGATGATTTTCAACCGACTTAATTTCACCTACAACAATACCGCTGATTTCACTGCCCTTGCGGAGAATATCGTTTTCAACCTCGGCTGTGGAAAGAGAAAATTTGCGGATAAGTTCAATTTTATCAAGACCGCTCAAATCAACAAAGTCCTGAATCCAGTTCATAGATAAAAACATTTTGTATCTCCTCTCTTATTCGTCATCAGTAAACTGTGAAAGTGCTTTAAGACTGCCGCTGTTAAGGTCACGGATATCCTTGATTCCGTACTTCATCATTGCAAGTCTTGTAAGACCGAGACCAAACGCAAAGCCTGTGTATTTTTCGGGATCAATTCCGCCCTCACGCAGAACATTGGGATGAATCATACCGCAGGGGCATAGCTCAAGCCAACCGCTGTGCTTACATGACGGACAACCCTCACCGCCGCAGATAAGACAGCTGATGTCGAGTTCAAAACCCGGTTCAACGAATGGGAAAAAGCCGGGGCGAAGTCTAACCTTGATATCCTTTTTGAATACCTCGGAAAGCATTGTTTTCATAAAGTAGATAAGGTTTGAAATTGAAATGTCCTTGTCAACCATAACGCCTTCCATCTGGAAAAATGTGTTTTCATGACAAGCGTCCGTAGCCTCGTTTCTGAAGCATCTGCCGGGAAAGATGGCTTTTATAGGTGTGCCGTTTTCAATAAGTCCCTTGCCGTACTTTTTAAGAATTGCGTTCTGTGCGGCTGATGTGTGTGACTTTAAAAGCTGACCGTTGTCAAGGTAGTAAGTGTCCTGCATATCTCTTGCGGGGTGGTGCTTAGGAATGTTAAGAGCCTCAAAGCATTCGTAGTCGGTTACGATTTCGGAGTAGTCCTCAATGTTAAATCCCATTGATGAGAAAATCTTTTCGCATTCTCTCTGAACAAGGGTGATTGGGTGATAAGAACCCCTTGCAAGCGCAACAGGCGATGTAATGTCAAACTGCGGCATCAAGGCGATTTCACGCTGAATTTCCTTTTCTTTAAGTTCCGCAAGTCTTTCTTCAATAAGCTGTGCGGCCTGTGCTTTGAGCTTGTTTACCTCAGCACCGAAAGTTTTTCTTTCCTCGTTTGGAAGGTCTTTCATACCCTTTAAAAGAGCCGTGATGCTGCCCTTTTTGCCAAGATAAGAAACTCTGATTTTATCAAGGTCGGTCAAATCTTGTGTTTCGCCGAGTCTTGACTTGATTTCGTCTTTTAAACTTAATAATTTCTCGTTCATAAATTACCTCCGTAAAAATAATAAAGCCCTGCGTAAAATCAATTACGCAGGGACGAAATAATCCGTGGTACCACCCTGATTTTTGCATCAAAGCAAACACTCCCGAAAGCAGACACTTTCACAACCTGTAACGGAGTCAGCCGTTGAGATCTACTGAAAATTTCAACCTCACCACTCGGAAGGGAACTTCACACCTGCAACACCGTTGTATGCTTTCAGCCTCGGCACACATTCTCTTTGACGGTATCACGCAAACGCTACTTTCTTCGTCATCATGTTATCTTTTACTATGATAACACCAAAACATTTTTTTTGCAAGAGTTTTTGTATCTTTTGTTGAAAAATACAACAGCCTGTGATATCATATGAAATATCAATCATAAAGGAGAAAATACATTGAATAATTTTAACGAACAGGTTGTAAGACGGGTTAACAAACCTAAAAATCTGATTATAAAAATTGTTTCGGTGCTTTTGCTTATTTTAGTGCCGACAACATTGTTTTTACTTGCTTTTGCAACAATTGCGTACCTTATCTATGTGGCTTTTTTCGTGTTTGTAGGCGGAATTTATGTTGTTTGGTATGTGTTCAGTATTCAGAAGGTCGATTTTGAATATTCGGTTTCGGGCAATGAGCTTGAAATTGCAAAGGTTGTTGCATTGCGCAAAAGAAAAACTATGTGCAAGGTTCAGATTAACGAGATTGAAAGACTTGAAAAAGACGATACCGAAATCAAAAAGATGAGGTTTCTCAAAACTTTCATCGCCGCAAGAGATATTGACTCCAAGGATGAAAACTATTTCGCTGTTTTCAACAGTCCTGCATACGGCAGATGTCTTCTCGTTTTTACTCCGAACGAGGATATTCTCAACGGTATGAAACCGCACCTCAACAAGAATATTGTGGTTCAGTTATTCTATAAAAGAAAAATGAGTTGATTGTATGACAGTAACAGATGTAAATGTTGTAAAAAGTGCAATTTTTGAACGCCCCGATGATGCAAACAAGGGAACTCTGGGTTCATTGCTCTGCGTTTGCGGAAGCTACGGAATGGCAGGGGCGGCGGTTATGTCGGCAAGGGGTGCGTTAAGAACGGGCATAGGTCTTGCAAAATGTGCCTTGGCGCGAAGTATTTACCCGATTGTTGCCCAAACGATTCTTGAGAGCGTTTACTATCCTCTCAGCGAAAATGCAGACGGCAGAATCTCAAAGATAAATGTTCCGTTTTTAGTCAGCGAATCGTGCAAATCATCTGCAACTCTTGTCGGTTGCGGACTCGGTGTGTGCGACGATACATTAAAAATTGTATTTTCTTTAATAGAAAATTCCGCAACACCGCTTGTGCTTGATGCAGATGCACTCAATTGTGTTGCAAAACAGCCTGAAATTCTTTTAAGGAAAAAATCACCGATTATAATTACTCCTCACCCGGGTGAAATGTCAAGACTTACAGGTCTTGCAACTCCGCTTGTAAATGCGGAAAGGGAGAGAGTTGCCCTCGATTTTGCACAAAAGTACGGTGTTGTAACCGTTCTCAAAGGAGCAGGCACGGTAATTGCCTCGCCAAACGGCAAGGTGCTTGTGAACCCGACAGGCAATTCGGGAATGGCAACAGGCGGAAGCGGTGATGTGCTTGCAGGAATGACCGCATCAATCCTTGCACAGGGGGCAAGTGCGTTTTCATCAGCCGCAGCGGCAGTATATCTCCACGGTCTTGCAGGCGACATTGCCGCCGAAAAATACGGCAAAATCTCAATGCTCCCCACAGACCTGATAAATTGCATCCCACTTGCATATAAGCGTTGCGGATTTTGATTTAAAATACAAGTAAGAAACGGGAATCTTTTTGCGAAAAAAAGTTGTCAAAATGATGACGATTTTGAAAGGAGTAATGATGAAGAAAATTTTATGTTTAGTTATGTGTGTATTTCTTGTTATCGGTTTGAGTGCCTGCGGAGGAGATATAAGCAAAGTGAAGACTCACGATGTGGATTCTGAAATCTATTCCGCAGATGATATTAACTCTGCTGTTGATACTATTGAAAAAGAGTTCGATGCCAATTGGAACGGCTGTACCCTCACGGAAATTTATTATGCAGGAGATGATTACTGCACCGATTTTCAGGAATTTGCCGACAGGAACAATGCAGATGAAGTTATTGTGCTGTTATCTTCATTTGATGTTGATTCATCAGGCGGCGACGGATCATTAAATCCGAATTCCACATATAATAACTGGAACTGGATTTTAGTCAGAACAAAAGGCGGAAAATGGCAGCATGTTGACCACGGATATTAAGATAAAATGCATTAATCACTTATTTGTACAATGTATTAAAAAATTCACAGGACATATAATGTATCGGGAGGTGTCTTATGACACGGAAAATCTTGATTGCATTATGTGTCCTTTTTGTCATGCCTGTTTTTGCCATTACGGGGTGTGATGAACCGCAGGAAAATCTTTCTCCGAAATCCTCGTTTATTGCCGATTTCAGCTGTGAATACAGAAAAATGAACATCACGGGAAAGCTGTCGGCAAGCGGCAGAAAGCTCATCAACATTTCGCTTGATTCTCCGAACACGGTCAGCGGTTTGTCAGTTACATATAAGGGTTCTGATCTTGAAATTTCAAGGGAGAATATGATTTGCTCCGCCGATGAAGCGTACATTCCCGAAAGCAGTTTCCCGAATATTACAAAAGAAATTTTATACGGAATTGCAGACGGAAGAGCGGTTTTTGAGGGGAAGTGCGAAGATATGTGTACATACAGACTTGATTCAGCGTTCGGCAAAGCCGTTGTCAGCACAAATTCAAAGGGCTGTATAAGCAAAATCAGCGTTGACGGCGAAGATTACGAAATGATGCTTTCCAATGTGAAAGATGCAAACGGCTGAACCGATTCACAAATTTTACGCTCAAAAATATTATGTAATAGCTGTATAAAAGCTTTTGGAAAGGCAAAAATACAAGTAAACAATTATTTGGAGCGTGAAAGCCTTGAATATACGAAGAGGAGATATCTATTATGCCGACCTGAGTCCCGTTGTAGGCTCTGAGCAGGGCGGAATCAGACCTGTGCTTATTGTTCAGAATAATGTCGGCAACCGATTCAGTCCGACTGTAATTGCCGCCGCAATTACAAGTCAGCAGTCAAAGGCGAATTTGCCTACACACATTCCATTGCACGCCGACAGCTCGGGACTCGCCAAAGACAGCGTTGTTCTGCTTGAACAGGTACGAACAATCGACAAAAAACGGCTCAAAGAAAAAATGGGTACTGTTGATGAAAATTCTATGAACGAAATAAATAACGCAATATCAATTTCGTTCGGTCTTAACGCATAATTCCGCATTACATACGGATAATGCTATAAAAGAAAATAAACAGACAACAAAACGGTCGGTTCAGCTTGAGAAAAACTCCAAGCCAACCGACCGTTGTTTGTTGTAAGTAAAGTTATCTTTTTCCTGCATAGACATTTTTTATGTTTCTTTCGGAATATTGAATTAGGTTGAATAGTGACGGGGCATCTTTTTCAAAACATACCGAAATGACATCAGGAGAGAGGGTGAGGGTAAGCTTATCATTTTCAATAAGTTCGTTGATGATTTCAAGGTCAAGAATCATTGATGCGTCCGTGAGATTCCTGTAGCGGTTCTTATCAAGCGAAAACATAGTTTGCGAGTTATTTTTTTCGGAATTATAAATTGTGCGGAAAATTACATATTCGGCGCTCATAAGGTAGTTGCTGACTGCGTTTGTAAGGTGCTTGTTGCCGATTTTTGCAAGCAAATCGTAGATTACCGAGGTGGTGTTCATCAAAAGACTGCGGTTTATTTTATTGATCATACTGCCTTTTTCGGTATTGATGACAACCTCTTCTTCGGCAGCCTCAAAAGGATCGGCTGTGAAATTTCTCTGTACGGTTCTACCGAGAAGATAATCGGTTGAAACACCGTAGTATTCGGCTGTTTTTACGAGAAAATCAAGACCGCATTCACGGATTCCCTTTTCATAATGTGACAAAAGTGCCTGCGAAATTCCCATGTCGCTTGCAACCTGTTTTTGACTCAAACCTCTTTCTTTACGAAGAAATGTTATAATTCTCGGAAAATCTTTGTTCAAGACTTGACACCTCATTTTTAAAGATAGTATAATTAACTTGATTGTCAGAAAAAGCAAAGCAGAATTTGCTCTAATAATAATATATAGTGCATTGAAAGCATTTACAGCAATATACTTTCTATACAGACAGTATAATACAAAATTTACTTTTTGTAAATAATTAAATGCCGATTTGCTGAAAGTCGGTTTATGGGAGAAGTTATGAAATCATACATAATTCATTTTATAAGACACGGTTCGATTGATGATACACTTGCGGGGAAATATATCGGAACAACAGACGCTCCGCTTTCCGACAGGGGCAGAATGGATTTGAGAAAACTCGATTATGAGTACAAATATCCGGGTACGCAGGTTGTGTTCACAAGTCCGTTAAAGCGTTGTACCGAAACCGCAAAAATTCTTTATCCCGAACAAAATCCGCTTGTTATCGACAACCTTTCCGAATGTAATTTCGGTGAATGGGAGGGCAAAACTGCCGATGAGCTGAAAAACGATCCCAATTTTGAAAAGTGGCTCGCAGGCGATTCTTCCGTAAAACCTCCGAGGGGGGAGAGCAATGCCGATTTTACACGCAGAGTATGCAAAATGTTTGAAAGCATTGTTGAGGGACTTATGAAAACAGGTACAACCGAAAGTGTAATTGTCACTCACGGCGGTGTTATTATGACCTTGCTTGCAGTCTACGGACTTCCGCAGGCAAAACCGTTTGAATGGACAATGGACAACGGTTTCGGCTATTCACTCAGAGTTACTCCCGTACTTTGGCAGAGGGATAAAGTCTGTGAAGTTTTTCAGACGATTCCGCTTCCGTCGGAGAATGACTGATTTTTTGAAACTTTGGCAGAATTGTAGCACAGTTTACAATCTTTTGCCGTATATTGTGGGATAATATCCATTGATAAACAATTGATTAAGGAGATATAAAAATGGCAGATTATAAAATTACTCTTTTAAAGGGCGACGGTATCGGTCCTGAAATCGTAAATCAGGCTGTAAAGGTTCTTGATTGTGCCGCTGAAAAATTTGGTTTTGGCGTTACATATGACGAGGCACTTCTCGGCGGTTGTGCTATTGATGCAACAGGCGTTCCGCTCCCCGATGAAACAGTTGCAAAGTGTAAGGCATCGGACAGCGTGCTTCTCGGTGCGGTAGGCGGTCCTAAGTGGGATTCACAGCCGGGTAACAACCGTCCCGAGGCAGGACTTCTCGGCATCAGAGGCGCACTAGGACTTTTTGCAAACCTTCGTCCGTCGGTTATTTTCGGACCGCTCAAAAGTGCATCACCTATCAAGGATGAAATTATCGGCGGCAACCTCGATGTTATGATTGTTCGTGAGCTTACAGGCGGTATCTACTTCGGCGAAAAAGGCAGAAAAGAAGTTAACGGTCAGCCTGCGGCTTGGGATACGGAAATGTACACAGTCGGTGAGGTTGAGAGAATTGCAAGAGTTGCTTTTGACCTTGCTATGAAGAGAAATAAAAAGCTCACAAGCGTTGATAAGGCAAATGTTCTTGAGTCTTCAAGACTTTGGAGAGAAACAGTTAAGAGAGTTGCCGAGGATTATCCCGAGGTTGAGCTTAACCATATGTATGTTGACAACTGCGCTATGCAGCTTGTAAGAAATCCCCGTCAGTTTGATGTTATTCTCACATCAAATATCTTCGGTGATATTCTTTCTGACGAGGCATCAATGATTGCCGGCTCAATCGGTATGCTCGCATCTGCAAGCCTTTCGGGCAGTAAGCTCGGTCTTTATGAGCCTATCCACGGTTCTGCTCCTGACATTGCGGGTCAGAATATCGCAAATCCGCTTGCTACAATCCTTTCTGTTGCAATGATGCTCCGTTATTCACTTGATCAGAGCGAGGCGGCAGACGCAATTGAGGCAGCTGTTGCAAAGGTTCTTGAAACCTACCGTACGCCCGATATCTATGAAGAGGGTTTCACAAAGGTTGGTTGTGACGAAATGGGCGACCGTGTTTGTGAGGCACTTTAATTGGTGAACGGTATGCAGCTTTTCGATATGCACTCTCATATTCTTCCGGATATAGATGACGGTGCAAAAACGGTTGAGGACAGTCTGGAGTTGCTCTCCTGTCTTAAAAATCAGGGAGTAACGAATGTTTGCCTTACACCTCATTTTTATACAAATGAAATCAGCCTTGAAGATTTTATTGCCGAGAGGGTGGAAAAGTTTGAAAAATTCAAACCGCACATTCCGAACGGTATGAATATCGTTCTCGGAACAGAGGTTTATGTCACAAAGTATCTTTTCAACAATGAAAATATCAAAGGTATAAACTACGGAAATTCAAACTATATTCTCACTGAGTTTCCGTATAATGCAACATTTTCGGACAATTCGTATGAAATGCTCGACAGGCTTATGAGCGAACAGGGACTTATTCCCGTAATTCCTCATGTTGAGCGTTACAGCTTTCTTGTTGACAATCCTGATGTGATTGAAGATTTAAAACGGCTCGGTGTTGTTATTCAGACAAATATTTCAAATTACACAAAGAAAGCTCCAATGATGAAACGCCGCAGAATGTTAAAGCTTGTAAGTGCAGGACTTATCGACATTATTGGTACGGACGCACATTCATTCAATCATAATACACCCGAGCTTTATTCCGATGCAATCGAATGTATTGCCAAAAAATGCGGTCAGCAGGCGGTTGACAGATTGATGAAAAACAGCGAAAAAATCTTCAATGCCGCAATCGGCTGATATATTGCAAAATAATAATCACACAAATAAAAAACGATTGATTTCCTTTTGGATTTCAATCGTTTTTTTGTGGGCTGATCCCACGGTATAATCGGGAGCGGCACAAAAAATGCCCGACTTTTACACAGTCGGGCAGATGTATGATTTTAAGTTAATCAGCCTTCACAGCCACAGCTGTCACATTCGGGAACATTGCCCACGATTGGCTCGGGATCAACGCCTCTTCTTTTGTAGTAGTCCGAAACGGCTGCCTTGATTGCCTGTTCTGCAAGAACAGAGCAGTGAACCTTGACAGGCGGAAGTCCGTCAAGAGCCTCCATAACCGCCTTGTTTGTGAGCTTGAGAGCGTCATTGATTGACTTGCCCTTGATAAGCTCTGTTGCCATACTGCTTGTTGCAATAGCCGCACCGCAACCGAATGTTTTAAATTTTACATCTGTGATGATATCGTTATCAACCTTAATGTACATTTTCATAATATCGCCGCATTTTGAGTTACCGACCTCGCCAATGCCGTCTGCGTTTTCAATTTCGCCTACATTTCTCGGATTAGCGAAATGATCCATTACTTTTTCCGAATAAGCCATTTTAATCCTCCTGAATATATTGTTGCCGAATATCTATTCAATTCTATACGAATTTTAGCGGATTGTCAATCAACCCTGAGCTTCCTGCTTTTTAATCTTTTCCCAAAGAGGTGACATACTTCTGAGGTACGAAACAATTTCGGGAACGATTTCAAGAATATAATCAATATCTTCCTCTGTATTGTCGTCAGAGAATGAAAGACGCATACTGCCGTGAGCAATTTCGTGGGGAAGACCGATTGCAAGAAGTACATGACTCGGATCAAGACTGCCCGATGTACAAGCAGAACCCGATGATGCCGAAACACCCTTGAGGTCAAGTCTTAAAAGAAGGCTTTCACCCTCAATACCCTCAAAGCACATATTGACATTGCCGGGGAGTCTGTGAACTCTGTCACCGTTGATTCTTGAACGCTCAATCTTTAAAAGACCGTCGATAAGTCTGTCACGCATCTTTTCAAGCTTTGCGTTTCTTTCGTCCATACCGTCAACTGCAAGCTGAAGTGCGGCATCAAGACCGACAATACCTGCAACATTTTCGGTACCGGCACGCTTGTTCCTCTCCTGAGCACCGCCGCAGATGAGGTTTTCAATTCTTACGCCTTTTCTGATGTAGAGAAGGCCGCAGCCCTTCGGTCCGTGAAGCTTGTGTGCTGTCATTGAAAGAAGGTCAATGTTTTCTTTCTGAACATCAATCTTCACATAACCTGCTGCCTGAACTGCGTCTGTATGGAAAAGAACACCGTGCTTTCTGCAAATTGCACCGATTTCGGAAATCGGCTGAATTGTACCGATTTCGTTGTTTGCATACATAATCGAAACTATAGCCGTATCCTCACGAATTGCATTTTCAACATCTTCGGGATGAACAATACCGTTTTCGTAAACATCAAGATAAGTAACCTCAAAGCCTTCCTTTTCAAGAGCCTCACATGTGTGAAGAATAGCGTGATGCTCAAACTTTGAAGTAATGATGTGCTTTTTGCCCTTTGCCTTGAGAGCGTGACAAACACCCTTGAGTGCCCAGTTGTCGGATTCACTTCCGCCTGAGGTAAAGTAAATTTCATTCGGGTTAGCCGCACCGAGATTCTTTGCAATGTTTTCTCTTGCAGTTTCTACGGCAGCCCTTGCCTTTGCACCGATTGTATAAATGCTTGACGGGTTTCCGTAAACCTCGGTGAGGTATGGCATCATTTTTTCAAGCACCTTCGGCGAAAGTGCTGTAGTAGCCGAGTTGTCGGCATAAACATATCTCATTTTATATCCACCTTTATATAAGTTTATTGTTATGCAAATTGTTTTGCGGCTGCAACGGCAAGTCGGTCGCAACGCTCGTTTTCGGGATGACCTGCGTGTCCTTTTACCCACACAATTTCAACCTCGTGAGTATCATACAGGGTAAGAAGCCTGTCCCAAAGTTCGGGGTTCAAAGCCTTTTCTTTTTTATTACGCATCCAGTTGTTTGCTTTCCACTTTTTAGCCCAACCGAGTTTTAGTGCGTTGCAAACATACTGCGAGTCGCTGTAAAGCGTTACCTTGCACGGTTCTTTGAGCAGAGCAAGTGCATTGATAACAGCCGAAAGCTCCATACGGTTGTTGGTTGTGTTTGCCTCACCGCCTGAAATTTCCTTTTCGTGACCGTTATATCTTAAAACAGCACCCCAACCGCCGGGACCGGGATTTCCGCTGCAAGCACCGTCTGTAAAAATTTCAACTTGTTTCAAAAATAATTCTCCTTTAATTCAGAGTGTACTAATTATTCAAAATATTAAAATCCGCACTATAGATTATAATACGCTGAAACGACAATTGCAACCCATTATTTGATATAATTCTGATAACTTTGGTAGGTGTTTGAACAAATTTTGAAATTTATACATAATATTGCAATTAAAAAATCGCTTACGGGTTTTATTTTACGAAAATTTCAAATTTTTATGCATAAAATTGCCTTTGTTATGCGGATTACAAGCCTTGGATTTTGTGTTTGTTATGAAAATTTCTTGACATTGCAGTAGGATATGCGGTAAAATAAAATGAAAAACTATGATAGGGTAGCTATGTGTTGCCATAATTACGGGAATAAAATTCGTATATTTTGCGGATATTATTATAAATACAGATGTTCACCGTTATCAGAACGGAGAATTTATTTTATAAATAAATTAAGACCTCACGGGCGCTCAGAGGTCTTTGATATATTTATTTTTCTTTTATTCAGTACATATTTCAGAAAACGGAGGTAGATTTGTGAGTACAGAAAAGAGGAACGAAAACTTTATGCTTAAACAGTCAAGGTACTCAAAAGGCAAAAAGAATGTGAAGCAATACTCTAAAAATAATGCTTCAAAAAAGAGCGGTTCGGGTAAAAATTCCTACAACGCTTACTATAAGAAAAATGATGACGGATTTCAGCCAAAATCGAACGGAAAGTCAAATTACGGCAAAAAGAAATATCCGTCAAAGTCAAAGGGTTATCCAAAAAAGAATGTTCAGAAGCCGTCAATTAAGATTGCATTTCTCGGCGGTCTTAACGAAATAGGCAAGAACATCACCCTTGTTGAATGTGAAAACGATATAATCATCATCGACTGCGGTATGGCATTTCCTGACGGGGATATGCTCGGCGTTGACCTTGTAATTCCGGATTTCACATATATTGAACAGAATGCCGACAGAGTTAAGGGTATTATCCTTACACACGGACATGAGGATCACATCGGCGGTTTGCCTTTTCTTCTTTCAAAGGTGAATGTTCCGATTTACGGTACACCGCTTACGCTCGGTCTTGTAGGCAACAAGCTCAAGGAGCATAGTCTTTACAATCAATCTCAGCTTAATGTAATAAATGCAGGTCAGTCAATAAAGCTTGGTTGTATGAAGATTGACTTCATTCATGTAAACCATTCGATTCCCGATGCTGTTGCTTTTGCAATTCACACTCCGGGCGGTACTATTGTTCACACGGGCGACTTCAAGATTGACTGCACACCTATCACGGGTGATATGATTGACCTTTCAAGCTTTGCAAGAGTGGGTGACGAAGGTGTTCTTGCACTTCTTTCGGAGAGTACAAATGCCGAAAGACCCGGATACACCCCTACGGAAAGAACTGTATCCGACAGCCTTGACAATCTTTTCAAGAGTGCGGAAAATTACAGAATTATAATTGCAACTTTTGCATCAAATGTAAACCGTGTTCAGCAGATTATTGACTGTGCAGAAAAGTATGGAAGAAAGGTTGCTTTTTCGGGCAGAAGTATGGTCAACTATATGGATGTTGCACAAAAGCTCGGATATCTTCATCTTCCCGAAAATATTCTTATCGATATTGATATGCTTGACAAATATATGCCGCAGCAGGTTGTTCTTGTTACAACAGGCAGTCAGGGTGAGCCGATGAGCGCACTTTCAAGAATGGCATATTCAGACCACCGCAAGGTAATGGTCGGTGAGGGTGATTTCATCATAATTTCAGCCAATCCGATTCCGGGTAATGAGAAAACAGTCGGCAATGTTGTTGACGAACTTCTTAAAAAGGGTTGTAAGGTAATTTATGAGTCAATGTATGAAGTTCATGTTTCAGGTCATGCCTGTCAGGAGGAACTCAAAATCATGCAGAAGCTTGTAAAGCCAAAGTATTTTATCCCTGTTCACGGCGAACAGAAACACCTCAGAAAACATGCCGACCTTGCAATGTTTCTCGGTATGGAACGCAAGAACATTTATATCGGTGATGTCGGAAGTGTTCTTGAAATCAACGAGGATTATATGAAAGAGCTTCCGCCTGTTCAGGCAGGCAAGGTGTTCGTTGACGGTCTTGGCGTTGGTGATGTCGGAAGTATCGTTCTTCGTGACAGAAAGCACCTCGGACAGGACGGACTTATCATTATTGTTGCTTCTCTTGATGTTTATGACGGTCATGTTATCAGCGGTCCCGATATTGTTTCAAGAGGATTTGTATATGTTCGTGAGAGCGAAAGACTTCTTGAAGAGGTCAAGCAGACCGCTCTTGCAATTCTTGAGGATTGTGCAGAAAATAATGTTCACGAATGGGGCATTATTAAGAACAGAATCAAGGATGATGTTTCAAAACTTATCGGTCAGCGTACAAGGAGAGCTCCGATGATTCTTCCTATTCTTCAGGAGGTTTAAGTTTTGTTCGCTGATTTATTTTTTGCTATTTTGTTATTAACAGAGGTTTGACATGAAAAAAAGAAATTGGACGCTTACACCGTGGTTCATAATTTTTTCGGTGATAATGTTTGCCATGGCTGTTGTCAGCTATGACTATTCGCCTGTTGTGTTCTATATCGAACTCGGTGTGTCTGTTCTTTCCTTAGCCGTTGTGCTTATAACTTCATTGCGATTTACAAGCTATGTAAAAAGTACGGTAAAAAATATAGTCGGAAGTATAAAGGGTATTAACGAAGATTACCTTGAAAAATTCAGTTGCCCTGTTGCCGTTGTAGGCAGACAGGGTGACATTGTATGGTGCAATTCACGATTCCGCAAGGCTATGTGCGGCGGAAAGGGTGCAGAGGGCGATAATATCAAAGCCTACCTTTCGGGAAAAGAAATTGACTGTCTGAAAAAGGGTGAGGGCTGTGATGTTGCCATTGACGGCAGAGAATACACGGTTTATTGCCGTTCTACAGGCGAGGGCGCTGTCTGTGAATTTATCGAAAACACCTATTACAAGCAGATTACAAGGGAATATCTTGCTTCCAAGCCGTGCGTTGCGATTGCCGTTTTTGACAATGCAGAGGACTTTTCCGATAACTCGGACGAGTCGTTTTCCGAGGCAATGCTCGATATTGAAGTTTGCCTGCAAAAGTGGGCGGAGCAGTATTCGGCTCTTTACAAAAAAATCGGCAACAACCGTTATATGATAATTTTCAGAGATGCCGATGTTGAAAAAATGGCAGCCGATAAGTTTCCGATTCTTAAAACTATCCGAGGAATTACGATAAACAACCACAGTGCGTCAATCTCGGTAGGTCTTTGCCGAGGTTATAATAACATCAAAGAGAGCGAGCTCAACGCAAGGAAAGCCCTTGAAATGGCACTGGGCAGAGGCGGCGATCAGGTTGCTGTCATTAAAAAAGACAATACATACGAGTTCTTCGGCGGAAAGGTTGCCGCAGCGGAAAAGGCAAGCAAGGTGCGTATGAGAGTTATTGCAAACGCAATCAGCCGTGTTGTTGCCGACTGCGACAAGGTCTTTATTATGGGACACAAGTTTTCCGACCTTGACTGCGTAGGTGCGGCAATCGGACTTCAATGCATAATGGAGAAAACTTTCAAGCGTTATTCAAAGGTTGTCATTAACCGAGAAACCTCAATGGCAAAACAGCTCATTGAATATACTGATGAAAAACTCGACACAGATATATTCATTTCTCCGGAAGCCGCTCTTTCGGGACTTACCCAGAAGTCGCTTCTTATCATAGTTGATACGCACCTGAAGCGTTCGCTTGAAAGCAGTGAGCTCTACGAAAAATGTAAAAAGGTTATCATTATCGACCACCACAGAAAGGCGGTTGATTACATAAACAACGCTCTTGTGTTCTGTCACGAACCCTCGGCGTCTTCAACCTGTGAAATGTGCAGTGAAATAATCAGCTGTCTTGATGATTCTCCGCTCACATATGTTCAGGCTGACGCAATGCTTGCAGGCATTACACTTGACACAAAGAATTTTGCCGTTAAAACAGGTGTGCGCACATTTGAGGCGGCGGCTTATCTGAGAAAAAGAGGTGCAAACACACTCACCGTAAAGGGTATGTTTTCCGATAATATCGAAACCTACCGTGAAAAGGTTGACATTGTGTGTAAGGCTCATGTTTACCGTGGCTGTGCAATTTCGATTGCACCGAGCGGTGACGGCGATATAAGGCTTGCGTCGGCTCAGGCGGCTGATGAAATGCTCAACCTCAAAGGTGTTGACGCATCCTTCGTCCTTTTTGAAGACAACAGTCAAATTAACATTTCAGCAAGAAGCTACGGTAATGTTAATGTTCAGATTATAATGGAAAAGCTTGGCGGCGGCGGTCATCAGACCATGGCGGCAACACAGCTTAAAAACACTACAAAAGAGCTTGCTTATCAACAGTTGCTGTCTGAAATTGACAACACACTTGATGATGAGGAAAACTCGTAAGAAAGGTTGATTGGTTATGAAAGTAATTTTAATGCAGGATGTAAAATCACTCGGCAAAAAAGGCGAGCTTGTTGAAGCGTCTGACGGTTATGCAAGAAACTTTCTCCTTCCGAGAAAGCTTGCAAAAGAGGCAAACGCTCAGGCTATGAATGAATATAAGAATGCCGAGAATTCCAAAAATTATAAAATTGCAACCCAAAAGGCTCAGGCAGAACATGACAAAAAGACTCTTGAGGGCAAAACCTTTAAGATGACTGCAAAAGCAGGACAGGGCGGCAGACTTTTCGGCAGCGTAACTTCAAAGCAGGTTGCCGAGGAAATCAAAAAGCAGTACAACATTGATGTTGACAAGCGCAAGGTTGTTCTTGACTGCGACATTAAGGAATTCGGTACATATCACGCAGAGGTAAAGCTCTTTACAGGCGTTTCTGCAAAGATTGATGTTCAGGTATCCGAGGCATAATAAACAGGAGTAAAAATGGCTGATTTAAATTTTGCGGGCAGTTATGACGGACTTCATCTGCCGTACAGCCCCGAAGCGGAACAAGCGGTTTTAGGTGCAATCATTCTTGAAAGCGACACCTTTGACAAGGTTGTTGATACTCTGAAAAGCCCCGATTATTTCTATGTTTCTTTGCACAAGCTGATTTTTGCACAGATGCAGGAGATGATTGGACTCGGTCTTAGCATCGACTTTGTCACTCTGCTTGAAAAATTAAAACAGAATAAGGCTTTTGACGAGGCAACGGGAAAAACCTATCTTATGGATCTTGTCAACAATTGTCCGTCAATTTCCAATGCCGAGGAGTATGCGAAGATTATTGCGGAAAAGTACAATGTTCGCAGACTTATTACGGCGTCCCGAGAAATTATTGATGACGCAACTGCAGGCAACGATGATCCCTCGGTTCTGATTGATTCGGCAGAACAGAAGATTTTTGACATCAGACAGGGCAATGAAAAGCACGGTCTTGAGCGTATCAACTCGGTAATTTTACAGACTTTTGACCGACTTGACGCTCTCAACAGCGAAACCGACAACAGTATGAAACCTATCCCAACGGGCATAGGCGACCTTGACCGAATGATTACGGGACTTAACCGTTCCGACCTTATCATTCTTGCCGCCCGACCTGGTATGGGTAAAACGAGTTTCGCACTCAATATTGCACGAAATGTTGCGTGTAAGTCTAAAAAGACCGTTGCGTTTTTCTCGCTTGAAATGTCAAAGGAACAGCTTGCAAGCCGTCTGCTTTCAAGTGAGGCGCTTATAGGCGGTACAAAACTGAGAACAGGTCAGCTTACCGAGGAGGAGTGGTCAAGACTTATCCCCGCAAGCGATATTCTCAGCAAAACCGACCTCTATCTTGACGATACTCCGGGTATTACAATTCCTGAGATGAAGTCAAGACTTCGCCGACTTCACAACCTTGATCTCGTTGTAATCGACTATCTTCAGCTTATGTCGAGCGGCAGAAAGATTGACAGCCGTGTAAATGAAATTTCGGAAATTACACGAAATCTGAAAATTCTTGCAAAGGAAATGAATGTTCCCGTAATCACCCTGTCACAGCTTTCCCGTGCTGCAGAAAAGCGTGATGACCACAGACCGCAGATTGCCGACCTGAGAGATTCGGGTTCTATCGAGCAGGATGCCGATATCGTACTGTTCCTTTATCGTGAGGGCTACTATGACAAAGAGGGCGGAGAGGATTCTGCCGCACCGACAGCCGATATGAATTCGGGCGAGTGTATCGTAGCAAAGAACCGTCACGGTGAAACTAATATTGTAAAACTGCATTGGCAGGGCGAGTTTATGCGCTTTACGGGAACGGACAACCGAGATGCTTAACCGTGTTATTGCAACCGTTGAAAAATACGGCTTGCTTGAAAAAGGTGACAGCGTAATCGTTGCACTTTCGGGCGGAGCTGATTCCACGGCTTTGTTAAGCGTTTTTGTTTCTCTAAAAGAAAAATACAATCTTTCGATTTATGCCGCTCATATCAACCACAATATCCGTGGTGATGAGGCAAAGCGTGATGAAAATTTCTGCAAAATTCTTTGTAAGAAATTTAACACGGAACTTTTCATAAAAAGCGTTGATGTTCCCACACTTGCCAAACAGCAGAAAATCAGCGAAGAGCTTTGCGGAAGAAATGTCCGCTACGCTTTCTTTGACGAGCTTTCGCAAAAACTTTGTGCAAAGATTGCAACCGCTCACACGGCATCCGACAATGCCGAAACGCTGATATTCAATATTGCAAGGGGTGCGTCTTTGACAGGTTTGTCGGCAATTCCTCCAAAACGGGGGAACATAATCAGACCGCTGATTGAACTTTCGAGAGGTGACATTGAAAGCTATTGCGAGGAAAACAACCTTGAATATGTTACCGACAGTACGAATCTTGCCGATGATTACACGCGAAATTACATTAGGCATAACATTATTCCGTGTCTTAAAAAGCTGAATCCTTCTTTTGAACGGACGGCTTTAGGCTTGAGTGAAAATGCCGGAGAGGCGGCTGTTTTCATTAAGAAATGTGCCGAAAAAGCCGTGCATGACTGCAAAAGTAATTTTGGCTACGACTGCAAAAAGCTGTTGAGCCTTGATTCTGCCGTTCTGAAGGAAATGTTGTTTATTCTGTTAAAGAATAATTGCAACATTTCTCCCGAAAGAAAAACAATTTTACTATTGTGTGAAATAATCAGAAACGGAGGAAGCGTTGAACTGTCAAAACAATGCACAGCCGTTTCAAAACAGGGAATACTCCGCTTTGTATGTCCTAAAAACTCCCCTGATTTTAATGAAATTCCGTTAAAGAATAATATGAGCTTTTCTTATGACGGAAAAACATACACGGTGAGCAAAATTGCTGATAAATCAACAAATCAAAACAACCTCGTTGCCGCAAAATGGCTTAATGAAAATGCTGTTTTCCGAACACGCAGAGCAGGCGACAGGTTTACATATCCGGACCGCATGGTCACAAAACCGCTCCGCAAGGTTTTTAACGAACAGAAAATCCCGTCCGAAATGAGGGACAGGCTGTTACTGCTTGCGGTATCCAACACCGTTTTGTGGTGTGAAAAGCTTGGTGTTTCATTGCAGGGAAAGGCAGATGACACCGAAAAAACCGAAAAATTACTCATAAATATAGACAAAGAGGGTTAATTATGCATAAGGATATTGAAAAAATTCTGTATTCGGAAAAAGATATTGAAAATATTGTGAACACTATTGCAAAACAGATTGAAAAAGATTATAATGACAAAGATTTTATAATGGTCGGTCTGCTCAAGGGCAGCGTTGCCTTTATGGTTGACCTTATGAGAAAGGTTAATCTTGATTTTTCAATCGACTTTATCGTTGCTTCAAGCTACGGCAGCGGTACTGTAAGCTCAGGCAGAGTTAATATTCAGAAGGATATTTCCCAGTCTGTTGAGGGCAAGGATATTCTCATTGTTGAGGATATTATCGACTCAGGCAATACTCTTGACTTTATCACAAAATATCTCAAAGCCAAGAAGGCGAAATCAGTAAAGCTCTGTACACTTTTCAACAAGCCGGACAGACGGGTTGCCGATATCCATATTGACTATGCAGGTGCGGTAATTCCGGATGAATTTATCGTCGGCTACGGTCTTGACTATGACGAAAAGTACAGAAATCTTCCTTATGTAGGCGTATTAAAGCCGTCAGTTTATTCGTGATTTTAATGCGAAAATAAGCCGCAAATTTTCGTGGCATTACATATTTCCACCTCGGAAAAATAATACTATACAGAGGAGTGACAGCATTGGACAATAAAAAGAAAGTGCGCAATCTGCTGCTTTATCTCGGAATTCCCATTCTGATAATCATTATAACAGCGGCTGTGCTGAGCACAAATAAGTCAACTTCACCGAAAACCTCGGAGCTTGAGCAGTATTTTGTTCAGGATATGGTTGACAGCTTTAACATTGACTACGGTTCAGGTCAGATTGAAATTACCCTTAAAGAGGGTATGAGTCCCATCAAATCAACCGATTCCGACTCTCAATCCGCAACAACTGCTACTCAGACTGCAACTGAACAGCAGGAAACCCGTTCGAACAGCAAAAAATCAAAGATTGTTGTAAAAGGACAGCTTGCCGATATTCAGCGTTTCCTTGATGACATCAAGCCGTACTACAATCCGGCGTCAACTGATGAAATTCCGCATAACCTTACCCGTGCAACGGATAATTCCATACTTATGGAAATGATTCCGACACTAATCATTATGATTATTCTCATCGTTGCCTGGGTGCTCATTATGAAGAAAATGGGCGGCGGCGGTCTTGGCGGCAAGGAAATGAGCTTTGGCAAAGCCAAGATTAAGAATACAAACGATGAAAAGCGCAAGACAACATTTGATGATGTTGCAGGTGCCGATGAAGAAAAGGAAGAGCTTGCAGAGGTTGTTGAGTTCCTCAAGGCTCCTGAAAAGTATAACAAACTCGGTGCAAGAATACCGAAGGGCGTTCTCCTTGTAGGCCCTCCCGGTACAGGTAAAACATTGCTTGCAAGAGCTGTTGCAGGTGAGGCAGGTGTGCCGTTCTTCTCAATTTCAGGTTCAGACTTTGTTGAGATGTTTGTCGGTGTCGGCGCGTCCCGTGTTCGTGACCTCTTTGATCAGGCAAAGAAAAACTCACCTTGTATCATCTTTATTGATGAGATTGATGCTGTAGGTCGTCAGAGAGGCGCAGGTCTTGGCGGCGGCAACGATGAGCGTGAGCAGACTCTTAACCAGTTGCTTGTTGAAATGGACGGTTTCGGTGCTAACGAGGGTGTAATCCTTATTGCCGCAACTAACAGACCCGATGTTCTCGATCCGGCTCTTATGCGTCCGGGCAGATTTGACCGTCAGGTTGTTGTAAGCTATCCCGATGTAAACGGCCGTGAGGCTATCCTCAGGGTTCATGCAAGAAAGAAACCTCTTGCACCCGATGTAAATCTCAAGACTATTGCTAAAACAACAGCCGGATTTACAGGTGCAGACCTTGAAAATCTTCTTAATGAGGCCGCACTTCTTGCCGCAAGAAAAGATAAAAAAGCCATTACTATGGACGAAATCAAGGAGGCAACAGTCAAGGTTGTTGTCGGTGCAGAGAAAAAGAGCAAAGTAATGAGTGAGAAAGAGAAAAAGCTCACAGCCTATCATGAGGCGGGTCACGCAATTCTCTTTGATAAGCTCGAAACTCAGGACCCTGTTCACGAGATTTCAATTATCCCGACAGGTATGGCTGGCGGTTACACAATGCCGCTCCCGAGTGAGGACAAGTCATATAACTCACGCAGAGGTATGTATGAGGATATCGTTGTAAGTCTTGGCGGTCGAGTTGCCGAAGAACTTATTATGGATGACATCTCAACAGGTGCGTCAAACGATATTGAAAAGGCTACAAAAACAGCCCGTGCAATGGTTACAAAGTACGGTATGACTAAGGAACTCGGTTGTGTATGCTACGGCACAGACAACAATTCCGTATTCCTCGGCAGAGATATGGGCAGCAGAACTCAGGATTATTCCGAGGCTACCGCAGCTAAAATCGATCAGCTTGTTCTTGATATGGTCAACAAGGCATATGGCGACGCTACTAAGATTCTCAGCGATAATATGGATAAGCTCCACGACATTGCAAAATATCTTATCAAGCATGAGAAGATGGGCAGCGAGGACTTTACTGCCGTAATGAACGGCACATATAAAGAACCCGAAGAAGTTGAGCAGGAAACTGCCGACAAAGAACCCTCAGCCGAAACAAAGGTTGACGAGTCCACAGAAGGTTAATATCAAATAAACATAGCCTCTCGCGATGAGAGGCTATGCGTGTATATGAATCAAAATTTAAACGAATGTATGAAGTTGTGTCAGGTGTTTGACACAGTAAAGGGTAGATGAAATGGCACAGGATAAAATTATTGTGAGAGGTGCAAAAGAGCATAACCTCAAAAATGTAAATGTTGAAATTCCCCGTAACAAACTTGTCGTAATTACAGGACTTTCGGGTTCGGGCAAAAGCTCGCTTGCGTTTGACACAATCTATGCCGAGGGACAGAGAAGATATGTTGAAAGCCTTTCTTCCTATGCAAGAATGTTTCTCGGTCAGATGGACAAGCCTAATGTTGAAAGCATAGAGGGACTTTCGCCTGCAATATCAATCGATCAGAAAACTACTTCAAAGAATCCCCGTTCAACGGTCGGTACGGTTACGGAAATTTACGATTATCTCCGCCTTTTGTACGCAAGAATAGGTGTTCCGCATTGTACGGTTTGCGGAAGGGAAATTCGTCAGCAGACAGTTGACCAGATTGTCGATAAAATTATGACCTATGAAACGGGTACGAAAATTCAGGTTATGGCTCCCGTTGTAAGGGGCAGAAAGGGCGAACACACAAAGGTTCTTGACAGTGCCGGAAAATCGGGCTATGTCCGTGCAAGAGTTGACGGGATCATCTATGATTTGTCGGAAAATATTCCGATTGAGAAAAATAAAAAGCATAATATAGAAATCATTGTTGACCGTCTTGTAATCAAGCCTGAAATAGCATCAAGACTTTCAGACAGCATCGAAACAGCGTCAAAGCTTGGCGGCGGTCTTGTTATGGTGAACTTCAACGGCGATGAGGATGTGACTTTTTCACAAAAATATGCCTGCCCCGAACACGGTGTGAGCATTGACGAGCTTTCACCGAGAATGTTTTCATTCAACAATCCGTTCGGTGCGTGCCCAAAGTGTACGGGACTCGGCGTGTTCCTCAAAATTGATGAGAACAAAATTATTCCCGATATGTCGAAGAGTATTCGTGACGGCGGTATCAAGGGCAGCGGTTGGGCAATGGAAGGCAGTACAATTGCCGCAATGTATATGGAGGCTTTAGCGAAAAAGTACAATTTTTCGCTTGATGAACCGCTTGAAAATCTCCCGAAGGAAACTATCGACAAAATCCTCTACGGCACAGGAGATGATGAGCTGACAATCAATAAAAAATCGGTTTACGGCGGAGGTACTTATCAGCATAAATTTGAGGGTATAATCAACAACCTTGAACGCCGTTATCATGACACAAGCAGTAACTGGATTAAGGATGAAATCCGTTCGTATATGGCAGAAATTCCGTGCGATCTTTGTCACGGTGACAGACTTTCAGCCGAAAGCCTTGCAGTAACAGTCGGCGGACTTAACATTGCCGATTTCTGCAAAATGTCGGTTATTGACGCACTCGACTTTGTAGGTCAGCTCAAGCTTACAGAAAAAGAGCAGATTATCGGTGCTGAAATTATAAAAGAAATTAACGAAAGACTTAACTTTCTCAAGAGCGTAGGACTTGGCTACCTTACTCTTTCAAGAAGCTCGGGAACACTCAGCGGCGGTGAAAGCCAGCGAATCCGCCTTGCAACGCAAATCGGCAGTTCGCTTATGGGTGTGCTGTATATTCTTGACGAGCCGAGTATCGGACTTCATCAGCGTGACAATGAAAAACTTCTTGCAACATTAAAGCGACTTCGTGACCTCGGAAATACTGTTATCGTTGTTGAACACGATGAGGACACTATGTATGCCGCAGATTGCATTGTGGATGTAGGCCCCGGGGCAGGTATTCACGGCGGTGAAATTGTCTGTGTCGGTGATGTTGAAAAGATTAAGCAATGTCCGAATTCAATCACAGGCAAGTATCTTTCGGGTGAACGCAAAGTTCCCGTTCCCGAAAAGCGCAGAAAAGGCAACGGACTTTTCCTTGAAGTCAGAGGAGCGGCTGAAAATAACCTTAAAAATATCAATGTTAAAATTCCGCTCGGTGAATTTGTCTGCGTAACAGGCGTTTCGGGTTCGGGCAAAAGCTCACTTGTAAACGAAATTCTCTACAAAGCCCTTGCCCGTGACCTTAATCGAGCAAAGACAATTCCCGGCAAGCACAAGGAAATCAAGGGTATGGAAAATCTTGATAAGGTAATTGCCATTGACCAAAGTCCTATCGGCAGAACTCCCCGTTCAAATCCTGCAACATACACAGGTGTGTTTACGGATATCAGAATGCTTTATGCCGCTACAACCGATGCGAAAATGCGTGGTTTTACACCAAGCAGATTTTCATTCAATGTAAAGGGCGGCAGATGTGAGGCTTGTCAGGGTGACGGTATTATCAAGATTGAAATGCACTTTTTGTCAGATGTTTATGTTCCGTGTGAGGTCTGCAAGGGCAAGAGATATAACCGTGAAACCCTCGAAGTAAAGTACAAGGGCAAGTCAATCAATGATGTCCTTGAAATGTCCGTTGAGGAGGGAATGGAGTTCTTCTCAAATATCCCGAAGATTTACAGAAAGCTGAAAACCCTGTATGAAGTAGGTCTTGGTTATATAAAGCTCGGTCAGCCTGCAACAACGCTTTCGGGCGGTGAGGCTCAGCGTGTAAAGCTTGCAACAGAGCTTTCAAAACGCAGTACGGGCAAGACAATTTATATTCTTGACGAGCCGACAACGGGCTTGCACATTGCCGATGTACACAGACTTGTTGATGTTCTTCAGCTTCTTGTTGACGGCGGAAACACGGTTGTTGTAATTGAACACAACCTTGACCTTATCAAGACAGCCGATTATCTTATTGACCTCGGTCCCGAGGGCGGTGACGGCGGCGGTACAATCGTTGCTAAAGGCACTCCCGAACAGGTTGCAAAGGTTGAAAAATCATTTACGGGACAGTATCTTAAACCGTTGTTATAATTCTTATAAAGAAAAAATAATCGTTTTAAAAAATAAATATAAAGAAATTTCGGAGAAATTGCATTGTTTAGTGCAATTTCTCCTTTTTTTGAGCCTGTAAGTGGGAGGTGATTTTTTTGACAGACCAAATTCTTATAGCGTTGATTTCATTTGCAGGAACTCTTGCCGGCTCACTTGCAGGCATTTTTACAGCGTCAAGATTATCAAATTATCGCATTGAACAGCTCGAAAAAAAGGTTGACAAGCATAATAATCTTGTTGAGCGTGTATATCTTATTGAGCAGCACGAGGCAGTTAATGACAACAAAATCAAAACAGCGGAACACAGAATAGCGGATTTGGAAAACGAACAAAACAAGGAAAGGAAAATATAATATAATGAGTAAAATAAAAATATGCTTAAAAAAACCGTGTTTAAAAAGAGCGTTCAGAACATTTATTCAGACTGCTCTCGGTTATGTTATCACCAATGTAACGCTCGCTTTGGGCGGTCTTGATTTTAATGACGGTGATGTTGTAAAGAACGCTCTCATCGGTCTTGCTGTTGCGGCTGTTGCGGCAGGTGCATCGGCAGTAATGAATTTAAAAGAGGGAGAAGATAAAGACAATGAGTAAAAAAATATATCTCAGTCCGTCAAACCAAAACGGCAACACCTATGCAACGGGCGGTACGAATGAAATGGCTCAGTGCGACAAAATTGCCGCCGCAGCAGCCAAAGCACTCAAGCGTTGCGGATTCGATGTTATGGTCGCAAAGTCGGGTACGCTTATGCAGACACGCTGTCCCGAGTCGGATAAGTTTGGAGCAGACATTCATATGCCGATTCACACTAATGCGTTTAACGGCAAATATACGGGCGGTACAAGAGTGTTTTGCCTGAACTCAAACGGCAGAAAGGCTGCCGAGGCGGTAAAGTCTGCCCTCGGAGCAATCTCCCCAGGCAAGGACGATTCAGTCAGCTACAAAACCGATCTCTACGAAATCAATGTGCCGAAGGCATTAACCGTGTATGTTGAGTGTGAGTTTCATGACACCGTGACAGGCTCGGATTGGATACGCAAGAATACAGTTGCAATCGGAGAGGCAATCTGCAAGGGTATGTGCAATTATTTTGATGTGAAATACAAAACTGACTCTGCAGGCTCAGACAGTTCAAAAGCGGGTTCGGATAAAGCTTTCAGGCGTTATATCGTGAGAATAACCTCGTCAAACGGCGTGAATATCCGTAAAGGTCCGGGTACAAATTACGATGTGAACGGTGCTGTTCCAAAGGGCGGAGCGTACACGATAGTCGAAGAAAAGTCGGGTGCAGGTGCAGCCAAGTGGGGCAAACTCAAAAGCGGTGCCGGCTGGATAGCACTTGATTATACCGAAAAAATAAGATAAAGCAAAAAAGGAGTCGTGATTTTTCACGGCTCCGATTTTTATGCAGAAATTATGTAATTATGAATTTTTTCCAAACGCAAAAAAGACCGTCAAATGACGATCCTTTTCGCGATTGTGTGTTTTATGAAAATGAATGTTTCAATAAAGAAGCAAACATTTTTGCCGAATATTTAATGAACAGGTAAGATTAAAGTTTTGAACTTTATCTTTGTTCACCGTCTTATATTATACCGATTTTTAGGGGTAAATTCAAGGTGAGAGGGTGCAATTCTAATATTCATACAGTCGAAAAGACAAACTGTACAAAAAACCAAGAAGATGTTTGTGCAGTATTTTTTTAGAATCTTAAATTACCCGACAAAAACGATGATTTTAATAATTGGCTCTATACAAAATAAACAAAAAGTAAATCAATAAGAAATATTGTTTTTACTGTTAAACACCATTTTTAATTGGATTAATCTTTTTCCTGCGGATATTTGCCATAAAAATAAGTGCAACGATAAAGGCTACAGCTTCGCCGATCGGGAATGCAATCCAGATTATTGAAGATGCAAAATCAAAGCATGAAAAGATGTATGCAAGGGGCAGAGGAACAACAATAAGTCGTACAAGCGAAAGTATCAGCGAATGCACACCGTTGCCGAGTGCCTGAAAAATTCCCTGATACGCAATGTTAGCACCGACAAATATAAATCCGGGTGTGATAATTCTAATTGCAAGCATTGCAAGTTCGGTTGTCGATTCTGTAAGCGAGAATATTCCGAGTATCTGTTTTGCAAAAATTTGAAGAATTATAATTCCTGCACAAAGAATTGATACCGTGTAAATAAGTCCGTATTTAATGCTGTCGTTTACTCGCATTTTATCCTGTTTGCCGTAGTTGAACGCTATAATCGGAATCATTGCATTGTTCATGCCGAATGCGGCAAAAAATACAAACTGCTGAATTTTGTAGTAAATACCGTAAGCCGTAACCGCATCCGTTGAAACTCTTACAAAAATAACATTAATGCTGTATGTCAAAATCGACATAAGCGCCTGCATAATAATTGCGGGGATACCAACCTGATAAATCTGCCTGATAATCCTGCCTTCGGGTTTCATATACTTTAATGATGTGTTGAAATGCTTTGAATTGCATCTGAAATAGAAATATGCGTCAATAAAGAATGAAATGAACTGACCTATAACTGTTGCGATAGCCGCACCGTCAATACCGAGCTTTGGGCAACCGCACCAACCGAAAATCATAATCGGATCAAGTATCATGTTCACAACCGCACCGACAATCTGCGCAACTGTTGTCTGCATTGTATATCCCGTTGCCTGTAACAGCTTTTCAAAAATCATGTACATACTAACGCCCAGTGAACTGTAGGTGCAGATTTTAAGATACGAAACAGCCATTGATGTGATAATCGGATCGCTTGTTTGTGAGGCTATGTATGCGTCAACTCCGAAAATTCCGAAAAGCACAAATACAACACAGGTGCAAAGTGCAAGAAAAATTGAGTTGCCCGAAATTTTACTGCACTTTTCTTTATTGCCCTCACCAAGACTTCTTGACAAAATCGAGTTGATGCCGACTCCCGTACCGACTCCGACCGCAACCATAAGCATCTGAACAGGAAATGCCAGCGTGAGTGCATTTACCGCATAATCACCGAGTGCGGGTATATTCGGATCTTTCATACAGCTTACAAAGTAGCTGTCAACAATATTGTACACAGCCTGTACAACCATTGAAATTATCATCGGAACACCCATAGTAAGCAAAAGCCTGCTTATTTTTTCAGTTCCCATTTTATTCATTTTTTGCGTTTTTTCCATTATATAACCTCCGATGTTTTTGACACAAAAAATGTGCAGCATTGAAAATCTGGACTTATGCCATTCAATGCTGCACGATCACTCTTATTATACACTTTTTATTATGCTTTTGTAATTGATTTACACACCAAAATTTTGGTTAAAACGCAAAATCTTTTTGTTGATTATCCGAATTATATGTCATAAACAAAGAAATTTTGAAAAAACAGAGCATAGTCCGTACAAAGGGACAGTGAATGTATGTCACTTATAATATCGAACAAATGTTCTTGAATTTGTTCGATATGTTCTGTATAATGGAATTAGAAGGTTGAAAGCCCCGCCGACCTTCTAAATGAATAAAATCAAGGAAAGGATATCGGTATGGTTAATTATTTTGAATGGTCAATGGAATATAAAAATACTGCCGACAGCATTCAGGATGTTATCGACAGACTCAAAGCAGAAAAAAGAGGCAAATCGGAAATCAACAAAAAAGAACTTGATTTGAAAATTGCAAAATACAAGATTTATTATAATGAATGCATTCACATTTCAAATCATCTTATGGATAGATATTACGGAGCATGATAAAATGAAAAGAGAATTTATACATATTACAGACAACAACAAACACAGATTAATGTCGGATTCGGGATTTTGGCACGGCAGTACAAATGAAAACTCCCGTGATAAGATGAAGAAAATTCTTTCAATGGCTGTTCTGAACGAGCTTACCGAAAGACAGAGAATTTGTATTGTAGATTACTATCTCAACGGCAAAAAGGAAAAGGAAATTGCAAAAGAGCTGGGAGTCAACTCGTCAACGGTTTCCCGTCACATTATGAAGGCAAGGGATAAACTAAGACATATTGCGTCTTATTATGTAAATTAATCGTCAGCAATTTCAAAATCGGGAAGATACCACAGCAATGCTTCTTCGGCACTGCAGCCGTTTTTGCAAAGGTAATCAATTCCCGAAAGACTCACTCCGACACATTCGGCATTTGCGTCAAAATCGGTTTGGTAACAATCCCACGGAGATGCAACGCTGTGAATATACTTGTAATTTTCGTTTTTGTATGTAGTACCGTTTGAAGTTTCGGAATAGGGAACAAACAACGCTTCGCTGTTTTTGCGGAGCGTTTTGTTTTTTGCACTATCAGCGGCTTTTTTTATTTCACCGTAAACATCCTTTATACTTCCCGATGCGTTTTCTTCATACAGAAAATCGTTTGCCTTGAAAGAATCGGGATTAGCTTTGTAATTTGTGTTCATAAGAATTGCAATTGCCTTTAGTGTTTCGGCAGAGTAGCTGTCCTTATACAATCCTGCCGTCAATGCACAGAGAATTTCACCCGAATCTTTTGGCTTTTCGGGGGTGTCGGATGTTGAAACTGTCGGTTTTGCAAAAGACCGTTCAGAACATTTTGAAACTGCAATGGGGAGGATTGCCGTGAGAATCAACAGAAGGACAACTGCAATTAATTTTTCCTTCATTACCATGCTCCTTTATTTCGCACAAAAAAATAAATAATACTATTGTATTTTGTGACTTATTTTTTCTTGACATAACGGTTATGTTGGCTTAAAATAATATATGATTGATTCGAAATAATAATTACTTACAATTCATTTTGTATTTGTTTTTGCTGTTTGATTTTTCGGCGGCATATCAATAATCGTGTAACAAAGTCGTTTTTAAAATTGTCTTGTTACGGTACAGAAACGGAGATTTTTATGAAAACCAAATATTCAGTTATACCATTTATTCCGGCTGTAATAGCTGCTATAGGTCTTAAAATTATGAGTATGTTCGCAGTTGACGGCAACGGATTGTTGTTCGGCATGAACAAGTCGGGCATTAACTATTTCATAATTGAAATCATACTCGGGCTTTTTGCGGTTTGTGTATTAATTAACCTTTTTGACAGAAAGACGGCTCCCGTATATCCCGTTAAGAAGAATTTCGTTTCGGGTGCGTTTGCAGTAATTTCGGGTATTGCGATTGTCGGTTCGTCATTTTTGGCTTTGATTAACGCAACTCCGGGTAACACGGATAACTATCTTTTGAGCATCATTGCGGCTCTGTTCTCAATTCCTGCGGCTATTGCTATGATTATGATCGGCAAGGTGCATTTTTCAGGTAAATCAATCGTATCAAATGCATCGATGTTCTTTGTTTTCCCTGCACTCTGGGGATGCAGTGAACTCGTTTCGGAATTTCTCGCCGCAACAAAGGTTTCAATCTCAGCAAGCGATATGACGCCGCTCTTCTGCTACATTTTCATCACACTTTACCTTTTCTCAAGTTCAATGGTTGTTTCAAGGGTAAAGGGCAGAAACCCTGTTAAGGCCTGCTTTATTTACGGTATGCCCGCTGCCGCTGTTTCACTTTCATACGGTGTCGGTGCTGTTTTGACATCATCCGTTGAAAACACAGGCATCAGTGCTCTTGTGAACGGAGTTATGTTTATTGTTCTCGGCATTTATATTGTTTCGTTTTCTGTTGAAATGTTCGCAGGCTGCCTTACAAAGGCGGAGGTTGAGATTATCGAAAGCCTTCCCGAAGATGAGGATACATACGAAAACAGCTATATCAGCTCAGGCGGTTACGATGAGCTTGTTGTTTCCGATAAAAAGGAAGATGATGTTCCTGCAAGCGATGACAGCTACGAGGCAGTTGCACAGGGACTTTCCGATTTTGTGATGGGCTACGATGAGGAAAAATATGACGATGCAACAATCAAAAACGAAAATATAAATGACGGTCTTGTTCTCGGCTACGGCGATGAAAATCAGACTCAGTTTGCAGAAAAAATTGCCACAGAGCCTTTAAAAGAGGAAACTGCAAAGCCTGTTGCAGAAGCTCCTGCAGAGCCTGAAATTCCCGAAGAACCCGTGTACGCAAAGCGTCTTGATGTTTCAGAGGAAAAAACCGAGCCTGTAAAGGCAGAAGCTCCTGTTAAAGCCCCTGTTGAAGACACAGAGGTTTCAGACGACAGAATGAGCGAAATCGACAGACTTCTCAAGGAACTTGAAGATAAAAAATAATTAAGAACATCGAATTAGGTGTTGACATTCAGGTTTTAAAGTGGTACCATACAAATGAAAAGAAAATTGATTTTTGATGAGGACATGATTTGCAGTCCTGCTTTTTCCAGAGAGCGAAATTATTTGCTGTGATATTTCGCAAAAAGCATTGCAAGTTACCACCTTTAAGACTGTGCAGGAAATGGCACGGCGTTTGGTTGCGTTAAAACCGTCAAGAGGGCTTTCAGCCGAACTTGGGTGGAACCACGATTTATTCGTCCCAATATTCCGTTTTTGGAATATTGGGATTTTTTGTTTTCATCACATATTAAAAAGGAGAATGGTTATGATTAATGTTGAATTAAAAGGCGGAGCAGTCAAGAAATTTGAAAACGGTACAACTCCTGCCGAAATTGCAAAATCAATCGGTGCAGGCTTGTACAAGTCTGTTTGCTGTGCAAAGGTTGACGGCGACCTTTGTGACCTCAGAACACCGCTTGAAAAAGATTGTAAGGTTGAACTTCTCACATTTGATAATGTTGACGGTCAGAAAACTTTCTGGCACACAGCCTCTCATGTTCTTGCTCAGGCAGTAAAAAGACTTTATCCGAATGCAAAGTGTGCAATAGGTCCTGCCGTTGACAACGGTTTTTACTATGATTTTGATGTTGAAAAGCCTTTCTCACCCGAAGACCTTGAAAAAATCAAGGCTGAGATGAAGAAAATCGTAAAATCAGGTCTTGAGCTTGAAAGAGTTGAGCTTTCTCCGGAGGAGGCTGAAAAGAAACTTGAAGAGATGAACGAGCCTTACAAGGTTGAACTTGTTAAGGAACATTCCGACAAGGGCGAGCATATCACATTCTACAAACAGGGTGAGTTTATCGACCTCTGCGCAGGTCCTCACCTCATGAGTGTTGCACCGATCAAGGCTATTGAACTCACTGCCTGCACAGGCGCTTACTGGAGAGGCGACGCAAACAACGCACAGCTTTGCCGTGTTTATGGTGTAGCTTTCCCCAAGGCATCAATGCTTGAAGAACACCTCAAAAAGCTTGAAGAAGCAAAGCTTCGTGACCACAACAAGCTCGGTCGTGAACTTGAATACTTTACAACTGTTGACTATGTCGGTCAGGGACTTCCTATTCTTCTTCCAAAGGGTGCAAGAGTTGTTCAGCTTTTACAGAGATGGGTTGAAGATGTTGAGCAGTCAAAGGGCTGCCTTCTTACAAAAACTCCTCTTCTTGCAAAGAGAGATCTTTATAAGATTTCAGGTCACTGGGATCATTATCTTGACGGTATGTTTGTACTCGGCGATCCGCATGATGAAGAAAAGGAATGCTTCGCACTTCGTCCTATGACTTGCCCATTCCAGTATCAGGTTTATCTTAACAAACAGCGTTCATATCGTGACCTCCCGATGCGTCTTACGGAAACATCAACACTTTTCCGTAACGAGGCAAGCGGTGAGATGCACGGTCTTATCCGTGTTCGTCAGTTCACAATTTCAGAAGGACACTACATTCTTCGTCCAGATCAGCTTGAACAGGAATTCAAGGGTTGTCTTGAGCTTGCTAAATATTTCCTTGACACAGTAGGACTTCTTGAAAACTGTACTTTCAGATTCTCACAGTGGGATCCCGAAAACAAGAATAATAAGTATGAGGGCACAAAGGAACAGTGGGAAGAGTCACAGGCTGTTATGAAAACTATTCTCGATGACCTTGATGTTGATTATGAGGTTGGTATTGACGAGGCCGCATTCTACGGTCCGAAGCTTGATATTCAGTACAAGAATGTATTCGGTAAGGAAGACACAATTGTTACAATCCAGATTGATATGCTCCTTGCCGAAAGATTCGGTATGTACTACATCGACAAGGACGGTCAGAAGAAGCTTCCATATATTATTCACAGAACTTCACTCGGTTGCTTTGAAAGAACTCTTGCATATATGATTGAGAGATTTGCCGGTGTAATGCCGCTTTGGCTTGCTCCCGAGCAGATCAGACTTCTTCCGATAAAAGAGGGTAATGTTGAGTATGCACAGGGTATTGCAGACAGACTTACTTCACTCGGCATGAGAGTTACTGTTGACAGCAGAGATGAAAACATCGGTCCAAAGATTAAGGCTGCAAGACTTGAAAGAATTCCGTATATCCTTGTAATCGGCGACAACGAGATGAATTCATCAACAGTTACGGTTCGTTCAAGAAAAAGAGGAGAAATCCCGAATATGTCTGTTGACGAATTTGTTGCTCTTGTTAAGAACGAAGTAGATACAAAAGAAAAATAATTCTGAAATTTTTTCGGAGGGATGCTGATGTCCGGAGGATTCACTCCGTTTGATAAAAACAGCTACAGAGAATCAAAACGCAGACGAAAACAGGCGCTTATTGAGGAGAGAACGGGAAGAATTCTTCCCGTATCAAATCCTCGCCGAAGGTACATTGCGTTAGCTTGTATCGGTGTGATTCTTGTCGCAGCTATTGCGTTCGGAATTTTTTCAATACTTAAAAGTAATCAGAAAAGTAATCCCGAAACTCCCGAACAGATTCAGGCAGAAAGCGAAATGCTGCTTACGGTTGTTGACAGCGCAAATCCGCTTGATAAGGATTATGTGCCCGATCTTGAAACCGTGAACGGATTCAGAGTGAACAGGGACGCACTGAAACCGCTTGAGAATCTTTTGAAAGCGTCAAAAGAAAACGGCACCGAGCTTAAAATCAAGACTGCATATGTGAGTTATGATGAGCAGGAAGAAAGGTTTCAATCCGAACTTCAAAAGATGTTGCAATCATCAAAATATACAACTGTCAGAGCAGAGGCGGAGGTCTTAAAAACCACGCCTCACGGCGGACAGTCGGAGTCACAGACGGGGTTGCTTGTCGAATTTGATTTTTCAAATTCGGGTTCAAAGGCATTTCTTGAGCGAAACTGCGTTGAATACGGATTTGTTCAGAGATATACCGAAAGCAAAACCTCAGTAACACGAATGAATCCGTCAGACTCGCTGTACAGATATGTGGGAATTGAAAACGCAAAGCGTATGCGTTCCTACGGAATGTGCCTTGAAGAGTACAAAAGCTACCTTCAAAAACAGGCAATCCCAAAATAAAATAAATATTTTTTAAAAACGCTTGCATTTTGCAATATTATGTTGTATAATTAATCCGTTAATTGTGTAATGTCAGGTAGGTGAAAACAATGAAAGAGAATATCCATCCTAAGTATGAGAAAACAACAATTACTTGTGCTTGCGGTAATGTTATTGAAACAGGTTCAACAAAGAAGGACATCCGTGTTGAAATTTGTTCAAAATGCCACCCATTCTTTACAGGAAAGCAGAAATTAGTTGATACCGGCGGACGCGTTGACAGATTCAAGAAGCGTTTCGGTATGGATAAATAATTTATTATGTAATTGTTTAGGCGGCACATTGTGCCGCCTTGTTTACTTTACGGAAACTTTGCATAATCGTGTGCAGAGTGTCTGTATAATTGAGGTATTATTATGGCAAAGGATTACAAAACCGTTTTAAGTAACGCAAAAGACGAATTTGTTGAAAAGCGTTCACGCTTTATCGGCTATTGCAAGCCTGTAACCTGTGAGCAGGAGGCTGTTGATTTTATCAACGAAAAACGCAGTGAACATTGGAACGCAACTCACAATGTTTACGCCTATTCTCTGCGTGAGGGCAATATAAAGCGTTACAGCGATGACGGTGAACCCTCGGGTACAGCCGGTATGCCTTGCCTTGATGTAATTGTAAAAAATGAAATTTATGATGTATGTGTTGTTGTTACCCGCTACTTCGGCGGTGTTTTGCTTGGCACGGGCGGACTTGTGAGAGCATATTCTCACGGTGCAAAAATTGCTCTTGATGCCGCAAAAATCGTTATGATGCAGAACTGTCTTGTCTGTTCTGCTCGTTGTACATACAACCGGTACGGCAAGGTTTCGGCACTTGTAACTGATAACGGCGGTGCTGTTGACGATACTGTCTATGAAGGCGATGTGCTGATTAAATTTCATATTAAACCCGATTTACTGCCACAGCTTAACAAAAAGCTTGCAGATGCAACTGCGGGTGAGGTTCAGGCGGTTTTTGATGAGGAAAAATATTATGCCGTTGAGTTATAAAGTTTTCTTTATGACAAAACTTTTTATGCTTTCGACCTCAAAAGCTAAAAAATGAAATACTTTTCAAAATAATTTCAAATATTTAAAGGAATATTCAAAAAAATTTCGTAAAAAGCTAATAGGTAAGCGTGAGGAGGAGTTTTATGGCTTTCCCTGAAAGTTTCTTGCAGGATTTAAAAATGCGAAACGATATCACGGATGTTATTTCGGGTTATGTCAATCTCAAAAGACGGGGAAGAAATATGGTCGGTCTTTGTCCGTTCCACGGCGAAAAAACTCCCTCTTTTAATGTTTATACCGAAAACGGTTCGTTCTATTGTTTTGGCTGCGGAGTAGGCGGAGATGTCATCTCTTTTATTATGAAAATTGAAAATCTTGACTATGTCGATGCCGTGAAGTATCTTGCACAGCGGGCAGGACTTGAAATGCCCGAAAACAGCTATGATGACAGCATGAGCCGTCTTAGAAACAGAGTGTTTGAAGCTAACCGTGAGGCGGCAAGGTTTTATTATGCCGCTTTGTGTTCTCCGCAAGGCAGAAAAGGTCTTGATTATTTTCATTCAAGAGCCTTATCCGACAGAACAATCCGTCATTTCGGACTCGGTTATGCCGATGATAACTGGTCGTCACTATGCAATCATCTCAAATCAAAAGGCTTTAATGACAGCGAACTTGTTGCCGCAAATCTTGCGGTTCGGCACAGAAATGGCAACGGAATCTATGACAGATTCACAGACCGTGTTATGTTTCCGATTATTGATCTGAGAGGAAATGTTATTGCATTCGGCGGAAGAATTATGTCCGATGCAAAGCCTAAATATCTCAACACCTCCGATACTCCCGTATTTAAAAAGAGTGCAAACCTGTTTTCGCTCAACAACGCAAAAAATTCGGGCAAGAGAACTCTGATTCTTTGCGAGGGCTATATGGATGTCATCGCTGTGAATCAGGCAGGTTTTACAAATGCCGTTGCAACCCTGGGAACGGCTCTTACAGGTGAACAGGCTGTTTTGATGAAACGGTATGCCGATGAGGTGATTATCTGTTACGATGCCGATGAGGCAGGTCAAAAGGCTACCGCAAGGGCAATTCCTATACTCAGAAATTCGGGACTTAATGTTAAGGTCCTTACAATTCCAAGCGGTAAGGACCCCGATGAATTTATCAAATCAAAGGGTAATGACGGTCCTGCCGCATTCAAAGCGTTGCTTGACAAATGCGGTAACGATGTTGAATACCGACTGCAAAAGCTAAAAAATGCACACAATATTCAGCTGACGGAGGGCAAGGTTGCTTTTCTTGAGGAGGCGGCAAAGCTGATTGCAACAATCAGCAGTCCGATTGAACGGGATGTCTATTCTTCAAAGGTTGCATCCGAACTCGGAGTTGACAAAAATGCATTCAAACAGCAGGTGTCAAGGGTGTCACGCAGAGGTGAAAGGGCAGAAGAAAAGAAACAGGCTCGTCAAATTCAGCTTGAACTCAGCCGAAGAAATGACAAAATCAATCCCGAACATTTCCAAAAGCCACGCAGTTCAAGTGCCGAAGAAGCACTTTTGGTTTATCTTTTAAACAATCCCGATGCATATGAGGAGATTTCTGCAAGAGTAAAGCCCGAACAATTTCAGAATACTCTGATGCGGAGATTTTTTGAATATTTCAGCGCTCGCATTGAGAGGGGAGAAGATCCTCTTACGAATACGGCAGCAGATTTTACACAGGATGAAAATTCAAAGCTTTATCAGCTGATGTCACAGGCAATTCCGGGGACGTCAACCGCTGAGGCAATGAATGAATACATAAATGTTATCAACGAGGAAAGCTCAAAGCTCAATTCCGGCGATTTAGCCGATGTTTCAAATGAGGAGCTTATGGCATATCTTGATAAAATAAGGAAAAAGAAGCAGTAAACGCAGGAAAGGAAAATGAGTATGGCAGCTACACCCGATAAGAAAACAGTCGTAAGAGAACTTATGGAACTCGGTAAGCAGAAAGGTCAGCTTACAAACCAGGACATTCTTGATGCAATCGGTGAAATTGACTTTGATCCCGAACAGCTTGAAAAGCTTTATGATTCACTTGCACAGCTTGGCATTGAAATCGTAGAGGATTCGGGAGATATTAAAATTGACGATATCGACCTTGGCTTTGATGAAAGCAAAGACGGCGACTCACACGCTCAGATTGCAGAAACAGGCAGCGTTTCGGTTGACGATCCTGTAAAGGTATATCTTAAAGAAATCGGACGGGTTCCGCTACTTTCCTCCGATGAAGAAATCAACCTCGCAATCAGAATTGCTGACGGTGATGTTGCCGCAAAACAGCGTCTTTCCGAGGCAAACCTTCGTCTTGTTGTTTCAATTGCAAAGCGTTATCTCGGCAGGGGAATGCAGTTTCTTGACCTTATTCAGGAAGGCAATCTCGGCCTTATCAAGGCTGTAGAAAAGTTTGACTATACAAAGGGCTTTAAATTTTCAACATATGCAACATGGTGGATCAGACAGGCTATTACCCGTGCAATTGCCGATCAGGCTCGTACAATCCGTATTCCTGTTCATATGGTTGAAACTATTAACAAGGTAAAAAAGGTTCAGAGCCAGCTCCTTCACCAGAACGGTCATGAGCCGTCTGCCGATGAAATTGCCGCAGAAATTGATATGCCTGTTGATAAGGTTCGTGAAATTATGCGTGTTGCTCAGGAGCCTGTTTCACTTGAAACTCCTATAGGCGAGGAGGAAGACAGCCATCTCGGTGACTTTATCCCCGATAACGATGCTCCAGCACCTGCCGATGCCGCATCACACACAATGCTCCGTGAACAGCTTTCGGATGTTCTTTCAACCCTCACTCCCCGTGAAGCCAAGGTTCTCAAACTCCGTTTCGGTCTTGAGGACGGCAGAAGCAGAACCCTTGAGGAAGTCGGCAAGGAGTTTAATGTAACCCGTGAGCGTATCCGTCAGATTGAGGCAAAGGCTCTCCGTAAGCTCCGTCATCCCTCAAGAAGCAGAAAGCTCAAGGACTATCTTGACTATTAATCAGACTTTATGATTACTTTTGATGAATGCGGCGCAATGCTTGACGAAATTGCAGATTCCATGCCTTATGAATTATACAGAGATTTAAACGGAGGGATTTCACTTCTTCCGCAGTTGAAGGTTCATCCAAAAGCACTTAACAATGATTTGTTCATTTTGGGTGAGTACATACGCAATTCTCTCGGCAATGCAATTGTGTTTTACTACGGTTCAATCAACAGGGTTTACGGCTCACTTGATAATGAGGCATATCGAAAAAAGCTCGTTGAAATACTTCATCACGAGGTTCGCCATCATAACGAGTATCTTGCAGGTTGCGATGATCTCGGAATTTTTGACAGAAATCAGATTGACGATTATCTTAGAAAACACAGAAAATAATCAAATGAAATTTTAAGAGGACAGCTTTTCTAAACAGAAAGCTGTCCTCCTTTGTTATCTTACCTTTATAATCTGCCCCGGATAAATTACATTCGGATTTGAAAGTCCGTTAAGCCGTGTGAGATTGTCAACGGTTGTTCCGTGCATTTGTGCAATTATCCACAGCGAATCGCCCGGACGGGCAACATGATACTGCGTTTCCGCACTGCCGGCGGGAACCGTAAGAACCTGACCTACAAAAATAGCGTCAGGAGTTTGAATGTTGTTGTATTTTAATATGTCATTAACCGTTGTCTGAAAGAACTGCGCAATGCCAAAAAGCGTATTGCCCGGACGAACGGTGTACTGAACCATTTCCATATCTGTCCTCCTTGCTTTTCATAGTAACAATATATGCCTGTGACAAAAATGCGTTACTCCTGCATAAAATAAACCGTGCACGGAAAAATAACAATGCAGACAAAACACAGCGTTGCTCAGATTTAAAATATCTGAAAAAGGTTTATGTTTTAAAATTTCAATACGAGAGGGCATATAAATGGAAATAAAAATAGATACGATAATCGGCAGAGAAATAATTGATTCAAGAGGAAATCCTACGGTTGAGGCGGAGGTCGGACTTTCCGACGGAACCTTTGCAAAAGCGTCTGTCCCTTCGGGTGCGTCAACGGGAGAATTTGAGGCGGTTGAACTTCGTGACGGTGAAAAACGCTATCTCGGCAAAGGTGTGCAGAGAGCCGTTGAAAATATCAACAGCATAATTTCGCCTAATCTTTGTTGCGACTCACCTTTTGACCAGTGTGCAATTGACAGCAAAATGATTGAACTTGACGGCACAGAAAATAAGGAATTGCTCGGTGCAAATGCTATTCTTGCCGTATCGCTTGCCTGTGCAAAGGCGGCGGCAAAGAATCTCAGACTGCCGTTATTCCGTTATATCGGCGGAACATATGCGGTCAGAATGCCTGTTCCAATGATGAATATTCTCAACGGCGGCGCTCATGCGTCAAACAATATCGACATTCAGGAATTTATGATTATGCCTGTCGGCGCAAGGTGTTTTTCCGAGGGAATGATGCAGTGCTGTGAAATCTACCATACACTCGGCAAAATTCTAAAAGAGAATAATATGTCAACAGGTGTAGGTGATGAGGGCGGTTATGCACCGAGCCTGAAAAGTGATGAGGATGCAATTGAGTATATAATTAAAGCGATTGAAAAAACAGGTTATACTACCGATGAAATTAAAATTGCGCTCGATGCCGCATCTTCCGAATGGTATTCCGACGGAAAATATATTCTTCCAAAGAGAGGCGATTCGCTTTCAAGCGACGAACTTATTAATTATTTTGACAAGCTCTGTTCTGATTATCCGATTATATCGCTTGAAGATCCGCTTTCCGAACACGACTGGGACGGTTGGCAGAATATTACTTCAAAAATCGGCAACAAAGTTCAGCTTGTCGGCGATGATTTGTTTGTTACAAATACAAAAAGACTTAAAAAAGGCATAGAGCTCGGAGCAGGCAACGCAATTTTGATTAAAATTAATCAGATAGGAACGCTGACGGAAACGCTTGATGCAATTGACACGGCTCACAAGGCGGGTTATCGCACGATTATTTCACACAGAAGCGGCGAAACGGAGGACACAACCATTGCGGATATTGCCGTTGCGGTTAATTCGGGACAGATAAAAACAGGTGCTCCGTGCAGAACCGACAGAGTTGCAAAATACAACAGACTTCTTCGGATTGAGAGCGCAATTGTCAACACTTCAACCTACGGATTGTGATTCTGTCATCCCCGACTGCGGTCGGGGAATTTTTTTCTATTGATAACAAAATTCATAAATTTAGTAAATTTAACTGTCGAATTGTATTTTTTTGACGGATTTTTCTTTGCTTAATATAAATTTAAAAATAAACTTTTAGAAAATCAGCATATTGCACATATTTGTCAAAGAAAATTCTACAACAATAAAGCCTTTATCAATTGCTATATTCTTAATCGGAATTAAAATATATTGCCTTATATGATAAAATGAGTTAATGAAATGCTAACATTGGAATTCGTATGGACTATTGTAAAACAGTGCTGATTGTGACCTTTGTTTTGCTCATATCCGAATAAGTCAGGAGGCATTTTTGATTGTTTCTAAAAAGATTATTGGCAGGAGTAATGACAGCTATGATGATTACAGGAATGTGTGCGGCTGATGTTTCGGCAGCGGAAAAGAAAACTGTAACAGATTATCAGGCATATGCTGCAAATCTGGATAAGTCGGCATATTCAGGTAATGATTTGGGGGCTTCTTACTCAAAAAAGGCAACTACCTTCAAGGTATGGTCGCCTAATGCGGCGTCTGTTCGTGTGAATATTTTTGAACACGGCAGTGATAATGAGGGAGATGCAGGTTCTATAATGTCAAGAGCCATGTCGCTTGACAAAACAACGGGCGTGTGGTCTGTTACAATTAACGGTGACCTGCTTAACAAATATTATACCTACTCGGTAACACACGGAAAAACTACCAAGGAAACAGCCGATGTCTATGCAAAGGCGTGCGGTGTGAACGGTCAACGCTCAATGGTTGTCGATTTAAGCACAACCAATCCCGATGGTTGGGAAAATGATAAGCATGTGCTTGTGAAGAATCAGACTGATGCGTCGGTCTGGGAAATCTCTGTAGCAGACTTTTCATCATCCGAATCAAGCGGCGTGAGTGAGGCTAACCGTGGCAAGTACCTTGCTTTTACCGAAGAAGGTACAACAGTCAACGGTGTTCAGGGCGCATCATCAACCTGCGTTGACTATCTGAAAAAGCTCGGCGTTAAGTATGTGCAGATTATGCCGTTCTATGATTTCGGTTCTGTTGACGAGAGCAAGAACATTATGGACCAGTACAACTGGGGCTACGATCCCGTCAACTACAACTGCCCCGAGGGTTCTTATTCAACAAATCCTAAAAAGGGTGAAGTGAGAATCAAGGAATGCAAGCAGATGATTCAGGCACTTCATAATGCCGGAATCGGTGTAATTATGGATGTTGTCTATAACCACACCTACACCTCTGATTCTTGGCTTCAGAGAACAGTTCCGAATTATTACTACAGAATGAACAATGACGGAACTTTCTCAAACGGTTCGGGCTGTTCAAACGATACAGCAAGCGAACATCTTATGTTCAGAAAGTATATGATTGATTCCGTTACATATTGGGCAAGCGAATATCACATTGACGGTTTCCGCTTTGACCTTATGGGACTTCATGATGTAACAACTATGAATTCAATTCGTACCGCACTTGACAATCTTTATGCAGACGGCAGCGGCAGTCAGATTCTTATGTACGGTGAGGCGTGGGATATGGCAACCAATTGTGACGAAGGCACAGTATTGGCAAGTCAGAAAAATCTCAAGCAGTTGAGCGACCGCATCGGTGCGTTCGATGATACAATCCGTGATGCAATCAAGGGAAGTACAGGCGGTACGGACGGTGCTTTTGTTCAGGAAGGTTCACGCAGAGCCAACCTGAAAACAGGCATAGCAGGTCAGAGTGACACAACAACAGGCTGGGCAAATGTTCCGTCACAATGCGTAACATATGCGTCATGTCACGATAACCTTTGTCTTTACGATAAGCTTGTCGGCTCGGTTTACGGTGCCGACGGTAAATATCGCAAAAGATATGAAGATCTTGTTGCGATGAACAAGCTTTCTGCGGCAATTGTTATTACTTCACAGGGTATTCCGTTCTCACTCGGCGGTGAGGAGTTTTGTCGCAGTAAAGACGGTGATGAAAACAGCTATGCGTCAAGCAGAAAAGAAAATATGCTTGACTGGGAAAATGTCGATCTCTATTCAGATGTAATTGAATATTACAGAGGTCTTTATAAAATCCGTGACGCTTTTGCGGCATTCTCGGATTCTACTGCTGCAACAGCCAACAGCCTTACATATCTTTCCGATGTTCCAAAGGGTGTTATGGGTTACACAATAAATAACACCGAGAGCGGAAAATGGAGTCAGATGTACGTAATCTTCAACGGCTCCGATTCTGCACAGAATGTTACCGCAAAAGGCGACTGGGTTGTTCTTGCAGATAACAAGACAGCAGGACTTCGCAACATAAAGAATGTTACAAACAGCGTAAAGGTTGAGGCTCATTCAGCCGTTATTATGGTTGATACAAAGAGCTATGATTCTGCGGGAATTATGGATGATGAGGGCGCTGTTGTCATTGATTATTATGACAACAAAACCGAAAAACTCATCAAGTCACAGACACTCACAGGCGAGCTCGGCACAAGCTATGATTTGACAAATCTTGCGTCAACTCTTAATTATGATGTTAAGAAAACCGACGGTGAAATCAAAGGTGTGTTCACGGATCAAGTAGGTCATGCAAAGGTTTATGTTGAAGAATATGACGGCGAGATGTCAACGGTTACCGTAAAGTTTGTTGACGAAACAAATAATACGGAAATTGAAGATTCTTTTCTTGTAAAAAACAGAAAGGGCGAGCAGTATTATACTCCCGACCTTCCGTCAATTAAAAATTACAAGCTTGTTCTTGACGACCTCCCGACAAACGGTGCAGGCAAGCTTGATTCCGCAAGCAAGACCGTTACATACAAATATACCCGTGTAACTGATGATGAGGATAAGACTGTTTGCAGAGTCAATGCCATTTATATGGACGATTCGGGTAAAATTCTTGATACAAAGACAATCACAGGTGTTGAAGGACAGGCTTATTCACTTTCTCAAAATACATATGAGGAAAAAGATCTTGTAAGCGTTCCCGAAAAGGCAAACGGAACATTTAAATCGGGCGAAATCAATGTAGTGTTCAGTTACTCGTCAAATCCCGATCCGCTCAAGCAGATGCTTCCGTTTGTGTATGTCGGCACCGGTCTTATAATTGCTCTGTGTGCGGCATCGGTTATTTATTCTTCAAACAAGCGTAAAAAACGCATTATGGCAGAGCTTGACATTGAAGAAGATTAATTAAAGGTAGTTATTTCCGTATGCTGACGGAATAGATTATAAAAATTAATAAGGAGGAATATTATCTATGAGAACTACGAAGAAAATTGTTTCTGCAGTTCTTGCAGCGTGCATGCTTGCCTCAACAGCGGTTGTATCAAGCTTTGCCGCAACAGCCGATGACAGTTCGGCAGTTTCAAGCGACTACGCAAGAGACAATTCTTACACAAAGGCTGCTGAAGATATTGACGCTCAGTATGCTTATTCCGGCAATGATCTTGGTGTTACTTACACAAAAGATGCTACAACATTCAAGGTTTGGTCACCGACAGCAACCGGTGTTAAGCTCAATATCTTTACAAAAGGTTCGGATGACGAGCAGGGTGCATCTAAAGTTGCCAGCTACACACTTGAAAAAATGCTCGTTGACGGTGAGTGGAACGGTGTTTGGACGATTACACTCGTCGGCGAATGGAAGGATTATTATTACACATACTCAGTCACAACAACAGACACAACACACATCGGTTCAGATGCAACAAAGACTTATGAAACACAGGATGTATACTCAACGGCAACAGGCGTAAACGGCAAGCGCTCAATGATTGTTGACCTTGACGAGACAGATCCTGAGGGCTGGTCAAACGATAACCATGTTCTTCTTGACAAATCAACAAAGTCATCAGTATGGGAACTCCATATCAAAGACTTTTCTTATGACAAGGCTTCGGGCGTAAGCGACGCTAACAGAGGCAAGTACCTTGCTTTCACAGAATCAGGTACAACTCTTAACGGCGAGGGCAAGGTTTCAACCTGTATTGATTACCTCAAGGAACTCGGTGTAACAACAGTACAGCTTAACCCGTTCTATGACTTCCAGTCAGTAAATGAGGCGGGCGATGATTCTCAGTTTAACTGGGGTTATGACCCACAGAACTACAATGTTCCGGAGGGCTCGTATTCTTCAAATCCGTATGACGGTAAAGTAAGAATCAAAGAGTGCAAGGAAATGATCAAGGCTCTCCATGACGCAGGCATTTCTGTTGTAATGGATGTTGTTTACAACCATACTTATTCAACTGATTCATGCTTCCAGTACACAGTTCCTAACTACTACTACAGAATGAAAACAACAGGCGCATTCTCAAACGGTTCTGGTTGCGGCAACGAAGGTGCAACAGAGCGTGCAATGTACAGACAGTATGTTATTGATTCACTCAAGTATTGGGTAAACGAATATCATGTTGACGGCTTCCGTTTTGACCTTATGGGTCTTATGGATGTTGAAACAATGAATATGGCAAGAGAAGCGCTTGACCAAATTGACCCACGAATCACAATGTGGGGTGAAGGCTGGGCAGGCGGTGACTCCTACCACCCGACTAACACTTGCTCAGGCACAAAATTCTATCCTGCAACACAGGCTAATGCGTCAAGACTCAGCGACAGAATCGCTATCTTCAATGACGGCATCCGTGACGGTATAAAGGGAAGTGCAATGGACATCAGCGATGTTGGTTTTATACAGGGCTCAAAGTCATCCGCAAAGGGTGTAAGCTACGGTGTTCGTGCCAACAGCTCAGGTACATACAAGTGGAAGGCTCAGGCTCCTTCACAGTGCGTAACCTATGATGCGTGTCACGATAACGCAACACTTTACGATCAGATTATTGCGTCAACAGGTCTGGCAGACTACGGAGAGAGAAATTCCGAGGCTGTTAAGATGAACAGGCTCGCAAGTGCAATTATCTACACATCACAGGGTATTTCATTCACACTTGCCGGTGAAGAAATGGCTCGTTCAAAAGACGGTGACACAAACAGCTACAAGTCGGCAGCCGACCTTAATATGATTAAATGGCAGAATGTTGTTGACTATGCCGATGTAGTTTCTTACTACAAGGGTATGATGCAGATTAAGTCAGCATTCTCGCCTCTCACAGCTATGGATAATTCATATGCTGACAAATACACATTCACAAAAAAGGTTTCTGCTTCAACAAATCAGATTTCATTCACAATTCAGAACGATGTTGAGGGTGAATGGAACAAGATGGCTGTTATTTATAACAATGCAACCACAGCTGCAGATGTAACCCTTTCGGATACATCCGTAACAGATTGGGTTGTTATCGCTAACGGTGAAACAGCAGGTCTTGACTCACTCGGCGAGGTGACAGGCTCAACATTCACAGTTCCTGCTCGTTCGGCAATCGTAGCTGTTGACAAGGCAGGCTATGAGTCGGCAGGCATCAAATCTTCAAACGGTAAGGTTAAGGTTAACTATGTTTACGAAGCAACAGGCGAAAAGCTTGAAGATTCTGTAATCCTTCAGGGTTCTGTAGGCTCAGGTTATGTAACAGTTCCGAGTGCAGTTGTTCCCGATACATACATTGTAAGCCGTATTGGCGGAAATGCAGAAGGCAAATATACTTCCGATATGCAGGAGGTTACATACTACTACACAGACTACATTCCTGAATCACTCAAGAACGCTGACTTCAACGGTGACGGTGAAGTTAATGTAATTGACGCTACACTTCTTCAGAAGTATATTGTAAAGCTTGAAACTCCTACAGTTGATGAATCGGTTCTTGACCTAAACTATGACGGTACTTTCAACGTTGAAGATTCAACAATGATAATGAAGTATGTTGTTGGAATTCCTGTATCTTCCGGTAAAGTAACAGTAAACTACTACTACACAGACGCTGACGGAAAACAGCAGAAGCTCACTGATTCAATCGTATTCGCAGGCAGAGCAGGCAGCACATATAAGTCAACTGCATTCAAGGTTGTCGGCTACGCTGTTGATCCGGACAGAATGCCGGAAAATCAGTCTGGCTTAATTCCTTACGGTGAGGCTGAGGTTAACTACTACTATATCGCATCAAGCCTTGACATCAAACTTCATGTAAAGCACAACGGTTCACTTACATGGACGCCATATCTCTGGATATGGGGTTCAGACCTCAAGGGCAAAGACTCAGGCAACTTTATGTCAGAGTGGCCGGGTGATCCTATGACTGAAGGTGAAAACGGTTGGTTTGATTACAGCTTCACATATAAGGGAGCAGGTACATACAATGTAATTGTATCCGATAACGCTACTAACCAAACAATTGACTACAAGGGCTTTGTAGATAACGAAATGTGGATTGTAATTGATGACTCTGCTGTTATGGGCAGTACATACCTTACATTCTATACAGATAACCCTGAAACTAACCCCAACGCTCCAATCGCTGAGCAGGTTACGCTCGGTTAATCTTAAATCACAAACACAAATTGCAAAAGAGGGCTGACCTTAAACGGTCAGCCCTTTTAATCGGTAAAAAAGGTTATTATTGCTCTGTAACGGAAAACTCCCCGACAGCTTATAAACTGTCGGGGAGTCATTGTTTATCAGTTGTTGTTCATTCTGTAGCAGAGAGTCATAAGGCTGTCGCTGAGATGAACATTCTCTACCATAGTATCATTATAACGAGCATTTATATCATAGTGGCTGAAATTCCAGTAATTCTTGATTCCGTGTGAATATAGCTTATCGAGAACATTTTCAACACAAACACGGGGAATGCACAAAAACGCTGTGTCAATATGATTTTTATTACAAAAATCGTCGAGTTCACTTTCGTTTTTAACTGTAATTCCGTTGAGCTTTGAACCGACTTTTTGTTCGTTGCTGTCAAAACAAGCGATAAGCTCAAAACCGAGTTTTTCAAAATTCATATGCATTGCAACGGCCTTACCAAGATTACCGGCACCGATAAGAATTGCCTTGTAATCGTTGTTAAGTCCCAGAATGTTTTTGATTTCCTCTTTCAGCTGACTTACGCTGTAACCGTAACCCTGCTGACCGAATCCGCCGAAGCAGTTAAGATCCTGTCTTACCTGTGAGGCGGTCACATTCATAATTTGTGCAAGCTTAGTTGAAGAAATTTTGTCAATGTTCTGGTCATTCAGTTCTGATAAAAAGCGGTAATATCTTGGCAAACGCCTGATAACCGACATTGAAATACTGTCATTCTTAGACATTACTCACTATGCTCCTTTAACTTTAAAATCAGAGAGATGCTGCAAGGCGCTCGTCAATAGCCTTGAGAAATTCTTCTGTGTTTACTTTCTTTTTGTTCTCAAGTGTCGAGATAGCGTAGAGATCGCCTGTCATAACGCCGTCCTCAATTGTCTTGATTGTTGCGGCCTCAAGCTTGTCTGCAAACTTCATAAGGTCGTCAAGACCGTCAAGCTCGCCTCTTTTGCGGAGAGCGCCTGTCCATGCAAACAAAGTTGCAACAGAGTTTGTGGAAGTTTCTTCGCCCTTGAGATACTTGTAGTAGTGGCGCTGAACTGTGCCGTGAGCAGCCTCGTATTCATAGATGCCGTCGGGAGAAACAAGCACGCTTGTCATCATTGCGAGCGAACCGAATGCAGTTGCAATCATATCACTCATAACATCACCGTCATAGTTCTTACAAGCCCACATATAACCGCCTTCACTTCTGATAACTCTTGCAACAGCGTCATCAATAAGTGTGTAGAAATATGTAATACCTGCGTTCTCAAACTTCTCTTTGTACTCATTCTCAAAGATTTCACTGAAGATGTCCTTGAATCTGTGGTCATAAATCTTGCTGATTGTATCCTTTGTAGCAAACCAAACATCAAGCTTCTGATCAAGTGCATAGTTAAAGCATGAACGGGCAAATGATGAGATACTCTTGTCAATGTTGTGCATACCCTGAATAATACCGTCAGTCTTAAAGTCAAAGATTGTGCTTCTTTCCTCAGTGCCGTCAGGCTTTGTAACGCAAAGCTCTGCCTTGCTTCCTGCCTCAACCTTCATCTCTGTGTTCTTATAAACATCACCGTATGCGTGACGGGCAATGCAGATTGGCTTTTTCCATGTAGGAATGTAGGGAACAATACCCTTAACAAGAATCGGGCTTCTGAATACCGTACCGTCAAGGATAGCACGAATCGTACCGTTAGGTGATTTCCACATACTCTTGAGGTTGTACTCTGTCATTCTTGCGGCATTAGGTGTGATTGTGGCACACTTAACGGCAACACCGTATTTCTTTGTTGCGTTGGCACTGTCAACCGTAACCTGATCGTCTGTCTCGTTTCTGTGCTCAAGACCGAGGTCATAATATTCTGTTTTGAGGTCAACATAAGGTGTGATGAGAATGTCTTTAATCTGTTTCCAGATGACTCTTGTCATCTCGTCGCCGTCCATCTCTACGAGAGGAGTGACCATTTTAATTTTTTCCATATCAGCTGTTCTCCTTTGTGTAGTCAAGCAGACCGCCTGCAATGATAATGTTTCTTGTTCTGTCTGAAAGCTCACAGTCAGCAACAATTGTGTCGCCTGTTGTCTTGTTTACAACAGTAATCTTCTTGCCGTTTGCAATTTCGTCCTTAACATTCGGGAGTTCAAGCATATCGCCAAGCTTGATTTTATCATAATCTTCTGCGTTTACAAATGTAAGCGGAAGAATACCTGCATTGATAAGGTTGCTCTTGTGAATTCTTGCAAAGCTCTTTACGAGTACAGCCTTAACACCGAGGAAAAGGGGAGCGAGAGCCGCATGCTCACGGGATGAACCCTGACCGTAGTTTTCACCGCCGACAATAATGCTCTTGCCGAGTGTCTTTGCACGGGTTGGGAATTCCTTGTCGCATACTGTAAAGCAATGCTCTGAAATTTTCGGAATATTTGAGCGGAGCGGAAGAATCTTTGCACCTGCAGGCATAATATGGTCGGTTGTAATGTTGTCGCCGACCTTGAGTGAACATGACGCCTCGATAGAATCTGTGAGCGGATGAGTTTCGGGATAGCTCTTGATGTTAGGACCACGGAGAATTTCTACGCTGTCCATTTCCTCAACAGGAGCGGGATCAATAACCATATTGTCATTGATGAGGAATTTTTCGGGCATTTCAATCTCAGCAGCCGCACCAAGACATCTCGGGTCTGTGAATACGCCGTTGATTGCAGAAACAGCCGCAGTTTCCGGAGATACAAGATAAATCTGACCGTCTGCCGTTCCGCTTCTGCCTTCAAAGTTACGGTTGAATGTTCTGAGTGAGATACCGCCACTGTTAGGTGACTGTCCCATACCGATACACGGACCGCAGGCACTTTCAAGGATTCTTGCACCTGCTGCAATCATATCACCGAGAGCACCGTTGAGAGCGAGCATATTAAATACCTGCTTTGAACCCGGAGCAATTGCGAGCGATACATTGTCTGCAACCTTTTTGCCTTTGAGAATGTGAGCAACTCTCATAAGGTCAAGGTAGCTTGAGTTTGTACATGAACCGATACAAACCTGATCAATCTTATTGCCCTCAAGTTCCTTGATTGGCTTAACATTGTCAGGTGAATGCGGACAGGCTGCAAGCGGTTCAAGCTCTGAAAGGTTGATTTCGATAACCTCGTCATAAACAGCGTCATCATCAGCCTTAAGCTCTGTATAATCTTCCTCACGGCCCTGAGCCTTGAGGAACTTTCTTGTTGTTTCATCAGACGGGAATACAGAAGTTGTAGCACCAAGCTCTGCACCCATATTTGTGATTGTTGCTCTTTCGGGAACCGTAAGTGTGGCAACACCTTCTCCACCGTACTCAACAATCTTGCCGACGCCGCCCTTAACGCTCATAACACGAAGAACTGCGAGAATAATATCTTTTGCAGAAACCCACGGACTGAGTTTGCCCGTAAGATTAACTCTTACCATTTTCGGCATAGTAATATAGTATGCACCGCCGCCCATGGCAACAGCAACATCAAGACCGCCTGCACCGATTGCGAGCATACCGATACCGCCACCCGTCGGGGTATGGCTGTCAGAACCGATTAAAGTCTTTCCCGGTTTACCGAATCTTTCAAGGTGAACCTGGTGACAAATGCCGTTGCCCGGTCTTGAAAAATAGATACCGTGTTTTTTACAAACTGACTGAATAAATCTGTGGTCATCGGCGTTCTCAAAACCTGTCTGAAGTGTGTTGTGGTCAATGTAAGCAACGCTTTTTTCTGTTTTTACCCTCGGAATGCCCATAGCCTCATATTCGATATAAGCCATAGTGCCTGTTGCATCCTGAGTAAGAGTCTGGTCGATTTTAAGACCGATATCACTGCCAACGGTCATTTCTCCGCAGACAAGATGATTCTTGATGATTTTCTGCGCAATCGTGTAGCCCATAATATTACCTCCTAAAAATTAATGCCTATCATAATTCAGTCCTGCAAAAAAAATGCAAAACACTATGTTAATTATATAACAATCTTGAGATATTGTAAAGAAAAAATCACACGAAATGAGCAAAAATCGTTATTTTTTCACTAAAAAATATTTTTTGCGGTTTTCTATCGGAAAAATGTTCAAAAAGTGTCGGATATTAGCATAAAAGGTGATGAAAAATATAAATTGAATTTTAGCTTTTATAGTGTTATAATGCTTGATGTATGCAATAAGATTTAAGTGATTTTAGCAAAACGAGGTATTTTTATGGATGTAAGAGAGAATTTAAGAAATATTGCAATTATCGCCCATGTTGACCACGGCAAAACTACTCTGGTTGACCAGCTTTTGAAGCAGAGCGGTGTTTTCAGAGCAAATGAAAATGTAGAAGAAAGAGTAATGGACTCTAATGACCTTGAGCGTGAAAGAGGTATCACAATCCTTTCAAAGCCGACAGCCGTAATGTACAACGGCATCAAAATTAACATTGTTGACACCCCCGGTCATGCCGATTTCGGCGGTGAGGTTGAGCGTATTCTCCAGATGGTTGACGGTGTTGTATTGCTTGTTGACGCATTTGAGGGTTGTATGCCGCAGACAAGATTTGTTCTTAAAAAGGCACTCGGCCTCGGCAAAAAGCCGCTTGTTGTTCTTAACAAAATCGACCGTCCCGGTGCAAGACCCGAAGAGGTTGTTGACGAGGTTCTCGACCTCTTTATCGAACTCGGTGCCGACGAAGATCAGCTTGAGTTCCCTGTAATTTATGCGTCTGCCCGTGACGGCTATGCATCAGAGGATTATCATGAACCCGGTACGGATATGAAACCTCTCTTTGATGCAATCGTAAAAGAAATCCCTGCTCCTCAGGGCGATATGAACGGAGGACTCCAGCTCCTTATTTCAAACATTGACTCTGATAAGTTTGTCGGCAGAATCGGTGTAGGCCGTGTTGAAAGAGGTACTGCAAAGAACGGACAGGCTGCCGTTCTCTGTCACACAGACGGTACAACTCAGAATGTAAGAATTGCAAAGCTGTATCAGTTTGAAGGACTTAAAAGAGTTGAATGTGACACTGCAACACTTGGCGACATCGTTTGCGTAAGCGGTGTTCAGGATATCAACATCGGTGAAACAATCTGTTCAAACGATTGTGTTGAGCCGCTTCCGTTCGTAAAGATTGACGAGCCTACGGTTTCAATGAACTTTATCGTAAACAACTCACCGTTTGCAGGCAGAGAGGGTAAGTATGTAACCTCCCGTAACCTCCGTGACAGACTTTTCAAGGAAATTGAAACAAATGTTGCACTCCGTGTTGAAGAAACAGACAGCGCCGATACATTCAAGGTATCGGGCAGAGGTGAACTCCACCTTTCAATCCTTATCGAAACAATGCGCCGTCAGAATTATGAATTTCAGGTTTCCCGTCCGCAGGTTATTACAAAGATGATTGACGGCAAGCTTCATGAGCCTATGGAGTTTCTTATCATCGAAGTTCCCGACACATATGTCGGTCCTGTAATGGAAAAGCTCGGTTCAAGAAAAGGTGAGCTTATCAATATGGGTACTCGTGAAGGCGGTGTTACTCACATTGAATTCAGAATCCCGTCAAGAGGTCTTATGGGTTATCGCCCCGAATTTCTTACAGATACAAACGGTAACGGTATTATGAACCATGTATTTGACGGTTATGAGCCATACAAGGGTGAAATCGTAACCCGCCATCAGGGTTCACTTATCGCTTTTGAAACAGGCGAAACTGTAACCTACGGTCTTTATGCCGCTCAGGAAAGAGGCAGACTATTTATCGGACCAGGTGTTCCTGTTTATGAGGGTATGATTGTAGGTGCAAGTCCTAAGTCTGAGGATATCACAGTTAATGTCTGCAAGAAAAAGCACATCACAAACACCCGTGCATCGGGTTCTGATGATGCCCTCAAGCTTACACCTCCGACAATTATGTCGCTTGAACAGTGCCTTGAATTCATTGCTGATGATGAGCTTGTTGAGGTTACTCCCGAAAATATCCGTATGCGTAAGCGTATTCTTTCAAAAGAACAGCGTATGAAACAGGCGTTCCGTAAGAAATAATTAAAATAATGAGTTATGTAATTCTTGACCTTGAATGGAACGGTTCATACAGCAAGGTTCTGCACAAATTTGTCAATGAAATAATTGAAATCGGTGCGGTTAAGCTTGATGATGAACTGAATGTATGTGACACCTTCACAATGCTTGTTGCTCCGAAAATCGGCAAAAAGCTATGCAGTAAGGTAAAACAGCTTACTAAAATAACAAATGAAGAGTTGAAGGACGATGGCGTCAGCTTTATCAAAGCAATCAGCCTGTTCTCGGATTTTCTGGGTGACGGTGTGCTTATGACATGGAGCGACTCCGACCTTCATGCTCTTATCGAAAACTACAGCTACTACACGGGCAGAACCAGACTTCCGTTTCTCTCACGCTATTGCAATCTGCAAAGCTATTGTGAAGATTGTCTTGATTTGCACGATTCATCATGTCAGCTGGGACTTGGTGCCTGTGCCGAAATGGCAGGTGTTGATTTTTCGGAAGATGATCAGCATAGGGCGCTTGCCGATGTGTACCTAACATTGGAATGTATGAAGGCTTTTTACGGTAAGTATCCGTTAAAGCCGTACATTAAGGATGCTGTTTGTGACGAATTCTATGACAGATTGCTGTTCAAAAATCATTTTGTTACAGATATCAACAGTCCCGATGTTGACAAAAGCGTTATGTTTTTCGATTGTGAAGATTGCGGAAAACCGCTTGTTCAGCTTTCAAAGTGGCGACTTCACAACAAAAGCTTTACCGCCGAATTTTCATGCAAGTATTGCAGAAAGAAGTTCAACGGCAGAGTATCCTTCAAAAAGAAGTTTGACGAAGTTTCGGTAAAGAAAAAGCTTAACGAAAAGGTTGAAAAGAAGCCCGAAACAAAAGAACAGGTCAACACCGTTTCGGCAAACTGAGTGCCTTTTGTATATGGAGTTATTTCTATGATTATAAAATTCTTTGATAAACTTCATTATAAACTTTCTTTATCCGAAGAACACATAAATGATATAATTAAAAGTAATTCTAAGTATGGTGCTGACATTAAGAGAGAGGATTACTCCTATGATGTAAAATTTACGGATAAGGGCTTTAAAATGAAATTTGTACCGGCTAAAAATTACGGTGGAATTTATAGTCTGAGTCCGATTTTTTCAGGTAAGATAGAGGAAGATTGTGGATATTCTGATTTAACAATCAGAATGATTCCAAGTCCGATGATTGTTGTTGCTTTCATAATCTTTTCGTTTCTCTTCTTTATCGGTTGTAATCTTATTTTGACAGGAACGCTTAATCCTCGTTTTAAAGGTGTAGGCTTTGTGATTATATTCTTTTGTGTGTTCATACAACTTACTAATAGGTTCTTCAATAATATGAAAAGTATTGTTGACGGGTTATTTAGTAAATATCAGATTAAGGATAACTGATATTTAAAATTGTTATTATCTTAAACATTATATAGGGCAGAGCGTTTTGTTCTGCCCTTTTTTCGTGAATACAGATGATTGTGTCGTACTCCTCACAACGCACACTGAATTTTCACATACTATTTTCTTGCTTTCAACATTAATTCAGCCGTATTTCATATACTTTTCACTTTGGGGCTTTATTATATCTACAACATCAAAAAACAACACCGACATTCGATGAAGTCTTTTGAAAATATAACTTTTAATCGGAGGTACAGTTATGAACGATAACTTTGAAAACAATAAAAACGGTTATGACGGTTATTCGTCAGATAATAATACTGCTGACAACAACTATCAGGATATTCATTCATCATCAGATTCACAGTCCGCATCAACTGCAGAAAACACAGAAAGCTCTTATGAATGGAACACAAATTCAACATCAAGTGTAAATTCGGGTGAGTACCGCCATTCGTATATAAACGGTAACAACGAGAATGCGTCACACAACCCTAACCGTTATGAAAGTGCTTATTCTTCAAACACAGCATCGGGTACATCATCACAGAACTACTCATCGGATTCATACGGTTCACAGTATTCTTCAAACCCATATTCTTCACAGCAGACTAACAACTATTCATACGGCAATCCGTCACAGAATCCATACGGCTCACAGTCGGGTTCACCGTATGCAAATCAACAGTATTCCGCACCAAAGGCTAAGAAAGTAAAAGTTAAAAAGCCTAAAAAGCCGAAGAAACCCGCATCAAAGGGTTTTGTAGCCGCAATGCTTGTAGCTGCAATCATTCTCGGCGGCGGTGCAGGATTCGGTGGCAGTATGCTTGCATCATCACTTAACAACAACTCATCTTCAAGTGTAAACATCAAACAGGCATCCGCAAACAGCACATCAACCACAAGCAATGCCGCTCTCAGCGGAACAACTTCCGAAATTGTTAAGAAAACAGCCGACAGCGTAGTTGAAATTGCTACCGAAAGCGTTGTAACAGGCGGATTTGCTCAGCAGTATGTTCAGCAGGGTGCAGGTTCAGGTGTTATCATTTCCGAGGACGGTTACATCATCACAAACTACCATGTAATCGAAGGTGCGGAGAATATCACGGTAACACTCCGTGACGGTGCAACTTCATACAAGGCTAAGATAATCGGCAGTGATGAGGACAACGATATCGCACTTCTTAAAGTAGATGCAACAGGTCTTTCAGCCGCAACAATGGGCAACAGCTCAGATCTTGCAGTAGGCGACTATGTTGTTGCAATCGGTAATCCGCTCGGACAGCTCGGCGGTACAGTAACAGACGGTATTATCAGCGCACTTGCCCGTCAGGTAACGGTTGAGGGTAAGAGTATGACGCTTCTCCAGCACAACGCTCAGATCAGCCCCGGTAACTCAGGCGGCGGACTCTTTAACTCAAACGGTGAGCTTATCGGTATTGTAAATGCAAAGGACAGTGCAACAGAGGTTGAAGGTATTGCATTTGCTATTCCGATTAACAATGTTCTTGATATAATTGACGATCTCAAAACATACGGTTATGTAAAGGGCAAGGTTGACCTCGGTATGGAGCTTACAGATATCACATCCGACGATTCCGCATTCTACTACGGACTCAGCAACACAGGCTGTTATGTTCTTTCGGTAACAAGCGGTTCTAATGCAGAAAAAGCAGGATTTATGAGAGGCGATATGATTACCGCAGTAAACGGTACAAGTGTTTCTTCAAAATCAGACATTGAAACAGCCCTCAAGGATTCAAAGGTTGGAGATACAGTAACTTTTACCGTTACAAGAAGAGGTAAGACTGCAAATCTCAAGCTCACTCTTGCAGAATATTCACCGAGCGGCAGTTCTTCAACAGGCAATTCAAAAACACAGAATAAGTCGTCACAATCACAGGGCAAAAGTTCCGATAACAGTGACAGCGACTCAATCTGGAACTATATGTTTGGTCAATAACAGCCAACAAGCTTTTTAGCTTTTTATATAAATATTCATACAGCCAAAGCTGTAGACAAAAAACTCTCTCTTAACGAACAAAGCTCCGTAACCGCACGGAGCTTTGTTCATTTTTTGCTTAATATTCAATAAAAGAAAAAAGAACCGTGCTTTTATGGCACGGTTCTTTTGTTTGTTTAAAAATCTTATTTGTTTTCTTCCATATATTTAAGCTGTTTGTAAATCATATTGGCACACATATACACATTACCGCCGCCCATTGTGAGAATGAGGTCGCCCTCTTTTGCATTCTTGCAAACATAGTCGGTAATTTCTTCAAATGTGTCAAGACATACAGAACCCGGAACCTTTGCACCGAGGTCAGTAGAATAGATGTTATATGTGTTTGTTTCACGAACAGGGAGAATAGCCGAAATAATTGCCTTATCCGGAATTTTAAGAGCCTCCGCAAAATCGTCAAGGAGCATGGCTGTTCTTGAAAATGTATGCGGCTGGAATATTGCCCAAACCTTGTTAAAGCCCATTTTCATTGCGGCATTGAGTGTTGCGGTAAGTTCTGTGGGATGATGAGCAAAGTCATCGGCAACAGTAATTCCGTCAGGTGTGCCGAGAATTTCAAATCTTCTGTGAACACCGCCGAACTTGTGAAGATTTTCGGAAATTTCCTTCGGAGTAGCGCCAAGATAATGTGCAGTAGCCGCAGCGGCAAGTGCATTATAAATGTTGTGCTTTCCCGGAACGATAAGCTTAATCTGTGTGAGCTTCTCACCCTTGAAGTAAAGGTCAAACTGCTCGTGAACACCCTTGTCTGCGCTGATGTTTTCAGCTCTGTAATCGCAGTTTTCGCCAAAACCGTAGGTGATTTTCTCAATCTCAACATCCTTTACGGCATCAAGAGTGTTTTCGTCGTCACCGTTGATAACAAGCAAGCCTGTTGTCTGATGAGCAAATTTGTTGAATGACTTCTTAATGTTGTCAAGATTCTTGAAGTAATCAAGATGATCAGCGTCAATATTAAGAATAATCGAAATAAACGGATTGAGCTGTAAGAATGTGTCAACATACTCACAGGCCTCACAAACGATTATATCGCTGTGACCGACATAGCTGTTTCCGCCGATAAACGGAAGTTTTCCTCCGATAATAGCTGACGGATCAAAACCGCTGCCTATAAGCACCTGTGAAAGCATAGCGGTTGTGGTCGTTTTGCCGTGTGTACCCGAAACCGCAATACTTCTTCTGTATCTTCTTGTAACAATACCGAGCATCACGCTTCTTTCAATGCACGGAATACCGAGTTCCTTTGCCGCCTGTCTTTCGGGGTTAGTTTCCTTAACAGCCGCTGAGTAAACAACAAGCTCTGCACCCTTAATATTTTCTGCGGCGTGTCCCATAAATACGGGAATGCCGTAACCCTTAATTCTGTCAAGAGTTTCGCCCTCGTTCATATCCGAACCCGAAAGTTCGTAACCCTCGTGGTGAAGAATCTCAGCCAGCGGACACATTCCGCTGCCGCCTATACCGATAAAATGTATTCTTTTTATGTTATCCATAAGACTGTCGTAATTCACAATAGTCCACTCCATTCCTGATAAGTATATTTGTCTGTCAGAAAAATCATTCCGCTTTGCCTGTATTTAAGTTGGAACACAAGTTGATTTGCATTCAAAGAGCAATGCCGTGACAGAACTGCAATACTCATATTATAAGACGAATGAATAAAAAAATAAATACCTAATTTGATATTTGTGCAATTTTTGTGTATTGTACGGATACTGTGTTTTAATTGTTGCCAAATTGTAGAGTAAATGCTAAAATAAAGGGGAATAGGATTATAAATAAAAATACACATAAAATGGCAGAGTGATAAAATGACTTTAAAAAAGAACGATATTGTAAACCTTACAATAACTTCGGCAACTGCCGAGGGCAGCGGAGTCGGAAGAACAGATGACGGCATTGCCGTTTTTGTACAGGGTTCTGCAATCGGTGACGAACTCAAGGTGCGTATATTAAAGGTTAAGAAAACCTACGCTTTCGGCAAAATCGAAGAAATTCTTGTTCCGTCCAAGGCGAGAATTACCCCCGACTGCGAAAATTTTATGAAGTGCGGCGGTTGCACATGGCGACATATTTCTTATGAAGAAGAATGCAAAATAAAACAGCAAAAGGTTGAAGATGCCGTAACACGCATCGGCGGTCTTGATAATGTTGTTTTCAAGCCGATAATTTCGTCGGATAATATCACAAGATACCGCAACAAGGCGCAGTATCCTGTCGGTCTTGACCGTGACGGAAATGTTGTGACGGGTTTTTATTCATTCCACAGCCACCGCATAATCAATTGCACCGACTGTATTTTACAGCCCGAAATTTTTGCAAGGGTAATTGAAATTACAAAAGATTTTATCGCAAAAACTAACACGGAAATTTATGATGAAACAACAGGCAAGGGCAGACTTCGCCACATTTATATCAGAATTGGCGAGGTTTCGGGCGAGCTTATGGTGTGCTATGTTGTCAACGCAAACGGTCTTAAACAGGAAGATTTACTCGTGAAAATGCTCAAATCCGAACTTCCGCAGTTAAAAAGTGTGATTATTAATTCTAACAGAGAAAAAACAAATGTTGTTCTTGGCAGAAAAAACAGAACAATCTTCGGAAGTGACCATATTACCGACACACTTTGCGGATTGCAGTTTAAAATTTCACCGTTTTCGTTCTGGCAGATCAACAGAAAACAGGCTGAAAAGCTTTACGGCAAAGCCAAAGAATATGCAAATCTTAAATCTGACGAAATTCTGCTTGATTTATACTGCGGAACGGGTACAATAGGTCTTACAATGGCGGATTCCTGTAAACAGCTTATCGGTGCGGAGATTGTTGAAGATGCCGTGAAAGATGCAAATGAAAATGCAAAAGCAAACGGCATTGAAAATGCACGATTCATCTGCGGAGATGCCTCAGATGCCGCATTTCAGCTTGAAAAAGAGGGTTTAAAACCCGACTGCGTAATCCTTGATCCACCGAGAAAAGGCTGCGGCGAAGAGCTTGTAAAGACAATTTCAAGAATGTCGCCGAGCCGTGTAGTCTATGTATCCTGTGACCCCGCAACCCTCGCAAGAGATTTAAAATTCTTCACAGAAAACGGCTACACCCCCAAAGAAATCACCCCCTGCGATATGTTCTCCGGAACCTCCCATGTGGAGAGCGTGGCTCTGTTGACTAAAGTACAGGAGTAAAAGTGTGAAAATTATTAAATTTGAAGAAATCTATCGTGACGATATGATTTTTATGGTTTTACAGGCAAAAGATGCTTTGGATAGAAAACCTACTATAAATCCTGACCTTCTTGATATTAAGGCAAACTATCTTGATTGCAATGATATGTTTTGGCTTGCAATAGATGAAAATGACAGGGTAGTCGGATGTATTGGATGTTCAAGAATTACTGATACAGATCAGGCATTTTTGCATAGGCTTTATATAAAACCGTCATTAAAACGAAAGGGAATCGGCTCAAAGTTACTTAATACGGCAGAGTTATGGATGCGTGAAAACGGTATTGCTGTTTCAAAAGTACATTTGGGGACACCAAAAGAGCAGTGGTTTGAATCTTATGCTTTTTATCCGAAACACGGATATATAGAATATGAACCAAGGTATATGATGAAGGTTCTGTAAATCCCGATTTGTACAGAGCTGATTTTTATTTTATTGAGGAAAAACATATGTTGAATAAGCAAATAAATATTGAATTGCAGGATACGCAGTGGCAATTTGAATGTGTTGACCATGACAGAACTATTGTCCGAGCAATAGTTTATGATGAAAACGGTTTGTTCTATTTTGTAAGAGCAGAACGAGATGATGATTTTGGAAAAGCAACATTGATTGAAACCTCGGGTGGCGGAGTTGAGATAGGCGAGGACTTACAAACCGCCATTCAAAGAGAATTGAAAGAAGAACTTGGTATATCTGTAGAAATAATTTGCAAAATCGGAGTTGTAAGCGATTATTACAATCTGATTCACAGGCATAATATTAATAATTATTTCTTGTGCAAAGTAAAGTCATTCGGAGAAAAGAATTTGACTCAGGATGAAATAGAAAGTTTTCACTTATCTACATTAAAATTGACATATGACGAAGCTGTTCGAGAATATGAAAACAGGGCAAATACAAGGTTAGGAACGCTTGTAGCAAACAGAGAACTGCCTATTTTGCATCGAGCAAAAGAAATAATTGATGAAAGCTAAAAGTAATATATTAATACTCATTGCATGAGTCTATTTATTGAAATATAATTGGCTTGGAGGTAATACATTATGGCAAATGAAGATAAAAAGGATTTTAATGCTATGCTTATGGATAGCAAGGATATGCCTAAATTTCAAATAATCACAGATGAAAAGAGTATTAAAAAATATGGTGGAGATAAAATGTATTTTGCACCGCCAATCGACTATGACAAAGTAATGAAAAAAATTCCGTATGGTAAAGTGATTACTGTCGGAAAAATACGAGAATACTTTGCAGAGTTAAGCAGTGCCGATTTTACAGAGCCTATAACAGCCGGAATTTTTGTTTCAATAGTTGCATGGGCGAGTTATCAACGCGCAGAGGATAAAACCCCTTATTGGAGAACATTAAAAGCAAATGGAGAATTAAATGCAAAGTATCCGGGAGGCGTTGAGGCACAAAAGGAGATGCTTGAAAAAGAGGGACATATCGTAATCCAAAAGGGTAGAACCAATATTAAGTATTATGTTAAGGACTACGAAAAAGCACTATTTACATTGAAATAGATAATGTGAAAACTTCAGAACCACGGGCATATTTCCACAAACGGCAGAACCACGAAAAAGGCTTTGGATAAGTTCTCTCTAATCTAAAATCAGCCGAGAAATTCATCATATTCAGACGAGCTATGCGGAAAGCGTGGCATTGATTGAAAGAAACTAACAAACTAACATAGAAAAGGAATTAAAATGCAAAATTCACTTAAAATAAAACGAACAAAAACAGCTTTGGCATTTAATCTTGCGATTATCGCTTGTGAGATTGCCGCAATAATTATCGTGTTTTTCAAATTAGGCTGCTATCCGCTTGTATATTACACTGAGGACAGCAATCTGTTTGCACTTGTTGCCTGTGCGGTTATGGCAGGCTTTCAGGTGCGATATCTCAAAAGCGGAAAAGAAATTCCGCACTCGGTTCAAATGTTCAAATATATGGCGGCGGCTGTGCTTTCGGTAACATTTGTCGTAGTTCTTGCCGTACTTTCCCCGATGCGTGGAGAGGGCATAAACGGTTGGTTCTATATGCTTTTTAATAAAGATTCCACATTCTTACATACACTTTGCCCGATTTTGACCATGCTGTCATTTGTGCTTTTTGAAAAAGAACCTCACCTTGACGCAAAATCAGCTTTCACGGCTACAATCCCTACATTAATATATGCGATTGTGCTTATTATACTTAATATATTAGGTGTGGTTGACGGACCGTATCCGTTTTTGCGTGTTATGAATCAGCCCGTATATATGTCATTTGTATGGTTCATTGTAATAGTGGGCGGTGCGTTTTTTCTTGCACTTCTGCTTCAAAAACTTAATTTGATAGGAAGGAAAAGTAAATAACAGACAGTAAACAGATGAAAATTTCAGATTGGAGTGATTTTTATGAAATACCATAAGTTGGTTGAAAATGCTAAAAAGCCAAACGGCTTTTGGGGCAAAATGATGATTAAGGCTATGAATAAAGGACATTCAAGCCTCACCTCATGGGGACTTGAACATATGAATATCGAACGCACCGCAACTGTACTTGACATAGGCTGCGGCGGCGGAAAAACCGTTGACCGACTTTGCTCAATTGTTGCCAACGGCAAGGTTTACGGAATCGACTATTCCGAACTCTCGGTAAAATCCTCCGAAAAACTCAATTCAAAAAATATACTCTGCAACAAAGCGAAAATTCTTCAGGCATCCGTATCCGATATGCCTTTTGACGATAATAAATTCGACAACATCACGGCAGTTGAAACTTACTACTTCTGGCCTGATAAGGAAAATGATGTAAAAGAAGTTTTCCGTGTTCTCAAACAGGGCGGAACGGTTATGCTGCTTTTTGAAATGCTCAGAACAGACGATGATCCGTTCAAGTGGGAAAAGGTTGAAAATATGCTGAATATCAAGTCGGTAACTCCGCAGGAAATCAGAGCTGTACTTGAATCGGCAGGCTTTGAAAACATAAATACATACACTAAGGAAGGTACAACATGGCTTTGTGCCACAGCACAAAAACCGAAGGATGATGAAAACTAATGAAGGCTTTGATTACAGGCGCAAGTTCGGGCATAGGTAAAGAAATCGCCCGATATCTTGCAGAACTCGGTTATGACCTTATTCTTGTATCACGCTCAACAGATAAGCTTAACAAGCTGAAAGAGGAACTTTCAAATGTGAATGTCAGGGTAATTACGCTTGATTTTTCTCGAGAAAGTGACAGCATGGATTTGTATGAGCATATTAAGAATGAAAATGAACAGATTGATTTTCTTGTCAACAACGCCGGATTCGGTGCTTACGGAAAATTTCTGGATGTTCCGCTTGAAAGAGAGCTTGAACTCATTCACACCAATGTTTCAACGGTTCACATTCTCACAAAGCTTTTTCTTAAAGATATGGCGGAGAGAAACAGCGGATATATTCTCAATGTAGGTTCAGCCGCAGGATTTCTTGCAGGACCGACATTTGCAAGCTACTATGCGTCAAAGAATTATGTTGTCCGCCTTACTCAGGCAATTCATGAGGAAATGCGTAGGGATAATAAAAACGTCAAGGTTTCCGTACTTTGCCCGGGTCCCGTAAAAACCAACTTCAATAATGTTGCGGATGTTAAATTCTGCATAAGAGGACTTGACCCAAAGTTTGTCGCAAGGTATGCCGTTGACATGACCATGAAGGGCAAAATGATTATCACACCCGGCTTTGAAATGAAAGCGGTGTCGTTTTTCAGACATTTTGCACCCGAAAAACTTCTCACAAGAATTTCTTATAATGTGCAGATGAAGAAAAACGGTATAAAATAATTATCATATAGAAATAGGGGAGGTGACGCATTGAGGGTAAAATTCGTTGACAAGGCGATAAAACTTTACAAAAGAATAACAGGCAGATTTGAACCGATAACAAGCAAATGCATTCACGATAATATTTTTGCAATTGCCGGACAGTCGGCATTCTTCATCATATTATCGGTTGTGCCGCTCTCAATGTTCTTTGTGTCACTTTTGCAGAACCTGCACATTCCGATTGATTTTGTTTATCACGGACTCAGCAGTGTGTTTTCGTCAAAAATTGCCGATGACTTAACATACTTTCTGACCTCTGCCTATGAAAGTGCTGTGGGAATTTCTCTTGTAACGCTTGTAGTTACTCTGTGGTCGGCGGCACAGGGAATCCACGCAATCACAAACGGTCTTAACAGAATTTATGACGCTTACGAAAACAGAAACTGGTTCTTTTTAAGAATAAGAGCAATGTTCTACACAATTGCATTGTTTGTAATTTTGCTTGCGTCACTTGTACTTATTGTCCTCGGTTCAACAATTAACGATTTTCTTTCACCGCATTTAAAATCGTTGCCTGACATAATCGGAATAATCTATCATCTCAGATATATACTTATCTTTATGTTTCTCACGGTATTGTTTGCACTGATTTACAGGAACTTTCCGAACATCTCACGCAGCGAGCATAAGGAATACGGCTTTAAGTCACAGTTGCCCGGTGCGTTTCTCTGCACGGTTTCGTGGTATGTGCTTTCGTTCGGTATTTCGGTTTATGTGTCGGATTTCAACGGATTTTCCGTGTACGGAGGTCTTACAAGAATTGCCGTTATTATGATCTGGTTTTATTTTCTTATGGTTTGTCTTATGGTTTGTGCGGAAATCAATTATGTCTATCATGACAGGATAAAAGCGTTTACCGTTGCAAAATTTAAAAGAAAGGTAAAAACCAAAGGTTCAGAGCTTAATCAAATAAGAAAAGATAGAAAAAATAATAAGTCAAATAAAAGTAAATAAATCAAAATAAAACACTTCCGTTCGGTGATACTACCAATGGAGGTGTTTTTTATGAAAAGAAAATTTTCTAAAAAGGTGATTTCAATATTGCTCGTATTTGCAATGCTCATCGGCGGAGCGTGCTTTTCAAGCACAAGTGCAGCGGCATTTGACCTTGACTATATAAGCGAGGACGGAATGAAGCTCGGTTACAGTATAATCAAGGGCTATTCCAAAATGTCGATGAAAAAAGGTCAGTACAAGGACGGGAAAGTTGCCGTTTACTGCGGACTTGATGTGAATAATTTATATGTTATGGGTTCGCTCGGTTGGTTCTATATGACAAACGGTGTTGATCTTGACCGTGCAATGACGGATAACGATTACGCAATGGAGATGATTGCAAAGCTTGATTCACATCTTCAAGGTGCAGGCATAACAAATGACAGGGCAAAAGAAAAGAAAGCCGAGATTTTAAAGGATGCAAAGTATGTTTATCAATGCTTTGACACATTGGGACTTTACATTGTTGATGTTGACAAAAACAGAGCCGATGAACTCATGAACGACAGCGGTATTGATTTTGTACTTGACGGCGGTTGCGTTCCCAAAAATATGAAAGACCTCAACATTGACGGAAAAACAGATGAAAAGGACGCTGAGCTTATTCAGAAGTATCTTATCAAAGACCTGACCTTTGACGATTATGACGAAAATCAGTATGCTCTTTTTGTTTGTGATATCAACGGTGATAAAACCCCCGATATCCGTGATGCGACAGAAATCCTAAAAAAGTGACAATTGTCATAATTTGTGCAAAGTGAATATGATTTTAACTGCGACAGCTGTAATTTTAGCTGTCGCTTTTGATTTGTGACAGCAATGTGAAACTTTGAATAATTATTTGTAATTTCTCTTGACATTCAAAATGAAGGTGCTATAATTACTGATACAAATTGTTTTGTATCGAACTATTCTATATAGAACAATATCTCATAAGTGTGATTTCGGAGGTGAAATAATGTGTGATGACAAAAGCGTAAAAAGCTGTAAATGCGACAAACGCTTTAATGATTCAATCGGTCACGAAATCAAGGTGCTTAATCAGGTTTTGCAGAGAAAGTTAATCTATTCCGCCAAGGATAAGGGTGTGGATAAGCTGACTCTTATGCACGGCTGGATTATTGCATATCTCTATGATCATCGTGATGAAGATGTTTATCAAAAAGATATTGAAAACGCATTTTCAATTGCCCGTTCAACCGTTACAAGTATTCTTAAACTTATGGAAAAGAAAAATTACATAACGAGGGAGAGCGTTGAAAGTGACGCAAGGCTCAAAAAACTTGTTTTGACCGAAACAGGTATTGAACTTCATTACAAAATTGAAAATATGATAACTAAAAACGAAACTTTGCTTGACAGTCTGCTGACAAAAGAAGAAAAGATACAATTTCTTTTTCTTATAAATAAAATTCTCAGCGGACTTGAAAATGCAAATTAAAACGGAAGGAGATAAGTATGATAAAAACTTTGGCAAAAAATATCAAAGGTTTCGTCAAAGAGTCTGTTCTTACACCGTTCTTTATGATACTCGAAGTAATTGTTGAAACAATTATTCCGTTTCTTATGTCATCAATGATTGACGACGGTATCAACAAGGGCGATATGCAGCACATACTCATAACAGGCGGTTATATGGGCGCACTTGCGCTCACAGGCTTGTTTGCAGGTATGATGGGCGGTATCTACGGTGCAAAAGCTTCGGCAGGCTTTGCAAGAAACCTCAGACGCTCAATGTTTGCTAATATCCAGTCATTCTCGTTTGCCAACATTGACCGTTACTCAACCGCAGGACTTGTTACCCGTATGACAACGGATGTAACAAACCTTCAAAATGCATATCAGATGCTTTTAAGAATGTGTTTCAGAGCGCCTGTATCGCTCATCTGTGCAATGGCAATGACATTCATCATCAATGCAAGGCTTGCCTGTATTTATCTCATTGCAACAATTTTACTTTCTGTTGTTCTTGCCTTTATTATGAAGGCAACATACAAGTATTTCAGTCAGGTTTTTGAAAAGTACGATGAACTCAACGCAAGCGTTCAGGAAAATGTAACTTCAATCAGAGTTGTAAAGGCTTTCGTTCGTGAAAAACACGAAGTTGGCAAGTTCCGCAAGGCAGCCGACAATGTTTACAGACTCTTTGTTAAGGCTGAAAATGCCATGGTAACAGTATCACCGATTATGATGGTTACTTCATACGCATCAATCATCCTTGTAAGCTGGTTTGGCGCAAATATGATCGTAAGCAGTGAGCTTACAACAGGTGAACTTACAAGTATGCTCACATATTGTATGAACATTCTTATGAATCTTCTTATGGTGGCAATGGTGTTTGTAATGCTCACAATGAGCCTTGCAAGCGGCAAGCGTGTTGCAGGTGTGCTTAATGAAAAATCAACGCTTGCAAATCCCGAAAACCCTGTTTACGAGGTTAAGGACGGAAGCATTGAGTTTGACAATGTTTCATTCTCATACAACACAAAAGCCGAAAAACCGATTCTCAACGATATCAACCTAAAAATCAAATCAGGCGAAACAATCGGTATTATCGGCGGTACGGGTTCTTCAAAAACAAGCCTTGTAAACCTTATTGCAAGACTTTATGATGTAACCGAAGGTTCTGTTAAGGTCGGTGGAAAAGATGTTCGTGACTATGATATCGAAACTCTGCGTGACAAGGTTTCGGTTGTGCTCCAGTCGAATGTTCTTTTCAGCGGTACAATCCTTGACAACCTCAGATGGGGCAACGAAAATGCTACAGAGGAAGAATGCGTCAATGCCTGCAAGCTTGCCTGTGCAGATGCGTTTATCGAAAGCTTCCCCGATAAGTACAACACAAAAATCGAACAGGGCGGTACTAATGTTTCGGGCGGTCAGAAACAGCGTCTTTGCATTGCAAGAGCTTTGCTGAAAAATCCGAAAATTCTTATTCTTGATGATTCGACAAGTGCAGTTGATACCGCAACAGACGCAAGTATCCGCAAGGCATTCAGCGAGAATATCCCCGATACTACAAAGCTGATTATTTCACAGCGTGTGTCAAGCGTTTCACACGCAGACAAGATTATTGTAATGGATGACGGTGAGATAAGCGCAGTGGGTACTCACGAAGAACTTATCAAAAACAGTCCGATTTACAATGAAATTTATGTTGCCCAGACAAGCGGCAACGGTGATTTTGATGCGAAAGGAGAGCTGTAATTATGCCGGGACCAATGGGAAGAAGAAACCGAGGACCTGCACAAAAGGTTGAAAATTCAGGTCAGGTTCTTAAAAGACTATTCGGTATTATCTTCAAAAAATATAAATTTCAGATGATTATTGTTTTCGTCTGCATCCTCATCAGCGTACTTGCAAATGTTCAGGGTTCATTGTTTATTCAGAATCTTATTGACGATTACATCACTCCGATGATTCAGAGCGGAAGCCGTGACTTCGGACCGATGCTCGGAGCAATTTTAAGAGTTGCAATTTTCTATGCGATTGGTGCGGTGTCGGCGTTTATCTACGCCAAAATTATGGTTTATGTAACACAGGGTACAATGCGTGATTTGCGTTGTCAGATATTTGAACATATGGAAAGCCTTCCGATAAAATACTTTGACACACACCCTCACGGCGATATCATGAGTGTTTACACAAACGATATTGACACCCTCCGTCAGATGATAAGCCAGAGTATTCCTCAGCTTTTCAACAGCGGAATTACAATCATTGCCGTTCTTGTCAGTATGTTTACACTCAGTATTCCTCTTACAATTCTTACACTTGTAATGGTTGGTGTAATGCTTTTTGTAACAAAACAGCTTGCGTCACGAAGCGGAAGGTTTTTTGCAAAACAGCAGGCAGACCTCGGTGCGACTAACGGTTACATTGAGGAAATGATGAACGGTCAGAAGGTTGTAAAAGTATTTAACCATGAGAAAAAGAGCATTGAAGAATTCAATGAGCTTAATGACAGGCTTTTCAACAGTTCATACAACGCAAACAAGTTTGCAAATATCCTTATGCCGATTAACGCACAAATCGGTAACATCAGCTATGTACTTTGTGCAATCGTAGGTTGTATCTTTGCTCTCAACAACTTCCTCGGATTTACAATCGGTAAACTCGTAAGCTTCCTCACATTCAACAAGAGCTTTACCCAGCCTATCAATCAGGTCAGCCAGCAGTTTAACTCAATTGTTATGGCTCTTGCAGGTGCAGACCGTATCTTTAAACTTCTTGACGAAGAGCCTGAGGTTGATGACGGATATGTAACACTTGTTAATGTACGCAAAGAGGGCGACAGGCTTGTTGAAACTGAGAAAAAAACAGGTATGTGGGCTTGGAAGCATACTCACAGCATAACAGGCGAAACAGAGTATCGTGAACTCAAGGGTGCGCTTGTTATGGACGATGTTGACTTTGGCTACACGGATGATAAGATAGTTCTTCACAATATTGATTTGTACGCAGAACCGGGTCAGAAGATTGCGTTTGTCGGTTCAACAGGTGCAGGCAAAACAACAATCACAAACCTTATTAACCGCTTCTATGATATTCAGGACGGTAAAATCCGTTATGACGGAATCAATATCAACAAAATCAAAAAAGGCGACCTTCGCCGTTCACTCGGTATAGTTTTACAGGATACACACCTGTTCACGGATACCGTAATGGAAAATATCCGTTACGGCAGACTTGACGCAACAGACGAAGAGGTTATCGCAGCGGCAAAGCTTGCTAACGCAGACAGCTTTATCAGAAAACTTCCTGACGGCTACAACACCCTGCTCAAAGGTGACGGCGGCAATCTCAGTCAGGGACAGCGCCAGATGCTTGCGATTGCAAGAGCCGCTGTTGCAGATCCGCCCGCACTTATCCTTGATGAGGCTACAAGTTCAATTGATACCCGTACCGAAAAAATGGTTCAGGACAGTATGGATAAGCTTATGCACGGCAGAACAACCTTTGTTATTGCCCACAGACTTTCAACAATCAAGAATTCAGACTGTATTATGGTTCTTGAAAAGGGCAGAATCATCGAGCGTGGTTCACACGAACGGCTTCTTGAACAAAAGGGCAGATACTATCAGCTTTATACAGGCAAAACCGCATAATGATAATCGAAAGGGGAGAGTCGCAAAGGCTCTCCTTTTTCTGTTCTTGAAATATTGACTTGTTTATTGTACAATAAGACTCAGAATTGTGAGGTGTTAAAAATTAAAATTAATTCAAAATTAATATTAAAGCTTACTGCATTGTTTGCGGTAATCTGTCTTGCACTTTGTTCGTGTTCAATCAATATCAATGTGAACGGTTCCGATTCGGAAAGCAAAACAACTGTTTCAGAAATCGGAACATTATCGGTTCATTACCTTGATGTCGGACAGGGTGACAGCATATTTATTGAACTGCCGAATCAAAAGTGTATGCTGATTGATGCAGGCGAAAATATGTACGGCAAAAGTATTACCGAATATATCAATAATCTCGGATACACAAATATTGATTATCTCGTTGCAACTCACCCTCACGCAGACCATATCGGTTCAATGACTTATGTTGTAAAGCATAATAATATCGGCGAAATCTATATGCCTAAGGTTACAACCACAACCAAGACCTATGAGAATCTGCTCACGGCAATTGCAGACAAGGGACTTAAAGTCAAGTCAGCCAAAGCGGGTATGAATATTATTGATGACAGCGATTTCAGCATAAATATTCTTGCTCCCGTAACAATTGACGAGGATAATCTGAACAATTGCTCGATAATTCTTAAAATGACTTATAAAAATGACAGCTTTCTGTTCCTCGGAGATGCCGAAAAGAAAGAGCTTGAAACCGTTACGGCAGATATGAGTGCAGAAGTTCTTAAAGTAGGTCATCACGGAAGCAGAACATCAACAACAAAAGCGTTGCTTGAAAAGGTAAATCCAAAATATGCGGTTATTTCACTCGGCAAGGATAACAGCTACGGACATCCGCACAAAAGCACATTAAAGTTGCTTGATGAATTCGGAGTTGAAACATACAGAACCGATGAAAACGGAACAGTTGTCATTTCAACCGAGGGTTCAGGTGTGACAATCAAAACGGGACAAACTTCAATGAAAAGGGATGAATAAGCTTGAAAAAATTTATTGTTGACAGAATAGAAGGTGACAAGGCTGTTCTCGAGTGTGAAAACGGCGATATGGTGAATCTTGAACTTAAAGCCCTGCCGAAAAATATCAAAGAAGGCGATGTAATCAACTTTCAGGAAAACAGCTATTTTCTGAACAGCGATGAAACAAAGGCACGAAAAGAAAAAATAAAAAATCTGATGAATTCGCTTTTTGAAGATTAAAAATCATGCAAAAACAAAAATGCTCTGTACCAAATCAAACGGTACAGAGCATTTTTATTTGTAATTGTGTAATCAATGTGTGCTGTCTGCTGTAAGTGACCTTCTGAAAATATGTCTGAAAATGAATCTGACAATCGGGCCTGCAAAAAACAACTGCCAGCAAAGTGCCATAGGGAAGTTGAGTGCGGTAGTTTCAAGCCATACCGAAATAATCTCAACACCCGCATTTTTGAAAATAAGAGTGGCAGCAAGGCTCATAAGAGGACACATAAAGATAACCGAAATTGCAGAAATTGCGAGTACAAGGAAGAAAGGATTATCCTTTGCAGGGTTTACAATCTTAAAAGCAAGCTTTTTGGCAATGTGACCGATAATGAAAAAGTCAAGAATAAATGCAATCGGCCCCATAAAAGAAAGTTCTTTGAAGGCGGAAAGAAAAACTTCGTTTTTCATTTCGCCGATATTAAGAGCTGTGTTGTAGCAAATCATGGCATAAACCATAAAGAACACCATGATAATCGTAAAAATAACTTCCTGAAATTTAGTTTTTGGCATAAAAAATCTCCTTTATAAAAATGATAACTTAGTAAACATATAAGTGTTGTTCGTTATCATTTCCTTAAGGAGAAATGTGCGTTTCCAATTAAACCATTATATATCTCAGAAATTATACTATAATTTTTTTATTTTGTCAACTTCAAAAAAATTTTCATTGCAATTACTCTGTTTAATACATTTTGTGACACTTTTATTACAATTCAGATTCATTTCTCGGTGGATTTTTACTTTGAAATTTGGTATAATACATATGATTGTGATGAAAATTATACTTAAAACTTGCGGTTCTGTTCAGAAAGGGCATTTTTACTATGGGTGCATCAATTTATATTGCGGATGATGAAAAGAACATTCGTGACCTTATTACAAAGTTTCTTGAGTGTGACGGTTACAGCGTTACCGCATTTGAAACCGGTGACGAGCTTATGGAGGAATTCCTTAAAAAACCGTGTGAACTTGTAATTCTTGATATAATGATGCCCGGAACAGACGGCCTGACAATATGCCGTCGGCTCAGAACGATAACGGATGTTCCTATAATTATGCTGACCGCAAAAGATTCCGAATATGACTATGTAAGGGGAATAACCCTCGGGGGCGATGATTACCTGACAAAGCCGTTCAGACTTACAACCCTTTTAATGAGAGTAAAATCCCTTTTAAGAAGAATGGATATGAACACCAAAAAGGTGACAGGTCAGGAGCTTTCGGATATTAAAATCGGAAATCTTAGATTTTCGGCGCAGGAAAACTGCCTTTATTGCAAAGGTAAGCCTGTTTCTTTGAGCAAAACAGAACTTAAAATGCTTACATATATGTTAAAAGAACCGAAAAAGGCATTTTCAAGAGAAGAAATTCTTGAAGGTGTGTGGGGATTCGATACCGAAGTTGAAACCCGTGTAACAGATGAAACCTTGCGAAGAATACGCAGAAAGTTAAGCCTTGCAGGCAGTAATGTCAGCATAGGCACGATATGGGGCTTTGGCTACAGAATAAGCATTGCGGAGGATAAAAAGTGAAACACATAAAATTCCGTATTTTGATTATTGTATGGTCGTCAATGATTTTACTTTTTTTCGCATTTGCAGGAATTTTAAATATAGTTTTGCCGTCCCACTTCGTAAGTGAGGCAGAGGACGCCCTTGAATACGAAATGGATTATCAGCATTATATTTCTAACATCAACAACGAGAGCGAAGATGATTCTTCGGATTATTATGAAGAAGATTCCAATGAAGAATCAACTCTTCAAAAAAAGTTTGAAAGCGGTTATCAGGATTCGTATTTCACCTCGGATATTTACTATATTGATGTAACAGACGCTCTTAATGACAAAAATACCTCCGAGGGCAACAGCCTTGTCGGCTCAAATTCAACTTCATTAAAAAGTACATACGAACTCACCGAATGGGTTAAGAATCATAATATATCCGAAGAACAAATATATACACTTCAAACAGATAACGGCTATTATGTATTTACCGTTTATGAAGAACCGCAGAATTATGATTATTGGGACGATGCAGAATCCGATGAAAACGATTCGCCTGTGTATTTAATGTACATAAATATCGACCATATCGTAAAATATACCCGTTCGCTTAACTGGCTTATTTCAGCAATTTTTCTTTGCGCAATTGTTGTGATGAGCATAATCGGTTACAGACTCGGTGTTAAAATTGAGGAGTCACAGAAAACTCAGCGCAGATTCTTTCAGAATTCTTCTCACGAACTCAAAACCCCTCTTATGGCAATTCAAGGCTATGCCGAGGGCATTGAAATGGATGTTGTAGATCCGCAAAATGCCGCAGGCATAATTATGCAGGAAACCGAGAGAATGACAGGTCTTGTTGAGGAAATTCTTTCAATTTCAAAAATCGATTCACGACATTTTAAGCTTGACCTTGTAAAGCTTGACATAAAAGAGGTTCTTTACGATTGTTTTCGGTCACTTGATGCTGTTCAGCAGATGAACGGCATAAGCATTGTGCCTGAATTTCCCGATGAAGAAATCTATGTGAAATGTGATGAAGATCAAATGGCAAGGGCATTCCGAAATATCATAATAAACGGTCTGAAATATTCAAAAAAGAAAATTACTGTTGCCTGCGAAACCAATCAGAAATATGTTTATATCCGATTCAAGGATGACGGTAACGGTATAAACCGTGATGATATTGAACATATCTTCGACAGATTCTACAAAGGCAGTGACGGCGGAACGGGCATCGGTTTGTCGCTTGCAAATGAGATTATACATCTTCACAAGGGCAGCGTAACAGCGTATAACTACCTTGACGGTGCCGTATTTGAAGTGAAACTGCCGATTATTGACTGATTATTTGTGCAAATTGCTGAAAATACAAATAATCGCTTACTTGTGACATTTTTGTGATGCTTTTTGACGAATTTTGTGGTATCATAGTAATGCGTTTGCAATATATAATATTTGGCTAACGAATTTATAATTTGATAATTAATATACAGATATATAATGAGGTGCAGCTATGAACAGCAGTGTGCTGGCTTATCTTGAAAACTCAGCCGAATACTTTCCTGAAAAATGTGCGGTAACTGACGAAAAGGTTTCCTATTCATATTCCGAGCTTGTAAAACTCAGCTCATCTGTCGGAACCGCCCTTTCTGAACTTATCGCATCGGGAGATGCAGTAGGCATATATATGGAAAAATGCGCTGATGCGGTAGCGGCATTTTTTGCAACCGTGTACGCAGGCGGATTTTATTCTGTTCTCAACACGGAGCTTCCGCAGAACAGACTTCAGACCACAGTTTCCGTACTCAATCCAAAGGTGATTGTAACTTCTGAAAGCTTGCTTGAAACAGCGAAAGAATATTTCTCTGAAAGAAAAATTGTGACCTTTGAAGATTTGGCAAAATCGGAGCCTGATTATGCAAAGCTTGGCGAAATCCGCAACCATAAAATTGACACAGATCCACTCTACATCAACTTCACTTCCGGTTCAACAGGCACTCCAAAGGGAATTGTTGTGTGTCACAGAAGTGTAATTGACTTTATTGACCATTTTACCGAAATATTCGGCATTGATAATAACGATGTAATAGCAAATCAAGCACCGTTTGATTTTGATGTGTCCGTCAAGGATATCTATTCGGCTGTTAAAACAGGCGCAACTCTTGTTGTTGTGCCGAGGAGAATGTTCTCCGCTCCTGCCGAACTCATTGATTTCATATGTGACCGCAGGATTACTGTTATGATATGGGCTGTTTCGGCTCTCTGCCTTATCAGCACATTCCATGCGCTTGACTACAGAATTCCCGAAACCGTTAATAAAATTCTTTTCAGCGGTGAGGTTATGCCGCTAAAGGCGCTTAAAAATTTCCGTTCACATCTTCCAAATGCAAAGTATGTCAACCTTTACGGACCGACTGAAATCACCTGTAACTGCACATACCATATTCTCGACAACGACTGCGACTATGCAGACGGTATTCCGATAGGCAAACCGTTCCCTAATGAAGATGTTATTCTTCTTGATGAGAATAATAACAGAATTTCAGAGGTTGGCAAAGTCGGTGAAATCTGCGTGAGAGGTACTGCTCTTGCACTCGGTTACTACTCAAATCCCGAACAGAATGCAAAGGCTTTTGTTCAGAATCCGCTTAATCCGTACTATCCCGAATTAATTTACAGAACAGGCGACCTAGCAAGATACAACGAAAACGGTGAACTTGTTTTCAGCGGAAGAAAGGATTTTCAGATTAAATATATGGGACATCGCATAGAGCTTGAGGAAATCGAGCGTGAGATGTCAGCCGTTGACGGTGTTGAGCAATGCTGTTGTATTTTTGATGAGAAAAAATCAAGGCTCAAGGGCTTTTTCGTAGGCTCAATTGAAAAGGACGAGCTTGCCGCATCAATGTCAAGAGATTTGCCTGCGTTTATGATTCCGGGCGTTATTCGCAGAGTTGATGAAATGCCGCTAACAAAGAACGGCAAAATTGACCGTAAAAAACTTGCTGAAATTGCAGGGGGCAGAAGAAAATGAACGAAATATTAAAGCAGAACAAAACTGCATTCTATGTTTTTGATGTAAAAGCTCTCAAAGACAGAGTAGCATATCTCAGAAAAATGCTTCCCGAAGATGTTGCAATCTGCTATGCAATCAAGGCGAACACATTTATTACGGCAGAACTTGAAAATGATGTTGACCGCTTTGAAATCTGCTCACCGGGTGAGGCTGAAATCTGCGATTTACTTGATATTCCCGATAAAATGATGGTGATTTCGGGTGTGTACAAAACTCCCGAAGTTATGGAAAATATGGTTGCAAACGGAAAATGCGACAGAATATTCACCGTAGAGTCACTTACACAGTTTAATCTTTTCAGAGAATTATCCGAAAAATATAAAAAGAAAATTTCTTTGCTTTTAAGACTTACAAACGGAAGTCAGTTCGGAATTAATTCCGATGAAATCGAAGAAATTATTTCAAAAAGAAACGAATTTGAATATCTCGACATACTCGGTATTCAGTTCTTTTCAGGAACACAGAAAACCTCTCTTAAAAAACTCAAGAGAGAAATTGACAAACTTGACAATCTTCTTATTCTTCTCAAAGAGAAATATGATTATACCGCAGAAGAGCTTGAATACGGCACAGGATTCCCTGCAGCCTATTTCAAGGAAGATACCATAAATGAGGACGAGCTTATCGGCGGATTTGCACAGCTTTTGAATGAGATGACTTCAAAGCCGAAAATCACGCTTGAGCTCGGACGAAGCATTGCCGCAATCTGCGGTAAATACTACACGCATATCGTTGATAAAAAGTGCAACAAAGGGGAGAACTACCTTCTTGTTGACGGCGGAATGAACCATATTGTGTACTACGGTCAGCATATGGCAATGAAACAGCCGTACCTTTCGGTTTGCGGAAAAGAAACCAAGCCGTGTACCGAATCATGGAATATCTGCGGTTCGCTTTGTTCAATGAATGATATAATCGCAAAACAGATTTCTTTGCCTGATATTGAAATCGGTGATGTAATTTGTTTTGAAAACACAGGCGCTTATTGTATGACAGAGGGAATTTCTTTGTTTTTAAGTCGTGATATTCCCTCGGTTTACATAAAAAAGGAGGACGGAACATATCTTTGCGTCCGTGATTCCTTTGAAACATTTAATTTAAACAAACCCAATTACAGAAAGGAAACGAATTAAAATGGATGAACTTATTGAGATTTTAGAGGACATTAAACCGGATGTAGATTACGAAGGCTGCGAAAACCTTATTGACGGTCACTATCTTGACTCTCTTTCAATCATTTCTCTTATTGCTGAGATTGAGGACGCTTTTGATGTGACAGTTCCTGCAGTGGAAGTTGTTCCTGCAAACTTTAATTCAGTAAAGGCAATGTGGAGTATGATTGAAAGACTCCAAGAGGAGGAATAAGATGGATCTTCCATCATTACTGATGGCGGGCAGTCTTGACACGCTGACCTCGTATTTTTCGGTAGCGTTTCTTGTCATTTTTCTGCCTGTTTCAGTTGTTGTGTATGCCGTCATTCCGCAAAAAGCAAGAAAGTATTTTCTGCTTATTGCAAGCTTTGCTTTCTTTTGGCTGATAAGCGGTCAGTTGATTGCCTATTTATGCCTGATAATAATGGGCGTCCATTATTTCGGCTTGTGGCTTGACAGGATTCAAACGCAAAAAAGTGCGGCGCTAAAGGCTGTGCCTAAGGAGGAGAAAAAGGCTCTTAAAAAGGTATATCTCCACCGCAGTCGCAGAGTTCTGTTGTTTGCCGCCGTGCTTATGATAGGCGGTCTGCTTGTAATCAAATATTCACCGTTTTTTACAACAAATGTAAATTCGCTGTTATTGCTTTTGAATATTCCGATTCAGTTTGATATTCCGAGTTATATAATGCCGATTGGTATTTCATTCTTTACTTTGCAGGCTGTATCGTACCTTTTTGATGTTTACAGAGGAATTATTAAAGCAGATGACAACATATTAAGACTTGCGTTGTTTATGTCTTTCTTTCCACAGATTGTAGAAGGTCCTATCTGCCGTTACGGTCAGACAGCCAATCAGCTGTGGAATGTAAAGCAAATTGAGTTTGAAAACTTAAAACTCGGTGCAGTCCGTATTCTTTTCGGTCTTATGAAAAAACTTGTAATCGCTGACAGACTTAATCCTATGATTAAGCAGATTTTCAGCCATTACGATGACTATCAGGGCGGAATAATCGCTCTCGGAGCAATTGCCTATACAATTCAGCTCTATTGCGATTTCTCCGGTACAATGGATGCCGTAATGGGTGTTGCTCAGATTTTCGGCGTTACAATGCCCGAAAACTTTCAAAGACCTTTCTTCTCAAAATCAATTTCAGAATTTTGGAAAAGGTGGCATATCACACTCGGCACATGGTTCAAGGATTATATCTTCTATCCCGTCACCATGTCAAAGCCGATGAAAAATCTTACATCTTCTGCACGCAAAAAGCTCGGCAACCACTTTGGTCCGTTGCTTGCGGGAAGCATAGCATTGTTCTGTGTATGGTTCTGCAACGGACTGTGGCACGGTTCTGCGTGGGGTTACATATTCTTCGGTATGTACCATTTTGTGCTTATTCTGTCGGGTAACATCATTGCCCCTGCGGTTACCGCATTCAATAAAAAGCTTCACATCAATTCCGAATGCTTTGCGTACAAAGTGTTTCAGATAGTTCGTACATGCATACTTGTTGTTATCGGCGAAATGTTTTTCAGAGCAGAAAGACTTACAACAGGTCTTTCAATGTTCGGAAAAATGGTGACCGATTTCAGCTTTTCAAGCCTTAACTATGAGCTTATGAAAAAGCTTAAAATTGATATGCATGATGTTATGATTGTGCTTATTGCGCTTGCTCTTATTTTTGTAATCAGCGTTCTCAATGAAAAGGGAATATGTGTGCGTGGCGCAATTGCAAAGAGAAATGTTGTTATAAGATGGGCGGCTGTTTACGCTCTTATTATGTTCATCATAATCTTCGGTGCTTACGGCAAGGGCTATGTTCCCGTTGATCCGATTTATGCGAACTTCTAAGGAGGTCTGATTATGAAGAAAATAATTAAGAGAATTGTCAGCTGTGTCCTGTTTGTTGCAATACTTCTCGGATTACTTCAGGTATCCTCACTCATATTTCAGCCAAAGTCAAATGACAAGGCATCGGGCATTCATTATCCGAGAGCAAACGGTATTTTCAGTGAACCTAAAGACAGTATTGACACTGTATTTATCGGTGACAGTGAGGTGTATCATTCGTTTATTCCGCTCAATATCTGGAGGGATTACGGAATTACCTCGTATGATGTTTCTTCTCCGTCTCAAAAGCTTGTGTACTCAATGGAATTTTTGAAAAAAACTTTTGAAAAACAAAGTCCGAAGATTGTGTTCCTTGAAACCAATGCGATTTTCAGAAAATCTTATTTTGAGGATGAAATCACATATAAGGCAGAGCAAATTTTCCCTGTGTTCAGATATCATGACCGTTGGAAGAATCTTCAGCTCAAGGATTTTTCGGCTACAGTTGAATATACTGCGAACGAGGAAAACAAAGGTTATTACTTTACTAAAAAGTCTAAGCCTGCGACAGATAAGGCTATCAAGAAATATATGAAGTATTCCGATGTTTCTGCACCGATACTTTCTACCAACAAAAAGTATCTCAACGAAATTGCGAAATTCTGTAAAAAGCACGGTACAAAACTTGTGCTGATAAGTACCCCAAGCACAAAAAACTGGAACTACCAGCGACATAACACTATGGAAGCAATTTCAAAGGATCTCGGTGTTGATTATATCGATACCAATCTTCTCCGTGATGATATCCCGATTGATTGGAAAAAGGATACAAAGGATAAAGGCGATCACCTTAACTATAACGGTGCGGTGAAGATGACGAATTATATCGGAAAGTATCTTGACGATACAAAGCTCTTCAAAGATAAGCGTAACGATCCGTCATACGATAACTGGAATACCTGTCTTGATAGGTTTGAAAAGCAGGTCAAAAAGGGTACAAGTTTGGAAAACTGATTTATTTAGAATCTAAAATCTTTCCCCTGTGTTGCAATTCAATGCAGGGGAAAGAAATATTAAAAAACTTTTAAAAAAGTATTGACAAAATTACAGTTTTACCGTATAATCAATACTGCTCACGAAAAAAGCGAGAGATAAATGCGAGTGTGCTGGAATAGGCAGACAGGCACGTTTGAGGGGCGTGTGTTTCACGACGTACGGGTTCAAGTCCCGTCACTCGCACCATAGAAAAGACTTGATACCTTGCGTATCAAGTCTTTTCTATTTTATGCAAGCAAGCGATGACGGGACTTGAAGGCGACCGTTAAGAAAACAGTCCTGTGGACTGTTTTTAGGGAGAGCGTTGATGAAAGTATGACGATGAACAAGCCGCATTGGCGAGGACGGAAGTTTGACAAATAGCAATCACCGTCATTCGCAGTTATCATTACAACAAATTGTAATAGGGAATATGACGGGACTTGTTCTTACCACATAATTTTTTTGTAGTCAGTAGGGCGTTTATCGAACGCCCACAAGTAAAGCAACATATCTACAGCACCATACCTTGACAAGCAAAATCCGTTGTGATAATATCGTTTTGGCAACGGGTAACCGTTAATCATATTTGATATGGAGATATGAATTTATGAAAGAAGCAGTTTTATTTGACCTTGACGGCACATTGTGGCACACTTGTGATGTGATTTTGCCTGTGTGGAACGATATACTTAAAAAACATAAAGAAACAACAAAGCAAATTACACTTGAAGAAATGAACAGCTATATGGGAAAGACGGTTGAACAGATTGCGTCAATAATGTTGCCTGAGCTTCCGCTTGAAAATTCGGTCGCAATTGTAAAGGAGTGTTGCGCTGAACAGATTCCGTCACTTCGTAAAACGGGCGGTCATTTGTATGATAATCTTGAAAGTACACTTGAAATTCTTTCAAAGAACTATTTTCTCGGCATAATCAGCAATTGTCAATGCGGATATATAGAGGCATTTTTGTTTGCTCATAAGCTTGAAAAATATTTCTCCGATTTTGAAATGTCGGGCAGAACAAATCTGACAAAGGGAGAGAATATAAAGCTTGTTATGGAGCGTAACGGCATTGATAAGGCTTTGTATCTCGGCGATACAATCGGCGATCAAATTGCCGCAAAAGATGCAGAAATACCGTTCGTGTTTGCGTCATACGGATTCGGTACAACGGAAAATCCCGAATATACAATCAGTTCGTTCAATGAATTGCCAAAAGTTGCAGAAAAAATTCTCGGCTGATTGCCAAAAAATAGGATGATGTTGGGATACAGCCTATCCCGATGTCATTTTTGTAAAAGCATAAAGTTTCAGTTTTTATGCGTTTTTTGCAGATAGAGAAAAAATTATGTAAGAAAATTGAAAAAACTTTCAAATATGTGTTGACAAGTTAAATGCCTTATGATATAATCTTGATTGTTGAGTTGAGAAACCGACAAAAATCTAATAAATGCGAGTGTGCTGGAATAGGCAGACAGGCACGTTTGAGGGGCGTGTGTTTCACGACGTACGGGTTCAAGTCCCGTCACTCGCACCATAGAAAAGACTTGATACCTTGTGTATCAAGTCTTTTCTATTTTATGCAAGCAAGCGATGACGGGACTTGAGGTAGCCTTGCGACCGCCGCCTGTGGCGGAAAAAGGGAGCAAAGCGCTGTCTGAAATAAGGAGCATAAGGAAGTGCGTCCATGCACAACGCAATGCGACTATATTTCAGACGGGGAGAGAGTAACCGTAATAACAAAAGTGGATAGAAGAAAACAACTGTTTTTAGGGAGAGCGTTGATGAAAGTATGACGATGAACAAGCCGCATTGGCGAGGACGGAAGTTTGACATATAGCAATCACCGTCACTCGCAAGTTACCGTTATATCAATTTGTATTAGTGAATATGACGGGGAGAGAGTAACCGTAAAAATAAAAGTGGATAGAAGGAAACAACTGTTTTTAGGGAGAGTGTTGAAGAAAGTATGACGATGAACAAGCCGTATTGGCGAGGACGGAAGTATGACATATAGCAATTTTTCTATTTCAACGGGTAAAACCGCTGAAACACTTGTCGGACACAAACAAACACGGCTCAATGTTTTGGTAACCCGAAAAAATAAAAATACGGAACAGATTTCTGCTCCGTAAAAATTATTTAAAGAATATCCAACCTTCAACCTTGTCGCCGTCAACCATAAAAGCTTTTTTTGCAATTTCCGCAAGCGGCGAATCACTGTAACTGTCCGAATAAAAATTGTCAATTTTTCCGTCAGGAAAAGCCTCATAAAATCGTTTTACCTTTTCCTTGCCGTGACAGTTTACACCCGAATATTTTCCGCTGTGCATATCTACCTTTGACGCCATAAGGTTTTTTATTTTGAGCCTTTTGCAAACGGGTTTCAGCAAAAATTCGGGTGATGCCGAAATAATTACATCATCATCTTTCTTTTGCTCAAGGTAAAACGGTTTTATATTTCCTATGTATTCCTTCCAGAAATCATTTACATCCTTTTCAGTATCGCAATAGGTAAGAAATCTGTACATTTTTTCTTTAAAATCAGTTTTTGTACCTTTTTTGAATACATAGAATTTTAAAAATGCTCCCAAAAGCGATGGGGCAAGAGTGAGTATTTTTTTATGCCTTTTAAGGCAGAATAAATAGAAGTCGGCTGTTGAGTCCCCATAGTAAATCGTTTTGTCAAAATCGTAAACATTCATAATATGCAAATTCCTTTTAAGTTTTGCAAATAATTTTTGACATTCAATTCTTAACAGAAGAGAACATCTGCACTATGATTATAATATGAGAAGAAAATTTTTGCAACATTTCCCGTTGATAAGCTCATTTTGGCTGATTATCCAAAGAATATACCGTTATTCTGTTGCTTTTAACTCTGTTTTGTTGTACAATATACTATGTATTATTGTATAAAGGAGAAAATCCGTGTTTGGTTATTTGCAGATTCAAAAGAGCGAACTGCTTGTTCGTGAATCCGAGGCTTATAAGGCTGTGTATTGCGGTCTTTGCAGGCAAATGGGTAAGGATTACTCCGTGTTTACAAGATTTACGCTAAGCTATGACTGCACATTTTATGCAATGCTTTTAATGTCGCTTAACCGTTCATGCAAAGGCTTTAAAGACGGCAGATGCACCTGTAATCCTCTTAAAAAATGCAAGTTTGCAACAGATTCCGGTGACGCATACAGAAAGGCTGCCGCATTTTCAATGATATCGGTTTATTATAAAATCATTGATGATATTCAGGACAGCGGATTTTTTAAAAAGCTTTTGTGCAAAATCATAAAGCCTTTCTTTTCTCATCAGAGGAAAAAGGCGGCAGATAAGTATCCCGATATGGACAAAGCGGTTTCTGATATGATGAAGATGCAGTATGATGCAGAACATTCGGAAAAGCCGTCTGTAGATATGTCGGCTCATCCAACGGCATTAATGCTCGCTGCTGTATTGTCGGCTGAGGCTCATGATGAAATTCAAAAAAGAGTTCTCTATGAATTCGGCTATCATATCGGCAGGTGGATTTATCTTGTCGATGCCGCAGATGATATAGAAAAAGATATCAAATCAAACGGATTTAATCCGTTTGTAAACAAGAAAACAGGTGAGGTAAAATCATCGGATTTTATAAAAGCGGTGCTGAATCAGTCACTTGCAAGGGCATATGATGCCTACAATCTTTTGAACTTTACCGATTTTAAGGGAATTTTAGATAATATGATGCTTTTGGGATTCCCAGCATCACAAAACAGAGTAACAAGCAAACTTGATACGGAGGTCAATAATGAATAATCCTTATGAGGTTCTCGGTGTGTCTGAAACAGCTACCGATGAAGAAGTAAAAGCAGCGTACAGAAACCTTGCTAAAAAATATCATCCCGATAACTACACCGACAGTCCTCTTGCGGATGTTGCGGAGCAGAAAATGAAGGAGATTAATGAGGCATACGATATGATTAATCAGATGCGTCAGAAGGGTAAGGGTACAGGCTCAACAGGCAGTTCGTCATATAACGCAAATTCTTCAAGCTCACAGTTCTACAATGTAAGAATTTACATTCAGAGAGGACTTCTTGATCAGGCCGATCAGATTCTTGAAAACACAGCACAGTCGATGAGAACCGCCGAATGGCATTATCTCAAGGGCATGATTGCATACCGCAGAGGTTGGTCTGAACAGGCTTTTTCATATTTCACAACTGCGTGCAATATGGACCCCAACAACACGGAATACCGAGCCGCTCTTAACAATATGCAGAGCCAGAGGGCATACAACTACGGCGGTTACACTCAAACAAATCCTAACGCAACAGGTTCATCCTTCTGCGATATTTGTGCAGGAATGATGTGTGCAAACTGCTTGTGTGATTGTTGCAGAATGGGATGTTAATATGAAGAAAAACGGTATCAAAAAGGGAACAATGCGTATTGCGATTTGCGGAATTATTGCGGCGCTCTCACTCGTTTTTATGATGATGACATCTCTCGTTCCAATCGGAACATACGCTTTGCCCTGTCTTGCAGGAATTCTCATTTCCTGCATAGTTGTTGAATACGGTTATGGATGGGCTATCGGTGTGTTTTGTGTAACTGCCGTGCTTTCAACGCTCCTTGCCGGCGATAAAGAGGCTGTTATATATTTCATTGCACTTTTCGGCTATTATCCGATTTTAAAGGGCGCTTTTGAATTTAAAATCAAAAACAGGGCAGTTCAATACATACTCAAGTTTGCGGTATTTAATGTTGCCGCCATCGGTTCGTTCTTTGTCGCAACATGGCTGTTGTCAATTCCGACAGATGAATTTACCGTTTTCGGTTTTTATGTTCCGTGGGCATTTTTGATTGCCGGAAATATTTTCTTTTTGCTCTATGATTATGCAATTACTGTATTTGTTATGCAGTATGTTCGCAGATTAAGAGGTAAAATATTCGGTAATTTTCACAAGTAATTATAATTCAAAGAAGTTTTGAGAAGGTGGACCTAAATGAAAAAGCAAAAATTGTTTGTCCGCATAGTCTGCATAGTCCTTGTGGTTCTTATGGCAGTATCGGTGGGTGCTGTTGCAATAACTGCATTTTCGGCTAATGCGGCTCAATCAACCGAGGAGGTTTCCGCAAGCGTATCAGCAGGCACATCAGGCTATATAAATGCGTCGTATGTAAATCTGAGAAGCGGTGCAGGCACGAATTATTCGGTTATAACCTGTATGGCAAAGAACACAAAATTTACTTTTGTTGACGGAAAGCTCTATAACTCAAAGTGGTACAAAATAAAGCTTACATCAAATTCAAAGACAGGCTATGTTACAAAGGAATATGTTGCCGTAAGTTCTTCGGCAACGGCATCAAGCGTAACAGGCTATGTTTCTGATGATTATGTAAATCTCAGAAGCGGAGCAGGCACAAATTATTCGGTTGTTGATTGTCTGAGAAAGAACACTAAGCTTACTTTTGTAAGCACTTCACTCTACAATTCCGCCTGGTATAAGGTTAAGGTTACTTCAACTGCTAAAACAGGTTACATAAAAAAAGACTATGTAAAAATGAACAGTTCAACCCAACCTGCAACAAAGGCAACACAACCTACAACAAAGGCAACCAAACCTGTAACTCAGCCGACTGCGTCAGCGTCAACCGTAAGTGGTTATATAACAGACGATTATGTAAATCTCAGAAGCGGTGCCGGTACAAGCTATTCGGTTGTTGATTGTATGAGAGTAAATACAAAGGTTACTTTTGTAAGCACAAAGCTTTATAACAATGATTGGTATAATATTAAGCTTACATCAAATTCAAAAACAGGCTATGTAAAAAAAGACTATGTTAAGATGAACAGTCAGACACAGCCTACAACGACTCGGCCTACAACCACAAAACCGTCAACAGGTTCATCTGTTAAACTTTCCGTATCAAGCAAATCAATTTTCACAGGCAACAGATTTGCAATCACAGCAACAGCGTCGGGAAGTGTTTCATGGTCAAGCTCAAATACAGGAGTTGCAACCGTTGACTCTCGTGGTATTGTAACAGCCAAGAAAGCAGGCTCTGCAACAATTACTGCGAAAAGCGGTTCGCATTCTGCAACCTGCAAAATTACCGTAAAATCCGGCTCATCGGTAAATATATCCAACAGCAATGTAAATCTTCCGTGGCAGAAGTCAATGCTTTTGAAATCAAGAACAAGCGGTGTCACATGGTCAAGTTCAAATACGAAAATCGCAACAGTTAAGAACGGTGTAGTTGACACGGTAGGCAAGGGCTATGTAACAATCACTGCCTCAACATCATACGGTGCGGCAACCTGTCTTATCCATGTTATGCCGAGGGAAAGCGTGCGTTTTTGCTATGCGTCACCAAACTCCGCTCCGCTTAATTCAAATGTAAGCTTTAAGGCTATTACCGACACAGGCAGGGTAGGCGTGTATTTTGTAGTTACAAACGGTTCAACCTCTTATAAGGTAACCGCAACAAGCAAGGTTAAAGACGGTAACTCCTATATCTGGACAGGTACACAAAAGCTTTCAAAATCAGGCAAATGGTCTGTAAAAGCATATTCTAAATTTAAAACCGAATCAAAGTATTACACCACGGCAGGCGGCGGTGAGGGCGAGGTGTTTGTAACCTCAACAACCAATAAAACCACCACAGCCTGTGCCGAGCGCAGAGCGAGTGATGAGGTAATCAAGCTTATTGCAAACTATGAGGGATTTCTCTCAAAAGTCACAGCAGACAGCATTACAACCGATCCTACACTCGGTTACGGCAAGGTTGTAATTTCAGGCGAACAGTTCTACAACAACATAACTTCAAATCAGGCATATGCTTATCTTTGCCAGACCGTGAACAAGGGCGGATATACCACCACAACAAATTCCTACCTTGTAAACAACGGCATAAAGTTCAATCAGCGACAGTTTGACGCACTTGTGTGCTTTGCATACAATGTAGGCAGCGGTGTGTTCTACAATGATTCCGAACTCCAGTCTGTTCTCTTGAACACAGGTTCAAGCGGTACTATCAAAGCAGGTGCTTCGGGTACGGTTACAGGTTCAGATGTAAACCTCAGAAGAGGTGCAGGAACTAACTACTCCGTTGTTACCCGTATGAACTACGGAACAAAACTTAAATTTGTTGACGGCAAGCGTTATAACACAAACTGGTATAAAGTTAAGCTTTCAAACGGCACAACAGGATATATCCACAAGGACTATGTTTCTGCTTCGGGCGGTTCAAGAGATTTGAATAATGTCAATAAGCAGAACCTTATTGATGCACTTTTGCAGTATCACCATGCGGCAGGTTCTTGCTATTGGGGACTTTTGTACAGAAGAGTTGACGAGGCGGAAATCTTCCTCTACGGCGATTATGACCGTGACGGTCAGCACAATTATCACAACTTCCATTTCTCATGTTACTCAAACCCGAGTTTCGGTATCTGATATTAATTTTTGCAAAGAAGGTCTTAAAATGAAAAAAATAGGTTTCATAGGCGCAGGCAATATGGCAACAGCCATTATAAAAGGTCTTATGGCGCAAAACGACGGCAAGGCTGATTTTATCAATGTTTTTGATGTAAGCGAAGAAAAGTGTGCCGCTATGAAAAATATGGGTGCAAATGTAATGACATCTGCCGATGAAATAGCAAAGAACAGTTCAATTGTTGTTCTTGCAGTCAAGCCGCAGAATTATCCCGAAGTTCTTGAGTCCCTCAAAAACAGCATTACAACAGCCAAAACCGTAGTATCAATTGCCGCAGGCATATCTATTGCATATGTAAGAAAAGGTCTTGAGTGTGACTGCCCTGTTGTAAGGGTTATGCCTAATACGCCTCTCTTGCTCAAAAAGGGTGCAACAGCCCTTTGTCCGTCTGAGAATATCAGCGATGATGACAAAACAATCGTTTACAATATGTTTGCAGGTAGCGGTGTTTGCGAATATATTGACGAAAGCCATATGAATGAAATAATTGCGGTAAACGGCAGCAGTCCTGCTTATATTTATCTTTTTGCAAAGGCTATGGCTGATTACGCAAAGAATTGCGGAATCGACTATGACAGAGCCATGAATCTTGTCTGTGCAACTCTTGAGGGTTCGGCAGCAATGCTCCGTGACAGCGGTGAGCCTGTTGAAACACTCATAGACAGGGTTTGCTCAAAGGGAGGCACAACAATTGCCGCTATGGATAAGCTTAAAGAACACGGCTTCTATGAGGCTGTTCTTGACGGCATGGACGCTTGTACAAAGAGGGCAGAGGAGCTTGGCAAATAATTTTGCCCTAACATAAAATGAATACATTCCTCATATATTTTAACGGACAACCAATGAGAGGAATGTATTTTATGAAAAGCATTGTATTTTCTTTTAAAAAACGTTATCTTTTTCGCAGATCAAAGGGAATTTCACCGTCTGATGTCAGATTTTTTATAAGACGATATTCCGTGGTGCTTATCTTTGTTTCGGCTTTTCTTACCGGACTTGTTTTCGGTTCAATTTATGCATCAAAAGCCGATAAGCAAATGCTTGATTCCCTTGATTTTCTGTTTACTACAAATCTTGATGCAAGGCTCGGTCAGAATGCCGTCAGCACATTTTGTGCCTGCTTTGCATCTGATTTTATATTTCTCACAGTTGTATTCCTCTTGGGACTTGCACCGTGGGGAATACCGTTTTTGCCGTTTGTTTCAGCATTTAAAGGCTTTGGAACAGGACTTACTGCGGCATATCTTATTATTACATATTCACTTAAAGGAGCAGGTTTTTATCTGCTTGTTGTGTTGCCGGGAACATTTTTGTTCTGCCTGGCACTCGTAAAGCTGTCGGCATATGCTTTTGAAATTTCAAAACAGATGTTTTTCAGCTTAATCGGTCATTCTCATCAAACAAATTCTTTGAAAAATGAGGTGATTGATTTTTGTTCCCGATCTGTTTCAGCGCTCATAATGACCTTTTGTTCAACCTTGCTGGACACGGCTTTGTGGTGCTTGTTTTCGGGAGCGTTCAATTTTTAATTTTGGAGGGCGCTATGGCATCGGAAAAGAACGCTGTAGCATTGACAGGATTTTTCTCGTCATTGTTTCACAATTTACCACGACTTTTGCTAACGAATGTGCTTTTTGCATTGCCGTTTGCCGTAATATTCGGAATTTTCTTTTTGATTAATACCCTTACGGGTCTTAATTCAATGTTTATATATTTTCTTACGATAATTCCGCTTTTTCCGTTTTATGCCGGCGTAACTCAGGTTACTTCCCATATGGTAAGGGGAGAGGAAAATGTTGATGTTTTCTCAAATTTCATCGGCGGAATAAAGGAAAATCTGCTCAGATTCCTCATACACGGCGTTGTGATGTATGCCGCTGTTTTTATCAGCTACTACTCAATTGTGCTTTATCTCGGACTCGGTTCAAAGAACGGAATGTTTTATGTTCCGCTTGTTATTTGTATTTTAATTGCAATTTTCTTTCTGTTTATGTTCTTCTATGTTCCGCCTATGACGGTTACTTTTGATATCAAGATGAAGGATATTTACAAAAACAGCGCACTTATGACAGTCGGTGAGCTTAAACACAATCTGTTTGCAGTTTTCGGAATTCTTATTTTATTTCTCGTTTGTGCAACAGTGCTTATGTGCAGTTTTACTCCGGTACTGCTCATCATTTTCACAATTGTTCTTGCATTGTTCATTGTTCCGTCAATTTTATCTTTTATAATCAATTCTGCAGTTTATAAGAATATGTATTCAATGATTGTTGACAAGGATTCAAAGAGCAAAACAATTGATAAGAAAATGGAGAACAGACGCAAAGGTCAGTTCCGTGATGATGAAGAGCCTGTTGCAGAAGATTATTCGGATCTTGAAATTGATGAATCGGCTGACGGTGATGAATTTATTTTCTATAACGGAAAAATGATGAAAAGAAGTTATCTTTTAAAGCTTAAAAAAGAGGCTGAAGAAAGGAAGAACGCAAAATGAGCGGTAAACACGCAGTTAAAAGTTCAAAAAAATCATTGATAATAATTATTTGTGTTGTTGTACTTGTTGCAGTAATTGCAGGTGCGATTATCCTGTTTATGAATCTTTCGGGTAAAAATAATAATTCGGCAACAACAGTACCGACTGTGGCTGCTTCAACAACCGCCGATAATACAAACTCAACACAGAATGTTTCCGACTCTGTATCCGAAACCACACAGCCTGCAACCAAATCGGGTGAAGCTTCACAAGAGCCGACAGAACAGGGATACACAGCCGAAACATCTTCAAATGACAGTGAAATTGTTGTTCCGACAATCAGCGGAGAGAAGCAAAAGCCAAAATTCAGTGCAACTCTTATTCCGTACTATGCAAAGGATGAAAATTCTTCTGAAGAATATTCTTTGAGAGATCTTTTCGGCTCTGCTTATTCAGGTGGCGGATTTACTTTTAATGAGGACGGAACATTCATTGACGGAATCACAAGTGCCTCGGCAAATTCGGGTGCGTACATCGTTGAGGGCGACTCCGTTGTAATAACATATTCCAACGATAAAAATGTTATTGCTGCCGTAACCGAATGGAACGGTGATGTTCCTGCTGAAATTACCGTAAACTACGGCGGAATTATTGTATCCTTTAAGTAAAATATCGGTGATTAAATGAGTAAAAAATCTGTTAAAAAGCCTGACTATGCAAAATTTGAGGCTAACAGGGCTGTAAAAAAGAAGAATAAGAAAAAGAAAACAACAGCAATCGTTTCATCGGTTATTGCTGCCTGCATATTTATTATTGCGGCAATCGTTGCCGTTAATGTGCTTTCACCGTCAGTAACCGCTGAGCTTACCTCGTCTGCATGGGTTCCCGAAGGTGCAAAGAATGCGAGCGGTGATGAGGTTGAAATGAGTGAGGTTTACAACACAAATTACAGCGCTTATCAGGGCTCTATGTCATTTTCCGATGACGGCACTTTTACTTTATGGCTTTCGCCGGGAAGTCCGGATGACGGAACTCACAGCGGAAAATATACCGTGTCAGCTTCGGACAAGGTCAATTTGTCATTTGATGACGGAACAAATACTTCCGCCGCACTCACACAAAAGAACGGTAAAGTTTCGGCTGTCGTGCTTAAATATAACGACTATGAAATCACATTTGTAAAACAGTGAATACTTAAAAAACAAAAGATATACGGTAAAATTTTCTGCCGTATATCTTTTTTATTTTTCTATATTCCGTCAAACAGACTTAGCTGTTCGGCTTTGCTTTCAAACTTATGCAAATACGAAAACACATTTTCAACTCCGAACATAATTCCGTGATTTCTGCAAACTTCTGAAATCCTGTTCATCAGAACATTATTGTTACTGCTTGTAAGCTGATATGAATTTCCGTATGTATAAATGTATCGTTCCTTCATATTCGGAAAGTGTTTGTCAAGCCGGCTGTAAAAATATTCTCTGTCACCGTCACGCAGAGTAACTATGCCAAAGCATATTATTCCACGAACCTTTGCGTCAATGCAATACTTTAAAAGTCCGTCGATATTTTCTTTCGTATCATTTATAAACGGTAAAAACGGAGAAAGCCACACAACACTCGGAATACCGTTTTCGTGAAATGCCTTGAGTGTTTCAAATCTTTCTTTAGTAACGGAAACATTCGGTTCAATTATTCTGCAAAGGCTTTCGTCTGCCGTTGTAAGCGTCATCTGTAACACAGCCTTGCTTTTATCGTTTATTTTCGTAAACAGGTCAATATCTCTCATAACAGATGCTGACTTTGTATGTACGGTTACCCCGAATCCGTAGCGGTTGATTATTTCAAGACATCTTCGTGTCAGTTGCAGTTCTTTTTCAAGGGGAATGTACGGATCGCTCATCGCACCCGTACCAATCATACATTTTCTGCGTTTCCTTTTTAAAGCGTTTTCAAGCAATTCCGGTGCATTTTCTTTCACCTCAATATCTTCAAATCGGTGATTCATCTGATAGCATTTACTGCGTGCGTCACAATAAATGCATCCGTGTTGACATCCTCTGTAAATGTTCATGCCGTTTGCGGCAGATAAAATTCCTGTTGCTTTGACCTTATGCATATAATCCTCCGCTTATTGTTTGGCATCGACAAACCACCTGTTTTCCTCCAAAAACAGGTATCGTTCTTTGCCGAGAATATGGCAGGTATAGCGTATTCCCGCACCGCCTGCTTTGAGAGACGCCGCATATCGCACATCGGAAATTTTGTCAATGCGGTATTTCCTTCCGTCATCCCACACAATATATTCGGGGATAAGATCTCCGTCACAATCAAATGTGGCGGTAACTTTAACATACTTTTTCATAGCTTGTTACCTCCATTAAAATCAGAGAAACATCTTTAATTTTTCGCCTAAGATGCATCGTTATCATAAATATCCGACAGGATGAATTGTATGATCCTCCTTTGGGTTAAAATCCGAAAGCTCCTTGTCATCGAGCAAAACGGCAGGGCGAACAGCATAATTGCCGAATCGCTTTTTTAATCTGTCAAGTGTTTTGTCAAGCTGTTCGTTCTGAATAAGTCGCTTTTCATCACGCAAAAGGCTCATCTGGTGCGGCTGATCATCGTGAATAAAATCCGTAACGCTCACCCCGATACTTCTCAGCGGCTTTTCCATTTTATAGCTTTTTTTGAAAAGCTCAATAGCCGTATTTGTTATATCCTTTGTAAGATTTGTGTGGATTTCCGTCGTGTGCTGTCGGTTGAATGACATCAGCTCGTTGTCACGAATCGTAATGCAAACCGTTTTTGCCATAAACCCCTGTTCACGCATTCTTCTGCAAACGCTGTCACACAAAACGAATATAACCTGTTTTACATCGTTAAAGGTTACCATATCTTTCGGCGTTGTGGTTGAGTTACCGATTGACTTTACCTCGCTGTTTTCGTTCATATGGGCAACAGGGGAAGAGTCGTATCCGTTTGCAAAGCCGTAAATTAGGTCGCCCCATTTTCCGAGATATGACCGCAACAGCGTAACATCGGCAGTTGCAATATCTCCAATCGTATAAATGCCGATAGATTCAAGCTTTCTGCCCGTTGCTCTGCCAACATACAAAAGGTCTTTTGCAGGACAGTTCCACACAATATCTCTGTAATTTCCCCGTGTGATTTCCGTTATAGCGTCAGGCTTTTTATAGTCACTTCCGAATTTGGCAAAAATTTTATTAAAGCTGACTCCGATGCTTACGGTTATTCCGAGTTCCAGCTTTATACGGCGATTAATTTCGAGTGCAATCTCTTTGCCGTTCATATTCTTATTGTCGGTAACATCAAGCCATGCCTCGTCAAGTCCGAACGGCTCGATTTTGTCGGTGTATTCACTGTAAATTCTCCTCGCCATTTTTGAAAATCGCTTGTACAAATCAAAGTGGGGAGGAACGGTTATGAGGTCGGGACATTTCTGCTTTGCCTGCCAGATTGCCTCGCCTGTTTTTATATTATATTTCTTCGCAATCTCATTTTTAGCAAGAATAATTCCGTGCCGATTTTCCGCATCACCGCTCACGGCAACAGGTTTGTTTCTGATTTCGGGATGATGCAAACACTCAACGCTCGCATAAAATCCGTTACAGTCGCTGTGAAGAATAACCCTGTCCTTTTTATATTTGCTTTTGTCAACGGCACAATTAATATTCACAACGCATCACCTCGAACATTTGTTTTTATTTAATTATAGAACAAGTGTTCTATAAAGTCAAGCGTAAATAGTTAAAACGGTAGTCAAAAACAAAAAAGAAAAATGTAAAAATTTTTTGATTTGCAAGGCTACGCACTGCATATTGATTACAGCTGTGTAACTGTCATTTACAAAAACGAGATATTGTGGTAAAATTTACAATGTTAAATTATGTAAAAGTGTCGGATATTACAGATGTTTGTCCGAAAGCTATTTTGTATCGGAGGTTTTATTGATGGAAGCTTACAAAAAGGAATTCATTGAATTTATGGTTGATTGTCAGGTTCTCAAATTTGGCGATTTTGTTACAAAGAGCGGAAGAAAAACTCCTTTCTTCGTAAACACAGGTTTCTACAGAACAGGCGCTCAGCTCCGCCGTCTCGGTCAGTATTATGCAGAGGCTGTCAACAGCAAGTTCGGCCTTGATTTTGATGTTCTTTTCGGACCTGCATACAAGGGCATTCCGCTTTCTGTTGCCGCAACTATCGCAATCAGCGAAAAATACGGTAAGGATATCCGTTATTGCTCAAACAGAAAAGAAGTTAAGGATCACGGCGACAAGGGTATTCTTCTCGGCAGTCCTATCAATGACGGTGACAGGGTCGTTATCATCGAAGATGTTACAACAGCAGGCACTTCAATTGAGGAAACTCTCCCGATTATCAAGGCTCAGGGCGATGTAAACCCAATCGGTCTTGTTGTTTCCGTTGACCGTATGGAGCGTGGCAAGGGTACAAAGAGCGCACTTTCCGAGATCGAAGAAAAGTATGGCCTTAAAACAACTGCAATCGTAACAATGGCAGAGGTTGTTGAACACCTTTACAACAAGGAATACAAGGGCAAGGTTATTATTGACGACAAGCTCAAAGCCGCTATTGACGCTTACTATGAGCAGTACGGCGTAAAGGAATAACAGCCTTTAATTATTAATATTAATCAGTCGGGGCGGTTTTATCCGCCCCCAAAGTTTGAAAAAACTTATTTTGCGGTGGGGATAATATGGCACGGACAACCGATAACGAACACAGCGGTCATCGTGAAAGAATGCGTAAAAAGTTCATAGAAAACGGCTTTGATGTGTTTGAAACGCACGAGGCTCTTGAAATGTTCCTTTACTATGCTATTCCGAGAAAGGACACAAATCCTCTTGCACATCGTCTGCTTGACCGTTATATCACTGTCGGCGGAGTGTGTGACGCTCCGATTGACGAGCTTATGAAGGAATTTGGTCTGTCTGAAAATGCCGCCGCATTGCTCAAAATGTTGCCCGAAATGGCAAGGCTTTATACCGAATCAAAGATGTCACATGATAATATCATCGACTATGAAAATCTCGGTAAAATATTTAAAGCAAAATTTATCGGTCGAACAAACGAATGTGTCGCTCTCATGCTCGGTGATGCAAAGGGCAAGATGATTTATTTTGATATAATTTCAAAAGGTTCACTCAATTCATCCGATATGCCCGTCAGAAAAATTGTTGATTTGTCACTTCGTCACAATGCCAAAACTGCGTTTATAGCACATAATCATCCCAGCGGAACGGCTCTGCCTTCGGGAAGTGACCTTGACACAACAATAGTTTTGAAGAGTACGCTTGCAACTGTCGGAGTTGAGCTTATCGACCATTTTATAATAACCGATGATGATTATGTTTCTCTCCGTGAAAGCAGGCTTGCGGGGAACATCTTCTATTATGAAAAGTAATAATGTTCTTTAAAAGAAACATTTGACAATTTAAAACATCTGTTCTATAATTAAAATCGAAATTTTGTTCGGATATGTTTTCTGTTACAGGACTTTTGTAATAAAGAGCCTTGTAACAGGAAACATAATAAAAAAATCCGTATTTGGAATGTGATGTGTATTATGGAATTTAAACTTCATTCAAAATATCAGCCGACAGGCGACCAGCCGCAGACAATCGAAAAGCTTGTAAACAGTATAAATGCAGGCAACCGTGAACAGACTCTTCTCGGTGTAACGGGTTCGGGTAAAACTTTTACAATGGCAAATGTTATTCAGAGGGTTCAAAGACCGACACTTGTGCTTGCACACAACAAAACTCTTGCGGCTCAGCTTTGCAGTGAGTTCAAAGAGTTCTTTCCGGAAAATGCGGTTGAATATTTTGTGTCATACTACGATTACTATCAGCCTGAGGCATATGTTGCACAGACGGATACTTATATTGAAAAAGACAGTTCAATCAATGATGAGATTGATAAACTCCGCCACAGCGCAACGCTTGCACTTTCCGAAAGACGAGATGTAATTATTGTTGCCTCGGTTTCCTGCATATACAGCCTGGGCGATCCTATTGACTACCGTAATATGGTAATCTCACTTCGTCCGGGAATGGAAAAGTCCCGTGATGAGCTTGTAAAAAAGCTTGTTGAACTGCAGTATGAACGCAATGATGTAAGCTTTACCCGTAATAAATTCAGGGTTCGTGGTGATGTGGTTGAAATTTTCCCTGCCGCATCAAACGATTCTATAATCCGTGTCGAATTTTTCGGAGATGAAATTGACAGGATTTCCGAAATCAATCCGCTTACGGGCGAACTCAAAGCTGTTCTGAAACATGCCGCAATCTATCCTGCGTCACACTACATTGTGTCGGGAGATAAGATGAAAAAGGCTCTTGCGGAAATTGACAGGGAGCTTGAGGAAAGACTTGCATATTTTCGTGAAAACGGAAAGCTCCTTGAGGCACAACGACTTGAACAGCGTACAAGGTACGATATGGAAATGTTGCAGGAAATCGGATTTTGTACGGGTATCGAGAACTATTCAAGAATAATGTCGGGCAGAGCGCCGGGCTCATCGCCGTACACGCTTTTAAGCTATTTCCCCGATGATTTTCTGCTCTTTGTCGATGAGTCCCATGTAACGCTTCCACAGGTACGGGGAATGTTTGCGGGTGACTATGCAAGAAAAAAGAGCCTTATTGACTACGGTTTCAGACTTCCGTCTGCACTTGATAACCGTCCGCTCAACTTTGACGAATTCTATTCAAAAATAAATCAGGCTGTTTATGTAAGCGCAACGCCGGGCGATTTTGAGCTTGAAAAATCGGCTGTTGTTGCAGAGCAGATTATCAGACCTACAGGACTTCTTGATCCTGAAATTTCGGTAAGACCAACCGAAGGTCAGCTTGACGACCTTGTGTCCGAAATCAATATCCGTACAGCCAAAAATCAAAGAACACTTGTCACAACCCTTACCAAGAAAATGGCGGAAGACCTTACCGCATATCTTGAAAAGCTGGGTATCAGGGTTCGTTATATGCACCATGACATTGACACTGTTGAAAGAATGGAGATTGTCCGTGATTTAAGACTCGGAGAATTTGATGTTCTTGTCGGAATCAACCTTCTGCGTGAAGGACTTGATATTCCCGAGGTTTCTCTTGTTGCCGTACTTGACGCCGACAAAGAGGGATTTCTCCGTTCAACCCGTTCGCTTATTCAGATTGCCGGCAGAGCCGCACGAAACAGCGAGGGTACGGTTATTATGTATGCCGACAGCGTAACACCGTCAATGAAGATTGCAATAACCGAAACACAGCGCCGCCGTGAAATTCAGAATAAATATAATGTTGAACACGGCATCGTTCCGAAGACTATTGTCAAAAAGGTCAGCGATATACTTGAAATTTCTACTCACGATGACAGTGAATTTAAAAATACAAAAAAGCTTTCAAAGGCACAAAAACAACAGTTGATAGAAAAACTGACAAAGGAAATGAAAGCTGCCGCAAAGTTGCTTGAATTTGAACACGCCGCATATCTGCGTGATAAAATCAAAAAACTGCGTGGTGAAAAATGATAAAGGAAGAGTAAAATGCCAAGAAAGAAAACCACCGATTATGATAATACCAGTATCACAACGCTAAAGGGTGCCGACCGTGTCCGTAAGCGTCCTGCCGTAATTTTCGGTTCGGACGGTATTGACGGCTGTCAGCACTCCGTGTTTGAGATCCTTTCAAACTCAATAGATGAGGCGAGAGAGGGTTACGGTAAAAAAATCACAGTTACACGCTATTCCGACGGCTCAATTGAGGTTGAAGATCACGGCAGAGGAATTCCCGTTGACTACAACGAAAACGAAAAGCGCTACAACTGGGAACTGGTTTTCTGCGAACTCTATGCCGGCGGTAAGTATAATAACAACGAGGGTGAAAGCTACGAATTTTCCCTTGGTATGAACGGTCTCGGTCTTTGTTCAACCCAGTACAGCTCCGAGTATATGGATGTTGATATCCGCCGTGACGGCTACCGATACACTCTCCGTTTTGAAAAAGGCGAGATTGTCGGCAAGCTCAAAAAAGAGCCGTACAGCAAAAAGGATACGGGTACAAAAATTCATTGGAAACCCGACCTCGAAGTCTTTACGGATATCGACATTCAGCCCGAATATTTTCTTGACATAATGAAAAGACAGGCTATTGTCAACGCAGGAATTGAATTTGTTTTCCGCAATCAGAACGGCAAAAGCTTTGATACGACAAGCTATAACTATGTAAACGGTATTGTTGACCATGTTGCCGAGGTAGTCGGTGAAAACGGACTCAGCTCAATTCAGCATTGGGAAACCGAGGTTAAAACCCGTGACCGTGACGATAAGCCCGAATATAAGTGCAAAATGGATATCTCGGTTGCATTTTCAAATAAAGTGCATCTCACCGAATACTACCACAACTCAAGCTGGCTTGAACACGGCGGCGCTCCCGATAAGGCGGTGCGGAATGCCTTTGTTTACCAGATTGACAGCTACTTAAAACAAAATAATAAATATAACAAAACCGAAAGCAAAATCAAGTATGACGATGTTGAGGACAGCCTTGTGTGCGTTATTTCGTCTTTTTCAAGTGTTTCATCATATGAAAACCAGACCAAAAAGGCGGTTACAAATAAGGGTATTCAGGACGCTATGACTGCATTTCTCCGTCAGAGTCTTGAAGTCTATTTTATTGAAAATCCGCTTGAGGCAGAAAAAATCTGCGAACAGGTGCTTATCAATAAGCGCAGCCGTGAAAATGCTGAGAAAACACGACTTAATATAAAGAAAAAGCTTTCGGGCAATCTTGACATAACAAACCGTGTTGCAAAATTTGTCGATTGCAGAAGTAAAGACACGGAACAGCGTGAACTGTTCATAGTAGAGGGTGATTCTGCTCTCGGTGCCTGTAAACAGGCAAGAAACCCCGATTTTCAGGCAATTATGCCAATCAGAGGTAAAATACTTAACTGCCTGAAAGCCGACTACGATAAGATTTTTAAGAGCGAAATCATTACTGATTTGCTCAAGGTTCTCGGTTGCGGTGTTGAGGTTAAGTCAAAAGCCAACAAGAATCTTTCAAGCTTTGACATGAACGCACTTCGCTGGAGCAAAATTATTCTCTGCACCGATGCCGATGTTGACGGCTTCCAGATCAGAACTCTTTTACTTACCATGCTTTACAGACTTACACCTACACTCATTGAAGAAGGCAAGGTGTTTATTGCCGAATCGCCTCTTTATGAAATTACATCCAAAAACGATGTTTATTTTGCATACGATGAGGTTGAAAAGGATAAGTTCATTGAACAGCTCGGCAAGGAGAAATTCACAGTTCAGCGTTCAAAAGGTCTTGGCGAAAACGAACCCGATATGATGAACCTTACCACAATGAACCCCGAGTCACGCAGACTTATAAAGGTTCTTCCTGCCGATGCAGAACAGACAGCGGAAATTTTTGATGTTCTTCTCGGTGACAATCTTCAGGGAAGAAAAGATTATATAGTAGAACACGGCAACGAATATATTGACCAGCTTGATGTAAGCTGATTGGAGGTGGAAATAAATGGCGAAAAAATCTTCAAAGACTCCCCGCAGAACTTCACCGTCAAAAACTCACGGTGTAATCAACGGTGCGGGTGAAGTAGTGGAACAGCCAATCGTTTCCACTATCAGAGAGAACTATATGCCGTATGCAATGAGCGTAATTCTCTCCCGTGCAATTCCCGAAATTGACGGGTTCAAGCCGTCGCACAGAAAGCTCCTGTATATGATGTACAAAATGGGACTTCTGAACGGTGGAAGAACAAAATCGGCAAACATTGTCGGTGCAACAATGAAGCTCAATCCTCACGGCGACTCTGCAATTTATGACACAATGGTTCGTCTTTCAAGGGGCTATGAGGCACTTTTGCATCCGTATGTAGATTCAAAGGGTAACTTCGGTAAATTCTACAGCCGTGACATGGCGTGGGCGGCATCCCGTTATACTGAGGCAAAGCTTGACGCAATCTGCAACGAGCTGTTTCGTGATATAGACAAAGATACCGTAGATTTTGTAGATAACTACGATAATACAATGAAAGAACCGTCACTTTTGCCGGTTGCATTTCCGTCTGTACTTGTAAACGCAAACACAGGTATTGCCGTTGGTATGGCGTCAAATATCTGTTCATTCAATCTGCGTGAAATCTGCGAAACAACAGCGGCACTTATCCGTGATCCCGACCATGATATAAAGTCAACTCTGCCGGCTCCTGATTTTACAGGCGGTTGTCAGATTATCTATGACGAAAATGTCATCAATCAAGTCTATGAAACCGGCAGAGGAAGTATCAAACTCCGTGCAAAGTATGTCTATGACAAGTCTGCAAACTGTATAGATATCCTTTCAATCCCGGCTACAACAACTTGTGAGGTTATCATTGAAAAGGTAATCGACCTTGTAAAGCAGGGTAAAGTCAAGGAAATTTCCGATATTCGTGACGAAACAGGTATTGACGGACTTAAAATTACAATTGACCTCAAGCGTGGCATTGATGCCGACAAGCTTATGACAAAGCTTTACCGCTTTACAACACTCGAAGATTCCTATGCCTGCAACTTCAATGTGCTTATTGCAGGTGTTCCGAGAGTTCTCGGTGTAAAGGCGTTGCTTGAAGAATGGATTGCTTTTAGAATTGAGTGCGTCAGAAGAAGAACATATTTTGACCGCAACAAAAAAGCTGACAAGCTTCATCTTTTAAGAGGCCTTGAAAAAATTCTTCTCGATATTGACAAGGCAGTAAAGATTGTCCGTGAAACCGATGAAGAATCCGAGGTTGTGCCAAACCTTATGATAGGATTCGGAATTGACGAAATACAGGCTGAATATGTTGCCGAAATAAAACTTCGTCACCTTAACCGTGAATACATTTTAAAGCGTACAAAAGACCTTGAAGACCTTGAAAAAGAGATTGCCGAGCTTGACGAAATTTTAAAGAGCAAGGCAAGAATCAAGACAATCATTGTCAAAGAACTCAAATCAATTGCCGAGAAATACGGTCAGCCGAGAAAGAGTATCATAATCTATGACGATGTTGCAAGGTATGAGGAAGAGACAGTCGAAATTCCCGATTATCCTGTTAATCTTTTCTTTACAAAAGAGGGATATTTCAAAAAGATTACTCCGCAGTCGCTCAGAATGAGCGGTGAACAAAAGCTCAAAGACGGTGACGAAATTATTCAGGAGCTTGAGTTCACAAACAACTGCGACCTTTTGTTCTTTACAGACAAGTGTCAGGTGTATAAGGCAAAGGCTGATGATTTTGCACAGACAAAGGCAAGCGTACTCGGTGACTATGTTGCCGCAAAGCTTGGCTTTGATGAAGGCGAAAATGCTGTGAAAATGGTTGCTACAAAAGATTACAAGGGTATGCTGCTCTTTGCTTTTGAAAACGGCAAGGCTGCAAAAGTTCCGCTTGAATCCTACGCAACAAAGACTAACCGTAAAAAGCTCACGGGCGCATATTCCGACAAATCTCCGCTTGTCGGACTTCTCTATATGCCTGAGGACGAAGAGGTTCTCTTCAAGGCGTCATCGGGAAATATGCTCCTTGTTCACACGGGTGCACTCGCTCTCAAAACAACCCGTTCAACACAGGGTGTTGCCGTTCTCAAGCCCAAAAAAGGTCACAGACTTTTCAGCATAGAACGCTATAAAGACGGTACTTTTACAAATCCAAAGCGTTACAGAACAGGTTCACTTCCTGCAAGAGGTGCGTTGCCCGTGAACGATGATTCAAAAGACGAACAGCTTTCGCTGATTTGATTTTGAAAAAATTAATAAAAATCTTGTAATATCTCTTGAAAAAGCTGTGTTTATGTGGTATTATAAAACAGTTATTAAAGCAGAATTTGTTTTATTCGTATTTATTAAATGAAAGGAAGATAAAAATGAGCATTTGGGGCATTGTTTTAGGCGTATTGCTCGCAATCGTATCTGTTGCCATTATCGTTGTAATTATCCTTCAGGAGGGTAATCAGCAGGGTATCGGTGCTGTAACAGGTGTTGCCGATTCTTATTTCTCAAAGAATAAGGCTCGTTCGATTGATGCGTTCCTCTCACGCTGGACAAAAGTTTTTGCTGCAATATTCGTAATTTTTGTAATTGCACTTAATGTGCTTTCAAAGTTCGGTATACTGTAAGCATATTAACTTAATAATCAGCATAAAATTAACCGTCAGGGCAATCCTCTGGCGGTTTTACTTTTTATATGGAGTTGTTAAAAATGCCTTGGTGGGGAATATGTCTGATTATTTTTGTAACATTTATAACTTTCGCAATTTTGCACTTTCTCGGCAAAAACAAGCACCCGTTCAAACGTTCTCTGCTTTCAATGACTTTGGGAGCGGCAACATTGTTTGCGGTCAATCTGACGGGAGCTTTTACGGGAGTAACTTTGCCCATAAGCCTTTTATCACTTTTGGTATCAATAATAGGAGGAATACCCGGAGTAACGCTTATGCTCGGTCTTAATCTTTTTTTCTGAATAATCACAGAAGGGGCGGTCACATCGACAGCCCCTTAATTGTTTGTATGAAATTTTATACAATGCCGTAAAGTTCCTCAAGAGCCTCACCAACGGTTTCTTTGTCTTTGGTCAGGAGTGCAAGCATAATTTTGTACGCTTTTTTAGGATTGTCAAGAAAATTTTTTTTGAGAATAAGAGCCTGTTCCATTTCGGGAGCATAAATATCAAGCTTCATCAAATCCATATCACCGCCGGACACTGAACATTTAACAGTAAATCCGTTTGAACTTTTTACAATATCAACCTTGTTTTCAATCTCATTTTTCTTTACGGCAAGGAGCTTAACCGCACAAGCGTATGCCTTTTCTTTGATAGAGTACGCAAGAATGCTGTCAAGCTGTTTTGCAATTTCAACACCGTTTTCCGTGAGCGTATATGTTTTGTGTTCATCATCGGCAGGCACAAGGTTACCGTTTGTAACAAGGTCGTCAAAGGCGGAACTTGTTTCAAAATAATTGGCAAGTCCCTGCTTTAGAATTGCCTGTATGACAATTCCTTTGTCTATATTTTCTTTTACAGAATTATACAAATAACATATCAAGGTTTTAATTTCGTTTTTGCTTCTCATTCCACCGGGATTAATACCCTCGTCAAATGTATCGAAAGCCATAAAATCACCTGCTTTTGCTGATAGATTCGTAGTGACAGCTTAATTTGTGCAAAAATAACTTAAATTATATCTGTCTATTGTTATTATAGCACATTATCTTCACAAAAGCAAAGAGGTTGTGCGTATTTATTTTATTCATTATTAAGTAAATTTGCAAGAGTTACACTGTCAAGGTAATTATTGATTAAATTGTCAAGCTGTTGCCAGATAGGATGTGAGGGACACGATTCCATATGATTGCAATGTTCGTGAGTTTTTGAAGTGCAGGGAACAGACGCAAGGTCGCCTTCCGTAAGTCTGAGAATTTCACCGAGTGAATAATCTTTTGGTTCTTTGGTCAGCTTATAGCCGCCGCCCTTTCCTTTTACGCCCTCAAGCAGATTGCGGTCAACAAGGGTTTTGAGTATGCCTTCCATATATTTTTTGGAAATATTCTGTCTTTCTGCAATTTCTTTGAGCGGAATATATCTGTTCTGCCCGTTTTTTGCCAGATCGACAAGCACATACAGCGTGTAACGACCTTTACTTGAAATCAGCATAAAATTATCCCCTTTTGGCAAGGCTTGCATATTTTGTAAGCCTGTTTTGCTTATATACCTTGATTATATACAAAAAATGATAAAAATGCAATACCAACCCATTGACAAAATGGGTTGAAAAGGTTATATTTTAATTATCCACTCCTTTGGTGGGTTGATAATATAACAAGGTGGGATTATGAAATGGCAGACAAATTACTTGATGTAAACGGTTTGACTGTAAGTGTAGAGGAAAAGGAAATTCTGCACAATATAAATCTTAGTATAAACAAAGGTGAAACGCATGTGCTTATGGGACCAAACGGTGCAGGCAAGTCAACGCTCGGATTTGCACTTATGGGCAGTCCTAAATATACGCTTAATTCAGGCGAAATACTTTTTAACGGAAAAAACATTAACGATGAAACACCCGATAAAAGGTCAAAGGACGGAATTTTTCTTTCATTCCAAAGTCCTCTTGAAGTTCCGGGGCTTTCACTTTCATCATTTATTCGTAACGCTCTTGAAAAGAACCGTGGCAAAAGAATCCGCCTTTGGGACTTTAAAAAAGAGCTCAGACAGGCAATGGAGCTTTTGCAGATGGATCCGTCATATTCCGAGCGTGATCTAAATGTAGGCTTTTCGGGTGGTGAAAAGAAAAAAGCAGAAATTTTGCAGATGCTTTTACTCAATCCAAAGCTTGCAATTCTTGACGAAACAGACTCGGGTCTTGATGTTGATGCGGTTCGCACAGTTTCAAAGGGCGTTGAACACTATCAGAAAAACCGTGACGGTGCATTGCTCATCATCACACACAGCACAGGTATTCTCGAATCTCTCAAAGTTGATTATACCCATATTATGGTAAACGGCCATATAGTTAAAACAGGCGACGCATCGTTGATTGATGAAATCAATGAACACGGTTTTGAGAAGTATCTTGAACTTTATGCAGAAAAGTTCTGACGGAGGTATTAAGATGAAAGAAAGAACATATGTCGATGATGTTGACAGAAGTGTCTACGATATCAAAGACGAAGAAAATGATGCCTACCGTATCAAATCAGGTCTTGATGCCTCAATTGTAGAAAAAATTTCAAAGGAAAAGAACGATCCCGTGTGGATGCAGAATTTCCGTTTGCAGTCACTTCAAATTTATAATGAACTCAAAGTTCCAAACTGGGGACCGCCCATTGACGGACTTAATATGGACGATATTGCAACCTATGTCCGTCCTAACACAAGGATGACCGCAAAATGGTCGGAAGTCCCCGAAGATATCAAGAATACATTTGAAAGACTCGGTATTCCTCAGGCAGAGAGAAAGTCCCTTGCAGGTGTCGGAGCACAGTATGATTCCGAGCTTGTGTACCACAATGTTCGTGAAGAGGTTGCCGCACAGGGCGTAGTATATACCGATATGGAGAGTGCGTTAAAGGGCGAATATGCCGACATGGTAAAAAAATATTTTATGAAACTTGTCCGTCCGAATGACCACAAATTTGCCGCACTTCACGGTGCAGTATGGTCAGGAGGTTCGTTTGTGTATGTTCCGCCGGGAGTATCGGTAGAAATTCCGTTGCAGTCATATTTCAGACTTAACGCACCCGGTGCAGGTCAGTTTGAACACACGCTCATTATTGTTGACGAGGGTGCAGACCTGCATTTTATAGAGGGTTGTTCTGCTCCGAAATATAACATAGCAAATCTTCACGCAGGATGCGTTGAGCTTTTTGTAAAGAAAAATGCAAGACTCAGATATTCAACAATTGAAAACTGGTCAAAAAATATGTACAACCTTAACACCAAAAGAGCACTTGTTGAAGATGGCGGTACTATGGAATGGGTATCGGGTTCATTCGGTTCTCATGTGTCGTATCTTTATCCGATGACAATTTTAAAAGGCGACCGTTCAAGAATGGAATTTACGGGCATTACATTTGCAGGCAAGGGACAGAACCTTGATACAGGCGCAAAAGTAGTTCATATCGGCAAAGAAACATCTTCGTTTATGAACACAAGGTCAATTTCAAAAGACGGCGGAATCAGCACATTCAGAAGCTCCGTTGTTGTAAACAAGTCTGCCGAAAATGCAAAATCTGCCGTTTCATGTCAGTCACTTATGCTTGATTCAAAGTCACGCTCAGATACTATTCCTGCAATGGATATCAGAACTCCGCACGCAGATATCGGTCATGAGGCGAAAATAGGCAGAATCAGCGATGAGGCTGTATTCTACCTTATGTCAAGAGGTCTTAGTGAAGAGGATGCAAGGGCGATGATAGTCAGCGGTTTTGCAGACAATGTGTCAAAGGAACTTCCGCTTGAATACGCGGTTGAAATGAACAATCTCATTCAACTTGAGATGAAGGGCAGTATCGGATAAGGAGGACATTATGGTTGATAATAAAGACTTAACAGTGAACTTTCTTCCGTCACCCACTTGGAACCGATTGGGAGTGAATCGGGCAAAAATCCGAAATATTCCCGTTGACGGTTGGAACAGTATTCCTGTTCAAAAAGAAATAATCGAAAAATATACAAATATTTCAGGTTCAAAAATCCGGGATTCATTTGTAAATATTCAGACAGGTATGGGCGAGGAGATTGACGAAATCTCAAAAATATCACAGTCTGAAAAAATCAGAATATCGGCTGATAAAACAAAAAGCGAAAAGCTGTTTTTTAATTGCAAAAACGGTGAAAACGCTTTTGCAGATGTAGAACTTTACGCTCCCGAAAATACACAGCTTACCGTGTTTATGGCAATGCAGTCAGCGTGGAATGCAAACGGTATTTGTGCCGTAAGAACGAAATTTAAAGCTGAAAAAGGCGCAAAAATCAGACTTGTACAGCTTAATCTCCTTTCGCAAAATTTCCGCTTTATAAACGATGTCGGTGCAGAATGTGAAGATAATGCAACCGCAGAGATATTACAGCTTTTTATCGGCGGAAATGAAACCTATACAGGCACAAAGACAACGCTTTTGGGCAGGCAGAGCAATCTTGACCTCAATGTCGGCTACTATTGCAAGGACGAGCAGTTGCTTGATATGAACTATGTTGCCGAGCATATCGGTAAAAAGACCGTCAGTTCAATGAATGCCGGAGGTGTCTTGAGAGATAAAGCACATAAATTATTCCGTGGTACAATTGATTTCCCGCTCGGCTCATCGGGTGCTAAGGGTGACGAGAACGAAGATGTTCTAATTTTAGGCGAAGATGTAATCAATCAGACCGTACCGCTCATTCTTTGTGCGGAAGAGGATGTTGAGGGCAACCACGGTGCGTCAATCGGCAGACCGTCCGATGATGTGCTTTTCTATCTTGCAAGCAGAGGTCTTGACGAAGAAGAGGCTTGTAACCTTATGGCTCGTGCAAAACTTGATGCTTTATGCTCGAAAATAGGTGATGAGGAGCTTGAAACGCTTGCAAAATCCTGTCTGGAGGAGGTTACAGGCTATGCAAATGAAAAACTTTAAGGAAGATTTTCCGCTTTTGCGAGAAAATCCTGTAGTCTATCTCGACAGTGCAGCAACTGCTCAAAGACCTGAATCAGTTATAAATTCGGAAATGGAGTTCTACAAAAAATGCAATGCAAATCCTCTGCGTGGACTTTATGATTTGGGTTTCAAAGCTACAGAATGTTATGAGCAATCCCGTGAAACAGTCAGAAAGTTCATTAATGCAAGGTCGGAGCGTGAAATAATATTTACACGCAATGCAACCGAAAGCCTCAATCTTGTTGCCTACAGCTACGGTATGAATTTTCTAAAAAAAGGTGACGAAATTCTTGTCACTGTAATGGAACACCACAGCAACCAGTTGCCATGGAGAGTTGTTGCAGAAAAAACGGGCGCAGCGGTAAAGTACATTGAATGCAACCCTGACGGTACAATTACCGAAGAACAGCTGAAACAGGCTTTTTCGGAGCGTACAAGGCTTGTGGCAGTAACTCACATATCAAATGTACTCGGTTGCAAAACTCCCATAAAGCGTATCACAGAGCTTGCAAAGGAATGCGGTGCAGTTGTTGTGCTTGATGCATCACAGAGCGTTCCGCACATTCCCGTTGATGTTCAGTCGCTTGATGTGGATTTTCTTGCATTTTCCGGTCACAAACTTATGGCACCCTTCGGAATCGGTGTATTATACGGCAGAGAAAGCCTTCTTGAAAAAATGCCGCCGTTTTTAACGGGCGGTGAGATGATTGATTCCGTTACAAGGGACAAGGTTATCTATTCCGATTTACCGCATAAATTCGAGGCAGGAACGGTAAATGCGGCTGGCGCATGGGGGTTGAAAACCGCAATTGAATACATTCAAAATATTGGTTTTGATACAATCGGCAGTATTGAAGAAGAGCTTACCAAAAGAGCCTTTGACGGACTTATGAAAATTCCTCACATCAATATTCAGGGAAGCAACAATCCGAAAGAGCATTGCGGAATTATCAGCTTTACAATTGACGGAGTTCATCCGCATGATGTCAGCAGTATTCTTGACGCTGACGGTATTGCAGTCCGTGCAGGACACCATTGCGCACAGCCTTTGATGGAATTTTTAGGCATTCCGTCAACAACAAGGGCAAGCATTTATTTCTACAATACGAAAGATGACATTGATATGTTTTTGAACAGCGTGTCATCTGTCAGAAGGAGAATGGGATATGGAAAATAACAGAAGCTTTTACAATGAAATCCTGACCGATCACAATCTTCATCCAATGCACAAACATCCGCTTGATACGGCAACGGCAAGCCTTGAGGGTGTGAATCCAAGCTGCGGTGATGACATTGTGCTTAATCTTAATATCAAAGACGGTGTGATTACAGACGGTTCGTTTACAGGTGACGGCTGTGCAATTTCCCAGGCGTCAGCCGATATTATGCTCGATTTGATTATTGGCAAAACAGTTGATGAAGCCAAACATCTGAAAGATATTTTCCTTAAAATGATTCAAGGCAAAGCAACTGACGAAGAAATTGAAGAGCTTGAGGAGGGCGGAGCATTGTCTGACATTTCTCATATGCCTGCCCGTGTAAAATGTGCAGTTCTCGGTTGGCACACATTTGAAAACATTGTAAAAGAATAATTTACTGAATTTAATATTTTATAAAACACATTCGGGGAACAGATAAAATAATTTCTGTTCCCCGATTTTTATTTAAAAAATCGGGATTAATGTATTAAAATGACTAATACAAATCTTGACAAATATTGCTTTAAAATAGTATAATAAAAGTGCAAAGAGGTGATACTTATGAAAAAGAAATGTACTCTCGTTTTAATATCCGTATTGACAGTTGCCTGCATTGTATCTGCATATTTGCTTTTCTTTTATAATCCTTCATTTAATATGGTTTTCGATTCCGACACAGATTCATATTTTAACAACAGTTACCTGTCCTATAATGACGGAACGCTTGCAGCGGCAGATTACAGAAAAACTAAGGTTACGGCTTATGATTCAAAAAACAATTCAACCGTAAATTTGCCTTCAAACGGTTGTCTGATTAACGATAATTTATTCTATATTAACGGCGATAAGCTCTGCTGTCTTGATACAACAACAAACACACGAAAAATCATAGACACCGATTGCCGAAGTTTTGTCTGTAACAATGAAGTTATTGCTTATACTAAGAATGATTCCGTAATATTGAAAAACTCTGATACCCTTGAAAATATAGGGGATATTAAGTTTGATAATCAGATTTATTATATAAATATTTCAGATGGCAATCTCTATACTGCGGAGCGTATTTTTGAGGATAAAACAGATGAATACGGTTACAGCTTCAAAGTAGGAAAGCAGTATATTTTTAAAAAATATGACCTAAAATCCTGCAAATTGCTCAAAAGTAAAAATGCAAATTATGTAAACGGAATTCGCTATGTAACGGTATGCCAAGATACTTTCTATTTCTTTTGCGATGAAACCCAAACCGTAAACAATGTATGTCTTGATAAAGATGTAAATTATCCGACAATTCAGCATCCCGATGTTAAATTTATTACATCCAATAACGATTGTGTTTACTACATATCCGAGAAAACAGAATCGGCGATAATACTCAAAACGGTTGAAAGCCCTTATAACGGTATATGGAAACTCGAAGTCGGCTCTAATAAACCTGTTAAAATTGCTGACAAATGCGACTGTGACGAACTGCTTGCAACAAAGAATTTCTTGTATTGTTACACAATTAACTACATTTTGCCTCGAGGAGTGGCTAATTCATGGGTGAAAGGTTACTTAATTGATCAGCTTGCAATAAGCTGATTTGTTATCATAAACCGAATTGGTATATAGTGAACTGAAAATAATCATTAAGAAGGTGATATTATGAAAAAAGATGTTAAATTATACAATATGATTTTGCCGCCGTTTATGCTGTTCTTCTTTGTTCCTACTCTTTGGATTGTATCAGCCGTAGGGAATTTCATAATAGATTCAATAGTTCTCTTAATAATTTCAATTTTTATTTACAAGAAATTCACTTGGCAATTGTATAAGAAATCAATAATTCCCGTATTTCTGTATGGATTTCTTTCTGATTTTTTAGGTGTGCTGTATCTAATGGCAATATCTATTGGATCAGGTGCGAAATATTACGAGGGCAACGATATCGGAAAACAAATTCTTTCGGGAATATATCTTGCAACTAACCACTCCTGTTATGACAGCATCTACGGAGTTTTGTTTATTGTCAGCGGTATTCTGTTTAGCAGTATTTTTATTTTTGCTTTTAATTATCGTGTGTCATTTAACAATAAAGGACTTTCTAAAAAGCAGAAAATAATTGCATCCCTTACAATGGCAATAGTAACCGCACCTTACACATTTTTGTTGCCTAAAGAGCTTTTTTATCCGTAATAAAAATATATCTCGGTTTGGTACGGCAATTGCAGTATTACAAAATACATAAAATCAGCAAATCCAAACAAACAGGCTGATGAATTTTTAAAATATTATGAAGAAAATTTTTAGTGTTTGTCAAAAAGATACTGAAATATATTGAAAATGATAATGAGTGTTTTTATGTTTAAAAAAGTTGTTTGTACAATAGTGAGTACTTTATGTATCCTTTTTTTATTATCCGCCTGTGATCCTTCGATTGATGATTATGAATCTTATAAAAATCTTAAAGTAGGAGAACATTTTTCGGTTAACCGTGATGGATATGCAGTCAAAATAAACGATACGCTTCTTGTTTGGCACAACCTTGCTGATGGCGAAAAGGATTGTGTTAAAGTCATTGATAAAAATATGGTTGACGCAAGCGGAATGATAGAAGGTGAGGATGTTCTGAACGGTTCAAAAGAACTTCTTGCTGATAAAATTAAGGATTGTTATTCTTCGAATGATTATGTTATAATGGAGTTGTTAAACAATGATACCATTATTCTGGTCGATTGCAATAATAATTTTGAATATTCCAAATTTGACAATTTGGAAAGTACGGGAATTGATTATAGCGGATTTAATCACATATCAATCGTATCAATCGACTGATTATTTATCTTTTCGGAAAGAAATTCTTATGAATAAATACTACTATATTATAAATCTGTTCGACTCAATAGACAGATTGTTATTATTTACATATTGCTCTACTGCATACTATCTTGCAATAATCAGCTTTATCCTTTTTATTGTTGCAGTAATAGTAAGTATCCCTGTTTATATATATAATAAACTGAAAGATACTGTTTGCTTTTACATAGTAATGAGCGTTCTTTTTGCATTTACATCAACCGCACTTATAGGTTTCATAGCTGTTCCGTTAAATATTTATCTTGCACAACTTGCAATGATTCTGCCCGACAGTCCAAAATTAAGCAAAAAAATTGTAACTCTAATTACAGTAATTTCCGTAATAGTTTCAATTGCTTTTTCTGTCCTTACAATTAGCGGGGTACTTGTATGAAAAATATAGATTATATAGATTTTAAAAAGCACAAGTTGTTTTTGGCAGAAACTATTGCGTTTGTGGTTATCATGGCTATATTTATTTTTGGCGGAATTTATTCAATATTGTTTCCAACATTAGATGATGTCAGAAAAAGAGATTATGACACAGATTACCTTGCTGAAATCTATTCTGACGATAAAGATGATTTTAACGAAATTGCAAGCCTTATTGAAAAGTACAATATTGAAAACATATCTCACGGTAGTTTTGTAATCAAGTCTGAAAAGTATTTTTATAAAGATACACTATACTATCAGACTGATTCAGAATTAACTGATAACGAGAAAAGCAAAATTGCCGATTTAGCGTATGAACTCTTCGATAAATATGATTTTGATGTAATTGAATCAGAAAGCGGAGAAGTGTCGTTTTCATACATTGCTCAGGACATAGATTTGATTTATTGCAAAAACAAATCCCCATACATTGACTCAGAAGAATATTTAAGTAAATCAATTGCAAAGGATTGGTATGTTGTAGAATATTAACCGTGAGGTGCTATTATGAAAAAATATCTTAAAGACTTGTTTAAACAACAATTCGGTTCATTTTTGACAAAACAAGGATATACGGAAAATAAAAATTCTTTTATCAAGTTCTATGATGATATTTTTGCAAGAGTGTATCTAACATATCATTATGATAAAAATTATGACGAACTGCAATTTGATGTTATTCATAGTTTTACTCCGTTAATATTTGAAATTGGTACAAAGTGTATCTATGACGGAGATGATGATTTTTCATTAAGCCGTTTGTCTGGTGAGGAATATATTGCCGATGCAACCGATAAATCAGATGTTACAAATTGTATTAACAGAATGTTTTCAAAATACAGTGAATTATATGAGTCATTTTTTAGTGCAAAATCAATTTCCGAATATCTTGACAAATATCTGATGTATGACAAATTAATTTGCTTAGGTAAGGAAAAGATAGAAGAAACTAATGATTTTATTGGATTAGACTTCATTTATATTTATTTGTATTTGAAAGAATATAACTCGGCAGAAAATGAAATTGAAAAGTATCTGAAAATGCTAAATGACGATATGAATGATTTAAAAAATTCCGCACCTGTCAATTATGACAGAATCAGGGAATATGAAACAGACATATCATATTTTAAAAATCTTAAAAATGCAATTTTATCTGACAATGTCAATGTACTGAAAATTGAAACGGATAAAATGAAAGACAATATAAAGATAAATCAAACAAAGCTGAAAAATACATGAGGTGATACGATGTATTCTGAATTATTAAAAGCTTTTCAAAGCAATAAAAATTGCAGTTTTTATACAGATGATGAATGTGACAAGTTTATTTACGGCAAGATTATTGCGCTTAACGAAGATGAGGTTGCGATTCAAATGTACAATACAGACGGAACTTGTGACGGTGTAATTGTGAAAACAGTATCTGATTTCTTCAGAATCGAGTATGATTCAAAATATAATCAAAAAATGGAGAAACTGATTGAAACTGATACTTTTGAAGACAGCGTTGAAATTGACGGTAACGCTGTATTTGATTCTGCAATAAGATCCGCAATCATTAAAAACTTCATAGTCAGTATAGAATTACTGCACAGCGGTAATGAGAATATCACGGGATTACCGTTGTCACTGGAAAACGGAATTTGCACCGTCAGACAGATAGACGATTACGGTTGTGATGACGGAGTAACTTCGTTTGTATTCAATACCGCAACGCAAATTACAATCAATGCAAAGTATGAAAAATTACTTTCAAGCTTAATGAACAAGTGATATGGAAAAATGAATAATTTGTTATTTGAAAAAATATAGGAAGATACTGATTTTTATCAAATTATGGTAAAGGCATTAGCCAAAAATATTATTGCTGAAACAAAAGTATATGTCACAAAAGAAAACATAATTGCTTTGTCGGATTTAATCAAAAATTTGATTGATAAGCACCATAGTGAATTTTACTGGGAAATAGGCGATACTGATTTGTCTGCGGAGTCATTTTTCTCAATAGGGCTTGCTGAATACGATAATCTCGGACACTATAAGTTCGTGCTGAAATTCGGTTTTCAAAATGACGATAACAAGAACTACGGTTGTTCATTTCCAATAACGACCAAAACGGGTTTGTTATTACATTTTGCCGAAAATGTGTTGTTGCTCAATAAAGATAATTCTTTTGAAAGTTGCATGCTGAATGGTAGGTTGTGATTATATGGAAGTTATTGTTTTTAGCGTAAGTGTTAATCATGTTAATGGTTCTCATTTAGATTTTACATTTCTTATCCCGTATGGATTGTATTTACTTTTGTGTTTCTTGTTAAAAGCGTTTATTAATTCACTTTATTATAAATCTATTAAATCGGAAGTATCAATTTCTAAAAAGAGATTTACTACTATTAAACATTTTGTCTATGATACCTTAATAGATTTACCAAACAGCAAATTTGTTTTAATGATTGATGAGGAAACGAAAATAATCACACCGGCAGTTTATACAAAGCGAAACGGTAGGGTTTCTATGATTAACAGGAATGCTGATTTTGATGTGTATGAACAAATTGAAATTAACAACGGTTCATTTTCAAAAGATTACACATTTATCAGAAGTTACAAAATCAGAGATAAAAAGACAGGGGAACAGGTTCTTTTTGTGGCAGTACCAAATCGTGAAACAGATATTCTCGCATATTCCGATTCTGCACATAAAGCCGACAAAACCGTAACTTTCGGCAAATTCAGAATATTCTGTTTTGTCGAAACTGACAATAACCTCTACACGGATTTGATTGTTGATTCCGAAAAGATTCATCTTGAAAAATCTAAAAGAAAAGGTATGTACTTTATCGGTTTGAATGAGGTGAAAAAGAAAAAATAAAGTATTGCTTTTTGCAATGTCTATTGATATAATACAATTAGAACACTTATGTTCATTGTATTAGAAGGACAGGAGGCAATAGTTATGAAAAAAGATGCGACTAAAAAATCAAAACGAATTAAAATTGCAATCATTATTGCAAGTGTGTTATTGTTTTTTGGCATTGCTTATTTCTGCTTTTATCATTCAGTATCATTTCATAAAATTACTCTCAAATCTACCAATGTGAATTACAGCTATCAGAATGACAAGGTGAATACAGGTTCAAATTTAGTTCAAATAGGCGATAAATTGTATTACAATTACATGAATGAAAATATCTTGAAATCCGGCTTGTATGAGATTAGTGCGGATGTAACAAAGCGAATAGACTGGGGCGGTATTTCATTACTTCCCGCATATGCTACTTCCGTTTCTACAACATACAATGGGATTATTCTTGATGATGTACTTTATTCAACCGAAAGTTATACAGATGATTCAGACGATAATCCGTTTTTATATAACTATGAAGTTTTGTGCGGTGACTTGATTATCAAAAAGTATGATGTCGAACGGAATTCTTTTTCAGATTATATGACTATCAAAAATCCCGACAAAATCAAATTGTATCAAAATTTTTCAATAGTTGATGACACAATATATCTGTACTCAATCGACAACGGCATATATAGATATGAAAACAATTCATTAAAAAAGGTCTTTGACGCTCAAAAATTGAATTTTAATTCGGTTCTTATGAGCTATTCTTCTTATATCAACAAGAATATGGTTTGCTATCCTAACCAAGACAACGATATTATGTCTATATGCAGATATGATATGAATACTCAGAAGGTTGTTGATGAGTTTACAATCGGAAATCTTCCTGACTGCGAAGATGAAATTTATAATTTAATCGCCACCGATACATATATATACTTTACATCGGGAAATTTTAGTGCGGTTTATCGCATAAATCTTAAAACAAAGAAAAACGAAAAAATTTTCAATACCGACGGAGTAGTTACGGTTAATATTATTGATAATCAGCCCGTCTTGGCGGTTGAGAAGTCGAATAAGGACAACGGAATTTATGTTGTGAACAGCAAAACTTCTGAGTTTGAGCGTATATGCAAAAAAGAGGCTTGCTTTATTTATAATTTGGATGATGAATTGATTTATTTTATTGATTCCGAGAGAAATCTGTATCGAATTACATCAGACGGTAAAAACTTTGAAAAAATATTCGGCTAAGTTTCTAAAACAAAAGACCGACTTCAAAATCAAATTTGAAATCGGTCTGTAAATTTTAAAAATATCCGAACGGAATTTGTACTATTCGATTACATCTTCGGCTATAACAGCTTCCTGTCTTTTTGTAATCTGATGGTCTTCATGCAAAACAATGCAGTATGTAACAGTTGATATGAGTGCAAGAATAAGTACAACCGCAATAAGTCTTTTGATGTATTTGCCTGTTCTTATTTTCTTGACAACATAGGGAATCCCCGTTATTGTTTATTGCCCTTGTCCTCTTTTAAAATATTTAAAATACTCTCTACACCGCTGTATGCATTATGAAAACTTTCCAAAAGGTTTTCATAATATGCCCGACCTTCGTCCTCGATATGATAATAAATTCGTGTGCGCTTTTTGCCGACAAGCTTTGAATATTCGCTGATTTTTCCTTCGTTAACAAGCTTGTAGGTGACTGCGTAAACGGTGTTCTGAGATATGGACAGGCATCCGTTTGATTTTTCTTTTATGAATTTTACAATTTCATACACATAACTGTCATGCTCACACAAAATGGCAAGAATCAGTATGTCCGTAATTCCGCTGAAAAAATAATTTTGTTTTCCCATAGATACCTCCCGATATACATTATACACACTTAATCACTAAAAATCAATCTAATACATTCAATAAGAATTTAATATGAGCAGTTATTACAGCAAAGCCTTTTGTTGCCGACATTGTGATTTTTTCGTCAATAGTATTCGGAATAACGAATTGCAAAAGTTGAAAAATACATAAAAATTCAACCGATTACCTTTGCACTTTTTCTTGCATCGGCAGTTTTGATATTTGCATTTTGACAGTAACAAACTCTACAATAAAATAGGGTAGAACAACTGCTGAAAGGAGGCTCGAAAGAGCCTCTTTTTTAATGCTTGAACAGAATACAAATTTATTGTGATGATAAACAGCTTTACAGCTATGTAAAAATTTTTATAGAGATATAATGATGAAATATAAAATATCGGAATAAGAATAAACCTCCTGCACAGAGTAAAATCCGCTGCAGGAGGTTTTGTTGTACGAAAAATTATATGGGCTTAATTATTGGCATATTTGTTGGAATCTATATGTAATATTTACAGAACCTGAAAATATGCATTATTGATACTTTGTCGGGACAGGACACACATCAGTTCTTGCTGTTTGCAATTGCCTGATCAATCAACTTTTGCAGCTTTTCAGACTGCTTTTCGGAGGATATTGCACCGACAATCGGCTCTCCCACAATATTACCGTTTTTATCGACAACATAAGTTGTGGGGTAGGAGTACAATCCGGATGTGAATTCTCCGGCTTTACTTTTTGAATCAAACCAAATGTTTTTGTAGGTCACACCTTTTTTTGCCAGAATATTCTTTGCGTCAGAGATAGCCGTTTTGTCACCGTCAAGTGTAAATGAATTGATTCCGACTACTGCTCCGCCTTTTTTTGCAAGCTGTTTATTCAGAGCTTCCAGGTCGGCAAGTTCTTCCACGCAGGGATTGCAGGTGGTAAACCAGAAGTTTACTACAGTAACGGTATTTTTTGCAAAAAGCGTACTGCTCTTAACTTCATTTCCGTCAAGATCCTTGCCGTCAAATGTCGGGAATTTCATCAGATTATCCTTTTCGATGGGCTTACCGTTTTCCGCCGGAACGCTCATATCTCCATCGGACGGTTTTTCTCCGCATCCGGGAAATTTTTGTTCCAAAACTGTCAGCTTTCCTTCAATTTCCTTAATCTCTTCGGCGCCTTTATTAAGCAGTTTCAACTCATCAGCACTGAACTGATCCTTGATACCGTCAATTGTTTTCAGAAGAAAATCGCCGTAGTTTTTGCCGTCCTCATTCATCGCCATACCCTTATCGGCTGAAATAAATACCTTTTCCCAAAGTTTGCTGTTTTCGGAAAGAATAGCATTTTCCTGTGCCATCAGTTTTTGATGCAGGTCGGCGGCCTCGTCTTTTGTTTTCGGATTCACAGCTGTCAGCATAGCCGTTTCGCTTTTCTTATTTGCAGTAGTATTCGTCGTATTGCCTTTGGCTGTGCCACAGGCGGCAAAGCTTAACAACATCACCAAGGCAGTCAGTAAGGTTAAAATTTTTGTTGTTTTCATGGTGTTTACTCCTTTTCTGTTTCAATTTCTGTTTCAATTTTTTGTTTTGCTGTTTCCGCTTTTTTAGCGGGACAATCATTTTCTTTTCCTTTGCCAAAGCCGTAGCAAAAGCTGACCGCCTCGACAGGACAGGCACGGATACACTTACCGCAGCGTATGCATTCGGTATGGTTGGGAGTTTTGGTTACATCTACATCCATCTTGCATACTTTGGCACACTTTCCGCAGGAAATGCATTTGTGTTTGTCTACTTTCATTCCGAAAAGCGACACCTTGTTAAGCAATGCATAAAATGCACCGAGAGGACACAGCCACTTGCAGAACGGTCTGTAGAAAAGTACACTCAGTACGATTACCGTAATTAATATGCCAAACTTCCACGAAAAGAGCGTACCCAGTGCGGCACGGATTCCCGAATCAATGGCGGCAAGAGGGATTGCCCCCTCAAGTACTCCTTGAGGACAAAGATACTTACAGAAAAAAGGATCTCCCATACCCACATCATTTGTAATGAGCATTGGCAGCAAACCCACAGCAAAAAGCAAAACTGCATATTTTATGTATGTCAGCGGCTTCAGCTTTTTAGTGGAAAGCTTTTTTGTCGGTATCTTATGTAACAGTTCCTGAAGCCATCCGAACGGACACAAAAAACCGCAGATAAAACGCCCGAGCAGAACTCCTATCAATATGAGAAATCCTGTGATATAATATGAAAAACTGAATTTTGACGAACCCACCACAGCCTGAAACGAGCCGATTGGGCATGCACCCGATGCCGCAGGGCAGGAATAGCAATTCAGTCCCGGAACGCAAACAGCCTTTCCTTTGCCTTGATAAATTCTGCCCTTCAATAAATTCGGCAGATGAATATTACTCAGCAAAGTTGCTCCTGCTTGAATAAGCCATCGAAAGCGTGAGAGAAACTGCGATACACCGCCTCTTTTTTTCTTCGGTTTTTTGTTATCCAATTCCCACACACTCCAAACACAGCCGGATTGCCTTGCTTAACACGGTTTCTGCCTCTCCACGCAGAGCTCCGTAACACAGCATCATAATTCCGCAGATAATCAGTACGATCTGAAATACGGCTTTTTTCTTTCGAGTCAATTCGGTCACTCCTTTCTTTTGTGCTCTCATTGTAGCACAGAGGATGTAAAATCCCTGTTAAGAACGAAAACTTAACAAAAACTTTATGTCTGAGCGATATAATGATATAATTAAATTATCAAAGAAATATGAAAACACAACAAGGAGAGTTTCTATGCGTATTTTAGTAATTGAAGACGAGCGTGCGCTGTGCGAGACAATTGTTCGCAGCCTTAAAAGATTGGCATACAGCGTTGATTTTTGTTATGACGGAAACAAAGCAAATGAGTTGCTCGGAATAGAAAAGTACGATCTTGTTTTACTTGATCTGAATTTACCCGGTGCAGACGGGATGACGGTACTGCGAACTCTGCGACAAACCGACAGAGATACCGGAGTGTTAATTCTTTCGGCACGCTGTGAGGTTGCCGACAAGGTGGAGGGGCTGGATGCCGGAGCAAACGATTACCTGACAAAGCCTTTTCATTTGGAGGAGCTTGAGGCAAGAATACGCAGTCTGACTCGCCGGCGGTTTACACAAAACAATGTTGTTTTGAACTGCGGAAAGGTTGCTTTTGACACCAAAGCCCGTGTTGCCGTTGCTGACGGTCAGGAGCTGTCACTTACCCGAAAAGAAATCGGAATACTTGAATATTTACTTCTTAATCAAGGTCGCCCCGTCAGTCAGGAAGAACTGCTCGACCATGTTTGGGATAACAGTGTTGACAATTTCAGCAATTCAATAAGAGTACATATATCTGCATTACGAAAGAAACTGCGTGCGGCACTCGGCTATGACCCGATTCGCAATCGCATTGGTGAAGGATATGTTATGGAGGAAGAAAAAGTATGAAAAAGCTATCCTTGCAATGGCGCATAACTCTGATGACAGCACTTCTTATCGGAGCTACCTGCATTTTTATGAATGTTCTTATCGGTTATTCCGGCAGCCATTATATGGATTCCATAGGCTCTTATGTTACAGGTTACGGTGATACGGACAAAGGAGAACCTGACTTTTTCGATCCCGAACACGAAAAGCTTGATCGTGAATTGACTATTGTAATTAACGGAGCACAGGAATCCTTTATCGCTACCAATTGGTATATTACGGCGGCGGCAACATTGTTAGGCGGTGTGCTTGCGTATTTTTTAAGCGGGCATGCACTGAAGCCTCTGCGTACTTTTACCGCTCGGGTTGAAAAGGTTCAACCTAACAATTTGACGGATATGAAGATAACCGAAGAAGTTCCTCCTGAACTGAGACAGTTTGTCAAGTCGTTCAATCGGATGCTTGACCGTCTTGATGAGGGATTTACCGCTCAACGACAGTTCACGGGAAACGCCGCACATGAGTTGCGCACACCGCTTTCGCTTATGCAGGCACAGCTTGAACTTTTTTCGGCAGAGCATTCTGAGGTATCGCCTGAAACGGCGGAGTTTCTCCGATTGTTGCGTGAGCAGACCGAACGAATGACACAAATGACAAAAACCCTGTTGGAAATGAGTGAGCTTCGCACAGTATCGTGTGCCGACCGCATAGAGATAGGACCTATGGTAGAAGAGATTTTCACTGACCTTGCACCCCTTGCAGAGAAGAACAATGTTACACTTGAAAGCACGGGCGACGCTGTTATGACAGGCAGTGACACGCTGATTTACCGTTTGTTATACAATCTGACCGAAAACGCTATACGCTACAACCGTTTTGACGGTACAGTGAATATTACCGTAATGCACAAAGACAATCAGCTTGTTATTACGGTTGCGGATACCGGCTACGGCATCCCCGAACAATACAGAGAAAGTATTTTTCAGCCCTTCTTTCGTGTGGATAAATCCCGAAGCAGAGAATACGGCGGAGTTGGATTGGGACTTTCTTTGGTGTGGGAAATCGTTGCACTGCACAATGGTAAGGTTCGTGTGGAAGAAAGTTCGGAAAAGGGTACTGCTATAGTAGTAAAGTTTCCGACAGATGCGATAAAAATTTAATATTTTGCGATTTTTTCTTAATTAATTGTTGAAATTACCGTAGCTCTGTGCTATACTATAATTAATTAATCGATTAGTTATCAAAAGGAAGCGAATATTATGAGAACAACAGAGGAACAGCACAACGAGCGTAAGAGGGAAATAATGGAAAAATGCTTTGAATGCTATGCTGAAAATGGATTGACCGGTACGGGCATCAAGGCTTTGGCGGCAGCGTGTGGCTGTACAACGGGAAATCTGTATTCCTATTTCAACAGTGTTGATGAACTGATTATTGAATCAACTGCATACTGTATGGAAAAGGTCGAGGATGATTTTATGGAAAAAGCTCCCACCGACCCGAAGGATGTTGTTCGATTTGTGAAAGAGGTTCCGTATTGGACCGCAAAGAAGCACGGCAAGAAATATAGGCTGATGTATCAGGTCTATACCCATCCGAAATATATTGAGCATGGCAAGAAATTCTTTGAGGGGGTAAATGAGCGCTATACCGAGTATGCAAAGCGACTTGAGCCGAAAATCGGCATTCCGTACACGGTGATTACACCGCTCATTTTTATATTTGTCCGTGCCTGTGTACACTATGCTATGTTTGAGGATGAATATTATTTAAAAACCCAAATGGAGGTCTTAAAACAGGGTGTTGCCCTGTTTACTGATAAATACCGTTCACAATATTTGAGAGGAGGCAATGATAAATGAAAAAACGAATATACTGTATTACCACCGCACTCTGTCTTGTGCTTTGCATCGTACTTTGCATTGCATTTGCTGCCGTATGCAGCAAGGCGGAAAATAGCAAAACCCTGTTGCCGGAGGTGCGAAACAACGGCACAGCAATCCAATGGAGAGATACCGCCGAAGAGGAATGGCACGATCTTGTAGCTCTTAACACGCTCAGAGGTACTGACGGTAAAAACGGCGTTGACGGCAAAGACGGTACTGACGGAAAGAACGGCACTGACGGCAAAGACGGTGCTGACGGTAAAGACGGTACTGACGGAAAGAACGGTCTTGACGGCAAAAACGGTCTTGACGGCAAAGACGGTACTGACGGCAAAAACGGTACTAACGGCAAAAACGGTACTGACGGCAAAAACGGCACTGACGGAAAAGACGGTGCTGACGGAAAAGACGGTCTTGACGGCAAAAACGGCGTTGACGGCAAAGACGGTACTAATGGAAAGAACGGTCTTGACGGAAAAGACGGTACTGACGGCAAAAACGGTACTGACGGCAAAGACGGTATTGACGGCAAAAACATAGAGGTACAAAGAACAACAGAATATATACAGTGGCGCTATGAGGGAGAAGACTGGCAAAACCTTGTTGCCATTTCCGATATAAAGGGACCCACAGGGCAGAACGGTAAAGACGGAGCAAACGGAAAAACACCGGAGTTCCGTGTAAATGGAAACAATCTTCAATGGCGTTATGTCAACGATGAAATATGGTTAAATCTTTACGATCTTTCAAATTTGAAAGGTCTTGACGGAAAAGACGGAATCGACGGAAAGAACGGTGTCGATGGTATTGACGGCAAAAACGGTGATACGCCGTTCATCGGTGAAAACGGCAACTGGTGGCTCGGAGTGACCGACATTGGCGTAAAAGCCGCAGGTGTTGACGGTGAAAAAGGCGACAAGGGAGATAAAGGAGATACCGGACAGAACGGTAAGGACGGAGCAAACGGAAAAACACCTGAGTTCCGTGTAAATGAAAATAACCTACAGTGGCGTTATGTCGGCGATGAAATATGGCTTAACCTTTACGATCTTTCAATTTTGAAAGGTCTTGACGGCGCAGACGGTAAGGATGGTATAAACGGCAAAGACGGTGCTGATGGTAAGGACGGAACAAACGGACAAAACGGCGCTGACGGCAAAGACGGCAACACCCCGTTCATCGGCGAAAACGGCAACTGGTGGATAGGAACAACCGATACGGGAGTGAAAGCCACAGGTGTTGACGGTGAAAAAGGCGAAAAGGGTGACAAAGGAGATAAAGGCGACAAGGGTGACGCAGGTCAGAACGGCAGCTGTTCGGGATATTTTTACGGAGAGGCGGCCTCTCCGATTAAAGTAGTACTGAAGAATAACAGTCGTGCCAATATTACTGTCTACCAAAAAATAAACAAGGGCGGCTTGATTTCATCCTACATGAATAATATTACACTCAAAAAAGGACATATTTACAATGTCTGCTTAAGCGGTTCTCTCGAAGTCGGTTCAAACGAAGCTAACAAAAGCGGCAATTACTCTATTCAGATGACAGACGGTTATGATGACGATCTGTGCAGGGAGCTTACACGAATAAAAAGGGACGGGGCAAAAATACCGTATACCAATGATCAACATTCCTTTAATTTCAACAGAATGTATGATGCGTCAAATAAAGACATTACATTGCAGTTGTGGTTTGAAAATTCGGCATACAATACTTATCTCGGTGGCTTTAGAGGCACTATTACAATAACCGCTCTTGATTAAATTTATATAACGGAGGTGGCGAAAAATGAAAAAACGAATACTTAGTATCCTGCTGACTTTATGCATGACGCTCTGCCTTACGCCGATAAGCGTATTCGCCGAGGAGGTTGGGACAGAGGGCTCTGCTGCGATACAGCTTGGTGCAGATGCACTAAGTGTGTTAAGTAAAAATGTAAACACAGCGACCGCACCGACTGTGTATTTCGGGCAAAACCATGAAAATAATCCCGCTGCATGGCGAGTTATCGGCTATGACGGAAGCGGTGTTACAAGCTCAAAGGGGGATATTACCCTGCTTGCGGCAGGCGCTATGGGGGTTATACCATTTGTCGATGCCATATTAAACAACGAATACGCACCGAGCAATTTGAAAGCCACAATAGATGCGCTTGCGGAAAAGCTGACGACAGAAGAAAATGCTGCCGTAAAGAAACGGGCGCTTACAAGCGGAAGTTACAATGGAGAAAATACCGACTGTGTAGCGGGAGGGCAGGTGGATAACGCTGTATTCTGGCCACTTTCCGCAAAAGAGGCTATTGCTGTAAACAACGATCTGCGTGCCTTGGATCCTGCACATCCGAATTGGGTGACAACCGGTTGGTGGCTGCGCTCCCCCGGCTCCGATAAATATCATCTCGCCGTCGTGCGTAGTGAGGGTTCTGTCCAATACTCTGGGTACTCTGTCCTCATTTTCAATAATTATCGGACTGTTCGTCCCGCTTTTAACTTAAATCTGAACTCTGTCCTTTTTGCATCTGCCGCTGTGGGCGGAAAGCCTGACGGAGGGTTGACCCCGATTCCCGAATACAGCGGAAACGAGTGGAAGCTGACGCTTTTAGATAGTAGACGCAATTTTGCCGTGACGGAAAAAACTGTCAGCGCCGCCCCCGACGATACCGTTACGCTGAATTACAAAGGGGCGACCACAGGGAAAAATGAATATATCTCTGTCATCCTGGCGGATAACAACGGCGCACAGTATTACGGCAGAGTAGCACAACCTACTGCCGAAAGCGGAACGGTTGAAATCAAAATCCCGTCTGACATTGCACCGGGCGACTATACCATGAAGGTATTCAGCGAGCAGTATAACGGTGACTGCAAGACCGACCTTGCAAGTGCTTTTGCGGATGTCACGCTGACGGTGGAAAGTCAGCCTGACGAACAGTTTACCCTCGCCCCTGGCGGCAGATACTATTTTGATCTGTCGGCGATGAACATCCCCGGAACGGTAAACAGCAATTTGCCTGACAGCACACTTCATTATGTGCCTTTTACCTATGTGGGCACGGTCAACGCTTATAAGCTCACATCGGAAATGGCAACCACCGAGGAGTATGCTCAGAAGAATAAATATCCCCACAGCCTATTCATTGCGGACTATGCCGTAACGCATACGGTAAGCTGGGATGACCTGAATACCGCAGGTCTGATTTTCGGCAAAAATTATGCCAGCGGCGGCGTGGACTATACGCTGCGTGCGCCGTCTGTGGGAAGTGGTAATACAGGTTCAGGCGATTCAGAGCGCGGTACGCCCCAAAGCAATGAGTGGGACGCGGTGCTGGACAAGAACAGCGGCTACATCAAAAACTGGAATGGCATATATTCGTGGGGGCAGGACACAACAAGATACAGCTCGTCGTACCGTGCGTTTCGCGGGTACAATTCGGCCCGCTACTGGTTCGACAACCTTGCCACGCGCTCCTTCCTGGACGTCGGTTTCCGCCCTGTGCTTGAAATCCTGAACCCTGACACACTGAGCTCTGACGGACTGAAGGTCGTTACCCTTGACCTTGGCGGCGGAACGCTCGGCGGCAGCTCCGATGCTATTCAAATCATTGTGAAAAGCAGCGAGAGCTTTGCCGCGCCTGCGTCCGACGGCATGACCCGCCCGGACGGAAATACAGGCAGCTACTTCATGTGGCTCGGAAGCAACGGTAAGCTCTACGCGCCCGGTGCCAGTGTTCCGGCGGACGTTACCAAGCTCACGGCGCAGTTTGCTTTATCAGAACAGTTTTCCCTTACCCCCGGCGGCAGATACTATTTTGACCTGTCGGCGATGGATATTCCCGGCACGGCAAACAGCAATCTGCCGGACAGCACCCTGCACTATGTGCCCTTTACTTATGTGGGCACGGTGGATGCATATTCATTGAAAAATGAAGCCGACAAGGATACCACCCCTTACGAGCACAGCTTGTTTATTGCAGATTATAACGTGAAATGTTCTTTGCAGCGGGAGACGTTGGCAGAAATGAACCTGATTTATGGCCAGACCTATACAGCGAGTAACGTGAACTATACGCTCCGCGCCCCATCTGTTGGAGACCACCACCGTAATGAAGGAGAAGGCTCTGGTCTTGCACCAATTGACAATGAATGGGATACGATCTATCAGAAGTCAGCCGATTATATCAAAAACTGGTATAAAATGCGCTCTTTCGGCCAGGATATAGGTACTGGGAATGTCGAGGGATGGTATCTATCTCGTGGTGGACACTTCGCTGCACAGGCTACATTTTGGGCAAGGCCAACCCTTCCGGAGCGGGACGCTGGTTTCCGCCCCGTCCTCGAGCTGCCGACAGATCTTGCCGCTGACAGCCTAAAGGCGGTTGAGCTGCGGACGGGTAAATTTATGCCCGGCGAGCAGCAGAACTGGATCAACATTATCGTGAAAAACGGCGAGAGCTTTACTGCACCCTCTGCCGAGGGACTGCCCCGCCCGGACGGCATTTCGGAAGACGCGCAGCTGTATTGGTCGGATGAAAATGGGAACTGCTATAAACCCGGCAATACCGTACCTGCCGATGTTTCCATGCTTTCGATCACTGGCGACTATGAGGTGATTTACCTCCCCGGCACATACGGCACCGGCAGTGCGGTGACGGATATGAAACCCCACAACAATATTCTTACCCTGCGCGGCGCTTTGTTCACCCGCGCGGGCTACACGCAAGTAGGCTGGTCAACCGTTGACGGCGGCGAAAAGGTGTATGACTTTGAAGACGTTTATACGCAAAACGAGGCGCTGACGCTCTATCCTGTGTGGAATACGAATAAATACACAATAACATTTGATACCAACGGCGGAAGTGAGATTGCACCAATTACACAGGATTACGGTACAGAAATTACCGCCCCTGACAACCCGACAAGAAAAGGTTACACCTTTAAGGGCTGGGATAAGGAAATCCCCGAAACCATGCCGGCGGAGAATATAACGGTTAAAGCACAATGGGAAATCAATCAGTACACAATAACCTTTGATACCAACGGCGGAAGTGAGATTGCACCCATTACACAGGATTACGGTACGGAAATTACCGCCCCTGACAACCCTACAAGAAAAGGTTATACCTTTAAGGGATGGGATAAGGAAATCCCCGAAACCATGCCGGCGGAGAATATAACGGTTAAAGCACAATGGGAAATCAATCAGTACACAATAACCTTTGATACCAACGGCGGAAGTGAGATTGCACCCATTACACAGGATTACGGTACGGAAATTACCGCCCCTGACAACCCTACAAGAAAAGGTTATACCTTTAAGGGATGGGATAAGGAAATCCCCGAAACCATGCCGGCGGAGAATATAACGGTTAAAGCACAATGGGAAATCAATCAGTACACAATAACCTTTGATACCAACGGCGGAAGTGAGATTGCACCCATTACACAGGATTACGGTACGGAAATTACCGCCCCTGACAATCCTACAAGAAAAGGTTATACCTTTAAGGGTTGGGATAAGGAAATCCCCAAAACCATGCCTGCCGAAAACATTACAATCACGGCACGGTGGAAAGATACTGAAAAGCCGACGGGCGAAATTATCATAGGCACAAATAAATGGAATGAATTCTTAAACAAGCTTACCTTTGGCATATTCTTTAAGGATACACAGGAGGTAACTATAAATGCCGTAGATAACAGCGGAGTTGTGTTTGTATCCTATTTGGTATCAGATAAGGAGCTCTCCGAGGCTGAACTGAACTCTCTTGTATTCCGTGCATATGAAGAACCGTTTTGCATAGACCCCAACGGAGAATATATTGTTTATGTAATGCTTGTTGATGAAAATATTAACATAACATACCTTCGCTCCGACCGTATAACGCTTGATAATATTCAGCCTGTAATCAGCGGTATTGAGAACGGCAAGATCTATTGTGAGGCACAAACCGTTACTGTTAATGAGAAGTATGTTGATACCGTTACCGTAAACGGTACGGTGGTTACGCTTGATGCAGACGGAGGTTTTGTTCTCCCACCGACAAACGGCGAGCAGAAGATAGTTGTCACCGACAAAGCGGGTAATAACGCAGAGATGACCGTAACAGTCAACAACGGTCATACATTTGGCGAATGGGTATCTGACAATGACGGTAAGCATACCCGAAAATGTACCGTGGACGGATGCGATGCGTTTGAAACCGAAAATTGCTCAGGCGGCAATGCCACCTGTACCGAAAAGGCGGTATGTGATGTCTGCGGTAAAGCCTACGGAGAATTTGACGGAACAAACCACGAGGGCGGTGTACAGGAGTGGACAACAAGAACCGCTTTTAATCACGAACAAAAATGGAACTGCTGTGGTGCTGTGATTGTGGCAAGTGAAGCACATGAGTGGAAAGACGGTGTGTGCCGAGAATGCGGATATGTATGTCTGCATAATGACGCAGATAAAGACCATATCTGCGATTATTGCAAAAAGACAATCTCTGCTCATGAAGATGCGCCAACCGAAGAAATCAAAAAGGCTGACACCGTAACGGCTAAATTGACTGATGATTCAAAGTCCCCTCAGACAGGCGACAACAGCAACCTTATTTTGTGGATTGCATTGCTGATTATCAGCGGCGGCGTTATGAAAGGAGTAACGGCATTCGGTAAGAGTAAAAAACATTCTGCCAAAATTAAAGATAAGTAATATTTTACGCTCTGTCATGGAAATATAGTGAATACGGCACAGTAGGTATAGAAACCGCTGTGCCGTGTTTCTTTCAGAATGACTGCTTTTGAAAAACAGGCACTTTCTCGGTCATCATACGATAAGCAAAGACAAAGAATAAATGCAAAATCCGGAATTTAATGCCAATACTTCCGAAAATAGGCAGACAAGTTTGTCAATAAGTTCGTATAGTTGCATTTGTTTTTATTTATGATACAATTAAAAGCAACAAACTTAACAGATTCTTATGCAGGTAAAATTCGGAAAATATGTCGATAGCCTTGCACGAAAAAGTAAAATTGTTTCAAATTGCTATTGCACTTTTGTGATTTTTTCTTATATCTCTTTTATAATAAATCAAAATGTGATACAATATGACTGATAATCTGAAAACGGAGTTGATTAAATGAATTTCATCAACAGAAATGAAATTGCAAACGGTGTTTACTTTACAAACATTAAGGACAGCCGTTTTAAAACTATGAAAATCAGCGTGAATATTGTTGTTCCGCTTTCTGTCGAAACAGCGTCGGAGAATGCGCTTGTGGGCGGATTGCTTGTTCGTTCATGCAAAAAATATCCCGATTTTACTGTTCTCAGCAAAAGACTCAGCTCACTTTACGGTGCAGACCTCACTTCATCGCTTTCAAAACACGGTGAAAGCCAGGTAATTAAAATTTCCGTATCAGGTCTTGATGACAGATATTCTCTTGATGATGTCAGCATTGCCAAAGAACTTTCGGAGCTTTTGTGCAGCGTGATTTTTGAGCCTAATGTCAAGAACAACGCTTTTATTGAAAGTGAACTTGAACAGGAACGCAGACAACTTCTTGATGTGATTGATTCGGAATTCAACGAAAAGCGAATCTATGCAATGGGACAGCTTATAAAGCATATGTGCAAGGATGAAGTTTTCGGAATCAAGCGTTACGGTACAGCCGAAAAAATCAAGGCCGCAACTGCCGAATCACTCTGCAAGGCATGGCAGAATCTTCTCAAAACCGCAAAATTTGAGATTCTCTATATAGGTGACAGCCCTGCCGATAAGGCGAAGGAGGTTTTTGCGAAAGCCTTTGCAAATGTCGAAAGAAATGTTGTGACTTCATCTACTGATGTTGTTAAGAATGTTTCAAAAGAAAAACATATTACAGAGGAAATGGAGCTCTCACAGTCAAAACTTGTCATGGGATTCAGAACACAGATTTCCGCAGGTGATGAAGAGGCGGTTGCCGAAAGACTTATGTGTGCTGTTCTCGGCGGTACTGCAAGCTCAAAACTCTTTAACAATGTTCGTGAAAAGCAGAGCCTTTGCTATTACTGCTCGTCCTCCTATGATTCAATCAAGGGTATAATGTATATCAACAGCGGTGTTGAGGGCGAAAATCTTGAAAAAGCCGAAAAAGCTATTCTCAAAGAAATTGAGGACATGAAGAACGGCGAAATTACAGATTTTGAAATTGAGGCAACAAAGCTTGCTGTTGTTAATTCATTCAAGTCAAGCAGCGACAGCGTAAGCGGTATTGAAAACTGGTACACAGGAAGAATCTTTAACGGTGACCTTGAAACTGTTGAAGAAGTTTCCGCTGAGGTTAATGCCGTTACAAAAGAGCAGATTGTAAATGCCGCAAACAAGCTCTTGCTCGATACGGTTTATGTTCTCAAAAATAAGTAAGGGAGGCGGACAGAATGAATATTACAGAAATTAAATCGGAAATTGCAGGCGACAGCTATTATAAAGTTGAACATCCATCGGGACTTACAATTTTTGTTTATCCAAAAGAGGGTTACACTTCTTCATATGCAATTTTCGGCACACGCTACGGCAGTATTAACACAAAGTTTTCCGTTAACGGCGGCGATATAATTACAGTTCCCGACGGTATCGCCCATTACCTTGAACACAAGCTTTTTGAAAGTGAAGAAGGCGATGCGTTTGCAAGATACGCAAAAACAGGTGCAAATGCAAACGCATATACAAGCTTTGAAAAAACCTGCTATCTTTTCTCATGTACGGACAAGTTTGATGAAAGTCTTGAAATTCTTCTCGATTTTGTTCAGGATCCCTACTTTACGGCTCAGACAGTTGCAAAGGAACAGGGCATTATCGGTCAGGAAATCAAAATGTACGACGACTCTCCCGATTGGCGAGTAATGTTCAATATGCTTGAGGGTATGTACCACAATCATCCTGTAAAAATTGATATTGCAGGTACGGTTGAAACAATTGCGGAAATTACAGCCGAAAAGCTTTATGAAGTTTACAATGTGTTCTACAACCTCAATAATATGATTCTCTGCGTTGCGGGTAATGTAACGGTTGACGGTGTGCTTAAAGTTGCCGACAAAATGCTCAAGCCTTGTGAGAAAAAGGAAATCAAAAACTATTTTGAAACAGAGCCTTATGAAATCAAAGAACCTTATGTTGAGCAGACTTTCCCTGTTTCAATGCCTTTGTTCAATCTTGGCTTCAAAGAGAAAGCAGACAAGCCTCTTAACGAAAAGCAGCTTGCATGCACAGATATTCTTCTTTCGGCACTTGCATCAAACACGAGCATACTCTACAGAAATCTTATGGATTCAAACCTTATCAATTCAAGCTTTTCTTATGAACTCTTTGAAGGTCCGGGTTATTGCTCGGTAATCTTCGGCGGTGAATCAAGAGCGCCGAAACAGGCGGCTGAGATGATTAAGCAGTATATCTCGGATATTAAGAAAAACGGTATTGATAAAGAGGACTTTGAAATTGCAAGAAAGTCTGTTTACGGTGATTCGGTTTCATCGCTCAACTCAGTAAGCGCAATTTCAAATTCAATCATCGACTACGCAATGCAGGGTAACGAAATTTTTGCCTACATTGATGCGGTTGCAAATGCAAAGCTTGAGGATATCAATGCAAGGCTTGCCGAGATGCTCGATGTTGACAACTGTACTTTGTCTGTTGTAAAACAGCCTGATGAGGTGTAATTATGCCGTATCATGTGCAGTTTCCCGGATTTGGCTGGGAATTTGATATTAACCCGATTGCATTTTCAATCGGTGATTACAAGGTCTATTGGTACGGAATAATCATCGCCTGCGGACTTTTGCTTGCCGTACTTTATGCGTGGAAAAGTGCTCCCCGTTACAATGTTAACGGTTCAAAGCTTGTCAACTGTGTTTTTGCAGGAATGATAACGGGAATTATCGGTGCAAGACTGTACTTCTGTTTCTTCAAATGGGATTATTACGGACAGAACCCGATTGAAATTCTCTATATCAACAACGGCGGACTTGCTATTTACGGCGGAATAATCGGTGCGTTGCTCGGCGGTCTGACTGTTGCCAAAATACAGAAAATGGAAATTATGCCTGTTCTTGACATTGCAATGGTCGGTTTCCTTATCGGACAGGGAATAGGCAGATGGGGCAATTTTATGAATCAGGAGGCATACGGCTCTCCTACGGATTTGCCCTGGAGAATGATGAGCGAGGGAACAGACAACATAGGAGTTCACCCGTGTTTCTTCTATGAATCAATGTGGTGTCTGCTCGGATTTGTACTTCTCCATTTCTACGGAAAATATAAGCAGAAATATTCGGGACAGATTTTCTTTATGTACCTTGTGTGGTACGGATTTGAAAGAACAGTTGTTGAAGGACTGAGAACAGACAGCCTTTATCTTCCGTTCCAAGTTTTCGGAGCAGACATAAGGGTGTCACAGGTTCTTTCGGCAGTAATTTTTATAACAGGTATTGTATTCTTAATTATAAACAGAAAAAAGGAGGATTCTTTCTATGCAGATTATCGACGGAAAAAAGGTATCGGCACAGGTAAAGGAAGAGGTAAAGAGGCAGACGCTTGAGTTAAAGGAAACTCACAAAATAACCCCCGGTCTTGCGGTTGTAATCGTAGGCGACGATCCGGCGTCAAGAGTATATGTAAACAACAAGAAAAAGGCTTGTGAATTTGTAGGCTTTAAGTCTGAGGAGTATGCACTTCCTGCCGAAACAACACAGGAAGAACTTTTAAACCTTGTTGAAACTCTCAATAATAAGAAGGATATCAACGGTATTCTTGTTCAGCTTCCGTTGCCGAAACACCTTGATGATAAGGCTGTTATTGAGGCAATCAGCCCGCTTAAAGATGTTGACGCATTCCATGCCGTAAATGTCGGCAAAATTATGCTCGGCGAGTATGATTTTCTTCCATGCACGCCTGCAGGCGTAATGGAGATGCTCCATTCCTACAACATTGAAGTAAGCGGTAAAAACTGCGTTGTAATCGGCAGAAGTAATATCGTAGGCAAGCCTATGGCAATGCTTTTGCTCCACGAAAACGGCACGGTAACAATCTGTCACAGCAGAACAAAGAATCTTGCTGAAATCTGTTCACAGGCAGATATACTCGTAGCCGCAGTCGGCAGACCGAAGTTTGTTACTGCCGATATGGTAAAAGAGGGTGCTGTTGTGATTGATGTCGGTATGGACAGGGATGAAAACGGCAAACTCTGCGGTGATGTTGATTTTGAAAATGTCAAGGATAAATGCTCGTTTATCACACCTGTACCGGGCGGTGTAGGTCCTATGACAATTTCAACTCTTATGAAAAATACTCTCAAGGCTTGCAAAATACAGAATAACATTTGATATACTCAAAAAATATCGGGAAAATTGTTGACAGAAAGTTTTCTTTGTGATATAGTATATAAGCCGCATATTGTGGGTTTTAAGTGATTCGTTCCACCTGCACATAGCGAGCCCAATGTAAAGGATGGTACTAAAATGTACGCAGTTATTCAGACAGGCGGCAAGCAGTACAAGGTAACTAACGATGAGGTTATCTTCATCGAGAAGCTTGACGCAGAAGCAAACGACACAGTAACATTTGATGTTGTGGCAGTCGGCACAGACGACGGCATCAAGGTTGGCACACCGCTCGTTGAGGGTGCTAAGGTTACAGGTGAAGTTGTAAAGAACGGTAAAGGCAAAAAAATCAGAGTTTGCACTTACAAGCCTAAGAAGGGCGAAAAGAGAGCAAAAGGTCACAGACAGCCTTACACACAGGTTAAGATTACTTCAATCGAAGCCTAAAAATGACTACGGTAACATTTTTAAAATCAGATGATATAATTTGCGGTTTTGAAATATCGGGGCACTCCGACTTTGCCGAAGAGGGCAGCGATATTGTATGTGCGGCAATCAGCTCTGCCGCATATATGACTGCAAACACTGTCACCGAGATTTTGCATATTAATGCACAGGTTACCGAGGATGACGGTCTTATGAAAGTAAGAATGTCACCGAATGACGCTTTAAAGGCTTGTGATATACTTTCAGGCTTAAAGCTTCACTTAACTGCTCTTTCGGAGCAATACAAAAATTTTATTAAAGTTAAATTTTCGGAGGTGTAAGGTAATGCTTAAAATAAACATTCAGTTATTCGCTCATAAAAAAGGTATGGGTTCTACAAAGAACGGCCGTGACAGTGAATCAAAGCGTCTTGGCGTTAAGCGTGCAGACGGTCAGAAGGTTCTCGCAGGCAACATCCTTGTAAAGCAGAGAGGCACACATATTCACCCTGGTGAAAATGTAGGCAAAGGCTCTGACGATACACTGTTCGCAAAGATTGACGGTGTTGTAAGATTTGAGCGTGTCGGCAAAGACAGAAAGCGTGCAAGCGTTTATCCTGTTGAGCAGTAATCTCAAAATTTATGAGGGTGGATTTTATATCCACCCTTATTTTTTACATTTCTGTTTATACTAATAACAAACAGGTCTGAGATTCTTTACATTTGTACTGATAATTAAACAGCAAAACTGTTACGGAGAAAAATATGTTTGTAGATACAGCGAAAATTAAAATAAAAGCAGGAGACGGCGGTGACGGTGCCGTTTCGTTTCACCGTGAAAAATATGTAGCGGCAGGCGGTCCCGACGGCGGTGACGGCGGCAGAGGCGGCAACATTGTTTTTGTTGCCGATTCCAACCTTTCAACACTTGCCGATTTCCGTTATAAAAGAAAATATGCCGCAAAAAAAGGCGAAAACGGCAGAGGCGGCAGATGCCGTGGTAAAAATGCCGAAGACCTTGTTATCCGTGTTCCTGTCGGAACTGTTGTAAAAGAGGAGAACAGCGGAAGAATCCTTGCCGATGTTTCGGGTGATGAACCTTATATCGTTGCAAAAGGCGGTAAAGGCGGTTGGGGCAATCCACATTTTGCAACTCCTGTCCGTCAGGTTCCCCGTTTTGCAAAACCGGGACTTCCGGGTGAAGAGTTTGATGTTGTTCTTGAACTCAAGCTTCTTGCCGATGTAGGTCTTGTAGGTTTCCCAAATGTCGGAAAAAGTACCCTTGTTTCTGTAGTTTCACAGGCAAAGCCTGAGATTGCGAACTACCACTTCACAACAATTACTCCCGTTCTCGGAGTTGTATCAATGGGCGAGGGCTCATCATTTGTTATGGCTGATATCCCCGGACTTATCGAGGGTGCATGGCAGGGTACAGGTCTTGGACATCAGTTCCTCCGCCATGTTGAGCGTTGCCGTATGCTCGTTCACATTGTCGATGTTTCGGGCAGTGAGGGCAGAGATCCCAAGGAAGATTTCATAACAATCAACAATGAGCTTGCAAAGTTCAATCCCGAGCTTGCAGAGCGTCCAATGGTTGTTGCAGGCAACAAGTGCGATATGGCAACCGATGAGCAAATTGCAGACTTCAAGAAGTTTGTTGAAGATCAAGGTTATGATTTCTTCCCGATTATGGCGGCAATCCGCTATGATGTTGACCCGCTCCTCAAAAAGATTCAGGAAATGCTTTCAAAACTTCCTCCAATCACTCACTACGAGGCAGAGCCTGCTCCGATTGTGACCGTTGATGATTTTGATGACCATTCTGTTATAATCAAGAATGTGAACGGAATCTATACCGTTGAGGCTGACTGGCTGTTGCAGGTCATGAAGGGTATCAATTTTGACGATTACGAAAGCCTTAACTATTTCCAAAAAGTTCTCATAAACGGCGGTGTAATTGACGCACTCCGAAAAAAAGGCTGTTCGGACGGTGACACGGTTTCAATTTATGAGCTTGAATTTGACTTTATGGATTAATATTGCGTGATACGGAGTTAATATGGAAAATACATCTGTTCATTCATTAGCCGATGAAATTTCTCCGCTTACACTTGCCTTTGTGGGTGACGGCGTCTATGACCTGCTTGTGCGTGAATACCTTGTTCGCAAGGCTAACCGCAGTGTCGGAGAACTCAATAAAATAAAGGTTTCGCTTGTAAACTGCAAAAGTCAGGCTGAATTTGCAAAAATTCTTATGCCGACTTTAACTGAAAAGGAGCTTGCTGTTTATAAGCGAGGCAGAAATGCCGCACCGAAATGTACTCCAAAAAACGGTTCTGTTGCCGATTATCACAGTGCAACGGGACTTGAAGCACTTTTCGGATACTTGCAGATTAATAAAGAATTTGACAGAATAAATCAGCTTTTTGAAATAATTATACATACTCGTTTCGGGGAGTGATTTTATGCAAACGAATTTGAAACCGAATTCCCGTCTTGCAAAGGCAGGAACACTATTTTTTGATTATCTTGTAATTTTCGCCGGAGCAGTTCTTTACGGCATATCGGTAGCAATGTTTACATCACCTAACAATGTTGCCCCGGGCGGACTTACGGGTGTTGCCACAATGCTCAACTATATGTTCTCGTTGCCGATAGGTATTATGATTTTTGTGATGAACATTCCGCTTTTCATCTGGGGATTTATCGAGAACGGAAAGGGCTTTCTTACAAGAACCCTTGTTGCAACGGCACTTGTTTCGGTTATGATTGATGTTCTTACACCGATTTTGCCTGCATATACGGGCGATACAATTCTTGCCGCAGGATTCGGCGGAGTGCTTAACGGTCTCGGACTCGGTCTTATCTTTTACCGAGGCGGTTCAACAGGCGGTACAGACATCATCGCACTGAATCTTCACAAGCATTTTCCGTTCATTTCAACGGGTACGATAATCCTTGTGTCCGATATTCTTGTGCTATTAATGGTGTTCTTTGTTTATCACAGCATTGAAAATGTACTCTATGCTTTGCTTGTAATTTTTATCAGCATAAAGGTAATTGATGCTGTAAGCTACGGTACTTCAAGAGGTAACGGCAAGCTCATGTTTGTAATTTCGGATAATTATGAAGAAGTGAGTGCCAATATTATGAAAAACCTAAAGAGAGGTGTAACATACCTCAACGGCGAGGGTGCATACAGCGGTAAGGATAAGAAAGTTATTATGTGCGCAGTCCGTCCTCAAGAGGCTTACAAAATCACATCGGGAATCAAAAATGTTGATCCCAATGCCTTTATTATCGTAACGACTGCAGGCGCAATAAAGGGCAGAGGTTTTGTAAATATTGACAGCAACTGAAAATTATACAAAAATAACGGTGACATTTTCGTGTCACCGTTTTCGTTTGCTTTATTTTCTTTTGCTTCCGGGAGTTCTTTTAAGTCTGTTGCTGTCCTTGAAAACCCATATTCTCTGCATTTTGTAATTGACCGTCCACAACAAAAGATCGACAATCGCCTTTGTGAGTGTAACGGGAATCGGCAGGAACCAAAGTGCCGATACAATAAGTGAGCTTGCACACATTATGCAGAAAAACAGAATGAAAAATCTGAGAGCCTGTTTTGCTCCGTTATCCGTATTGCCGAAGATGACTTTTCTGTTGATGAGAAAATTAATTCCGCCCGAAACAACTCGTGCCATAAGCGTTGCCAGCATAATGTTAAAGAACATATGTGACGGCAGAATATACGCAAAAATCGTGAACAAAACAAGGTCGATTATCGTACAGCCGATTGATGCTGTCGCAAATCTCAACGGAGTTCTGTAGATAAGGTAGGTGTCCTTAATAAGACGAAAATTGCTGCTGCAGTTTGAGCAATCGGCTATAATGTTCACAAAGTAAAACGGGACTCTCATGTCGGCACATTTTGTGAGAAAATTCATTTCAAAATCAAAACGACTGCCCTTTGTTTTCATCACCGTGTCATACAGAAATGCAGGAATACCTCGCAGTCCTGTTTGAGTGTCCCTGCAGCTTTTGCCCGTAATAACCTTGAAATATGCCGAGGACAGTCTGTTTCCGATTCGTATATTAATCGGCATTTTAGACTTTTTGTAATCTCTTTTGCCAAGAATCAGACTGCCGTTTCTAAGGTCAAGCATACGGCTGATTTTCATAACATCATTTGCAGTATGTTGCCCGTCAGCGTCACAGGTAATGTAGCCCGTGATATTATAAAGGTTATCGTGAGCGTATTTGATGCCTGCTTTAAGGCTTGCACCTTTGCCGTTGTTATTTTTCAGGTGAACAAGATGACAGCCAATACTTGTCAATTCGTTAAAATATTCCGATTCGGGATTAAGACCGTCATTGACAACAACAATATGCTCAGCTCCAAAATTCTGTAATTCATTGCAGAGGTTGATTGTGTTTCTATTTTCACAATAAATAGGAATAATTATCGCGTGACTCATGCAGCTGTTCCTTTCATTTTTATATTTTTAGTATACAACAATTTTTCTTTTGTGACAATATTCAATTTTTTTCTATTGTAAACATCGTAACTATTTTTTGCTCAAAAACATAGTTTGTGTCATTATTGGCGTTTTAATAAAAAAATATGGCAAAAATGCCAAAAACTATTTAAAAATCATATCATTTATGTTATACTGTATCTCAAGTAAGTTAAAAACAGAAAGACGGTGAAATATGTTTAAAAAAATATCAGCAGGAATTCTTTCGGCTCTTATGATTACTGCCGTTGCAGTATCGGGTACGGGCTGCTCACAAACTCAGCCGGCGTCAATTGACTACAAAACAGCCGACAAGGTGGCTGACGGTGCGATTCTTCAAGCATTTTGTTGGGATTTCAACACAATAAAGGAGTCAATGGGGGATATTGCCGCAGCAGGTTTTTCGGCTGTGCAGACATCTCCGATTAACGAGTGTCTTGAGGGCGAAGACGGCGGTATGGATCTTTACGGCAACGGAAAGTGGTACTATCACTATCAGCCGACTGATTTCAAAATCGGTAATTATCAGCTCGGTACTCGTGATGAATTTAAGGCAATGTGCGATGAGGCCCATAAGTATGGTATAAAGGTTATTGTCGATGTAATTGCAAACCACACTACTCCGGCAACCGATGAGGTAAGCGAAGATCTTATTGAGGCCGGCGGCGGAAGTCTTGAAACCCTTTATCACAAGGAGGGCAGAACGCCCCTTAATGATTTCGGCGACAGACTTGCCTGCACCACGCATGAGATGGGAGGACTTCCCGACATCAACACGGAAAGACCTTCGTTTCAAAAGTATTTCTTTAATTACATTAACGATTGTATTGCCTGCGGTGCCGACGGTTTCAGATATGACACGGCAAAGCATATCGGACTTTCCGATGATCCAAAAGAAGATGACGGCTTTAAAAATAACTTCTGGGAAAAAGCAACAAAAGAAGTTGATAACGCAGAAAATCTTTTTATCTACGGCGAAGTGCTTCAGGGCGACAATGACAGACTTGCCGACTATATAAAGGAAATCGGCAGAACCACATCAAGCACCTACGGCAGTAAAATTCGTTCGGGAATTGCAAGCGGCAATATCGACACGGCAGTTGTGTCTGATTATTGGATTGGCAATGCAGACCCGAATATCGTAACATGGGTTGAATCCCACGATAACTACATCAATGACTGCACATATAACAATATCGACAGTGAACAGGTTGTCCTCGGCTGGGCAATAATCACGGCAAGAAAAGACGGAACACCGCTCTTCTTTGACCGTCCGTATAACAGCTCAATCGACAATTCATGGGGCATGAACCGAATCGGCACACAGGGTGACGATATGTACAAGGATAACCGTGTTTCCGCAGTGAATTTCTTCAGAACAGCAATGAAAGGTGAAGACGAAAATCTCGTTAATCCTAACCTTGACTCAACTGCTCTTATGATTGAAAGAGGTACAAAGGGAGCTGTAATTGTCAATACAAATGATGCTCTCAAGGTTGATTTTGAAACAAATCTTGCTGACGGAACATATGTTGACCGTGTTGACCGCAAAACCGAATATACTGTTAAAAACGGTAAGATTACCTGTGATACGGATATCCCTGAAAATTCAGTTGTAGTTCTTTATAATGAGGGATACACTGAATATGCAAGACCTGCAAGCGTTGGTGTTGACTCAAAAACAGAGTTTACATACAGCGATGATACATACGAGGTAACTCTCACCTGTTCAAACACAGATAATGCCACATATTCCCTTGACGGCGGAAAGGCTGTTTCGTACAAAGACGGTGACAAAGTAACAATCAAGCACGGTGACAGCGATGTTTCAAAGCTTGAGCTTCGTGCGGAAAATGCCGAAGGCGTCAAAACTTACGAAAGACTTGAATTCACTTATATGTAAAAGATGAATTTTATGCTATGCTTGCACCGATGTCTGTAATGCAAAACCACACATCGGTGCAGAAACAAAAAGAAAAAGACGGAACTTACGACTGCATAATCAAAAGAGATTTGAATTCACCGAATATTATTTTCTTTGACGGTGAAGTATCCGACGATTTGCAGTATTTCCCGACAAAAATCATACAGCAGAATAACGGAGGTAACAAAGCATGAGCGAACTTAAAGGCGCAAAAATGGAAGGAAGCAAAGTGCCGGCAGAGGAAATCAAGAATCCAAACCTCGTAGCCGCTATTGAAAAGATGCAGGATGACAACACAACCGAAAACATCAACAAGATGATTGATGAGGTTATGAAGGCAAAATTCATTCTCCCTGCAAAGGTAACACCAAAGACAGAGGCTAAGACAACCAATGGTCAGACTGTTATGCAGCAGTCAACCCAGGTTCAGTTCAGACTTCTTGAAAACGGCAACAAAGAAAAGTTTTTCGGTGTGTTTACGGACACAGACGAACTTTTCAAGTGGAAAGACACTCAAAATGCACAGAAGGTTGTTACAGACTTTGACAGTATTGCCCAGATGGTAATGGATCCTCAGGCTGATGTAAAGGGCTTTGTAATCAATCCTTTCGGAAAGAGCGTAACATTCCCGAAACAGATGGTTCATTCTTTCAAACAGCAGAAGGACTATATGAAACTCAAAAATCAGACAATCGAACCGGGTTCACCAATCAGTCTCGGCGAGCCTAAAGAATATCCGATTGATCTTATGGCTGCTCTTATTAATCATTTCAGCACAGAGCCGACAGTAAATGCCGCATATCTTCGCTTGATTGAGCAGAACGGTCAAAAGAGCTACTTCATCGTGGTTGATTTCTTCGGTGATATGGAAAGCACATTCGATGCAATCAGCAAGGTTGCAAATCCGTTCCTTGACGATGAAATTCAGCTTTCAATGATGCCGTATTCAATGGATTTTGCAAAAAATGCAGTAAAGGGTGTTGAACCTTTCTACAGAAAAGAAAACTGATTATTCAAATATTGTTTTTGCAAAACATTAAATCCGCTGACAGTTTATGTCAGCGGATTTTTTATGGTTAAAATATGTTGCGATATAGTCAAAAATAAGCCTTATTTAATTAAGTCTACAAAACTCTGCACAATAACTTGTACAAAGAAACAAAAATGTGATAATGAATTGAAAAAACAAGTGCAAAATGCTATAATAAAAGCAATCGCATTACCACGATTATGAAATGGAGGAATCAAAATGAAAAGAACAAGAAAAATCACGAGCATTGTTCTTGCCGCACTCATGGTGCTTTCAGCACTTGTCGTGTCGGCAGGTGGTGTTTCGGCAGCAACATCGTCAGGTTCAGAGGTGTACTTTGACAACTCAAAGTACGGATGGAAGGATGTTTATGTTTACGCATACGGCACAAAGGAAAATGCCGAATGGCCGGGAGAGCTTATGACAAAAGAGGACAGCGGTCTTTATAAGGCAAGCTTTGCGTCTTCTTTTAAATCGGAAAAAATCATCTTCAACAACGGTCTTGAAAAAGGCAATGGCAAGGAGCAGTATCCTGAGGCAGCAGGTCTTTCACTCAAAGCCGGCGAATGTAAAATGCTCACAGCCGAAAAGCAGTGGATTGATTACGGCAAGCCTGACGATCACGCTTACGGTTACACACTTACAGCAAACAATACGTCTTTTTCAACAGAATCACTTGATGTAAAGCTTGCGTTAAAGAATGCCGACAAGGGCTATTACTCAGTTGACGGTTCAGCTAAGAAAGAGTTTGCAAACGGTGATTCGGTAAAAGTCGGTGAGGGCAAAATCGGCAATTCAAAAGTTACGCTTACACTTTATGCAACAGGTGCAGACGGGGTTGAAACGGAGCAGACATATACCTTTAAAAAGACTTTTACAGCGTCAAAGACAACTTTCTCCGCTAAATCAGACGGCCACACAACAGAGCCTGAGAGCGGCTATTACGGCACAAACCCTGAAATGCAGCTCGGCAAGCATAAGACAATCTCTGTTGACGGTGATTTAAGCGACTGGGACAGCTCAATGATTATTGCTCAGGGTGTTGCAAACGATGATCCCCGAGTTTATATGCCTTCTTCAATGCATGAACAGCCGTGGGATGCTTATGCTCTCTACAGTGCATGGGATGACGATAATCTTTATTTCCTGCTTGAACTGGCTAACACAACATACATAACTTCTCCCGAGGACAACTTTGCCGCATCAAATGAGGCTCGCCCTTGGAGAAACAGTATTCCTATGTATCTTGCTCTGTCAATTGACCCTGCAAAGCAGGCAACAGGCAAGGCAGTAGGTACAAACAAGGACGGTTCTGTGTATACCAATCCGTTCGTATGGGGTTGCACAAATGGCACTGCAAAAGACGGAGGCACAGGCTTTACAACTCATATAGACACACTTGTTGCCTTTGACTCCAACAACTCAAACGGCGGCGCTTCAATCTTTAAGGCAGATACTCAAGATACAGACGGAACATATATGTTCAACTATGACACAAGAATTCCAATCGGTGTAACAAGCTTTCAGGCTCAGGATAATAAAAACGGATTTAAAATCAAATACGCTAACGGAACAAAGAGCACATCACTCTTCGGTATCAACGCTCCAAAGGGTTCAAGAGTATCAGGAGATAACCTCGATATGAACTCAAACTGGGTTGACTTCTTCGATGAAGGTTACAAGAACTCATACGGCTATGTTTACGAAGTTGCAGTTCCGCTCAATACTTTAGGTATTGACCGCAACTACATTGAAACACAGGGTATCGGTGCAATGCAGATTCTCACATACGGCACATCGGGTATGGATACACTTCCGCATGATCCCTCAATGCTCGATCAGGCAAATCTTGAGTACAGCTACGATCCTTCAACCTCACACGAGAAAGAAGATATTGACAATATCACAGTTCCGCTTGCAAGAATCGGTGCGCTTCTTCCTGACACAGAAGTAAACGAAGCTCCGTTTGAGGTTAACTTCGGTGCAAACCTCAATTCAGGACAGAGTGCAGGCACACCTGTCACACTTTTGGCAGAAAGCTATCACGCTACAGGTGATGTAACTTATTCATTCACAGTTAACGGTGAAACAGTTCAGAACTCAAACACAGATTCATGTGTATGGACTCCGTCGGCTGACGGCACATATTCAATCGGTGTGGTTGCAGTTGATGCAAACGGCAACAAGGCAGAGTCAACAAAGACATTCGTTGTAGGTTCGTCTTCATCAGATGAAACTCTCAAGGGCGATGTTAACCGTGATGGCAGTGTAACTGTTGCTGATGCAACACTTGTTCAGAAATACATCGTAAAGCTTGAAGATTTTGACGCAGAAACAATGAAGATTGCCGATGTAAACGGTAACGGCATTATTGAGGTTACAGATGCAACATTGATTCAGAAAATCATAGTTAATCTTGCTTAAACGATAAAATTTAATCTTAAAAACTTTTAAGGCGGTTGTGCATATTCTGCATAACCGCCTTTTGTATAAACCTTGTATGTAAATTAAAGCCTTACGGGAATTCCTTTTTCGTTGAGATATTTTTTAAGTTCGGGAATCGGAATTTCACCAAAGTGAAAAAGTGATGCCGCAAGAACTGCGTCAGCCTTGCCTTCTGTAAAAGCATCATAAAAATGCTCAAGTGCGCCCGCACCGCCGCTTGCAATTACGGGAATGTTCACCTTTTCGGAAACTGCCCTTGTAAGTGCAATGTCATAGCCTTTTTTCTGACCGTCCTCGTCCATGCTTGTAATGAGAATTTCTCCCGCACCGAGTTTTTCACATTTTACAGCCCATTCAATTGCATCCATACCGACAGGAGTTCTTCCACCGTTCACATAAACTTCCCAGCTGTCGCCGTTTCTTTTGGCATCTATAGCGGCGACAACGCACTGACTGCCGAATTTATATGCCGCTTCGCTGATGAGTTCGGGACGATGAACAGCGGCTGAATTTACGGACACCTTGTCTGCGCCGGCTCTGAGCAGAACATTGAAATCTTCAACGCTTCTGATACCGCCGCCGACCGTGAACGGAATGAAAATTGAATTTGCAACCTTTTCAACCATGTCAATGGTGATGTTTCTTGAATCGCTTGATGCGGTAATGTCGAGAAATACAAGCTCGTCAGCACCCTGTTTGTCATACTGCATTGCAGATTCAACGGGATCGCCTGCGTCAACAAGATTTACAAAACTCATACCTTTTACAACTCTGCCGTTTTTTACATCAAGACATGGAATTATTCTTTTTGCGTACATATTTATTCCTCCCTGCCTTTTACAATGTCAGCAAAATTTCTGAGAATTTTAAGTCCCGTTTTGCCGCTTTTTTCGGGGTGAAACTGAGTTGCAAAAACATTGCCTTTTTCAACAGCGGCGTCAATCGTAACACCGTATTCCGTCTGAGCCGAAACAATGCTCCTGTCGCTTGCGTTCAAAAAATATGAGTGAACAAAATAAACGTATGCATTCTGTTCGATGCCTTTGAAAAGTCTGCTCTTTTCATTGATTTTAAGGCTGTTCCAACCGATGTGCGGAATCTTTAAGCCCTCGCCTGACGGAATCTTTGTGATTGTACCGTCAAAAACCGAAAGACCTTTTACATTCGGACTTTCTTCACTTTCGGGAAAGAGGAGCTGAAGTCCAAGACAAATGCCTAAAAACGGCTTTTCACTGTTTATGTACTCAATAACCGTGTCTTTAATGCCGTATGAATTCATTGTGTCCATTGTATCGCCAAACGAACCGACACCCGGCAAAACAGCACCGTCTGCATTCATAATTTCGTCTTTATCTCTTGTAATCACACATTCACAGCCGATATGCTTTAACGCTTTGTAAACACTGCGGATATTGCCTGCGCCGTAATCAATAACTGCTATCATTTTTATCAACTCCGTCATTTGCTTTCTGTTAAACAATTTTACCATACAACATTTATTATTGCAACATAAACCGACGCATATTTCATAATTTCGTAAAATTTACAATAATTTAATTTATATCTTATTGTAAATTGCAAGTTCTTGTGTTAAAATGAATTAGTTAAGACAGTGTGTCTGTTTTTACTATTTATAATGGGAGATATTAAAAAAATGATTACTCATTTGCTCACAAGAATAGATTTAATGATGAATTCCCTCTCAAAGGGACAAAAAAGGATTGCTCTTTTTATTGAAGAGCATTACGATAAGGCGGCATTTATGACCGCATCAAAGCTTGGTGAAACTGTTGGAGTCAGCGAGAGTACGGTTGTTCGTTTTGCAACCGAGCTCGGCTATGACGGCTACCCTAAGCTTCAAAAAGCAATGCAGGAGATGATTCGCAACAAGCTCACATCTGTTCAGCGAATTGAAGTTACCTCCAACCGTATCGGCAATGACAATGTGCTTGACAGCGTTCTTAATCAGGATATTGATAAAATCCGCAGAACAATTGAAGAAACATCTCATGAGGATTTTGCCCGTGCAGTTGATGAAATTTGCAAGGCAGAGCGTATTTACATATTCGGTGTGCGTTCAACAGCCGCAATCGCAAACTTCCTTGCATACTATTTTGAAATGATTTTTGACAATGTGCGTGTTATCACAAGCGGCAGTCAAACCGAAACCTTTGAACAGATTTTCAGAATCACCGACAAAGATGTTATGATCGGTATTTCATTTCCCCGTTACAGTTCAATGTCGGTTGAGGCAATGGACTTTGCCCGTTCAAGGGGTGCTCACGCAATTGCAATCACGGACAGTATGGTTTCTCCTCTTGTTCAGAGTGCCGATTCTGTGCTTATTGCAAGAAGCGATATGGCGTCAATTGTAGACTCACTTGTTGCACCGTTAAGTCTTATCAACGCTCTTATTGTTGCAACCGTGCTTAAAAAGAAGGATGAGGTTTCCGACACATTCCGCAGACTTGAACTTGTGTGGAACCGTGACGGAGTTTACACCAACCGTGACAGAGAAATAATGGGTAATATAGAAGATGATGATAAGTAAAAAAGTTGTGGTAATCGGAGCAGGTGCGGCAGGTCTTATGGCGGGTGCAACTGCGGCGCTCTATGGTGCATCAGTTACGATAATCGAAAAGAACAAGCGTGTCGGCAGGAAAATTATGATAACGGGCAAAGGAAGATGTAACCTTGCCAACAACTGCGATGTGCAGACTTTTATCAATAATGTTCCCGTGAACGGAAGATTTCTCTATTCTGCAATCAATGCATTTACTCCCGAGGATACAATCGAATTTTTTGAATCCAAAGGACTTAAAACAAAGACCGAAAGGGGAAATCGTGTGTTCCCCGCATCCGACAAATCGGTTGATGTTGTTGATACAATGCATGATTATGCCGTTGAATCGGGTTGTAAAATCGTGTGTGATACGGCAAACGCTCTTATTCTTGAGGACGGTGCCGTTATAGGTGTTAAGTGTGAAGAAAATACCTACTATGCCGACAGCGTAATTATCTGTTGCGGCGGTAAAAGCTATCCGCTTACGGGCTCAACAGGTGACGGCTATACACTTGCAAAACAGGCAGGACACACAATCGTTCCGCTCAAACCGTCGCTCGTGCCGTTTACTTCCGGTGATAAACAATGCAAGGATATGCAGGGACTTGCCCTCAAAAATGTTGCGCTCAGAATAGTTGATAAGAACAGTAAAAAGACTGTTTACAGCGACTTCGGCGAAATGCTTTTTACACATTTCGGAATGAGCGGTCCGATGATTTTATCGGCAAGCTCGCACATCCGTGATATTCAGCCCGACCGTTATATTGCGGAAATTGACCTCAAGCCGGCACTTGATTTTGAACACCTCGACAGGCGTATTCAGAACGATTTCAAAGAGAATTCAAACCGTGATGTTTCAAACGCATTTTCAAAGCTTTTGCCGAGAAAAATCATAGTTCCCGTTCTCAAACGCTGGGGAGTTCCCTTTGACAAAAAGTGTAATTCAATTACAAAAGAGGAGCGACACGCTCTTTGTGAAATTCTCAAATGCTTTACGGTTGAAATCAGCGGTTTCAGACCGATTGAGGAGGCAATCATAACCTCAGGCGGTGTAAAAACTTCCGAAATCAACCCGAAAACCATGGAAAGCAAGCTTGTAAGCGGTCTGTATTTTGCAGGTGAAGTAATCGACTGCGACGCCTACACAGGCGGTTTTAATCTCCAGATTGCATGGAGTACAGGACGGCTTGCCGGAGAAAACAGTGCATATATTTGATTTTATTATATATAATATATTTGATTGAAAGGATGTAATTTATGTCAATAGCAATCGCTTTGGACGGTCCTGCAGGAGCAGGCAAATCCTCAATTGCAAAAAGAGTTGCAAAGGCACTTGACTGTATTTATGTTGATACAGGAGCGCTTTATCGCACAATCGGTCTGTCGGCAACAAGAAACTCCGTAGCTCCCGAAGATGAAAATGCGGTAAAGAATTTGCTTTCAAAAATCACAGTTGACCTAACATTCAATGAAAAGGGCGAGCAGATTGTTCTGCTTGACAACGAAGATGTGTCCGGACTCATCAGAACTCCGGAGGCATCAATGATGGCGTCAAAAATTTCTGCCGTACCGATTGTAAGGGCATATCTTCTTGATTTGCAGAGAAATATGGCAAAGACGCATGATGTAATTATGGACGGCAGAGATATCGGCACGGTTGTGCTGCCCGATGCACAGGTTAAAATTTTTCTTACAGCGTCCCCCGAGGCAAGAGCCGAAAGAAGATATAAGGAGCTTGTTGAAAAGGGTATGAATGTAAAATACGACGACATTTTAAACGATGTAATAACCCGTGACTACAACGATACTCACCGCAAAACAGCTCCCCTCAAGCCTGCCGAGGGTTGCATTACCGTTGACACAACAGAGCTTGATTTTGAGCAGTCGGTTGAAAAAATAATTTCCGTTATAAAGGAGAATATCTGATGGGTCAGTCAAAGGCACTTTATGCAGTCGGCAAAGCTGTCTGCAAGCCTGTTTTCAAACTTTTGTACAGATATAAAACTATAATTGAAGAGCCGCTTCCGCTTGTGGGGGGCGTGATTATTGCAAGTAACCATATATCAAATTCAGATCCGGTTCTTCTCGGCTTGTCGCAGAAAAAGCGCAGACTGTTCTTTATGGCAAAAATTGAACTTTTTAAAAATAAATTCTTCGGTGCGTTAATCCGTGCGCTCGGTGCATTCCCCGTTGAAAGGGGTGCAGGTGACGGCAAGGCTATCAAGACAGGCGAAGACCTTATCCGTGACGGCGAGATTATGACAATCTTTATTGAGGGCGGTCGTTCCAAAACAGGCGAACTTATGCGTCCCCGCAGTGGATGTGCTCTTGTTGCACAGCAGATGCAGGTCCCTGTTGTGCCTGCCTGCATCACAGTTGTAGGCAACAAAAAGCATACATTTGCAAAGAGAGTTATCCACTTCGGCAGACCTCTTACACCCGAAAAGCTCGGACTTACTCCGGACAGCGGAAGACGGGAGCTTAAAGGTGCAACAACCATGATCATGGATGAAATCAAAAGAATGAGGGAGCAGGATTTAATTGAGTATAAAAAAGGCTGATTCGGCAGGATTCTGCTTTGGCGTCAACCGTGCAATCAATATCGTAAATGAACTGCTTGAAAAAGGAATAAAGGTTGCAACCCTCGGACCTATTATCCACAATATGGAAATGGTTCACGAGCTTGAAGAAAGAGGATGCACTCCCGTTAAAGCAGTTGACGAGCTTACTGACGATACAACGCTTGTAATCCGTTCACACGGAGTTGAAAAAAGCGTTATTGATTCTCTTGTAAAAAGAGGAATTAACTTTGAGGACGCAACGTGTCCTTTTGTTAAAAAAATCCACAAGATTGTATCAAACACAAACCCTGAAAATGATGTCGTTTTAATTGCAGGAAACAAAAATCATCCCGAGGTTTGCGGTATAATAGGTCATTGTGCAAGTGATTGTTACACATTTAATAACGAGGAAGAGCTTGATGATTTATTGCCAAATATTCTAAAAGAGAATAATAAACAGGTGCAAATTGTCGCACAGACAACATTTGACACACAAGAATGGAAAAAATGTGTAAAAAAGATAAAAAAGCTATGTACAAATGCAAAAATATTTGATACAATATGTAATGCTACGCAAGTTAGGCAAACCGAAGCTTCTCAGATTGCCGCCGAATCCGACTTTATGGTTGTAATCGGTGACAGGCACAGCTCCAATACGGGAAAGCTTTTTGATATATGCAAAAGACAGTGTGAGAACACGGTTCTCATCGAAACCGCTGCCGAGCTTGATTTAAACAAGGTTTCGGTTGCCGAATCAATCGGCGTAACTGCGGGTGCTTCAACGCCTGCAAGGATAATAAAGGAGGTACTGGATACAATGAGTGAAGTAAAATCCGGTGAAACAAATTTTGAACCATCTTTTGAGGAGATGCTTGAGGAGTCCCTCAAAAACTTTAATACAAACGAGAGGGTAATGGGCACAGTTCTGAGCATAGCTCCCAACGAAGTTCAGGTAGATGTCGGCAGAAAGCAGACAGGCTTTATTCCTGCTTCAGAGCTTTCAAACGATCCTAACGCAAGACCCGAAGATGTAGTTAAAGTAGGCGATGTTATTGAGCTTCTTATTATGAAGACCAATGATCAGGAAGGCACTATCATGCTTTCAAAGCGCAGAGTAGATGCACAGAAGGGTTGGGAAGAGCTCAAAGAAAAGGCAGAGTCACAGGAGGTTCTCTCCGGCAAGGTTACTGAGGCAGTTAAGGGCGGCGTAATCGTTCTTTACAACGGCTCAAGAATCTTTATCCCTGCATCACAGGCAACAGCAACTCGTGAAGAGAGCCTTGAAGACCTCGTAGGTCAGGATGTTGATTTCAGACTTATCGAAGTTTCACAGAACGGCAGACGCAGAAGAGCTATCGGTTCAATCCGCAGCGTACTCAAGGAGCAGAGAGCTGCTCAGCGTGAAGAATTCTGGAAAACCTGCGAAGTTGGCAAGCGTTACAAGGGCGTTGTTAAGTCACTTACAAGCTACGGCGCATTTGTTGACCTCGGCGGCGTGTTCGGCATGATTCACATTTCAGAGCTTTCATGGACACACATTAAGCATCCGAGCGAGGTTGTTAATGTAGGCGATACAGTTGATGTTTACATAAAGGATATCAATGAGGAAACAAAGAAGATTTCTCTCGGCTTCAAGAATGCCGAAGACAATCCGTGGGAAATCCTCAAGAACAACTATCCCGAGGGAACAGTTGTTAAGGCTACAATCGTCGGTCTTACAACATTCGGTGCATTTGCAAACATCATCCCCGGCATTGACGGTCTTATCCATATTTCTCAGATTGCAAACAAGAGAATTGAAAAGCCCGCTGATGTACTCAAGGTTGGCGATGTTGTTGAAGCTAAGATTACTGCAATCGACTTCGACAAGAAGCGTGTAAGCCTTTCAATGCGTGCACTTCTTCCTGAAGACGAGCAGGCACCTGCTAAGTCTGAAGAAGCTGCTGAATAATCAGAACTTTTGTGGGCATCCGAAAGGATGCCCTTTTGTTTTAAATTAATTTAATCGGGTACAGGCTATGAAACGACTGATTTCCCTTGCTGTGGCTGTTATGCTTATCACACTTCTTGGTGTGTGCAGAAGCCGTGCGTATGATGAATACAATCTGACTGACCTTGCCGCTTGTTCGTCTGTAAAAAGTGACAGCAACGGCAAGGGAGGATTTGTGTGCGCATTTTCGGGAAATACAGTGTTTTCAGCAAGGCTTGTACCCGATTTTTCTGCATACAGTTTTTCTGTCGGCGGTCGGATAAGGAGTGTGTCACAGAGCGGAAACTACACTTATGCACTTGTTTTTGACGATGCTTTCACTAACAAATATTCAGTGTATTCTCTTAATCTTGATAACGGAAATGTTTCACAGAACACTTTTGTTGACGAAAATTTTATGACCAATTCCTTTTCGGTAACCGATAATCGCATTTACTATATCAAGACCGACAGCCTGAAATCTTATGTTGCGTGTAGGGATTTTTCATCTGATAAAAAGTCGAAAATAACTTTTTCAGACAATGTAAACGAGGTTTTTAATAATTACGGAAAGTCATACGCAAGACTTTGTGACGGTTCAATTTACAAGCTTTCACAATCATCGGCAACCTATGTTGCCGATACAGGTGAACTTAAAAATATTTATAACGCAGGAATAAACAGAGTTATAAACGAAGACGGGTTTATTGTTTCGCTGTCAGATAATTCAAGGAATTATGTTTCAAATGCCGCAGCAGAAAATGTTTCGGTATCTGACGGAAAAATATATTCTGCCGTGAATTATCGACTTAATCTGAAAACATCCGAAAAAACAAAAAGCGTGTCAATTCCCGATAGAGCAACTGCTGTTGTATCTTACAAAAATCAATGTGCTGTTTTGCTTGATAACGGAACGGTTCAGGTATTTGGCTCGGGTGATTTTGAAGAAAAGAAAACAAGTGGCAATGACGGCAGTAATGACGATCACAATTCTTCTAAAACAGATATTCAACCGAATAATTCCGAATACCTGTTTTCTGACGGGATAGTTTACGGGATTTACAGCGGAGAAACCGTTGCCGATTTCAAAAACAAAACTTCTGCCGAAAATGTATATAAGGCAGACGGTACTCTTGCAAAGAGCGGAAAGCTGAAAACGGGATTTACTGCCGTTATAGATTCAAAGACTTATGTCATTGCAGTTTGCGGAGATGTGACGGGCGAGGGCAATGTAAATTCAAAAGATGTCACGCTTTTGCAAAAACACCTCTGTGATAATGCAGAATTAGACGGTGCATATCTCAAAGCCGCCGATTTTAACCTTGACGGCGAAGCAGATAACCGTGACCTTGTCTTAATTTCAAGACAAAAAAATTGACAAAACAAAAACCGCCCCAATCGGAGCGGTTTAATTTTTTTCAAAAATAAACTTTATCAGTCCATTTCCCAGTTGTGCCATACATTCTGGATATCATCGTTATCCTCGAACATATCAAGCATCTTCTGCATCTTAGTTGCAGTTTCTTCGTCCTCAAGCTTTGTATATGTGCTTGGAACCATTTCAATTTCAGCAGAAACGAATGTGTAGCCGAGCTTTTCAAGCTCATCTCTTACAGCGCCGAAATCATCTGTTTCTGTGTAAATTGTAAATACATCATCGTCAGCCTCAAAGTCTGATGCACCGCACTCAAGAGCATCGCTCATTACGGTATCCTCATCTTTTTCAAGGTCCTCACGCTCAATAATGAGAACGCCCTTCTTTGAGAACATAAAGCTTACACAGCCCTGTGTACCCATATTGCCGCCGAATTTATCAAAGTAATGTCTTACTTCGCCTGCTGTTCTGTTTCTGTTGTCTGTAAGCGCCTCAACAATTACGGCAACGCCGCTTGGACCGTAGCCCTCATATGTAACAGCCTCGTAGTTTGTTGAATCTGCATCGCTTGACGCCTTCTTGATGATTCTTTCAATGTTGTCGTTAGGTACATTTGCAGCCTTTGCTTTTGCAATACAATCCTTGAGTTTTGAGTTAACGGAAGGATCGGCACTTCCGCCATCCTTGATTGCAACAATAAGTTCTCTGCCGATTTTTGTAAATACTTTAGCTCTTGCGGCATCGTTCTTACCTTTTTTCTGCTTGATTGTACTCCATTTGTTATGTCCTGACATTAATATCATTCCTTTGTCAATAAAGTATAATTATCTTATTAAGTATATCACACACACCTTTGTGATGTAAATAAAAAAAGTTATTACAGTTTTGTAATAACTCCATTGTCAAATATCGCCTGTGGTGCTATAATCTATGTTATAGAAAACAATGCCGATAAATTTGATGTAAATATAAAAAATGAAGCTTAAATGCCGAAAATATAATTTTACGAAGGGAGTTTTTGAAATGATCAGATCTATGACGGGTTTCGGAAGATGTGAAACCGTTATCAACGGTCGGGAGATTACCGTTGAAATCAAAAGCGTGAACCACCGCTATTTTGAATTTTCCTGCAGAACCCCAAGAAGTTACGGATTTCTTGACGACAAACTTAAAAACTATGTAAATTCAAGGGTTTCACGAGGCAAGATTGATATGTTCGTATCAATCGGTGCGTCCGATGAAGAACCCTGTGATGTAACTGTTAATCATCAGCTTGTTTCGGGATATATCAACGCTTTTAAGGAAATCAGCGAAAAGTACGATATTCCGAATGATGTTTCAACAGTTTCACTTTCACGCTTTCCCGATGTTTTCACGGTTCACAAAGCGCCTGAGGACGAGGATCAAATTACTGCCGATGTTCTTTCAGCCGCAAAGATTGCAGTTGATGCTTTTGTTGCAATGCGTGAAACTGAGGGCGAGAAGATGAAAGAGGACATTCTTTCAAGAGCCAACACAATTCTTTCTGTTGTAGGTGAAATTGAGGAGCGTTCTCCGCAGACTGTTGCCGAGTATGAACAAAGACTTATGGAACGCATCAAGCAGACGCTTGCTGAAAATGATGTCAAGGTTGACGAGCAGAGGGTCCTCACAGAGGTTGCCGTATTTGCGGATAAGGTAGCCGTTGCGGAGGAAACCGTAAGACTTCGCAGCCACTTTGACCAGCTTTCAAAGTTCCTTGAATATGACGAGCCTGTCGGCAGAAAAATTGACTTTATCATTCAGGAAATGAACCGTGAGTCAAATACAATCGGTTCAAAGGTTCAGGATGCAATTCTTGCACATAAGGTTGTTGACATCAAGAGTGAGATTGAAAAAATCCGTGAACAGGTTCAGAATATCGAATAAGGTGAACAGATGAAGCTTATTAATATCGGTTTTGGTAATCTTGTCAGCTCCGACAAGATTGTTGCAGTAGTTGCTCCGGACTCTGCTCCCGTAAAGCGAATTGTTCAGGATGCAAAACAGAACAATCTGCTTATTGACGCAACCTGCGGACGAAAATGCAAATCGGTGATTGTTGCCGAGAATAATCATGTTATTCTCTCGGCAATTTCATGTGAGGCAATTCAGAACAGAACGGACGAAAGTGAGGAAAACAAGGATGAGCATTAACAGAAAAGGAAATCTTATTTTGTTTACCGGTTCATCGGGTGTAGGCAAGGGTACAATAATCAAGGAACTTCTTGACCGTGACAAAAATATCCGTCTTTCGGTTTCAAACACAACAAGAGAACCGAGAGAGGGAGAGATTGACGGGGTTCATTATAACTTTTTGACAAGAGAACAGTTCAACGATGTTCTGAAAAAAGACGGCTATCTTGAACACGCAGAGTTTTGCGGTAATCTCTACGGCACACCTAAAAAGCAAGTTGAAGATATGCTCAATCAGGGTTATGATGTTCTGCTTGAGATTGAGGTCAAGGGCGGACTTCAGATTCTTGACAAATATCCCGACATTCTCAGTATATTCATTCTTCCGCCTTCAATGGAGTCTCTTGAAAGACGGCTTCGCAGAAGAGGTACAGAGGATGAAGAAACTATTCGGAAAAGGCTTGCACAGGCTGCCGAGGAAATCAGCTACAAGGACAGATATAAGTACAATGTGGTAAACGGCGACCTTGAAACTGCAATAAACGAGGTTCTCGATATTCTTCATAAAGAGGATGAAAACCTCATTAAATAATATACAAAGAAAATTAACATAAAATATTTTAAGAGGAGAATTATTATGCATAAAGTTGATGTGGATTCATTATTACAGGGTAAGCAGAGTAAGTACGCACTTGTTGTAGGCGTTGCAAAAAGAGCAAGAGAAATTACTCAGACTTTTGAAGAGGAACAGATTGTAACAGAGGATAAGCCTGTTCTTATCGCAATCAAGGAAATCGAAGGTCATGAAATCAACATTCTTGAGCCTGACGAAGATGAACTCTGATTTAACAGTCAAAGTTGCCGTTGAAAACACAACATATGTTTTCGACAAATTATTTGACTACCTTGTACCGTCTGCCTTTACCGATTTGGTTCAGGTCGGCAAAAGGGTTCTCGTTCCGTTCGGCAGAGGCAACAAAAAAAAACAGGGAATAATTTTTGAGCTTTCTCCCGTGAGTGATGACATTCCGGTTGAAAAGCTCAAAAGCATTTGTTCCGTTCTTGATGACGAACCTGTCCTGTCAAAAGAACTTTTGAAGCTTGCCGAGTTTATGAAAGAGCATTATTTCTGCACCTATTATGATGCGGTAAAAACAATGCTCCCTGCGGGTATAAATTACAAAATCACAACGCTTTACGGTGTTCGTGAGGGTGTAGATGAAGAAGAGCTCTCCGAGGAACAGCAAAGAATTTTTGCTTACCTTCATTCAAAAAGAAAAGCCGTAAAGTCCGATAAAATTCTTGACGATTTCGGATTAGATAACACGGTTATTCTTGAAGATATGGTAAAGTCGGGCTATCTTTACAAATCAGATGAGGCTTTCAGAAAGGTTTCGGATGCGGTTATGAAAATGGCTGCTCCGACCGAACTTGCCGACAGCGACAATATCAAGCTTACCGAAAAGCAGAAAGCCGTTCTCGACCTTATCAAAATGACAGGCGGAACTTCCGTTAAAGAGGTTTGTTACTTCACGGGTGTCACAACAGGCGTTACGGACGCACTTTATAAAAAAGGTCTTATCTACTACTATGACGAAGAAGTGTTCCGTATTGAGGACAGGACAAAGGACGAAAGTCTTGCCCCTGTTGCGTTGTCAAAACAACAGCAGACAGCCTGCGATAACCTATATGCCGAATATGCCGATTCAAAACCGCATACAAGCCTTTTGTTCGGTGTTACAGGTTCGGGAAAAACAAGCGTTTTTATGAAACTGATTGAGCGTGTAATAAACGATAACAAGGGAATCATCGTTATGGTGCCTGAAATTTCGCTTACACCGCAGTTTGTTTCAACCTTTTCAAAGCGTTTCGGCGAGCAGATTGCCGTATTTCACAGCGCACTTTCACTCGGTGAAAGGCTTGATGAATACAAGCGTGTAAAAAAAGGTCTTGCAAAAATCGTTATAGGAACACGAAGTGCCGTGTTTGCTCCGTTTGAAAAAGTCGGTCTTATCATAATGGACGAGGAACAGGAGTACAGCTATAAGTCTGAAAGCTCCCCCAGATATCATGCAAGAGAAATCGCAAAATTCAGATGCAGCTACGATAATGCCTTGCTTGTTTTAAGCTCGGCAACTCCGTCGGTTGAATCATACTACTACGCAAAAAACGGAAGATATTCGCTTAACACGCTCACCGAGAGATACGGCGATGCGGTTTTGCCGAAGGTTGTTGTCGCAGACATGAATGTTGAACAGCAAAACGGCAATGTAACGGGATTTTCCGAAACCTTGCTTGAAAATCTGCGCTATAATCTTGAAAATAACAAGCAGTCAATTCTGCTTTTAAACAGACGGGGATACAACACCTTTGTAACCTGCCGAATGTGCGGTGAACCTGTTGTGTGTCCCAACTGTTCAATATCGCTCACATATCACAGCGCCAACCGCAGAATGATGTGTCACTACTGCGGATATTCCGTGCCTTACACGGAAGAATGTCCGTCCTGTCACAGCAAATCTTTAAGATTTGGCGGAACCGGCACTCAAAAGGCTGAAAGTGAAATTTCAGAGCTTTTTCCCGATGCAAGAATATTGCGTATGGATACCGACGCAACATCTTCAAAATCATCCTATGAAAAGATGATAACGGCATTTGCAGACGGTAAGTACGATATTCTTGTGGGAACACAAATGGTTGCAAAGGGACTCAATTTTCCCAATGTGACGCTTGTGGGAGTTCTCAACACTGACTATATGCTGTATGCCGATGATTACAGAAGCTACGAAAGAACATTTTCTCTTTTAACTCAGGTAGTCGGCAGAAGCGGCAGAGGTGCGTCAAAGGGTATGGCTGTTATTCAGTCCTACACTCCCGACAACCTCATAATCTCTATGGCGGCAAGGCAGGATTATCTTGCCTTTTACAGCACCGAAATTCAGGTTAGAAAAGCAATGCTTTATCCGCCTTTTGCGGATATCTGTCTTATCGGCTTTTCGGGTGAAAAACAGCAGCTTACAATGAAAGCGGCTAACAGCTTTTTGCAGTGCTTTGTAGGTCACGCAAGAAGCGAATACCCTGCCATGCCTTTGAGAATACTCGGTCCGTCACCCGCAAATGTTGTGAAAGTGAGCAACAAATTCAGATATAAACTTATAATAAAATGTAAAAATAACCGTGATTTCAGAGCATTGCTCTCAGCGGTTATGACAGAATTCGGAAAGAATAAGGAATTTGGAAAGGTCAGTACATATGCGGATATGAACGCTCTGACCTGTTAGCGAAAGGATATAATTTATGGCTTTAAGACAAATTGTAAAAGAGGGCGACAGCGTTCTCACAAAAAAATGCAGACCTGTCGTAAAGTTTGACAACCGCCTTGCAGATCTTATTGACGATATGATTGAAACTTTGCACAAGGCTGAGGGAGTGGGACTTGCCGCTCCTCAGGTCGGAATTTTAAGAAGAGTTGTGGTTATTGATGTCGGCGAAGGTCCGATTGAGCTTGTAAACCCGAAAATCATCGCTTACAGCGGCAAGCAGGAAACTCTTGAGGGTTGTCTTTCAATCCCAGGCAAGTGGGGTTACACAGTAAGACCTGATTATGTAAAGGTTAAGGCTCAGGACAGACACGGTGACGAATTTGTTATTGACGGCAAGGATTTGCTTGCAAAGGCTTTTTGTCACGAACTCGACCATCTTGAGGGAATTCTCTTTACTCAGGTTGCAACAAGAATGTTGACTCCTGCCGAAATTGAAGAAATGAATAGTTGATAAACAGGTGAAGATATGAAAATAATTTATATGGGTACTCCGGATTTTGCCGTACCTGCACTCAAGGCTCTTGCAAATTCGGAACATGAGGTTTGTGCCGTTTTTACACAACCCGACAAGCCGAGGGGAAGAAAGATGATAATGACTCCTCCCGATGTCAAGGTGTGCGCAGAAAAGCTGAATATTCCCGTGTATCAGCCCGAAACCTTTAAGGACGGCAAACCTCTTGAAATTATCAATAAATATAATCCCGATGTCATTGTTGTTGCGGCTTACGGAAAAATTCTTCCCAAGTCGGTTCTTGACTCTGCAAAGTACGGCTGCATCAATCTTCACGGCTCGCTTTTGCCTAAATACAGAGGCGCATCTCCTATTCAGCAGAGCGTATTAAACGGTGACAGGGAAACCGGCGTAACAGCTATGCAAATGGATGTCGGACTTGACACAGGTGACATTCTGAAAGTTGTCAAAACGGAAATCGGTGTGAACGAAACCTCAGGAGAGCTTTTTGACCGTCTTTCTTTTATGGGCGGAGAGCTTATTCTTGACACACTTTCTGCTCTTGAAAAGGGCGAAATCACTCCGATTAAGCAGGACGAAAGCCTTGCAACTCACACTTCAAAAATTGACAAATCGCTTTGTCCGATTGATTTTACAAAACCGGCCTTTGAGGTGCATAATAAAATCAGAGGACTTAATCCGTGGCCGATTGCCACAACCGAAATTAACGGTAAAAAGATAAAGGTTCATTCTTCTTTGCTCTGTGAAAAGAGCGGAAAAGCGGGAACTGTAATCAGCACAAAACCGCTGATTGTTGCCTGCGGTGAAAAGTCGGTTGAACTTTGTGAAATTCAGCCTGAGGGCAAAAAGAAAATGACCGCCGAGGCATTCCTTGCCGGCCACAGGCTTTCTGTCGGCGATGTAATCGGTTAAAAATTCCCGTCTGCAATATGCAGACAGAAAGGTGTTTGATTTATGGGCTTCTTTTACGGATTTGATATGACCTATCTTGTGTTTATTGTTCCTTGTATCATAATAACATTGATTTGTCAGGTCAAAGTTAAAACAACTTTTTCAAAATATTCACAGATAAGAAATTCAAGAAATATGACAGGCGCTCAGGCGGCTGAATATGTTCTTCGTCAGCACGGTGTAACAGGTGTCAGAATTGAACATGTTGCAGGCAGTATGACAGATCATTTTGACCCGAGAACAAATGTAATCAGACTTTCCGACACGGTTTTTAACAGCACCTCCGTTGCGGCTGTAGGCGTTGCCTGTCATGAGGCAGGTCATGCAGTTCAGCACGCAGAAAATTATCTGCCTAACAGAATCCGTTCGTTTATTCTTCCTGTTGCAAGACTCGGTTCAAGCCTCAGTTGGATTTTTATTATAGTCGGTTTTTGTTTTACACAGAGAGTAGGTTTTGTATTTCTTTATATAGGTATAATCCTGTTTGCACTTTCCGTACTCTTTACAATCGCAACACTTCCCGTAGAGTTTAATGCATCAAAAAGAGCGCTTGAAACAATCAGAAACGGCGATCTTCTTTACGGTGAAGAATACACAGGAGCAAAGAGAGTGCTTCAGGCAGCCGCAATGACATATGTTGCAGCGGCTCTTACTGCAATTATGCAGCTTTTAAGATTAATTATAATTGCGAACAATCGCAGAAGATAATTTATTTTGGAGATTAAAATGGCAAACACACGCAATATTGCACTGAATGTGCTGCTTAAAATTGAAAATGAGGGAGCATATTCAAATATTGCTTTGAATAATGCCATAAAGGAAAACCGTCTTTCGGGTGTTGACAGCTCTTTTGTGTCAGCACTCGTTTACGGCGTTCTGGAAAGAAGAATCACGCTTGATTATATTATCAGGTCTTATTCTAAAATTCCGTTAAGGAAAATTGAAACAAAAACAAAAAATATTCTTCGCCTTGGAATACTCCAGCTTTTGTTTATGGACAAAGTTCCCGACAGTGCGGCAGTCAACGAAAGCGTTAATCTTGCCAAAAAGCACAAACTTCAGAAATCATCGGGTTTCATAAACGGAATTCTTCGTAATATCACAAGGGCAGAGGATAAATATACATTACCCGATGAAAAGGACAGGGCTCGATATCTTTCGGTAAAATATTCTGTTCCCGAAAACATTGTAAAATTGTGGATTAATTCTTACGGAGAAAATAATGCCGAACAGCTTTTGGCATCTCTTAACGGCAGAGCCAAAATCTGTTGTCGTGTTAATACCCTCAGAACAGATGCAGACACATTAATTAAGAAATTATCCGATGAGGGCGTTGTTGCGGAGAAAATCCCGTTTATCGACAACGCACTCTATCTTGAAAATACAGGCTCGGTTGAAAGACTCAGAGCGTACAAGTCCGGACTTTTTCATATTCAGGATGCGTCAAGCCAGCTTTGTGTGAATTTTCTTGACGCAAAGCCTCGCAATATTATGCTTGATGTGTGTTCCGCACCGGGCGGAAAGTCGTTTTCGGCGGCTCAGTATATGAACAACCGTGGCAGAATTTTTTCCTGCGATATGTTCGACCATAAACTGAAACTGATTTCGGCAGGTGCTAAAAGGCTTGGCATCACTTGTATTTCAACGCTTCTGCGTGATGCGTCAACCAATGACACGGCACTTCCTGTGGCGGACAGAATCCTCTGCGATGTTCCGTGCAGCGGTCTTGGAATCATGTCAAGAAAACCCGAAATCAGATACAAGGACGACCTTATTTCCAACGATTTGCCGGATTTGCAGTACAGGATTCTCTGTGCAAGTGCGGATAATCTGGCAGTAGGCGGTAAGCTTGTCTATTCTACCTGTACATTGAATCCTGATGAAAACAATAAAAACACAAAGCGTTTTCTTAAGGAACATCCCGATTTTTACGGAATACCGTTAAAACTTCCAAACGGAATTACCCGTGCATTTGATGAAGAACCATACGAAATAACACTTATGCCGCACACCTGCGGAACAGACGGATTTTACATCAGCTTATTCGGAAAGAAGGCGTCAAATTGAATAATTTAACGGATATCAAGTCAATGACGCTTGATGAGCTGACTGAATTTGTCACAGAAAACGGTTTTCCAAAGTTCAGAGCAAAGCAGATTTATGATTGGTTGTACAAAAATGTGACCGATTTTGACAATATGCGTAACATTCCTGCCGATTTAAAGGCTTTTTTGAAATCAAGTAGTTACATTTCTGTTGCAAATATTGAAAAAAAACTTGTTTCAAGGTATGATAAAACAGTCAAGTACCTTTTTTCGTTTAATGACGGCGAATGTGTAGAGTCTGTTGTAATGAGTTACAAGCACGGATATTCAATCTGTATCTCAACACAGGTTGGTTGTAAAATGGGTTGTACATTTTGTGCAACAGGCAAAAGCGGTTTTTCACGGAGTCTTGCACCGTCGGAAATGCTCGGACAGGTTGAGGCCGCACAGCGTGACCTTAACATAAGAATTTCTAATATTGTTCTTATGGGAATGGGTGAACCGCTTGATAATTTTGATAATGTTGTAAAATTTCTCCGACTTGTTTCGTCCGACAACGGTCTTAACATTGGAATGCGACATATTACCCTCTCAACCTGCGGTATAGTTCCGAAAATTTATGAGCTTGCAAAACTTCATCTCGGAATAACGCTTTCCGTTTCATTACACGCACCGAACGATGAGATAAGACAGCGAACAATGCCCATTGCAAGAAAATATTCTATTGAAGAATTATTAAAGGCTTGTTCAGATTATTTCAAAACAACAGGTCGCAGAGTTACATTTGAATACTCTATGATAAGCGGAGTTAATGACAGCGATGAAAACGCAAGAGAGCTTGCAAAACGACTTGAGGGTACACAAAGCCATGTTAATCTGATCCCCGTCAATACTGTTGAGGGAACAGGCTACTTAAAAAGCAATATTAAAAGACAGCAGGCATTCATAAATATTCTTGCTGCTAAAAATATCGGAGCAACCGTGCGCAGAACACTCGGAAGTGACATAAACGCATCGTGCGGTCAGCTCAAGAGAAAGCATATTGAAGAAGGAGGTAAATAACTTGGAAGTATTCAGCAAAAGTGATATCGGACTTGTTCGTAATCAGAATCAGGATGACTGTCGCTTCGGAGTTATTTCTCCCAGCTGTGTCTGGGCAGTTGTGTGTGACGGAATGGGCGGTGCAAACGGCGGTAATATTGCCAGCGCAACGGCAGTTGATTATATCAGCACCAAAATTACCGATTTGTACAAAGATGATATGACCAAGGAGCAGATTGGCGAGCTTATGGCAGAAATTGTTGTCAATGCCAATATGAAAGTATTTGAAATGTCCATGAAAGATCCCGAGCTCACGGGTATGGGAACTACATGTGAATTTGTCTTTGTAAAAGATACAACCGTTCATGTTGTTCATGTCGGTGACAGTCGCACATATGCTATCAGAGGCGGTAAAATCAAGCAGCTTACAGAGGATCATTCCGTTGTTCAGGAAATGGTTCGAAGAGGTGAGCTTACATATGAGCAGGCGCAAAATCATCCGAACAAGAACTTTATAACAAGGGCGCTCGGCATAAAACCGTCCGTTCGCCTTGACTATATTGAAGCCAACTTTATTTACGGTGATGTTCTTCTCATCTGTACCGACGGACTTTCAAATTGCGTCACAACAGGAGATATGGTCAAGATCTGCCATGAAAACCGTGGCGAAGGTCTTATCACAAAGCTTGTTGACAAGGCGAAAGACGGCGGAGGTTCTGATAATATCACAGCTACCGTAATTTACTAAGGATAGGAGTTGACCGTTTTGGATAAATATTTGGGCAAAAGACTTGACGGAAGATATGAAATCCACGAGCTTATCGGTGTCGGCGGTATGGCAAATGTTTACCGTTGTACCGACACAGTCGATGACCGTGAAGTTGCCGTAAAAATTCTTAAAGACGAGTATCTCAACAATGAGGAGTTTATCCGCCGTTTCAAAAATGAATCAAAAGCCATCGCAATGCTTTCACATCCGAATATTGTAAAGGTGTATGATGTAAGCTTTGGCGATATGATTCAGTATATCGTAATGGAATATATTGACGGCATTACCCTCAAAGAATATATTGATCAGCAGGGCATTATTGAGTGGAAAGACGCAATCCACCTGACTGCACAGATTCTAAAGGCTTTACAGCACGCTCACGAGTGCGGAATTGTACACCGTGATATAAAGCCGCAAAATATTATGCTGTTGCAGGACGGTACAATCAAAGTTACCGATTTCGGTATTGCAAGATTTTCCGATAAATCGACACGCACAATGACGGAACAGGCGATCGGCTCTGTTCACTACATTGCCCCTGAACAGGCAAGAGGTGACGCAACTGACGGAAAAACGGACATTTATTCTGTCGGTGTAATGCTCTATGAAATGCTTACGGGAAAGCTTCCGTTTGACGGTGACAGCGCCGTTACAATTGCGCTTATGCAGTTGCAGTCAACACCGAAGCATCCCCGTGAAATCAATCCGGGAATCCCGATAGGTCTTGAGCAGATTACTATGAAGGCAATGGAAAAGCTTCCGTCCGACAGATACACTTCTGCCGCAGAAATGCTTTCTGATATCGAAAGATTCAGACTTAATCCGTCAATCGTTTTTGATTACGGCAACAAGTCTTTTGTTGATAATCAGCCCACAAAGTTTGTTCACTCTTTGCGTGACAGCAAGGTAAGAAATAAAATTGACAACGAGGCAACCAAAGTAGTTGATATGCCGCAGGACGATGTTGTTGTTAAAGAAGAACAGTTTGCCGATGAGGATTTTGTAAAGGAACATAAGCCGTCATACTATGCAGTCAAGGGTATTGTAATTGCGGCTGTTGCAGTATGTGCAATTTTCTTTGCACTTGCAATGTTCAGAGGCTGCTCAACCTCTCAGGCTAAGGATGTTGAAGTTCCCGATTATGTCGGCAAATCCTTTGTTTCAATAAAAGAAAATAACCCGAATGATTTCAAGTTTGAGGTTAAGAGTGAATATGATGAGTCAAAGGAAATGGGCGTAATTCTTGATCAAGAGCCTAAGGGCGGTTCAATGAAGGTTAAGTCAGGCTCAACAATCACGGTAACCGTAAACGGAACGGACACAGAGGTTTCTGTTCCTTATGTAACCAATTACAGCGAAAAAGAGGCTTCTCAGGCTCTCAAGGAAAAGAATCTTATTCCTGAAATTGTCTATGTAGAAAACACTAAAACACCAAAGGGCTACACAATTGAGTGCTTCCCAAAAGCAGGTGTAAAAACTACAATCGGTTCAACGGTATATGTATATATTGCAAGCGGTGAGAGAACCAAACAGGTTACACTCCCGTCGGTTGACGGACTTATGCTTTCCGAAGCAAAGCAGACTCTTGTTGATCTCGGACTTACCGTTGAAACAGTTCAGGATGATGAAAGCAAAGAACCAAAGGATACAGTCCTCGGTATGTCGCCTCTCCAGTACGGCAAGGTTGATGCAGGCTCTGTTGTAACCCTGACTGTAAGTTCGGGACTCGGTGACGAAAACACGGTTAATATCTTCGTTGACCTTCCGTCGGATGTTGAAGATTCAGTCGATATGACTGTAATTGTTGACGGTGCGGTTGATTCCCGTAATTCAAAGACACTTGTTCCGAAATATAACAAGACCTATACTCTTGAGCTCAAGGGCTCAGGCACTTCAACTGTAGTAATTCAGCTTGACGGTCAGGCTTACAGAGAATATTCGGTTGACTTTGCATCGGCAGCGGTAACCACTACGGCGTCACATGATTATGTCCGTGCGACAACCGCTCCTCCCGAAACCGAACCGCCGACACAGTATTACACAGATCCGTATGTAGCGCCTGACACGACCGTTCAGCCGGTTACGGATGATCCTGAACTTTAATCGGTGAAGTATGGATACTAAAAGCGGAATTTTAATGAAATCAATCGGCGGATTTTACTATGTCCGTGCCGATGGCGAGGATTACGAATGTAAGGCAAGGGGGAGCTTTCGCAAAAGCGGAAACTCTCCCGTAGCGGGGGACAGGGTAAATATATCTGTTCCGAATGACGGTTTTTGTGCGATAGAAGAAATTCTTCCACGCAAAAACAAACTCCGCAGACCTGCTCTTGCAAATCTTGATATTCTTCTTCTCGTGTGTTCAACTGTTGAACCGTTGCCGAATTTTACGATTATTGACAAAATGACTGCGGCGGCGGTAAACAATAATATGGAACCCGTAATTGTCGTTACAAAAAATGATTTGGAAAACGGAGATAAGATTGCCGATATCTACAGACACGCAGGTTTTGAGGTTTTTCTCTGTTCGGAAGATGATTCTTCACAAACCGAAGAACTCAAAAGCTATCTGTCCGGCAAGGTTTCAGCCTTTATCGGTAACAGCGGTGTCGGCAAGTCCACATTGCTCAATAAGCTTTTTCCATCGCTTTCTCTTGAAACAGGGCAGACAAGTAAAAAACTCGGCAGAGGAAGACATACAACAAGAGTTGTTGAACTGTTTGAACTTGACGGTTGTTTTGTGGCAGACACACCCGGATTTTCAACCGTTGATCTTCAGCGTTACGAAATGATTGACAAAAGCCGGTTGCAATATTGCTTTCCTGAATTTGAAAAATATTTAGGGGAGTGTATGTTTACTTCATGTTCGCATACCTGTGAAAAAGGCTGCAGGATTCTTGAGGCGCTCTCTGACGGTGAAATTGAAGAAACCCGTCACCGCAGTTATGTTCAGATGTATAACGAGGTCAAGGACATTAAATCATGGCAGATAAAGGAGTAATTATGCGTTGTGTGATTATTGCAGGCTCGCCTGACACAAATTCGGATTTTTTGTCCGAGGTTATAAAACCTGATGACTATGTGATATGTGCCGACAGAGGCTGCAATTTTGCAAAACAGGCAGGCATTACTCCGAACCTTGTTGTAGGAGATTTTGATTCCGAGCCTGATGTACTGTTTCCAAACTGCGAAACGGTCCGACTTATTCCCGAAAAGGATGATACCGACACAATGCACTCTGTTGACCTTGCACTTGAAAAAAGGTTTGACGAAATAGCAATTCTCGGTGCATTGGGCGGTCGCTTTGACCACAGCTTTGCAAATGTGGCGGTTCTCTCTTATATTCACGAACACGGAAGTAAGGGCGTTCTCCTTTCTGAAAAAGAGAAAATAGAATTTCTCCCCGTAGGTCATTATGAATATAAAAACTTTAAAGGCAAAACATTTTCGCTTTTCCCTTTCGGATGTCCGAGTGTCTGCGTAAGCTATTCGGGAACAAAGTATCCTCTTGAAAAATACTGTGTTTCGAGCAGCGTTACTCTGGGTGTTTCAAATGTATTCACTTCCGATATGACAACAATTGACATATATGACGGAAATGCAATACTTATAATTAATTTGATAGACTGTTAAAATTACAGCTTGACATTGTTTGCAAATGTATATTGTATATGTCAAAAGCAATGTCAACATTATATGGGGGTATAGCTCAGCTGGGAGAGTGTCTGACTGGCAGTCAGAAGGTCACGGGTTCGAGCCCCGTTATCTCCACCACATTTTTATACAACAATATTTGCAAAGAATTTGCTTTATAAGGCTTTGCAATAACAAAATTGTAACTATATTAACACCTTTAAGTCTTGAAAAGAAATATGTTTTTATGGTATAATTCTTTTCAGACAAAATTTGAAATTGATACTTATTTGGAGTTGAGTAATAATATGTCATTGTGTATGGGATGCATGCAGGAAATAGGTGACAACAAGATTTGTCCGTCCTGCGGATTTGATACAACTGAAAAACAGCAAGCTCCTTTTTTACCGTACGGAACAATTCTTCAGAACCGCTATATCGTAGGTGCGGGAATTGATACCAACGGCGAAAGTACACGCTATATAAGCCACGACAAGCAGACAGGTGACATTGTAATCATCTGCGAATTTCTTCCTATCGGACTTTTTTCTCGTGAAGAAGGAACTGCCGAGGTCAGAATAAATTATGAAAACCGCCTTGTATATAATAAACTCAAGGACGATTTTCTTAACTATTACAGGATTCTTTCAGAACTCCGTGAGCTTTCCGCTCTTATGAATGTTCACAACATTTTTGAAGAAAATAACACAGTTTATGTTGTTGAGGAAAACGAGGATCTTATTCCTTTTGAGGAGTATGTTGAACGCAGTAACGGTCATCTTGAATGGGATATTGCCCGTCCGCTTTTTATGCCTGTAATTTCTGCACTTGAGGCTCTTCACAAGAGAGGTGTCGGTCACTATGCTATCGCACCTAAGAATATGTATATCACAGCATCGGGTAAAATTAAGATTTCAGGCTTTGCGTCGGAAAATGAGCGTAAAAGAGGCACGCCTCTCAAATCTCAGCTTTTTTCAGGCGCTGCGGCTCCCGAACAGTATGACGACAATTTTCCTCTTGACGATATTACGGATATCTACGGATTCTGTGCAACCCTTTTCTATGCCCTCACGGGTCATATGCCAAAGAGTGCGGTAGAACGCCGTAAGGACAGCCGACTTCTTATGAGTACAACAACTGTAAAGAGACTTCCTCCGCATGTTGTTTCGGCTCTTGCTAACGGTTTGCAGGTTGAGCGTGAAAACCGTATTACGGATTTTGACGAGCTTCGTTCACAGCTTTCCGTTGCTCATACAGCAAAGGCAATTCAGGACGAAATTTCAAGAACAGCAAGCATGAACCTCACAAAGTCAGAGCGTACACGCAAGACTTCAAACGGTATGTCACACGCTTCAATTATTATTATTGCGGCTGCTATCACGGTTCTTGTTCTCGGTATTGCCGGTGTGTTCTGGCTTATGCAGAATCCGCTTGCCGGAATGTTTTCGAATAATACTGATGCGAGTGTAAGCTCAACTCAAAGCACAGAGTGGACAGGTGCTACTGTTCCTAACTATATCGGAATGACATATGAAGAGGCTGTTAAGAGTGTTGACAGCAACAGCAGTATCACAATCTACAGAACTTTTAACGATGAGTACAGCGATGATTATGCAGAAGGTAAGATTATGTCACAGACTCCTGCCGCAGGTTCAAAAATTACTCAGGAAGATTCCGTAGTAGTGAGTGTTTGCGTAAGCAAGGGATCACAGATGAGGACTCTGCCGAAGGTTGAGGGTGAAAAACTTGATACCGTTGCATCCGACATTGCCGCTCAGGGACTTCTTGCAACAGCAGAATATGAGTACAGTGACAAGGTTGCTGAGGGAAGGGTAATCCGCTACAAAGAACATGTTGAGGGTGATACTCTCGAATACGGTTCAACGGTAGTTCTTATTGTCAGCAAGGGCAAGAAACAGACAAGTTCTCAATCATCAAACTGATAAAATTAATAACAATGTTTAAGACGGACTTTTTGCAGTCCGTCTTTTTTATTGATACAAAACAGTTATAGTTACTGATTATCTTAAAATACTCGATAAAATTGAGATTAGAAAAAATTTCAGAAAACTGTCACAAAATAAAGGTCAAAAATAGTCAAATTTCTCTTGACTTTTCTTGAAAATGGTATAAAATATAATTAGCACTCAGGGAATAAGAGTGCTAATTAATTAAAAGCAATTTAAAATTTTTACAGGAGGCTGTATTTATGACAATCAAACCATTACTCGACAGAGTCGTTTTAAAAGTTGAAGAGGCTGAAGAGAAAACAAAGAGCGGTATCATTCTTTCATCTGCTGCTCAGGAAAAGCCACAGTTCGCATCAGTTGTTGCTGTTGGCCCCGGCGGTGTTGTTGACGGCAAGGAAGTAAAGATGTATGTCAGCGTAGGCGATAAGGTAATCGCAAGTAAATATGCAGGCACACAGGTAAAGATTGACGGCGAAGAATACACAATCGTAAACCAGTCGGATATACTCGCAACTCTTGAATAATTAACTAAATATACGGAGGTAATTTACAATGGCTAAACAAATCGCATACGGCGAAGATGCAAGAAAAGCTTTAATGAAAGGTATCGACCAGCTCGCTGATACCGTTAAAATCACACTCGGACCTAAGGGCAGAAATGTTGTTCTTGATAAGAAGTTCGGTGCTCCGCTCATCACAAATGACGGTGTAACAATTGCAAAGGAAATTGAACTTGAAGATCCTTTTGAAAATATGGGCGCTCAGCTTGTAAAGGAAGTTTCTATCAAGACTAACGATATCGCAGGCGACGGTACAACAACTGCCACACTTCTTGCTCAGGCTCTCATCAGAGAGGGTATGAAGAATGTAACTGCAGGCGCTAATCCAATGGTACTTAAAAAGGGTATTGCAGACGCTGTAAATGTTGCAGTTGAGGCTGTAAAGAAGAACAGCAAGCAGGTATCCGGTACAGACGATATCGCAAGAGTTGCAACAGTTTCATCACAGGATGAATTCATCGGCAAGCTTATTGCCGAGGCTATGGAAAAGGTTACAACAGACGGTGTTATCACAGTTGAGGAATCAAAGACAGCCGAAACATACAGCGAGGTTGTTGAAGGTATGATGTTCGACAGAGGTTACATCGCTCCTTATATGGTAACAGATACAGATAAGATGGTTGCAGAGCTTGACAATCCGCTTATTCTTATCACAGATAAGAAGATTTCCACTACACAGGAAATTCTCCCACTTCTTGAGCAGATTGTTCAGATGGGTAAGAAGCTCCTTATTATCGCTGAAGATGTTGAAGGCGAGGCTCTCACAACTCTCGTACTTAACAAACTCAGAGGTACATTCACTTGTGTTGCCGTAAAGGCTCCGGGCTTTGGTGACAGAAGAAAAGAAATGCTTCAGGATATCGCAACACTCACAGGCGGTACGGTAATCACATCTGACCTCGGTCTTGAACTCAAGGATACAACAGTTGATCAGCTCGGTACTGCCCGTCAGGTTAAGATTGAAAAGGAAAACACAATCATCGTTGACGGCTCAGGTGACAAGGAAGCTATCAAGGGCAGAGTTGCTCAGATCAGACAGCAGATTGAAACAACAACATCTGACTTTGACCGTGAAAAACTTCAGGAGCGTCTTGCAAAGCTCGCAGGCGGCGTAGCAGTTATCAAGGTTGGTGCTGCAACAGAAGTTGAAATGAAAGAAAAGAAGCTCCGTATTGAGGATGCTCTTGCCGCTACAAAGGCTGCTGTTGAAGAGGGTATCGTAGCAGGCGGCGGTATCGCTTGCATGAACGCTATTCCGGCTGTTGCAGAGTTCGTTGACACTCTCGAGGGTGACGCTAAGACAGGTGCTAAGATTGTTCTTAAAGCACTTGAAGAACCGCTCCGTCAGATTGTTGCTAACGCAGGTCTTGAGGGCAGCGTAATCTGCGATAATGTTAAGAAGGCTAACAAGGTTGGCTATGGCTTCAACGCTCTTACAGAGGAATACACAGATATGGTTTCGGCAGGTATCGTTGACCCAACAAAGGTTACTCGTTCAGCTCTCCAGAATGCAAGCTCTGTTGCAGCAATGGTTCTTACAACAGAATCACTTGTTACAGACATCAAAGAGCCTGCAGCTCCGGCAGCTCCCGCAGCACCTGATATGGGCGGAATGTACTAATCCCGTAAGCTTATAATATTATAGATAAATTTTACCGCAGACTCAAAAGGTCTGCGGTAATTTTATGCTCAAATCCTTTTTCTTGCTTTTTGTCGAAAGGTATATTATAATTTAAGTATGTATGAAAAAATTCACACGGAAAACAGGTGATTTTATGAAGATAAAAGAAGATTTTGTTCTGCGAAAGGTTGCAGATTCATATGTTGTAGTTCCCGTAAATAAGCTGACGCTTGATTTTAACGGAATTATCAACCTCAATGAAACGGGTGCATTCCTTTTTGAAAAGCTCCAAAACGATTGCGAAAAGGCTGATTTGCTCAAAGCAATGCTTGATGAGTATGAAGTGAGCGAAGAAAAGGCGAGTGCCGATATTGATACATTTATTCAAAAGCTAAGAGAGGCTGATGTCCTTGAATAAAGAAGTAGGTCTTGATGATGTAATGCAGATTATAGCCGAAAAGCTTGAGGCCGGAGGATCGGTTACTTTCAATCCGAAGGGAACAAGTATGCTTCCAATGCTCCGAGACGGCGACGATACGGTTGTTTTATCAAAACCGAAGGGCAGACTTCATCTTTTTGACTTGCCTTTATACAGGCGAAAAGACGGCTCGTATGTATTGCACCGTGTCGTCAATTTCGGAAGTGACGGCAGTTATACTATGTGCGGTGACAATCAGTTTGCCGTTGAAAAAGGTATTACCGATGATGATGTAATCGGAGTGGTAACAGCTTTTTACAGAAAGGGCAAGCCCTACACGGTTGACTCAATGAAGTACAGAGCATACCTTGAATTTATGTTCTATTCAAAACCGCTAAGAAAGGTTATTGCATCAACTGTGTCAAGAAGTAAAAATGCATTCTCAAAGCTTAAAACGAAAAAAGAGAAAAAATGAGGAAACATCTTAACGATAACGAAAAAATTGAATTTAAGTATCTGCTTGAGCTTGTTTCATCGTCTGTAAACGGAACAGCACCTCCGATTCCTTACGAGGGGATAAAATGGCAGTCGATAAAAATGCTTGCAAACTATTGCAGTGTTGAATCGCTTGTTGCCAATGCGGTTTTGTCGCTCGACAAAAAGTATGTTTCGCCCGAAGTATATGAAAAATTCAAGCAGAATTTGTCGGTTGAAATGCTGATTGACGGAAATCTCTCATATGAAACCGAGAAAATTCTCAAGGCTTTTGATGAAAACAAAATCAAGAATATTCCCTTAAAGGGCTATTTTATGAAAAAGGAATATCCTCGTTCCGATTTTCGTTCCGTGTCTGATGTAGATATCCTTTTTGACAGAAAACAGGCTGATTCGGTCAAAAAAGTATTTTCCGAACTTGGATACACTTTTCTGAATGAAGATGATAACCAGTATCATTTTGAAAAAAAGCCGATGATGAACATTGAAATGCATGCAACTCTTGTCCATGAAAACGAGGAATCTTATCCGTTGCTTGTTAATCAGCTTGACCGTTCAACAAAGCGTGACGGCTATAGCTATTCATATGAAATGAGCCATGAGGACTTTTATATCTATATGCTTGTTCATAACTCGAATCATTTCAGAATCGGCGGAATGGGAGCAAGAATGGTGCTTGACAGCTATGTTTTCTTGAAAAATCATCAATCTGAGCTTGATTATGACTATCTTAATGTGATGCTTGAGAAAATCGGTATTGCAAAGTATGAAAAGCGTGTTCGTGAGATTGCATTCAATTGGTTTTCAAAGCCACAGGCTGAACTTAAATTTGATGATATCGAAGAATATATTCTGCTCAGCGGTACACTTGGCAGGGTAGATGTCGGCACGATGATAAATTCTCACAAGACAATTACCGAGAATAACAGGTCAAAATTCTCATATCTTGTGTCTTCAATATTTCCGCCAAAATCCGAAATGCAGTATAAGTATCCATATGTAAAAAAAACACTGTTCCTTTTACCGATTTCATGGTGTCATATGTGGGGAAAAAGGCTTTTTGTAGACAGAAATATCAATTTTAAATCGGGTATCAAAAACCGTATGTCATACACGGATGAAGATGTAAATTTGTACAAGTCCCTTTTGGATGAAATGGGTTTTGACGGTATCGGAATTAATAATTTTGGAAATTGAATACGCAAATCAACCTCCCGACAGTTTTTGCTGTCGGGATTTTTGCATAATAAAGGTAAATTTGAAAATAATATTTCAAGATATTATTTTTGAGGTGATACCTAAATGGTCAGAATTATTACCGATTCAGGCGCCGATTTTGAACATTCAGAAAGTGAAAAATTCGGAATTTCTACAATTCCGTTAGCTGTATATATTGACGGAAAAGAATATAAGGATGATTTTTTACATTCAAAGGAACGCTTTTACAGGCTTGCAAAGCTGTCGAAAACTTTGCCGAAAACCTCTCAGCCCTCGCCGTATGTCTACGAATGTGCTTTGAAAAAGGCGAGAGATAACGGCGAATCGGTTGTGGTGATAACTGTTTCTTCGGCATTGAGCGGTTCATATCAGAGTGCAGTTCTTGCAAGAGATTTGCTCGGATATGAGGGGTGTTATGTGATAGACAGCAAATCTGCTTCGGCAGGTCAGAAGCTTCTTGTAAACGAGGCACTTCGCCTGCGTGATAACGGGTTTACAGCAAAAGAAATTGCCGAACATCTTCTGAGGTTCAGAAGCAGAATTATGGTATATGCATGTATTGATGATATGAAGTACCTCTATGGGGGTGGCAGACATACAAATGCCGCCGCATTACTTGGCTCAACAGGAAGAATAAAACCCGTAATCAGCATTACGGGTTCGGGCAGTGTAGCCTTTGAGGCGAAAACAATCGGAATGCGCCACGGTATGAATCATATGCTGATGTCGCTGAAAAAGCTTGGCATAGATCAAAATTATCCGCTGTATATAATGCACACAAACGCAAAAAATCAGGCATTGTATTTATCAAAGCTCATAATATCAAAAGGAATTCCTTTTGTTGAGGGCAGTATTGTCAGCGTGGGTTCTGTTGTCGGCAGTCATATAGGAGAGGGCAGTACGGGTATTGCATTTGTCAAAAAAGAGCAAAGAAAAAGCGGACATGATTAACTGTCCGCTTCAATCATTTTATCAGGCTTTTTCGCTTTCTTTACCGTCGGGAATTTCTTTCAGTTTTCCGACAAATTCTTTGATTTTTGTATATTTGCCGTTAAGAATACACTCAAATGCAAAAGACGCAGTAGGAATCATAAGAATTATGTAAGTCAGCACATACTGCGACTTACCTTCAAATAAGAGGTGATATCCGAACGCTCCCAGAATAACAAGAGGGAGAAGTACGGTTTCAATATTTGTCTTTCTGTTAATGAACAAGAAGTAAATTCCTGCCGCAAACGCAATGAAAAGAATCTGCATATAGAAGTTGAAGTACAGTTCAAAGAACTGTCCGATACTGCCGTCATACATTCCGTTGCCGATCCAATTAAGCTCGTTTGTATGAGACTTGACCTTGCTAACCCATATGCTTTCGTATGTCGGTTCATTCCATTGGCTGATAATTTTCTTCGAGAAGAAGTCAATCATATAGTTTGTGTTTTTACCGAAGTAATTCATTCTTGATTTTATATTGGTCCAAGCCTGTGCATTTGCGGCTTTTGCGTCAAGACCTGCGCTTTTATAATCGTTGAGGGCAATTCCGTTGTACCAACCGGGAGCCATATATGAATCGTTAATGCCCATATCAAGGTACATAGCCTGTGAAACACCGCTTGAAAGCTTCACTCCCGAACGGTTCTCATAACTCATGATAACAAGGTTGCTTGTTCCGACAACAGCAATGCAAATTGCAAGTGCAAACGCAATGCTCTGCCACTTCTTAGCCTTAATTGTGTGAATAACCAGCATAACAACAAACGCAACAAGATAAATCAGGTTGTTGTATTTTGCAAGTGTTGAAATAACGAGAAGTACGGCACACGGAATGAGGAGCAGGTACTTGTTTGTCTGAAAATACTTTATGAGGAAGTATGATGCCCAGATTGCAAAGCACATTCCGATGATGTTGCCGTAAACGAATGTGCAGAAAAGTACGGGCTGAAAACAGCCGGCAAGCAGAAGAATTGTAATAAATTCAACCGAACGCTTTTTGAAAAGAAGTCTTGTGATATTTACAATACCTATATAAGCGGCGGCTGTACACATTACATTGAATACCTGAATCGGCATTGTACTGTCCGTACCGAAAATTCTGTAAAAAATTTCGCTGATGAAAACAAAGCCAAGCTGGAACGGATAGAAGTTGTAGTAAGAATATCCGCTGTAAAAATCGCTGTTGTAAAAACCGCTGTTATTGTGGAATGACGAATAGTTGCCCTTAGCCGCCTGCGACGCTGTTTCATAGATGTTGTAGCTGTCAGCCGCAGGAACAGAGGTTACCGAGAATATCCAGACAAGTCCCACAATCATGACGAACGCCGCAAGACCTATATGCATATATTTCAGATTGACCTTTGCAAAAAAGTCACAATGCTTTTTCATTTTGAATATAAAAACGGTAAACAGGGAAGTGAACAGGATGTTCAGCGCAATGTTATCCGTCTGATACAAAATTACTTCACTGCCGTAATTTGCCGAATCAAACACGCTTGTCTGCACAAAGCTCATAATTGCTATGTATGCAAATGCTATGAATACAAACAGACAAAGAATGTTTACAATAACATACTCGACTGTATTCTGCTTTTTGACAGAAGTAACCGTTTTTCCAGTCTGTTTAGGTTTATTTGAATTGTTCTTAGCTTTAGTATTACCCATATTATGTACCTGCCCGATTAAAATTCTTTCTTGACAGAACGCATAAACAGAGTTCCGAGTGCCTCTTTGATATCTGTTCCGTCGAATAAAACCTTGTATACAGACTCAACAATCGGAAGGTCAACACCATATTCCTGACCGAGCTTGTATAACGCTTTTGATGTCATAACACCCTCGGCAAGCTTTGTAAATCTGTCTCCCTTTGCAAAGCTTTCACCGTACATTCTGTTGTGACTCCATTTTGAAAACAAGGTAGCCTCATAGTCGCCGAGATGACAAAGACCGTAAGCACTCATCTCATTGCCTCCGAGTGCCTTAATGAGTCTTGCAATCTCTCGTGTGCCTCTTGCCATTAACGCACCTTTTAGAGAGGTGTAGTTAAGTCCGTCAAGCATACCTGCGGCGATGCCGATAACATTCTTTGCGGCAGCACCGATTTCACTGCCGATAAGATCCGTTCCAAGGTAAAACCTGATAAGGTCGCTTGTGAATTCATTTACAAGCTTTTCCTTAATATCGTGATTATTGCTGTCAATAACCATACAGTTCGGAATACCTCTTACATAATCCTGGGGATGTCCCGGACCTACCCAAACTGCAACGGGTGTCTTGCTTTCGTCAACAAATTCACCGACGACCTCACTGAGCCTTTTGCCTGTAGTTGCCTCAACACCCTTCATGCAGAGGACAATTGTCTTGCCGTCAAGATTGTACTTTGAAATATCTGCAAAATACGAACGCAGATACTGCGATGAAATCGAAATTATAATAACCTCGGCTCTTTCAATCGCATATTCAAGATCCGAAGAAACCTCAATTGACTTTGGAAAGGTGAGATAGTCGTTTTTGTGTGTTTCTTTAAGCTGTATAAATTCGGGTGCGTCGGCAAGTCCGCAGCTTAAAACATTGTGACCGATTTTGTCGAGATACCAGGCAATGCAGCTGCCCCAGCGTCCGCAACCTAAAACGGAAATATTCATATTATTACTACTCCTGTTTATATATTATTTATATTTTTTATAGCTTTAATAACAATAAAAAACCCGCCCGACCGTATGATTTTTGCAATAACCTGCCTACTTGAGTGACAGGTGGGTGCCCGCCCTTGAACTTCAGGCTCCCTTCTTCCGAGAAAACGGGAGGTCTGCACACCGTTCAATGGAGCTAAGCTCCCGATTTAAATGTTGTAGGGTTATTTTAAAATCATTCGCGTATCGGGCAGGAATTAAAACTTATTAATCTTTAGTCCTGCAATACTATTTATATGCAGAAAAATGAACTGTTAGTCATCTTCATCATAAAATTCTTCATTGTAATGCTCTTCAAAAACAGCGGCAATTTTGTCGAGCTTGTCATCATCCTCAATTTCGGCAAGCTCTTCTTCGCCGTCAATTTCGGTAACTTCAAAAATATAATATTCTCCCGAATCATTTACCGCATCCTCGGGATTTTCAAAGAACGGGTAGAGTACATAAAACTTACCCTCATCGTTTTCAATGATATCAAGAATTTCAAATTCTATTTCTTTACCGTCATCACCGATAAGGGTAATGAGGTCGGGTGTATATTCGTTAGCCATTCCAGAACCTCCGGTTTTTAAGAAATTTGGGTTTGCTTTTTTCACCGTAATTATTTTACAATTTTTTGAGCGTTTAGTCAAGATGTTTAACACTTTTGGTTGAAATAATTAAAAAAGTATTAAAAAATTTGAAAAAGTGATAAAAAGTGTTGACAATGACTAAAAGGTATGGTATAGTATAAACACGATAAGTCATATATCAATATTAATTAACTAACAACTTCCTTTCTATGTGCTTGATTACTCCATAAAATTACCTAAAAACTGACGGCTGCATACCGTCGGTTTTTACGTTGTGTTAAATTTTTTTATTGTAAACTTTTTGTAAGACAAATAGCCTTGAAAAATGATTTTAAAAGATATATAATGCTTTTGATAATGGATTAGTGTGGGAAAATAAGGAAAAATCAACTTTTATCGCATAAATCCGTTCCGCCGTATGTTCAATATACACACAGAATGGAGTTTTTTATTTAATGAAATCATTTCAAAAGCTTCCGCCGCAGTTTCAGTGTGCCGAAGTAAAAGAATACTATGACATTCTCTGCAAAAAACAGGGAAGTTTTGTTTTAAAGCGAATTCTTGATATTTTTGCTTCTGTTATTCTTCTTGTGTTTCTCATCATTCCGATTGCAATTATTGCGATTTTAGTTAAAACCGACTCAAAAGGTCCTGTGTTTTACAGACAGGAAAGGGTTACAACCTACGGAAAGAAGTTCAGAATTCTTAAATTCCGTACAATGGTAACGGGAGCTGACAGGCTCGGAACACTTGTCACAACCGACAGCGACTCCCGAGTTACAAAAACAGGAAGAATTTTGCGAAAATATCGTCTTGATGAGCTGCCGCAGATTTTCAATGTTCTTTCGGGCAGTATGTCAATAGTCGGAACCCGTCCGGAGGTTCAGCATTATGTAGATATGTACGAACCCGAATATCTTGCAACACTTCTTATGCCTGCCGGAATAACCTCGTTGGCTTCAATTATGTATAAGGACGAAGAAAAGCTGTTGAAAGGCGAGATAGATGTTGACAGGGTTTATGTTGAAAAAATTCTTCCCGAAAAAATGAAGTTCAATCTTTCATATGTCAAAAATTTCAGCTTTGGTTCCGATATAAAGCTGATGTTCAAAACCGTAAAAGAAGTTTTCAGCTGATTTCGTTTTGATTGGAGTATTCAGATGACCGATTTTAAACAAAAGCTCAGAGGATTTTTTTCTGATTCATCGCTTTTTAGAAGAATCTACATTATAGATTTGTTTTTTACAAACATTGCGTTTCTCCAGATTCCTGCGTATGTACTTCTTGTTTTTCTCTTTATATGGGGTGTATGCCTTTCGGTATATAATCAAAGACATAATAATACTTTTTTTAAACTGCGCTTCGGAATATGGATCGGAGCATTCCTTGCCGTAACGGTATTTACGATGCTCATCAATTTTTCACAGACATTTCTTTACAGCCTTCTTATGCTTCTGCACGTTGTAATGTGTTTTTTTCTTTTTTACGGAATGCACACAGAGCCTGAATTTGATTACAGAATAGAGCTTTATCACATTGCAAAATTCATAATGTACGCAACCACGGTAATGAACATAATCGGCATAACCTGCCTTATGTTCGGCTTTAAATTTGAATGGTACTGGATTAAATTTACCGTTTACGAAAACAGGTTCACCGGTTGTTATGTCAACCCGAATCTCCTCGGCTTCATATCTGTGGTGTCGATTTTCTGTTGCCATATACTTTCAAAAGGGCATTTTATGCGCAGAATTGCCGAAAAAATCCCTGAACCCGGCATCAGTAAGATATGGATTGTAGCCTGTCTTGCCACAAATGCGTTTTCGCTCATTCTGTGCGATTCAAACGCATCACTTGTGCTTGCTCTCGGATATGCAATTGTTTATATAGTTTATATGTTCTTTGCCGACAAGGCGGGACTTTCACCTTCAAAAATTATTTTGAAAATTACAGCGCTGTTTCTTGTGGGAGTTTCCCTTACAGGCTCTGCCTTGATGTTCAGAACGATTTGTCAGGAAGGATTTTCCGTTGTTGTATCAAAGACAACCTCTGTTGTCGATTTGCTTTTAGGCAAAACCGAAAGCGAACTTGTGCAGGAAGGATTGACTCCCGAACAGAGAGAACAGCTTGAAAAGGATAAAATCACCTTTTCACACGAAAACAAAAACATTGACAGCGGAAGAAAGAAGCTTTGGCTTGAATCAATCAATCTTTTCAAACTGTCGCCGATTATCGGAATTTCCAACGGAAATATTGTTCTTTACAGCGCCGAATATTCAAACGGTGATTTGGAATATTCGTATCACAAAAGTGATTTGCACAACGGTTTTCTTACAATTCTTGTTTCAACTGGTGTAATCGGTTTTGTTCTTTTCGGGATTTTCGGTTTTCGATTTGCAAAACACTCCGCACAGCACCTGTTTTTGCAGAAAAAAACATATCGTGACGATGTTTATCCCTGTCTGTTTGCTTTTCTTTTCGCATATTTGATTTTTGCCTGCTTTGAAAAGGCATTGCTTTATGACATATCGTTTATGGTGGTGTGGTTCTGGCTGATTATGGGATATATGAGTTGCTACATCACAAAGTTTGAACCGACGCTTGAAAGTCAGTATCTTTTTCACGGGAAAAGACTCAGACGGGTAACAAGAACAATGCTCTGATGCTTGTATAATCGGAAAATTTGATGTATAATAACCGTAGAAGCGTTTTGTTTCTGCGGTTATTATTTTGTGAGGTATAATTTTATGAAATACGGTTTCATCAAGGTTGCATCCGCAACACCGAAAATCAGGGTTGCAGACTGTAAAACCAACACAATAAATATTATTGAACAGATTAAAGAGGCACACAAAAACGGTGCGTCACTGGTTGTGTTTCCCGAGCTTTGCGTAACGGGCTACACCTGTTCCGATTTGTTTTATCAGCGTGTTTTGCTTAATGCGGCTGAAAAATCAGTTGAGAAAATTCTTAAAGAAACAGCAGACCTTGACATAATCTCAATTGCAGGAGTTCCCGTCGCAATTGAATCGGCACTCTATAATTGTGCCGCAGTAATTTATAAGGGCGATATCCTCGGCATTGTACCTAAGGTCAATATCCCTAACTACAGCGAATTTTACGAGGTTCGTCACTACACAAGCGGTAAAAACCTCTATGATGAAATTTCATATGCAGGCGTCGAAACCATAATTTCAGACAATCTTGTGTTCTGTTGTGACAAAATGCGTGATTTCAGTTTTGGCGTTGAAGTTTGCGAGGATTTGTGGGTTGCCGCATCTCCGTCTGTTGAACACGCAAAACACGGCGCAACTATAATCTGCAACCCGTCAACATCGGATGATGTAATAGGCAAGGCACAGTATCGCCGTGACCTTGTAAAAATGCAGAGCGGTAAGCTTTGTTGTGCATATATTTACAGCGATTCGGGCTTTGGCGAAAGCACAACGGATATGGTATTTTCGGGACAGAACATAATCTCCGAAAACGCATCTCTGCTTGCAGAAAGCAAGCGCTTTACAACAGGCATTATCTATGCCGATATTGATGTTCGGAAACTTTCGGCAGAACGCAGAAAGACAAATACTTTTACAAAAAGTGATGACAATAACTTTACCTCGGTATATTTTGATATGCCGTTAAAACATACCGAACTTACAAGAGAGTTCTCTCAGACTCCGTTCATTCCGTCAAACAAATCAGACCTTGATGCCCGTTGTGAGGAGATTATAACAATGCAGGCAACTGGTCTTGCAACAAGACTTGCTCACACGGGAATTCAAAATGCGGTTTTAGGACTTTCAGGAGGTCTTGACAGTACGCTTGCCCTCATCGTCTGCGTTCATGCTTTTGATATGCTCGGTATTGACAGAAAGAATATTCATACTGTAACAATGCCGTGTTTCGGCACGACAAAGCGTACAAAATCAAACGCACAGCTTTTGGCTGAGGCTTACGGAGTGTCTTTTGAAGATATCAACATTACAAAAGCTGTTCGTCAGCATTTTGCAGATATCAACCACGATGAAAGCGTTACAAATATAACCTACGAAAACTCACAGGCGAGAGAAAGAACACAGATTCTTATGGATCTTTCAAACAAATATAACGGTCTTGTTATCGGCACAGGCGACCTTTCTGAGCTTGCTCTCGGTTGGGCAACCTACAACGGTGACCATATGAGTATGTATGCCGTAAATGTGTCAATTCCGAAAACCCTTGTCCGCTATCTCACTGCCTATGAGGCACAGCACAGCGAAGGAGTTCTAAAAACCGTTCTTCTTGATGTTCTCGACACACCTGTAAGTCCTGAGCTTCTTCCGCCCGATAAAAACGGCGAAATTGCACAGAAAACCGAAGATGTGGTTGGTCCTTATGAACTCCACGACTTTTTCTTATATTATTTGGTAAGATTTGGCTTTGAGCCGAATAAAATATACTACCTTGCAAAGAAATCATTTGCAGGAAAATACGACAATGCCACAATCAAAAAGTGGCTCACAACTTTTGTCAGAAGATTCTTTACTCAGCAGTTCAAGCGTTCATGTCTGCCAGACGGACCGAAGGTTGGTTCTGTAACACTTTCGCCTCGTTCAGACTGGAGAATGCCGAGTGATGCGTGCGTAAATCTTTGGCTTGAAAATCTTGAAGAAGATTAAGAAATAAAATTTTGACGGTGATTTTATGAAATTGTTTATTACACGAGATGTATCTCCGTCCGATGTTTGTTTTTTGATTCGTGATGAATTGGGCAGGGATAAATATACTGCTGTTATGAAACGCAGAAAGAGAAGTATGCGTGGTGTTGTTAACAACATTGTAAGGCTTAATATTCTTGATGAGAATAAAAACCTTGTTGCAAGACTTCGACAGTTGCCCGTTGCAGGAGTAAATTCATTTACTCTAAAAACAGACAAAACAGCGGCAACCCTCGTGGTGCTTATGACCAACAATATGGTTCAATGCAGATTCTACGGCAATAATTGGAGAATTCTCGGTGATGTAATTTCAAAAAATTTCAGCATTGTTGATGTTGACAACGCACAGATATGCAACCACATCAAGCACCCTTTAGGGTGCGAACTTGAAATTGCCGATGCGCAAAACGAATTGATATGTTTGATGACCGCCTTATGCGTCAATATGATAAATACAGTTGACAAGCGAGAGGTACAGGTTGTATAATCTATGTGCAGACAGTTCCACCGCTAAAGCCATGTGAACTGCCACAGAGCAAGCAAATAACAGTGCAAACAGCGCAGATAAATATTAAAAATTGAAATTGTCAAAGCGACATCCTTTGATGTCGCTTTTTGCAAATTCAGCCTGCAACGCAAAATTTTGCGTTTAATATATTCTCAGGGAGGAATAAATATGGACAAATTATTAAAGCTTTTAAGTGAAAATTCCGGTTTTACAACAGCGGAAATAGCGGCAATGCTCGGCGAGCCTGAGGATTACATTAAGGCGCAGATTAAGGAATACGAAAATTCGGGGGTAATCAAGGGATATCAGGCAGTCGTAAACTGGGATATGGTTGACGACAGCTATGTTGAGGCTTTAATCGAACTTCAGGTAACTCCTAAAAAGGAAACAGGCTTTGACGAAATGGCAGAACTCTGCATGGGCTTTGAAGAGGTTGAATCTCTCTATCTTATGGCAGGTACATATGACTTTGCTCTCATTGTAAGAGGCGAGTCAATGCAGGATATCGCAATGTTTGTTGCCAAAAAGCTTTCTACAATTGACGGTGTGCTTTCAACGGGTACACACTTTATTATGCGTCGCTACAAGGACAGAGGAGCGTGCCTCTTCAGCGATGAAGAGAAGCGTGACGGGAGGCATTTAATTCTGTGATAGATTACAATAATTTTATTAATAAAAAGATTTCAACGGTAAAACCTTCGGGTATCCGTAAGTTTTTTGATATAGCTAACGAAATGGACGATGTCATTTCTCTGAGTATCGGCGAACCCGATTTCCAGACGCCGTGGCACATCCGTGAAGAAGGTATTAACAGTCTGAAAAAAGGTAAGACATGGTATTCTCCGAACAGAGGCTTTGCCGAACTTCGTGAAGAAATTGCAGCTTACTACAAAAGAAGATTCGGTATTGAGTATGATGCAAAAAAGCAGACGCTTGTAACTGTCGGCGGCAGTGAAGCAATTGACCTTGTTTTCAGGACATTGCTTGATCCCGGTGATGAGGTTATCATTCCCGAACCTTCATTTGTTTGTTACGAACCGCTTACGGTGATGGCAGACGGCGTGCCTGTTATTATCAACACAAAAAACGAAGATAATTTCAGACTTAAAGCGTCAGACCTTCGTGCCGCAATTACTCCAAAGACAAAACTTCTTGTACTTCCGTTCCCGAACAACCCAACGGGTGCAATTATGGAAAGGGAAGATCTTGAAGAAATTGCAGAGGTAATTAAGGAACATAACATTTTTATCCTTTCGGACGAAATTTATTGTGAGCTTACATACGGCAATAAGAACCATGTTTCAATTGCTGAAATTGACGGTATGTATGAGCGCACCATTGTTGTAAACGGCTTTTCAAAATCATATGCCATGACAGGCTGGCGGCTTGGTTATGCACTCGGTCCTGTTCCTGTTATTGCTCAGATGACAAAGCTCCACCAGTACGGAATTATGTCTGCTCCTACAACCGCACAGTATGCCGCTATTGAGGCTCTGCGCAACGGTGACAGGGATGTAGAGATGATGCGTGGCGAGTATGATATGAGGAGAAGGCTTGTTGTGGACAGCTTTAACGCAATGGGACTCACCTGCTTTGAACCTTTGGGTGCATTCTATGTGTTCCCGTGTATCAAAAGCACAGGTCTTACAAGTGAGGAATTCTGTACAAGACTTATTGTGGACAAGCATGTTGCCGTTGTTCCGGGTACTGCGTTCGGTGAATCGGGCGAAGGCTTTGTGCGTGTGTCATATTCATATTCTATCAAGCATCTTAAAATTGCGCTTGAAAGAATCAAAGAGTTTCTTGATGAACTGAAAAAGGGTTAAAATATGGAAGTAAAAGTTCTTGCTCCTGCAAAAATAAATCTTTCTCTCGATGTTCTTTCAAAGAGAGCAGACGGTTATCACAATATTTCAACTGTTATGCAAGCCGTTGATTTGTATGATACAATCACAATCACAGACAATGAAAGCGGTACGGTGACAATTTCATGTAACTGTGAGGGCGTGCCGTGCGACGATTCAAACATTTGTGCAAAGGCGGCTTACAAGTTCTTTGATTATTGCAAAACGGATGTTAAGGGCATTCATATCGACATTGACAAGAAAATTCCCACACAGGCAGGTCTTGCCGGCGGAAGCAGTGACGGTGCGGCTGTTATTTTAGGCTTGAACAATATGTTCGGAACAATGCTCAAGCCGGCAGAGATGAGAGAAATCGGTGAAAAAGTAGGTGCGGATGTGCCTTTCTGCCTTGAGGGCGGAACAAAGCTTTGCACAGGAATAGGTACTGCAATCAAAAAAGTTGCCTCTTTTCGTTGTGACAGCATTGTAATCTGCAAACCCGACACAGTCAGCGTGTCTACTGCCGATGCGTACAAAAAGGTTGACGCACTCAATCCTCACGCCTGCTATACCGATGAAATGGTTAAGGCACTGTTCAGCAGAGATATGTTTATGATTTCAACAACAATCTTCAATGACTTTGAACTTGCTCTGCAAATTCCGGAAGTTAATGAAATCAAGGGTATTATGCTCAAGTCAAAGGCAAGGGGAGCAGGTATGAGCGGTTCGGGTTCAGCCGTGTTCGGTGTGTTCACTTCATCACGCAGAGCCAAGAAGTGCTATGACAAGCTTTGTGAAAGCTACAAAGAAGTTTTTCTCTGCAAGCCCGTTTCAGACGGTTGCAAGGTGCTTTGATAAAATTTAATAATTTTGATTATAATTACAATAACCTGTCCATACTTATTTCAAGAGAGGACAGGTTATTTTTATGAAAACAAATAAATCAATACTTTTAATCAAATCAGCAATAATTGCATTCGTACTTACAACACTCTATTCGGTAATTCCGTTTCAGGCGGTGTGTGCTGAAATCCCTAACAATGTTTTTCGTTTTCACATACTTGCAAATTCAGACACGGAAGAAGATCAGACTCTGAAGCTCAAGGTGCGTGACAAGGTTCTTGAAAGGACAAAAATTCTTTTTGATACGGCAAATTCAAAGTCGGATGCCGAAGAATTTGTAAAAGCAAACCTGGAAACTATAGAAGAAATTGCACAAAATGAGGTGTACAAAAACGGCTATAACTATCCTGTAAAAGCTGAAATTGTCAATATGCACTTTGATACCCGCCATTACGAAAGCTACACACTGCCTGCCGGAATGTACGACGCACTTCGCATAACAATCGGCAATGCAAAAGGTCATAATTGGTGGTGCGTAATGTACCCGTCAATCTGCATTTCAACGGCAGACGAGGGAAAGGACAGGGCAAAAGATGTTCTTTCGGATGACGAATACAGCTTAGTAACTGATGATAAGGTGGAATATAAATTTTTCATAGTAGAACTTTTTCAGAAAATTTTTGTTTAACAACTGCAAAGTTCTTTAAATAACCCACAGGATATGTTATTATTTGTACAGATATTTAAAATAAAATTACTTTGTTGTAAATTAAATTTATGGAAGTGATGAAATGTTGAGATTTATTCTCGGAAAAAGCGGCACCGGAAAAAGTACCGAGACTTTGAAGATTGCAGGCGAACTTGCCGACAGCAATCTTCCCGTAATGCTGATTGTGCCTGACCAGAGCACATTTGAATGTGAAAAAACCTTGCTTGATGTGTTCGGCGCAAAAAAAGCCGAGAAAGTTCTTGTATTCGGTTTTTCAAGACTTTGCAAATATGTTTTTGAGTTGACGGGAAACTCAGCCGATAATGTTATTGACGAGGGTACAAGAGCCGTTGTAATGAGCCTTGCGCTTGAAGAACTTACCGAAAAACTCCGTCTGCTTTCATCAAAGGGCAACAAAAGCCTTGTTGATGTTATGCTGCAGACTGTTTCCGATTTGAAGAAAAGTTCGGTTACAAGCGATGAACTCAGAAATGTGTCAATGCTTGTTTGCGATGAAACCTTAAAGACAAAACTCAACGAAACCGCCCTCATAAGCGATACATTCGACGCTCTTGTCAGCCAAAGCTATATTGATCCTATGGATGATTTGACAAGGCTTAATGATATTCTTTTAAAGAATAATGTTATCAGGGATTATACGATAATCTTTGACGGATTTTCAGGCTTTACAATGCAACAGCTCAAGGTGGTACGAAGCCTTATTCGTGACTGTACCGCTACATATTTTACCCTTACTCTTGATCCCCTTACAGACGGTTCTGAGGAGGTTTTTGCAACCTCACAACAGACATATAAAATTCTCAAGGAATATGCAAAGCGTGACGGAGTTGATATTAAAGCTCCGATAAAGCTTACCGATTTGCACCGCTTTAAAAATGATAACCTTGCTTTGCTTGAACAGAATATTTTCAGACCGCACATTGAACCGCTTGAAATTGTTTCTGAAAATATCTGTGTTTATAATGCCGTTGATATGTATGACGAGTGCGAATATGTTGCCGGTAAAATCAAGCACCTTGTTATAGAAAAAGGTTATCTCTACTCCGATATTTCCGTAATTTGTCACGATACAGAACCATACAGAGGTGTTTTGTCCGAAATTCTTGAAAAATACGAAATCCCGTATTTCAGCGATGAACACGCAGATATTGATGTAAAACCCGTAATAAGGCTTGTAAATTCAATTTTCAGATGCCTTATTTACGATTTTGACAGAGAAGATGTGCTTGCACTTTTGAAATCGGGTTTAACTGAATTTTCTGTTGAAGAAATAAGCTTTTTTGAAAACTACCTTTTTGTATGGAATGTTTCAGGCTCGGCTTTTAAAAATAAATTTGTTCAGAATCCAAAGGGCTATTCTGACAGGTTTTCGGATTATGACAGAGAGGTTCTTGCAAAGGTTGAAAGTCTGCGTGAATCAGTTATTGAACCGTTACTCCTTTTCAAAGAAAATGCAAAGGATAAAAACGGACTTGAAATTTCAACGCTGTTCTATGCCCTTCTTGAAGAACTTAAAGTTCCCGATGCGTTACGCAGAATGTATGCGGAATTTGAACGCTCGTACGATAAATCGGTGGGTGCGGAGCAGATAAGAGTTTGGAATATGTTTATGACTGTTCTTGACAAAACCGCCGCTGTAATCGGCACAAAAGCAATGACTGTAAAGCGTTATTACGAGCTTTTGAGCTTACAGATTAACGCAATGCAATTGTCAGATATTCCGAGAACAATAGATTGCGTGACGATAACAACCGCTCAAAGGGTACGAATTTCTAAGCAGAAAGCGTCATTTCTCATTGGCTGTGTTGACGGAATTTTCCCGGCAATACCGCATACATCAGGCATATTCTCACCGTTTGAACTTAAAATGCTTGCAATGAACGAAATTGAACTCGGTGACGATTTTGCCGCACACAATAATCTTGAAACATTTATGGCATATTCCTGTATGACCTCTGCAAGTGAGTTTCTTTCCGTATCATTTTATTCATCGGACATAACGGGAACAACCTATCAGCCGTCCGAAATTGTTTTGCAATGTAAAAAGGTATTTAAAAATATCATTGCATATGACAAATTTGATTTTGACGGCAAAAAAGAAAGTATGTACGCACTCCGTCCTGCTTTTGATACAGTTGCCGATATGATCGGAAAAGGCAAAAAAGTGCCGGAATCACTGCTTGAAATTTTTGCACAAAACCCCGAATATTCTGCAAAGCTTGATTCGCTCATAAATGCAAAGGATAAAGTTCCCTTTAAGATATTTGACAAGAAAAATGCCGAAAAGCTTTTTGGTAAAAATCTCAATATTTCAGCGTCACAGCTTGAAAAATTCAATCTCTGCAGATTTTCCTATTTTTGTAATTACGGCTTGAATGTTCGGGAAAGACAAAGAGCAGAAATCAACCCCATGCAGTACGGAACGATTGTTCATTACATACTTGAACGCTTTTTCGGCGAATATACTAAGGAAGAGTATTTATCGCTTGAAGAAGATAAATTCCAAAAAATTGTCTGTGCATATCTTGCGGAATATGCAGTTAAATATTTCGGTGAAGAACAGCTTGAGTCAAATTCATTCACATACCGCCTAAAGACAATTCTTGATAATGTGATGTATCTGATGAAACATATTATGGAGGAGCTTTCCCAGAGTGAATTTTTTGTTGCCGATTGTGAACTTAAAATTGGCGAGGATATTCCGTCATATACAATCGTACTGCCCGACGGTCACAAAATTGCAGTCTGCGGAAGTGTTGACAGAGTAGATATTATGCAGAGAGCCGATATAACATATTTGCGTATTATTGATTATAAAACAGGCACAAAACAGTTTAAGCTTTCCGATATTCTCTACGGAATCAATCTTCAGATGCTATTGTATCTCCATTCAATCGAGGCTTCGGGCGGTGACAAATACGGAGAAATTGTACCTGCCGGGATTTTGTATATGCCTGCAACCGTTCCGTATATTTCGTCAGACAGTCTGAAATCAATTGACAAGCTGCCCGATGAACTTAATAAAAAGCTCAAGATGAACGGACTTTTGCTCAAAGATACAGAAATAATTCACGGAATGGATAAGACAGACGTCGCAACATACATTCCTGTAAAAATTAAAGCGGGCGAACCTGTTTCTTCAACAAGCCTTGCAACACTTGCAGAATTCGGAAAAATCTTTAAAAAGGTTGATATGCTCATCGCTGAAATGGGCAAAAATATCTATAACGGCAACATTGAGGCGAAACCGCTCAAAGGCGGTCACGATTCATGCGAATACTGCCCTTACGACAGCGTATGTGCCTACAGACAGAGTAACCCGATAACTTGTTTTTCTGTCGATAACAAGACCGTTATCGAAGAAATTACAAACGAAATTAACGGAAAGGAGGAAGAGTAATGTCAAGAAATTGGACTCCGCAACAGAAAAATGCAATCTATGCAACAGACGGTTCTGTGCTTGTATCGGCTGCCGCCGGTTCGGGCAAAACTGCCGTTCTTGTAGAGCGTGTAATAAAGCTTATTACACGGGAGAAAAATCCCCTTGATGTTGACCGCCTTCTTATCGTAACATTCACAAGGGCGGCGGCTGCCGAAATGCGAGAAAGAATACAGGCGGCAGTCAACAAACTTCTTGAAGATGATCCGTATAACGCTCATTTGCTTGCACAGCGACAGCTTTTGTACAGTGCAAATATTTCTACAATAGACAGCTTTTGCGGAGATATTGTCCGTGAATATTTTCATACGCTCGATGTTGCAAGAGATTTTCGTATTGCCGATGAGGGTGAGCTAGAAATTCTCAGACAAGAGGCACTTGATAATACATTTGAAAGCTTTTATGACAGCGAAGATGACTGCTTTTATTCTTTGCTTGATCTTTTTAAAGGAAAACAGGGCGACCAAAAACTGCGTGAAACAGTCCTTAAAATATCCGAGTTTCTTACAACTCAGCCGTTCCCCGATAAATGGCTTGATGATATGCTCGAAAACTATTCTGAAACCGACATTGAAAAAACTGTGTGGGGCAAAATTATAATCGACTATGCTCTGAGTGCCGTGCTTCACGGAATCAATCTGACTGAAAATTCTATTCTTCGATTAAAAGATGACGAAAAACTTCAGGATGCAGTCGAACCCCTGCTTGTCGGTGATTTAGCATATTTTACCCTTGTTCAATTAAAATTTGTTTCTTCATCATGGGATGAAATCAGACAGGCAATATTTTCTTTTGAAACAGGAAGAATGAAAAGTCCGAAAGGATACAAGGATAATCCGATTAAAATTTCTGTTTCATCCAACAGAGATGAGGTCAAAGAAACGGTGAAGAAACTCCAATCATTGTTTTTTTGGAGTGAGGAAGATGCAAGGCTTGAATTGTCGCAACTTCATAGGTTCATATCTACCTTGTTTACACTTGTTCGTGCATATGACAAAAAGCTTTCAGAACTCAAAGCGAAGAAAAATATTCTATCGTTTGCCGATATTGAATCGCTTACTGTAAAACTTCTTGCAAAGCCTGATGATGAAAACGGCTATACCAAAACCGTTCAGGCTCAGGAGATTTCAAACAGATTTGATGCTGTTATGGTTGACGAATTTCAAGATGTAAATGATGTTCAAGACCTTATCTTCAAGTCGGTAAGCAATGATGAAAGCAATCTTTTTGTGGTTGGCGATGTAAAGCAGAGTATCTACGGATTTCGTCAGGCAAAGCCCGAAATTTTTATTGAACGCAAAAACGAATATAAACGATTCAATGAAGAAAATCCCGAATATCCTGCAACTATAATTCTCGACAGAAATTTCCGCAGTCGTTTTGAGGTGTGTGATGCGGTCAATTTTATTTTTGAAAGAATAATGACCAAGGAATCCGCAAAAATGGAATATAATTCCGATGAAAGGCTGGTAAACGGTGCTGAGTTTCCAAAGTCTGATGATTGCAATTTTGAAATTTCATTGATTGAATCCGAAAACTCAGACCTTGAAAAAGAAGAAATTGAGGCAAAGTACATAGCGGATAAAATTCACGATATGATTAATTCGGGCTTTAGAGTTAAGGACGGAGATATAATGCGTGAAGCCCGTTACGGCGACTTTGCAATAATTCTTCGCAGTCCAAGCGGAAAGGCCGCAACTTATGTCAACACTCTGAACAACAGCGGCATTCCTGCCTACAGCGAGAATAAGTCCGGTTTTTTTGATGCAGTTGAAATCAAAATTATGCTCAACCTTCTGCGTGTAATTGACAACCCCGGGATTGATATTCCGCTTTTGTCGGTTTTGTGCAGTCCTATGTATGCGTTCACTCCCGATGAGCTTGCCGAAATGCGTTGTGAAAGCAGAAAATCTTCGCTTTACTCTTCTGTCTGCGAATATGCGAAAACAAACGATAAGGCAAGAAAATTTGTTGATGAACTTAAAATTCTGCGTGATTGTGCCTGTACAAATTCCGTTGACGCTCTCATTTCAAAAGCGTGTGAAATGACAGGGTTTATGTCTATTTCGCTTGCAGTCAGCGGTAATGATTCGGCACTTAAAAACCTGGAGCTGTTGCGTGAATATGCAAGAAGTTTTGAGAGCAACGGCTACAAAACGCTTTCTGATTTTATTTCATATACCGACAAGCTTATTGCCAATAAGACAAACCTTGACGCATCATCACAAAATGAGGGCGACTCTGCAAATGCCGTGAGAGTTCTCAGTATCCATGCGTCAAAAGGACTTGAATTTCCGGTTTGCTTTATTGCCGACATAACCCACCAATTCAATAAAACCGACCTTAGAAACGATATTCTTCTCGACAGCAAGGCGGGACTCGGCATCAAGACTCAGAGCAATGGCGTTGTTTATAACACATTCCCACGCCTTGCAACAGGGCTTAAAATTGAAGAAAACCTTATTGCCGAGGAAATGCGTGTGCTTTATGTTGCACTCACAAGAGCAAAGGAAAAGCTTATCTGTGTCGGTGCAGTAAAGAAGTGCAGTGATTATCTTGAAAGGCTGTATTCAAAGCTTGTGTCCGAAAGTGTAATTGAACCCTATACTGTCACAAGCTGTCAAAGCTATTGCGACTGGCTCTGTCTTTGTGCATTAGTTCACCCGTCACTCAATAATCTGCGTAACGATATTATGCCGGGTTCAAAGGTAATTCCGCACAACGGAGAATCAGATTGGAAATTGCAGATTATCGTTGATGAAAAAATGATTGATAAGGATAATGTCTTTGAGGACGATATTACTTCAACAAATCTGTTACAGGTTGCCGATGTATCCGATGATACTTTTGATTATGCAAAACTTTTGAAAAAGAATCTTGATTTCAAATACAGAAACAGGAATATTCTTTCACTCCCACAAAAGGTCAGTGCATCCGATATTGCACACAGTCAGAATGGTGATTATTTTGAAAAGATTCTTTCAAAGCCGTTATTCATAGCTGAACAAAATTCCGCTCCTGTTGCAAGAGGTACTGCTCACCACAAGTTTTTGCAATACTGCAATTTTGAACAGGCAAGAGCAAGTCTCGATACTGAAATTGACCGTCTTTTAAATGACGGAAAACTTACACAGGAACAGGTTGATATGATTGACAGAAAAACACTTAATGAATTTCTGTCAACCAAACTAATTGACCGTATAATTTCATCACAGCTTGTAATGCGTGAAAAACGATTTACCGCAAGGCTTAAACCGTCGGAAGTATTTGATGAATATAAAGGTGTAAAAACCGATGCAACAGTAATAATTCAGGGTGCGGTTGATCTTGCGTTCGTTGAGGACGGAAAGCTTGTTATTGTCGATTACAAAACCGACAGGGTAAAAGATATAACAAAACTTGCAGGACTTTACAAGAAGCAACTTGATTTGTACAAATCAGCAATGGAGCAGTCTGAAGAACTTACCGTCAAAGAATGTATTCTTTGCAGTATCCACCTCGGCTCATACATTACCGTATAAAAAGAAAACCGTCCGTAAATTCTGCGGACGGTTTAATCATATTCAGTTTATATCGGTTGCTTCTGCATCAATCATTCTTTGATTGCGGTCGTATTCTTTGTGATAACGGCTGAGCAGAATAATAAGTGAAAATCCCGAAACACCTTCATAAATAAGTGCAATTCCGAGTGCAATCATAAGCAATGCACCAAAAATGTTTGTAAAGAAAATTGTTGTAAGACTGAAAATAATCATTACAATTGCTATGATAAACGGAATCCACCATTTTCTCATACCGAGCGATCTCAGCGTGAGCGAATGTTTCATATCCATAATGCTGTCAACAATAATGATAATGCCAATCGGAATATTGATTATTGCCGCAATTGAAGTGGGTGAAAACAAAGCAAAAATACCGAAGCCGGTTGAAATAACGCCTATTACAAGTTCAAAGTACATTCCGCCTTCTCTGTCAACAAAGAAAGAAATTATGTTGAACAGTCCGTAAACAGTCATTGCACCGCCGAGTGCATAGCACAAAACATCAAGCACCTTTTGCGGAAAGACAACCGTCACAATGCCGAGTACGATATAGGCGAGAGAGGTCATCATCATAGTAGCCGCCGGATTTTTCTTTTTCTTATGTTCACTCATTTAATACACCTCAGTCTATTCTCTTGTCGCAGTAACCGCACATTACCATGCCGAGCTTTTCGTAGCTGAGGTTCGGAAGATATGGCTCCTGCTGTGTGATACATTTCGGATTGTTGCAGTGATGATTCGATACAACAAACGGTCTGTTTTCAACAAAGAACTCATCATCCTGCAAAAGCAGAAGAATAAGTGCCATTCTGCCGTACATACCGTACTGAGCCTGTTTGAAATACAACGCTCTCGGGTCATCATCAATATCAACTGTAATTTCGTTTACTCTCGGCAATGGGTGAAGAATTATCATATCTTCTTTTGCCTTGTCAAGTTTTTCTTTGTCGAGAACAAAAACATTTTTCTGTGCCTGATAATCTTCTTCGCTTGCAAATCTCTCACGCTGAATTCTTGTCATATACAGAACATCAAGGTCTGTGATTGCATCTGCAAGGCTATGAGAAATTTCATACTTACAGCCGTTCTTTTCAAGAATGTCAATAACATAAAGCGGAACGCTGAGTTCCTTTGTTGAGATAAGTACAAAGCTGTTGTTCGGATATTTTGCAAGTGTCTTGATAAGCGAATGAACTGTTCTGCCGTTGAGAAGGTCACCGCATACACCTACTCTGAGGTTATCAAGTCTGCCTTTTTCACAGCTGAGAGTGATAATGTCGGCAAGCGTCTGAGTTGGATGAAGGTGACCGCCGTCACCGCAGTTGATAACGGGAACACCTGCATAGAGAGATGCCGCAGCGGCAGTACCCTCAACAGGATGACGCATTGCGATAATATCGGCATATTCGCCGACAATTGTAATTGTATCTTTAAGGCTTTCGCCCTTTGAAACGGATGAATTCATCGGATTGTCAAAACCGATTGTTCTTCCGCCGAGTTTAAGCATAGCCGTCTGGAATGACATCTGTGTTCTTGTACTCGGTTCATAAAATAAAGTAGCAAGAATCTTGCCGTCACAGGCGTGTCGATAGTCGGCGGGACTCTGCATAATCTTTTTAGCTTTTCTGATAATCTTGTCAATCTGCTCGGTAGACATAACCGATAAATCAATCAAATTTTTGTCAAACATAAATAACACAGCTTTCTGCAATTTTTTCTATTTTATCAAAATTTTCTGTATTTATATATACTTAAAAGAAAAATGGGAATAAAGAATAAAAGAATTTTACTCATTCCCGCATTTTCCCGCATTAATTTTATAAGGTATGAAAAATATTAAATTGTGCGTAAAAATGATGTGCCTAAGTAAAAAAGCATTTTGAAAATACGGTATAAGAAATTCACCGTAAACCGGCAAAGTCGATTAAAACATTCGTACAAAGTATTTTTGTTGACAAAAAATGCATTAATGTGGTATCATATTAATAGTTATATCAAAGTGCAGACGCGTTTTTTACTGCGTAATTCTGCTGTTAAAAAAATAAATTTGACTGCATTTTGTAAAGTGAAGTCTGATTTGTGTTTTGAAAGGATTGTCTTACTATGGTTACAGCTATGTTATTTGCAGGCGGTATCGGTGCAAGAATGAAGTATTCCGATATGCCTAAACAGTTTCTTGAGGTTGGCGGAAAGCCGATTATTATTCACACAATGGAGCATTTTGCCCGTCATCCTAAGGTTGATGCGATTGTTGTTGCCTGTAAGGCTGACTGGATCGGCTACCTTAATGAGCTTATTGAGGCATTCAATGTTCCAAAGGTAAAGGCTGTTGTTCCGGGCGGTGCTAACGGTTTTGATTCTATTCACAACGGCGTAATGGCTACTGCCGAATTTTCAAAAGATCCTGAGGATATCATCCTTATCTGTGACGGTGTTCGTCCCATGCTCAGCGAAGAACTCATCACTAACTGTATTAAGGATACAAAAAAGTACAAAACAGCCGTTCCTGTTACTCCGAGTATTGATTCACTTCTTTACAGTGAGGACGGAGAAACCTGCGGCAAGAGTTACCAGAGAAGTACAATGTACATTACACAGGCTCCGCAGGGATATACAATGGAAAGAATTCTTTGGGCTCACGAAGAAGCTTATAAGAGAGGTATTACAAACCCTGTTTCCTCAAGTGAACTTTTTATTGAGCTCGGCGAAAAGGTTCATCTTTTCCTTGGCGAGAGATTCAACATTAAGGTAACAACACCTGAGGATCTCACAACATTGCGATCACAGTTCTATTATGAAAACTACAAGCAGTTTGCAAAGGAAGAACTTAAATATGGATTATAATGTTCAAAGTAATATAAAAAAGACGGTTTTTTCCGATATTAAAGAAATTACAAATACAAATGTTGATTGGAACAGATTTAACGGTAAAACCGTTCTTATAACTGGTGCAGGAGGATTTATCGGTTATTATCTTGTCCTCACATTTCTCGCAAGAAATGACTTTTATAACAATAACATCAAGCTGCTTGCGTTCGTAAGAAACAGAGAGAGAGCCGAGAAAAAGTTTGGCGTTCTTCTTGAAAGAGATGACATTGAGCTTGTTGTTGCCGATGTTACAAATAAGATTGAATGTGAGAGAGCGGATTTTATTATTCATGCCGCAAGTCAGGCAAGCAACATTCAATTTGAAACCGATCCTGTAGGCACTATTAACGCAAACCTCAGCGGTACATCAAACATTCTTGATTTTGCTCTTGAAAGCAAAAGTGAGTCTGTACTTGTTGTTTCAAGCCTTAAAGTGTACGGTGCTTTGCACAATGGTAAAAACAGTATTTCCGAAGATGATATCGGTTATATTGATTTTACTTCCTATAAAAATTGTTATGCAGTGGGTAAGAGAGCGTCAGAAACTCTTGCCGCAAGCTATTGCAAACAGTTTGGACTCAATGTAAAGATTGCAAGACCTAGCTATATTTACGGTGCCAGCAGTCTTACGGATGATCGTGTCTGGGCGCAGTTTATTGCAAATGTTGTTCGTCACGAAAATATTCTTCTCAAAAGCAACGGTGCGGCTAACCGTTCATTCTGCTATGTTACAGACACGGTTTCTGCTCTCATATACATTATGCTTAACGGTGAAAATGTTACACCGTATAACATTTCTTATGAAAAATCAGATACAACAATAAGAAATTTTGCAAAGACAGCTTGTGAGGTTTTCCCTGAGAGAAATATGACTTTGGCTTTTGCCAATCCCGAAGATGAAAAGGAGCCTGAGGTTGATACTTCCGCTCTTGCAAAAACCCCCGAAATTCTTGACAGTTCAAGACTCTGCAGCCTTGGATGGAAGCCTCTTGTTGACCTTAAAGAAGGAATAAGAAGAGCAGTCGGAATTCTTGAAGAAAATTAATAACAGAAATTAGGAATACAGTTATGTCTGAGTTGTTACTTAACCAATTTGAACAGGACAGAGCACTTGTAGCTTTGCGTTATAAAAATTTGAACATCCGTAAATTATTCGGAAAATCTGTTTTTATAGCAGGAGGCGGAGAACTCGCCTTTTCTCTTGTATCATCGCTTCGCATGGTTAACTTAAAAAAACAAGCAGACATAGCTGTATTTTTGCTTGTAGAGGATAACGAAAGTTATGACAGGAGATTCGATTATATCGATTCATCAGATTTTTCCATCGTAAAGTATTCTTCACTTAATTCGGTTAATAAATGCGGAGATATACTTATTGAAACGGGATTTTTGCTTTCTGATAGAGTTGAAGGTGTTGATGTATTTAAAAATCATATCAACAGGGCAAATAATATTATCTCGGCTGTCAATGCGTTAAAGATAAAAGAAACTGTTCTTGTGTCAGACGCCTCAATTTACGGAACACTCGGAAAAGATTTTGTTATTTCCGAAAAAGAAAAAACACATTCCGCTTTTAATTCGGATTCATTAAAAGCAATGCTGATTCAGTCTGTTGAGAATCTTTATTTTTCTGCATCTCATATGTATGATTTTTCAATCAAAGCAGTTAGAAGCGGCAAGATTATATCTGCAAATTCAAGTTCCGATTTTGTAAGGAATATGCTGGAATCGGCTGTTCATGGAAAATCTTTGAATGTTAAGAATAGATCACCCAAAGTGTCTTATATAAGTATTAATGACTTGATTTCTGCTGTTCTGTTTGTTCTTTGTAACGGTAAGAACAATCAAGTGTATAACGCCTGCTCAGATACTTCAACCGTAAATTCGGCGGAATTTTCACTTACGCTTTCGGATTCGTTTGATGAGTGTGAGGTTAACATAACTTCTGCAGGTGATTCTACGGACGGCTGTGCCATTGACTGCACAAGACTGAAAAAGCTTGGTTGGTCATCAATGGTCAACTACAAGGACGCACTCCTTATTTCGGGACACGAGGTAATGGATGATGACAGTATATTTATGTTTTCCGATTCATATGACGGCAAGCTTAATGATATTCAACAGATACTTCTGGGCTTTTTACTTGAGGTTGACAGAATTTGCAAAAAGCATAACATAAAGTATTTCTTGGGCGGAGGAAGTCTTTTGGGTGCAGTAAGGCATAAAGGCTTTATTCCGTGGGACGATGATGCAGATGTTATGATGCTTAGAAAAGATTACGACAGGTTTCTTTCGGTATTGCCGAGTGAACTCCCGAATTATCTTTTTGCACAGACTCAAAAAAATGAAAAAGACAGCCATTTTCCTTTTACAAAACTGCGAATAAACGATACTCTGCTTTCTACTGAGTTTACATCAAGATTTCCCAATATTCATAACGGAATTTTTCTTGATGTGCTTGCACAGGATTATACTTCAAACAATGCTTTCTTACGAAAAATTCATATGAAAGCAACTGCAAGTTCAAGATGGCTGGTGCTTGATAAGTGGAGAGGCACTTCGGTGAATGCAAACAGCAGATTTTCTTCTTTGTGTGCGAATATTCTGAGAAAGATTTTTCCGCTTGGATTTTTGCAAAAGGTTCAAAATAAACTTATTTCACTTCATAAGAATATGAAAAATCCGAAATATCTGTTTGACAGTATGGGAAGAAATGTTTCAAGAGGAGCTTTTCCTGCCGAATGGCTTGATGAGGCGATATGGGTTGATTTTGAAAATGCAAAACTGCCTATTCCTAAAGAATATGATAAGTACCTGAAGTATCTTTACGGGGACTATATGGAAATGATTCCTGTAAGCGAAAGACATGTAAGTCACGATATCAAGCAAATTGATCTCGGAGAATATGCAGGATATGTCTGCAAAGACAGTTTTGCAAAGCTTGAAAAATAATTCTAAATTGCATTATTAAGTGGTATATTATTAAAAATTTCAGTTTATAGTAATTGTAAGCAATATTATGACAGTACCCATTTTTATTGACAAATTCAATCCCCGAAAAGTTTTTATCGAACTTTTCGGGGATACTTATATCTTATGGCTCTGTTAACAATTCAGCATAGGGTAGGGGATAATATCATTTGGATTAGCATTGTGTTCGGCAATAAATTTTTCCATCCATATCATATCGTACCACTTATCAAATTTGTATGCACATTTATGAAAAATACCGACAGTTTTATAACCGAGTTTTTTGTGAAAGCAAACACTGTCGTTATGCAGATGTTTATCCTCATGTTCAGTGTACGCAATACAAGCATTTACATTTGTCACACCCTGTTTTGTGAGAATTTCTTCGAGCTTTTCATAGAGTTTTCTGCCGATTCCGTTTCCGTGATTATCAAGGCGGATATAAATACTTGTTTCAACTGACCAATCATACGCTTTTCTGCCTTTGAAAACTCCGGCATACGCATAGCCGACAATTTTTCCGTTGAGTTCGGCTACAATATAAGGGTACCTTTTGAGCGTAGTTTTTATGCGATTTGCAAATTCTTCAACGGTTGGAACATTGTATTCAAATGTTATTGCCGTGTTTTCAATATATGGTTTGTATATAGCGAGCAATTCTTCGGCGTCACTTATTTGTGCCGTTCTGATATGCAATTTATCGTTCACGATTATGACCTCTTTAATACTTTATGACATCATAATAATACACTAAAGTTTAGTTATAATCAATATTTAGGCATTTTGAAGTATATAAAAAAGAAAAAAGTCGGCACTCAAAAAAGTTGCCGACTGATAAACACCCCAACATTTTTATTATAACACAATGTAAATTTTACTTCAATAGATTTTCTAAAAATAAAATTATAAATATTTTTAATAAAAGTGTTGACAATGTGGACAACTAACTGTATAATATAGACAAAGAAAAGAACTTAAGGAGGTTTTAAAAATGAAAGCAAGAAAACCTTACTTCAAACAAATCAGAGATTATATGCGGAGCTTGCCACCTAACTCTACAGCCCGTGTATTCTAAGAGATGATCTTCTAATTCTTACTTGTTTTGTCGGAACAGCTGATTATTTTGATGTTATAAAAACATATTTATTAATTTTTAATCGCAAGAGCATTCCGAATTCGTCTTTAGCAATCTACATCTTATGATTGAAATTCGTCCAATTAAGCATTAAAGGTTATCGAATTTAATACTCGGGAGAACGGAATTTTAATTATAACTTAATATATATTGAAATCTAAAAATTGGTGGTTAGTCCAATGAAAGCTTAATCGTTATTTAAGCAAAATAAGTCCGAAACGGAGATAAGTCCAATGGAAATTAATACTAAAACCAATGGATGAACAGCTTATACAACAGCGCACAGAGTAGTCTGAATTTAAAGAATGTAAGAGGCTGAATTTAATAAGCAGTTCAAACGGAATGTAAATTTGGAAACTTATAATACAGAGTGAAACCGTAAATTTCAATCTGATTTCTAAAATTCAAGGTAAACTAAAGTGTCAGGAGATAATTCCGATGAGATAAGAACTTAAATTAAATCTCGCTTATGCGACAAGATTGGAGATATTCCGATGTATGCTTGAGATTTTAAACCGATACAAGGTCAAAAAATAAAATCCATTAACGGGAATTGACGGTATACGGTTACTGATATTGATTTGACGAAAAGTTAATATAAGTCGTAAATAAAGCATTGATTAGCAGTAAAGAAAATGTCGGGATGACATAGAAATCTGCAAACAACAGGAGATTATTCCAATGAGAATTTAGGTCTTATAGTTTGATTGTAGTATACATACTCAGATGTATAAACACAGTTAGTCGAAGCTAAAGTGTCAGGAGATAATTCCGATGAGATAAGAACTTAAATTAAAATTCGCTTATGCGACAAGATTGGAGATATTCCGATGTATGCTTGAGATTTTAAACCGATACAAGGTCAAAAAATAAAATCCATTAACGGGAATTGACGGTATACGGTTACTGATATTGATTTGACGAAAAGTTAATATAAGTCGTAAATAAAGCATTGATTAGCAGTAAAGAAAATGTCGGGATGACATAGAAATCTGCAAACAACAGGAGATTATTCCAATGAGAATTTAGGTCTTATAGTTTGATTGTAGTATATATACTCAGATGTATAAACACAGTTAGTCGAAGCTAAAGTAAAAGGAGTTAATTCCGATGACTATATAGGCTGACAGTCCAAAGTTCCAAAGACTTAGTTTAAGGACAGGTACAATTGATTCAGAGGAAAAGTTGATAAGCTTTTAAGCAATCTTTGTACTGATTGATATTATGAATTTTAACGGTCAAAAGACTTTTATATTCAAATTTAAGAACGGAGATAAGTCCAATGTAATACAAAGTTATTATTGTCAAGGGCATAATATCCGATATTGGAGATGAGTCCAAAGGGCATATTATTTAATTTAAAATAACAACATACCCCTTTAAAAATTGCTATTTATAAATCAACCGATTACGGAGGTGACTGCAACAGCAGTCACCTCTGTTTTGCGTGTTATACAATGTATTATCACGAGAAATAGGGGAATTGCGTTTTTGATAAAATACACATAAAAACAGGGGACAGAAAAATCTGTCCCCTTAAATTTAGGTGCAACTATTATATGTCGATTCCAATTACTCAACGCCGAGAATCTCTTTGCTTGCAACAACAAGCTTTTCACAGATTTCTGCAGCATTATCTTTATCCTTACCGACTGAAGTAATATAGAGCTTAATCTTTGGCTCAGTTCCGCTTGGACGGATAATAACAGCGTTGTCATCCGCAAGGTGAAGAGCAATAACATTTGACTTAGGAAGGTCAATGTCGGTAACGCTGCCTGTTGCAACATCTGTTTCTTTCCTGAGAAAATAGTCGGAAACCTTAACAACATCGTAGCCTGCAATGCTCTTTGGTGTGTTATCTCTTACAGCTGTCATAATATCAGACATCTTTTGCATACCGGCGGCACCGTCAAACTCGAATGAGTATGTCTGATTGAGGTAGTAACCAAATTCTTCGTAAAGACCGTCTATAACCTCAGCAAGTGACTTGCCCTGTTTCTTATAGTAAGCTGCCATTTCACAAACGAGCATTGATGCAACAACAGCATCCTTATCTCTTACATATGTGCCTGAAAGATAGCCGTAGCTTTCCTCAAAACCAAAGAGATATCTGTTTTCTTCATGCTTTTTCTCAAGATTGAGAATAACTTCACCGATATACTTAAAGCCTGTAAGAACATTCTTGAGTTCACAGCCGTATTTTTCGCAAAGCTTGTTGATGAGTTTTGTAGTAACTATAGTTTTTACTACAACAGGCTTTTCAGGAAGCTTGCCGCTTGCCTTTTTACAAGAGAGAATGTAATTTGTGAGCATTACACCGTCCTCGTTACCTGAAATGAGTCTGTAACTGCCGTCATAATCCTTAACGGCAATACCTACACGGTCAGCGTCAGGATCGGTTGCAAGGAGAAGGTCAGGCTGTTCTTTTTCACAAAGCTCAAGACCTTTTGCAAGTGCCTCTTTGATCTCAGGGTTCGGATAAGGACATGTTGTAAAGTTGCCGTCAGGAAGTTCCTGCTCGGGGACAACAACTACATCATTAACACCAATCTTGCCGAGAACCTTTCTTACAAGCTTATTACCTGTACCGTTAAGCGGTGTATAGACAACTTTAAGGTCTGCACCATTGCAAACGCCGGGGTTAACCTGCTGTTCCATAACTTTTTCAAGATATGTGTCATAAACGCTCTCGTCAACATATTCAATCATGCCGCTCTTAACTGCCTCGTCAAAATCGGCAATTTTAACATCCTTGAACATATCAAGCTTTGAAATCTCGTCATATACAGTGCTTGCGGCAACATCAGTCATCTGGCAACCGTCCTCACCGTATGCCTTATAGCCGTTGTATGCTGCAGGGTTGTGGCTGGCTGTAACCATAATACCTGCCTGACATTTAAAGTAACGAACGAGGTAAGAGAGAACGGGAGTAGGCTGAAGTTCTGATGTGATGTAAACCTTAATGCCGTTTGCCGCAAGAACTCTTGCCGCCTCATTCATAAATAAATCTGCTTTAATTCTGCTGTCGTGAGAGATTGCAACAGAACCATTGCCGTACTTTTTAAGCACATAGTTAGCAAGTCCCTGTGTAGCCTGACGAACAACATAAATATTCATTCTGTTAGTACCTGCACCGATAATACCTCTGAGGCCTGCGGTACCGAATTTTAAAGCTGTGTAGAAACGATCATAAATTTCATCTTCGTTGTTTTTTATACTTTCAAGCTCTGCCGTAAGGTCTTTGTCCTCAACTGCGTTTTCAAGCCATTCGTTATAAGTCTGCTTAATATCCATGATTATGCCCCCAACTTAAAATTTTCACAAAAATGCGACCAAATTCTGTGACAAGCCCTTCTTGCCTATCATAATTCACTATACCATAATTCACAAAAAAAAACAAGTTTTTTATTTGTACATTTTCAAGAATATGTGCTGAAAAACAAAAAATATCACGCAGAAATCATAATTTTTATCCCTGCGTGATATTTATGTCTGAAATCTGTAAAATATTATTTATTTTACAAGTTTATACGAAACTTCGTTTTCGCTCAAAGAGTAACCGTTCTGCTGTGCCTCAAGAAGAATCTGCTGAAGATTATCCCACTCTGAGTCCTTCGGAATGTAGATATATTTCGGAATTTTTTTGCTGTTTACCGAATAATATGAGCGAAGTCTTGCAAGACTGTTCTGATTTTCACCCGTAACATATGCCGAAAGCGTTCCGTAAGGAAAATCATCCGCCGCAAGATAAGTCCATGTTTTTTGCGTAAGGAACAGTATGTTTCCTTTTTCAAGATTCTGATACTGACTGATATCGGCATAAATCTGCTCATAGGTTTGTGCGTTATTCGGTGTTGTTTTTATACCCTTTGCAGGGCCGTTCTGAATTGTCTGTGTCAGCTGTTTCGGTTCACTGTCCCAGAAGCAATGCTCTGCCTTGACTGTAATCTGAAAACAAGCCTGCAGAATAATCAGAAACGCAGTCATCACGAATGCTAAATATTTACACGGAACAGCGTAGTCAAGATTATCGGGATTTGCTTTCATTTCCTTAATCAGATTGCCGATGAATACAAAGCTTGCAATATTTGATGCGGTGCAAGCCATTGCAGTTACATAAAAATACTGATTTGAAGAGAAACACAATGCAACAGAATAAAAAATTCCGAGAACAAAGAGTGAAGCAAACAGTTCTCTTTGCTTATTTTCAGAAAGAACATACGCTGTGATGCCCATGAAAATCATCGGGAACATAATCGCATTGTAGTAGACACTTGTCATTGTCGGCATAAACATTACAAGCGCCAAAATAACGATTGCACTTGTAAGAATAAGATAAATCGAACGGTGTTGTTTTCTCTTTCTGTCAAGCAACATAACAATTGCGGTAGCACCGTATGCCATAAGTACATATTTAAAATGAGTGTGACATTCTACGATTGTTTTAAAGTAGTAATTCATCTTTGCCATAAAGCCCATTTGCGGATGGTCGGGATCGGCAAGAAGATAGGGGAGATTTGAGAAAATCTCATTAATACTTACTCTTGAAAGTACAAATACAAGGAAAATAGCCGCAAGTATTCCTGCTCCCAAGGTAAACCACAGAAAAGTCTTAATCGAGAAAAGTTCAGAATTGAACACATTTTTATTAAGGGCAGTTTTCTTAATTACATAGTGAACTCCTATTGCAATAATATACATTACATAAGCTGCCGCAAGGTACGGACAGCAGAGAACTGCGCCTGCAAATGCAAGTCCGCTGATTATGAGCGGTAATTTTTTTGAATAATCGGCTGTTGCCATTAAAACACCCGTGAGCGCAATTAGGTCAAGTCCCATTGTGTTATAACTCAATGCCATGATGTCAAACGGTGTAAAGAGGAAATAAAGCACACAACCGAATACTGAGAAATATCCGTACTTTTTAAGTCCTGAATAGATAACGCACACAATAACAGCGTGACAGATTACATAGAAAACTCTTGCCGCAAAGATTATTCCGACAGTAGACTGCGTAATCATTGTATAGAGCCATACGAACGGCAAAAGTAGAAATCCTGAAAGTTGTGTGAGGTGCCATTCGTCACCGAGTAACGAATCACCGAGAGTTACTCGGTGCGGAATTGTAAGATAAAACGATTCGTCGTTACCGCCAAAACCGTAATAGCATTTCCAAAGTGAAAATCCAATAGCAAAAGCCATAAGCACAGCAAAAATTATGTGCTGCCACTTTCCTTTATCAGGCTTTGAACGCAAATCCTTTATTATGTTCGCAAGCGATTTAAAACCGTCAATAAGCAGTTTTGCAACAAGATTCATAATAAATGATGCGGCGGCGGAAAGCACAAAAACTATCGGAACCGTAACAAAGTAATACGGAAGTCTGTCAGGCATTAATATTACTTTTTCGCAGAGTACGGGGTAAACAATGCTGTCAAAAATAAAGGAAATAAGATAAATTCCAAGTGCAAGGTCAGAAACTTTCCATAGTGCAATTTTAGCGGCTTTCGGGAAGTTATCGGTCTTGATTCTCTTAATCAAGAGAAAAAGCAGTACAGATAAAACAAACGGTTCAAATCCGTACCAATAAATGTATGTACCCGATTTGAATGTTGTGCCGTAGCTTCTGAAATAATTGAATGTGCTGAATACGAAAAGTGAAAAAACAAAGAGTACAAGCATTGTTCTTGTTTTCATTTTCAATCCGTATTCTCTTATGTAACAACCCACAAAGTAGTATGCAACGGGGTAGAATCCCTGCCACCAGTTTGGGACAAGTTTCTGAAACTCATCAGATGAAGTCGGATTAGTCCACCAATCAAGTGAACCAAAATTGAAAATATTAAATAACGAGGGGATGATTGTCAGAAAAACAGTCGTTACAAGGAGTACCTGCTTTTGCTTTTTGCTTTTAAGTTTTCCGTAAGCAAGATTAAGGAACGGTGCAAGCAGAAACAACCCTATGTACATTTCAATGTACCAGGAGTAGTTGGAACCGGTAAAATCAAGCGTTCCGAGTATGAAAGATTTCAGGTCAAAAACATCACCTTGTGCAATGTTTTTGTAAATCATACACGCAAGTGTTGAGATTACAAAAACAACAAGTGTTTTCGTAATTCCCGAATAGTACTTTTTACTCAGTTCTTTTTTACTCATCAAATAACCTGTCAGCAACATGAACAAGGGAACGCAAACGGAAAACAGGGTTCTCATTACAACAGCAACATACATCGGTGTCCCTTCGATTGTCTGGCTGTAAAATCCGTTGTGTAGGAAAAAATGAACCGATAAAACGGTAAAGACTGCGATTATTCGCAAAATGTCCAGCGAGGTATCCCTCTTTTTCAGCTTTTCATAATCCATAATTTTTACCTTTCAAGCTTGAAATTTGCAAATCATTGCACATATAGTAATAATAGCATAATTTAGGCATCATTACAATAAATTGCAAACGAAAATATTGATTTTTAATGAAAAAGTTTGTAATGTTGTAACATTGATTTTATGACAAAAAACAAGTGACAGTTTCGGCTGTCACTTGAAAACTTTATTAAATTATTCCTGTTTTTCTGTTTGTTGTTTAGGCTTTCTGAATGAATCAAGAAAAGCTTTTGCGGTATCCATACCGTCAACCATAAGCAGAATAAACAGAGGCGTCATATCAAACAGGTATCTTGACCTTGTTTCCCATAACAGGAAGAAAAGGAATGCCGCAAATACAACTCCTTTGATTAACAGCATCTCATCAACTTTAGGTTTGATAAGAGTTTTTACTGCCGAAATACAAATCATCAATAAAATGAACAGTTGTAAAGCCGAACTGTAATTTTGGAAAGCCTTGTTGTACTTTCCGTCAATATGCAGAAAATCCATAAGAATATTATCATTCTTTGGTTTTCTGTTATGGTATGAAATGTAATATGTACCGTCCTGCCATGTCCAAACAGCTTTTTCAATCATATGTTCATACAAACCGCTAAATTTGTAATCTTTTATTCTTTCTTTAATAACCTTAATGTTAGCATCCTGTTTTTCTTTTTTCGAGGGAAATGAACGAGTGTAATAGTCATCATGCTCATCGTATTTTCCAAGACCTTTAAGCCCCATCATAAGCCAGTGAGTAACAGGATATTCATATTTTTCATACTGCTGTTTCGTGATCGGATTGACAGCGTCAACGGCTGTATTGTATGCGAATCCAATCACACCAAACCCTGCCGTAAACACCAGAATAAGGCAGATTGCTTTTTTTAATCTGAATTTCAAGAACAACAATAAAAGTCCGACTGCGAACAGTATGATAAGACTGCCCTTAACCTTATATCCGAGGAAAATCAATGCACCTGCAGCACAAAGCTTTGCGTACATACTCTTTCTGTTGTCAACCTGTAATGCGGAAACAATGAGATAAACAGCTCCGATAAGAAACGGCATCGACATTGAATCGCTGTAATAGTACGGCAGATAGGTGAGATAAGGTAAAAATAATGCACAAAAAGCAAGTGCAAAAAGAGCCTTTTTGTTGCCGAAAAGTCTTTTTGCTGTAAATGCCGTCAGCATTATTGAAATATTAATCGCCAAAATATTAACAACAACAGGTGCAAAATCAACATAATGACCGAATATAAGGTAATTTAATCTTCCGACAAGCGACACAATCAAAAGCAATGCCATATTATTCGGATATCTTACAAGATACTGATAATCGTTTGCGTAATCCTGTTCAATGAGGTTGAAATTGCCGTGGGTTGAAAAATACATTGCATATCTTTTGATGTTATGCAAATCGGCAACAGGTTCAAAATCGGTAAGCAACGCAAAAATAATTTCAACAATCAGAAGAATACCGCATCCGATAAAAATAACCTTTTTGGTATTTTTATCATTAAATTCAAATCTCGACTTCGCTTTAATCTTCTTGCAGATTTTATCGGAAGTGTAATGAAAATACAATGCACATATTCCGACGGTCAAAACGGCAAAGATCAAAAGAATGAACATCTTTGAAAATGAATCGAATCTTCTGTCAACATTTCCGTCAAAGCCGATTATGATAATATTTACAAACAGAAAAACAAAACAAACCGTAAATACTCCGCCGAAAATTCTGGTCAGGACTTTGGTGATTCTATTACTGTTCATCGTCATCAAGAACTTTGTCAACAATAAATCTTGGTCTGCGCTTTGTTTCCATATAAATCTTTCCGATGTATTCGCCTATAACACCGATTGCAAGGAGCTGAAGTCCTCCGATTGCCCAAATTGAACATAAAAGGCTTGACCAACCGCTTACAGACCAACCGCAGAAAAAGCTGATGAGCGAGTAGATAATCATAATAAGGCTGATGCCGAATACGATTGCACCGAGCCATGTAATCATTCTGATTGGCTGAATGCTGAGAGATGTTATACCCTCCCACGCAAGTGCAAGCATTTTCTTTAACGGATATTTACTTTCACCTGCAAGTCTTTCGGAGCGCTCATATGTAACAATATCAGACTTAAAGCCGATCATCGGAACCATACCGCGCAGGAATATGTTTGTTTCCTTATATAATGAAAAAGCGTTTAGTGCTCTCTTGCTCATAAGTCTGAAATCAGCGTGGTTAAAAATAACCTTAGCACCCATATGATTAAGAATTTTGTAGAATCCTTCTGCTGTAAATCTCTTGAAGAAGGTGTCTGTTTCTCTTTTAGAACGAACACCGTATACAACATCGCAACCGTCCTCGTACTTTGCCACCATTTCATCAAAGGTATTGATATCGTCCTGAAGGTCCGCGTCAATTGAAATAACAGCGTCAGCCTTATCTTTAAGAGTCATAAGACCGCAGAGAAGTGCATTCTGGTGACCTCTGTTTCTTGAAAGCTTGATGCCCTGAAAAATAGGATTTTCTGTATGGAGTTCTGAAATAATCTCCCATGTCCTGTCCTTTGAGCCGTCATCAATAAACACAATACGGCTGTCGGCAGAAATTTTGCCCTCTGCCATCATCGTGCTGTATTTGTTTAGCAGTTTTTCCGCCGAATCCCTCAGAACTTCTTCTTCGTTATAACAGGGAATAGCCAGATATAACTTAGTCATATAAATTATCCTCCCGAAAAATTGTCACTCAGGTGACTTGTCGCAAGACAGGCACAAAAGCTGTCTTTTATCCAAGGGTAATTATAAAACCATATTATATAAAAGTCAACAAACTTACAGACTTTGTTACAAAATATTGTTATTTTATCGAAACAGAGAGGTGAAAACAGTGTATTTATGAACAAATTCACAGATTTCTGTAACAAAACGGTAAAAAGAATTAAATGCTTTTGTAATAAAATCTTTTATTTTTTTAAAATTGCGAAAATCCACTTGTAAACAAAAAACAATTGTATTATAATGGTAGAAGTTAATAACCTATGGAGGTAGATTATAATGTCACAGACACAGAAATCAATTGCAGTATTAACAAGCGGCGGCGATGCTCCCGGTATGAATGCGGCTGTCAGAGCTGTAGTTCGTGCCGGTATAAATAAAGGAATGAAGGTTTACGGTGTTTACCGTGGATATAATGGTTTGCTCAACGGTGATGTTGAGGAAATGAACCTCAGAAGTGTATCTGATATCATCGGTAACGGCGGTACAATGCTTTACACAGCAAGAAGCGAAGAGTACGCTACTCCTGCCGGTATTCAGAGAGCTGCCGATTTTTGCAGAAGCATCGGTGTAAGCGGTGTTGTTGTAATCGGCGGTGACGGTTCATTCAGAGGTGCTCGTTGCCTTACAAACGCCGGTATTAACTGTATCGGTGTTCCAGGCACAATTGATAACGATATTGCCTGCTCCGAATACACGGTTGGTTTTGATACAGCCATGAACACAGCTATTCAGATGGTTGACCGTATCCGTGATACAGCACAGTCACACGACCGTTGTTCTGTAGTTGAGGTTATGGGCAGACGCTGCGGTGATATTGCTCTCCAGACAGGTATCGCAACAGGTGCTACAGCTATCCTCGTTCCTGAGGTTCAGTACAATATCGAAAGAGATGTAATCGCAAGAATCATCAACACTCAGAAAACAGGCAAAAAACACTTTATCGTTGTTGTTGCCGAGGGTGTCGGCGGTGTAAGAGATCTTGCAAAGTATGTAGAACAGCGTCTTGGTATCGAGGCAAGAGCTACAGTCCTCGGTCATGTACAGCGTGGCGGTTCTCCGACACTTCGTGACAGAGTTGTTGCAAGCCAGATGGGCTTTAAGGCTGTTGAACTTCTTGAGCAGAATATCGGTAACAGAGTTGTTGCAATGCAGGGCGGCAAGATTGTTGATCTTGATATCAACGAAGCACTTGATATGCCTCGTGTGTTTGATGAAGAGCTTTACAAGATTGCTATGACAATTTCTATCTGATTTAAATATAACTCGATTATTTCAGGGCGGACATTGTTCGCCCTTTATTTTCTTTTAGGGTTACGCTACACAGAATTTTCTTGAAAGGAATAATTCATAATGCTTGAACAATCTCAAAAGCTGACTGACGGCTTAATTATATATTCCGTTCTTGTTTCAGACTATGAAAAACTTGATTTTAAGAATGATGCACTTGCGGGTGTCCGTGCAAACTATTTTAATTCAGGCTGCAAAGAGCAAAAAGAAATTACCGAAATCGAACTTCACGGTATGGATTACAAGATGTCTTGTCTACTGACGAAGAATGAACCGCTTTCGTGGAAGGTAACAAGTGATAATCTTCCTTATCAGTCCGTAAAAAGGGCAACAGGAGGAGTTTATTCTGTTATAACTTACAATGACAGGGGAATTGTATTCAAAAGACAATTTTTTGACCGTAATCATACATGGTTACGCACGGAATATTTTAACAGAAGCATTGCCGATAAGCTCATCACGAGAATATATCCACGCAAAGTCAGCGGAATTATAACTCTTGTCACCGAAGATATTGACGATAACGGGATTGTTTCCGTAAAAACTCTTTTCCCGTCTGATAAGCAGTCAAACGAAAATTCAAGGGTTTTGATATATTCAAATGTGGGTATGCTCTGGTATGATGCAAGTTTTTTACCGTCAGATATGCCGTTTACGGAGAAAAAATCTTACGGCAACAGCGGATTTGTGTTTAACGGTGATTTGTTCAAAAATGATTTTGTTCCCGAAAATGCTTATAATCTCGAAGATTGCGCTTATCTTACGGATGAAGATATTCCAAATGTTTCCGACACGGCTGAACCCGTGAGTAAGAAAGATTATTCGGCATACGATATTATCGAGAAAATTCTTGTTGAGGCTCACAAAACAAATAAGGATTTGTTCGGTGAAATTATAAATCATACTGCCGAAGAAGATTTTGAACCGGCGGAAGTTAAAATTGTAACAGGCGAGAAAGACGAACAGCTTTCGGATGATGAGGTTGAAGAAAATTCTCAAATTTCAGAACATGAAATTGCAGATGATACAGACGCTGTCGCAGAAACAGCAGATGAACAGACAGAAGATTCCGAAAATGTTGTAACTATTGACAGCTCCGGTGAAGCTTCCGCAGATGAAGAAACTGATTTTGAAAAAGTTGAAGCAAATATCGGCACACATTGCCAAATAGATGATGTGCCGACAGAAGAATCCGATGAAGAAAATCCTAAAATTGTAAATGAAGAAGAACCCCATTGTGATGTAGTGATTCTTACTAAATCGGGAAGATATACCTACTTCGGTAATCTTGATGAGAATAATTGCAGAACAGGCAGAGGCAGAACGGTTTCTCCTGACGGTATGACCTCATATGACGGTGAATACCTTGATGACAGGCGCAACGGATTCGGTGTTTGTTATTATAACAACGGCAGTATAAATTATGTTGGAAACTGGACCGATAATTCACGCAACGGCGGTGGTGTCGGTTACAGACTGAGTGACGGTACAATGCATGCGGGTAAGTGGGATAATAATACTCCTGACGGCTATGGTGCAAGATTTGACAGAAACGGAAATCTTATTGATGTTAGCAATTACGAAAACGGTGTTCGCACAGGTAAGAGCGTTTCTTTTGATGAAAACGGCAATATAGTGGTTTCTGTTTATGAGAACGGAGAGAAGATTTCCGAATTTCTTGTTGATGCAGAGGTGTAGATATGAATATCACTGAAGAAAAGTTGCTTGAATATCTTTCAAAGGCTCTTGTATGTGTAGCTGTAATTGTTATCGGATATATAATTACCAGGTTGATTATAGGGATTCTCCGAAAAATCCTTAATAAATCACGAATGGACGGTACAGCCGAAGGCTTTGTATTGTCCGTTCTCAAGGTGATTTTCTATTTCATTGTTGCAGTAACTGCACTCGGGACAATCGGTGTGAATGTTGCGTCGCTTATTACGGCACTCGGTGCGGCAGCCCTTACAGCAGGTCTTGCATTACAGGATTTGCTGAAAAATGTTGTCAGCGGACTTGTAATTTTGATAAACAAACCGTTTGTGTCGGGTAATATTCTTGATTTTGAGGGAGTAAAAGGAACGGTTGAGGAAATCAATATCTTCTCAACAACCGTGCATACACTTGATAATAAACTTGTGACAATTCCTAATTCAAGACTCACATCAAACAATGTTGTAAACTGCACAATGGTTGAGCAGAGAAGGGTTGACTGTACTTTCTCGGTAAGCTATGATGATGATATCGACAAGGTGCGTGAGATTATTCTCAACCTTATGGCAACAAATGAGATGATTTTAAAAGATCCCGAACCTACTGTAAGAGTCGGTGAACATCTTGACAGCGGAGTGCAGATTAAGGTTTTTGCATGGGCAACTCCTGATGATTACTACGAGGTTTATTTCTTCCTGCAAGAAAATGTCAAGAAAGAGTTTGATAAAAACGGTATCACCATTCCGTACCCTCATCTTGTTATTGCCAAAGATTAAAATTATTAAATTTCAAATTAAATATTACGAAAAATTCCGTAAATAATAATGGTGCTGTTGATTCAGTACCATTTTATTTTTATAAGGATTGATTAGTTTGAAAAAATTTTTAGGTCTGTTTGCCGTAGCTTTAATTTCAGTATGTTTTATCACTGGTTGCGACAATGATAAAAACGACAGTATGACTGACACAACAAGTCAGACTTCACAAACATCAAATACGCAGGAAACTTCAAAAAGTATGACTGAAAACGGAGAAGTTTCAGATTCGGACGGTTTCATCGGTAACGAAGAAAATGAAACAGGAAATTCGGGTTCGGATATGATGGATGATATTGAAGACGGAATTGACGATATTATGGGTGACGGAGATAATAATGATTATGATACTGTCACCAATCCCTCAGATACTGTTTTATAAAAAACGAGAGCAGCAGGACAAAATTGCCTGTTGCTCTCGTTTTTAATACGAAATATGTTATTGGTTCGGGTTCAGACAAAAATCATACTGCTTTGTCAAGGTCAATTTTTAATTGGCGAATAATTTTCTTTTCAAGCCTTGATATGTAGGACTGCGAAATCCCAAGCTTGTCGGCAACCTGCTTTTGCGTGTGTTCCTTTCGTCCGTTAAGCCCGAAGCGTAACTCCATAATAAGACATTCTCGGTCACGAAGCTTTGAAACTGCCTGCAAAACAAGACTTTTTTCAAGCTCGCATTCAATATTTCTGTTTACCGTGTCAGGGTCGCTTCCGAGAACATCGCATAAGAGCAGTTCATTGCCGTCCCAGTCTGTGTTCAGCGGTTCGTCAATCGACACTTCATTTTTCAGTTGCGATGATTTTCGTAAAAACATCAGAATTTCGTTTTCAATACATCTTGATGCGTAGGTTGCAAGCTTAATATTCTTTTCGGGAGAAAAGGTGTTCACCGCCTTGATAAGCCCGATTGTGCCTATTGAAATCAAATCCTCCGCACTTGCATTCGGAGTTTCAAACTTTTTTGCAATATATACCACAAGTCTTAAATTGTGGACAATAAGCGGTTCTCTTGCCTTACTGTCTCCTTTTGCAATATTCTCCATAATATGCTTTTCTTCTTCTCGTGTAAGCGGTGGGGGGAGAGTTTCACTGCCGTTAATGTAGAATATTTCATTTTCAATAACGAGTGCAAATCTGATTTTCTGAATAACCTTCATTAAAAACATAACATTGCTCCTATTCTGATATTTTTACAAGTTCGTACGGTATGATTGCCTTAACATCTCCTTTCAATACATCATTACATATGCCTATATAAATGCTTTTGCAGATTTCCTTGCCGTCAATTTTAACCTTATCGGGAGGAAATCCTTTTACAATTCCGTTTCCGCCAAGGCTTTCAAACGGAATAATCCTTGTTTTGGTTTCATCGGGAACATAATCATCAAAAATATTTTGTTCAGCAATAATGACATAATTTCCCGAAAACGGTTCAACAAGGTTGCAACCCGTATCAATCTTTGCAGGAAAAAAATAGCTTTGTTCGTTAACCTTGATTTCAACTTTGCAAACTCCCGAACCGTTGCCCCCCTTCGTCAATATTTTCGTCAATTTGAGAATATAATAACAGACAAGAGTTAAAATAATCAGGAGGACGGGCGAAATGTTAAAATACACTGTGTCGTTGTATACTTCCATACCTTTCGGTTTGAAAGCGTTGTACAGAAACATCATAATTCCGCAGAATGAAAATGAGAGAGAAAGAAAAACGGATATTCGTTTGATAAAACACTTAAACGGACACCTGCCGAATGCACATAACACAATTCCGGCGGCACATAAAACATCGATAGGTATATTCAAAAAGAAAGGCAGGGGAGGGAACAGAGCAATAAGACTTTGCACTCCCCCCAGAAGCGACGCAAGCAACATTTTTTTAAACGAAGTGTTGATACAAAGCGCCTTTTTGGTGCATAAAATAAGTATAAAGTCAATGAAAACATTTACAGTAATCAGTACATCTATGTAAACAGATTTCATTTTATTCCCCCTGCGGAATGCTGTTCTAATAACATTTCCATTAAATTTATTACCTTTGCTTATTATCTCACAAGCGGAAAATAATAATTGTCAAAATATGGTCAGGAGGTAAATTATTGATTGCAGGATTAATTATCGGATTGTTTATAGGCGGATTTGTCGGCGTAAGTGTAATGTGCCTTTTATATTACACAAGGGACTGACAAAAGAAAAGCGTGCAGTTTAATTCAGACTGCACGCTTATTGCATATTTTGCTGTATTTTGATTATGATTTAAGGTTTCTTGTGCCGAGGAAAAGGACTGCCAGCATTCCCGAACCTACATGAGTACCGATTACAGGACCGATATCTGTCATGACAACTTCCTTGCACTTACCCTTGATTGCCTTTTTAAGTTCTTCGGCGCCTTCCGGATTATCCGCATGGGCAACCATAACAACGCTGTCTTTGAGATTTTCGGCATCTCTTTCAAGGTGCTTTACGAGAGCCGGAACAACATTGCTCTTACCTCTGATTTTTGCAACATTGATAAGATGACCTTCATCGTCAACACTGAGGAGCGGTTTAATTTGCAAAGCTTTGCCGAATGTTGCGGAAACAGCGGAAATTCTACCGCCTCTCTTGAGTTGATCAAGGTCTTCAACAACAAACCAATGACATACTTTTATACGGGTGTCTTCAATGTATTCTTTTAGTTCGTCAATTGTAGCGCCTTCGCTGTATTTTTTGCCTGCAAGGTAGATGAGAAGTCCGAGTCCTGCCGAATCGCAAAGAGAATCAATTGCAATAATCTTTCTCTCCGGATAAACTTCCTTTAAATCCTTAACAGCCATCATACAGGTGTTGTATGTTCCGCTCAAGCCTGTTGAAATGCCTGTGTAAATGATATCTTTGCCGGCTTTAAGATAGTTTTCAAAGCTCTTGTAAAAGCTGTCATAGTTAATCTGTGTTGTCTTTGAATCAATACCCTCTTTAAGCTTACTGTAGAATTCCGAGAGGCTCATCATTCTGCAATCCGGATAATGAAGATAGGACTTGTCCTCCATATGAAATTCCATCGGAAGAACTTCAACGCCGATTTCGTTAACAAGCTCCTGTGTAAGGTCGCAGGAGGCATCTGTCATAAATACATAATTCATAATTATCGCTCCTTTTCTGCGAAAACATTGTGTTTCAATTCTAACAAATTATGATATAAATGTCAATGAATATAATGACCGTTCCTTTTCATATATATGTATATCAAAAACAGATTTCGGAGTGGTTATATGAATTGCAGATTTACCGATTTAAGACATAAGGAAGTCATAAGCGCCTGTGACGGAACAAGAATAGGATTTATCGACGATGTTATTGTGGATACCAAATGCGCAACTGTTGTGTCAATTGTTATTTTCGGCAGACCGGGATTTTTTAGTCTGGTGGGAAAATGTCAGGACTACATAATTCCGTGGGAGAAAATTGACCTCATAGGAGAAGATACGGTAATCATCAGTTGTCAGACTCCAAAGCCAGTAAAAAAGCCGAAAAAACCCCGTTTTGGGGCTAAATTTTGAATTTTTTCAAATTTTCGCATTAAGGCAAAATAACCTAAGAAATATTCGCTAAATTATGCATAATGCACAAATCATTATTTTTTTAAGAAATTAAAACCACATAAGTAACATTTCGGTTACAATTGTTACAATTTATCTTTCCCTGTCAAACTTGCAATTTTCAAAAGTTTGTGCTTTAATACAATTGCAATTGTGTGTTTGATAAAATTTTACGACTAAAGGACTTGGCACATTTTTAAACAGATAACTACATCTTGTATATACGCTTGCTTTTGACGGCAGTTATAGTAGTTACCTTAATGTGCAAAAATCACAGGGAGGATAAATTTTTGAGAGCGACAAACTATAAACACTACGGATGTGACAACAATTCGGAGAGTTCAAAGAGAACTCGCAAACCCGAAAAGAAGTCAAAACGCAAAGGCTTTAAGGCATTATCCTATGCTATTGCGGTATCTCTGGCGGCAGCTGCTCTTGTTGTTCCGACAACAACTCTTGCACCGGATGTAGATGCTTTTGAAGACAGCCGTGCTGCTTCGCTTGCAGTCGGTAACATCAATGATTTTTCACTCGTTATTACAGATAACTGCGTTGAAGAAACTACTGCCCCCGTAACCCAAGAGATTACAACATCCGCAGCGACTACACAGAAAACAACTGAAAAGGAAACTAAATCTGCAAAAACTGCGAAGAAGAAAGCCGAAAGTTCACAGGCTTCCAAAAAGGCTGAAAGTTTAAAGTCAGAGCCTTCAGAGTCAGAAACTTCAAGCCGAACTCCACAGAGCTATACAAGCTATGTTGACAGTTCATCGGACAACAGCAGTTCCGCATCTAATTCATCGGATTACGGCTATACAGACAGTACATCAAGCTCGTCAAACTCTCAGAGTGGCTACCTTGTAAGTATCGCCAATCCGGATCCGTCCTACAGTCCTTCTCCTGTTTCTCTTTCAAGCTATGACAGAGAGAAACTCGAAAGACTTGTAATGGGCGAAGGTGGTTCAATGGGTTACACAGGCTGTGCCCTTATCGCACAGTCAATCCGTGACGCAATGAACCGTTCAAACACAACATCAATTGACAGAATTATTTCGGAATATCAGTATTACGGTTCGACTGCTTATGCACCGAATCAAGATGTAAAAAATGCTGTTTCCTTTATCTTTGATCAGAACGGCTCGGCAGTTCAGCACAGAGTTCTTTGCTTCTATGTCGGTTCAAGCAGCTGGCATGAATCACAGAATTACATCACAAGCATCGGTAATGTAAGATTCTTTGATTTGTGGTATTGATCGGAGTTTCCGAATACAATTTAATATTTAAGAAAATATCAGGTGTTTTTGAAAAAACTTTTTCGAAAACACTTGATTTTTTTTACTTTTATGGTATAATATACAGGCAATTCGCACGCTGATGCTTGTCAACAGGGTGGCAGATTCATAGAATTTGCTTATTGCGTTGATAAAAACAAAGGCACAGCGGAGGTTTTAACCTAAGGAGGATTTTTATTATGGCAGTAGTTTCAATGAAACAGCTTCTTGAAGCAGGTGTTCACTTTGGCCACCAGACAAGAAGATGGAACCCTAAGATGGCTGAGTACATTTTTACTGAGCGTAACGGTATCTACATTATCGACCTTCAGAAGAGTGTAAAGAAGCTTGAAGAAGCTTACAACTTTGTTCGTGAGCTTTCAGCAGAAGGCAAGAGCGTTCTCTTTGTAGGTACAAAGAAGCAGGCTCAGGATTCTGTTAAGGAAGAGGCAGAGCGTGCAGGCGCTTACTATGTAAACGCAAGATGGCTCGGCGGTATGCTCACAAACTTTGCAACAATCAGAAGAAGAATTGCTCGTTTAAAGCAGCTCCGTGCTATGCAGGAAGACGGCACATTTGATCTTCTTCCTAAGAAGGAAGTTATTAAGCTCAACCTCGAAATTGAGAAGCTTGAGAAGTTTATGGGCGGTATCAAGGATATGACAGAGATGCCGGGCGCACTTTTCATTGTTGATCCAAGAAAAGAAAGAATTGCCGTTTCAGAGGCAAAGAAGCTCAATATCCCGATCGTTGCTATCGTAGATACAAACTGCGATCCTGATGAGATTGACTATGTAATCCCGGGTAACGATGACGCTATTCGTGCAGTAAAGCTTATTGCAGGTGCAATGGCTAATGCTGTTATCGAAGGCAGAGAGGGCCGCATGGGCGCTGCAGCTGTTGAGGAAGAGACAGCTGAATAATCATTTGTGATTATAACCCCGTTTTATATAAATTTATTTGAAAGGATGTTTTCAAAATGGCAGCATTTACAGCTCAGGATGTAAAGACATTAAGAGAAAAAACAGGCTGCGGCATGATGGATTGCAAAAAGGCACTCACAAATGCCGACGGTGATATGGATAAAGCAGTTGACTTTTTAAGAGAACAGGGACTTGCTAAGCAGGCTAAGAAGGCAGGCAGAATAGCAGCAGAAGGCGTTGCATACGCTTGCACAAACGATGACCTCTCAGTAGGTGTTGTTGTAGAAGTTAACGCTGAAACAGACTTTGTTGCTAAGAACGATTCATTTATGGATTTTGTTAAGGCTTGTGCTAACACAATTATCGAGCAGAACCCTGCTGATGTTGAGGCTCTCCTCACACTCAAGGCTACAGGTTCAGAGCAGACAATCGCTGAAATGCTTCAGGAAAAGGTTCTCACAATTGGCGAGAATATCCAGATTCGTCGTTTTGAGCGTATGGAAGGTGCTTGTGTTGCTTACGTACACGCAGGCGGTAAGATTGGCGTTCTCGTCAACTTTGATACAGACCTCGCTGCAAAGCCGGAGTTTGTTGCATACGGCAAGGATGTTGCAATGCAGATTGCAGCTCTTAACACTCCTTACCTCAATGAGAGTGAAGTTCCTGCAGAAATCATCGAGCATGAGAAAGAAGTTATGCGTCAGCAGGTAATCAACGAAGGCAAGCCGGAGCAGATTGCTGACAAGATTGTTATGGGTAAGATTGGTAAGTTCTACAAGGAGAACTGCCTTCTTGACCAGGAGTTCGTTAAGGACAATAAGATCAACATCAAGCAGTACACACAGAATACTGCTAAGGAGCTTGGCGGTTCTATCGAAATCAAGAAATTCGTTCGCTTTGAAAAGGGCGAGGGCATTGAAAAGCGTCAGGATGACTTTGCTGCAGAAGTTGCAAGCATGGTTAAATAATTATTTTGGCGTACAAAGCATAATAATCGGAGCAGAGAATGACTTCTCTGCTCTCGGTTTGCAGAAAACTCGAAATTCAGTTTGACCGAATTTCGAGTTTTAATTTTTAAGAAATTTTAAATATCGCAAATTGTAATAGCAAATTGAAAAAATAAATTTTATTTTTTCGAAATTAACGCTTGACAAACAAATGTATATGTAATATAATAGTCAGGTAAAATAAAGCAAAGCAGAGATGCTTTCACCTGTGGGGTGCCGTCTGCACGGGTCAATACCAAAGTTTTTTAGTATTGTTATGCGGACGGAGTGTTTCTGTCCGCATTTATTGTTTTTATGAGACTTTGGAGGTGTTTACCCATCAGCAAGAAAGAAATTCAGATTAACGAAGAAATCCGTGACAAAGAGTTGAGAATTATCGGCTCTGATGGTCAGCAGCTTGGCATTATGTCAGCTAAAGAAGCACTTGATTTGGCAGAACAGAAGAACCTTGACTTGGTTAAAATTGCTCCGCAGAGCAATCCTCCTGTATGCAAAATTATGGATTACGGAAAATACCGTTTTGAACAGGCTAAAAGGGAAAAGGAAGCAAGAAAAAATCAGAGAGTTGTTGATATCAAGGAAGTAAGGCTTTCTCTTAATATCGATACACACGATTTTAATACAAAGCTTAATAATGCTCTGAAGTTTATCAAACACGGCGATAAGGTTAAGGTTTCAATTCGTTTCAGAGGTCGTGAAATGGGACACCCTGAAATCGGTCTTGAAACAATGAAACGATTTGCTGATGCTTGCAGTGAAACAGCTGTTGTCGAAAAGCCTGCAAAGCTTGAAGGCAGAAATATGCTTATGTTTCTTGCACCAAAGACTAATAAGTAATTAAAGCTAAGGAGGATACTAATATGCCTAAAATTAAAACTCACAGCGGTGCCAAAAAGAGATTCAAACTTTCTAAGAATGGTAAGGTTATCCGTGCTCACGCTAACAAAAGTCACATCTTGAACAAGAAGACAACAAAGCGTAAAAGAGGTCTTCGTCAGACTGTTGCTGCAGATAAGACAAACACAGCTCAGATCAAGCGTCTTATTCCTTACAAATAATTATTGAGGACTACTAACTAACATAAACGGAGGTAATATATAATGGCACGAGTAAAAGGTGCGATGATGACTCGCAAAAGAAGAAAAAAGACATTAAAGCTTGCTAAGGGTTACTGGGGTGCAAAATCAAGACACTTTAAAATGGCTAAACAGGCTGTTATGAAGTCCGGCAATTATGCATATATCGGTCGTAAGCAGAGAAAGAGAGATTTCCGTCGTCTTTGGATTACTCGTATTTCGGCTGCCTGCAAGGCTAACGGCACAAATTATTCAACTTTCATGAACGGCTTGAAGAAGGCTGGCATTGCTCTTAACCGTAAGATGCTCTCTGAAATTGCAATTTCAGACCCTGCTGCTTTTACTTCACTTGTTGAACAGGCTAAGAACGCTTAATTTAACTTACTTTGTAATTGCGTTTGGGTTATCCCAAACGCAATTGTTTTTTACAGAAAATTGGTTGGTTTTATGACTATACTTTCAAGTAAAGATAATTCTAATATAAAAAATACCGTAAAGCTTAGAAAAAGTGCAAAATATAGGCGTGAATCTGGACTTTTCATTGCAGAAGGTGTTCGCATTTGTATGGATGCAATGCTCAGTAAGGCATGTATTGACACCTTTTTCGCAAGTGAAAAGGCCAGTGAGAAATATGCGGATGATTTTTCAAATCTGCAAAAATATTCCGACAAAACATTCATTGTATCTGATAAGATATTTAATCAGATGTGTGATACAGAGTCGCCTCAAGGATTTCTGTGTGTAATAAAAGCACTTGACAAAACTGCTTGTTTTGATAAAATAAAGACTGGTGACAAATTTTTGGCACTCGATAATCTGCAGGATCCCGGCAATTTAGGTACAATTCTTAGAACGGCTGAGGCTCTGAATGTTACCGGTATCGTTCTTTCTGCCGATTGTTGCGATATTTACAGTCCTAAAGTTGTAAGAGGCAGTATGGGAGCAGTGTTCAGACTTCCGTTTGTTGTATCGGATACAATTTCAGGTTATCTGAATGCGCACAGTGAACTTGAATCTTATGCGGCGGTCGTATCGGCGTCGGCTGATAAGATTACAACGACTCCCTTTGTTTCACCTTGCATCGTTGCAGTAGGTAATGAAGGAAACGGTCTTAAAGAAGAAACAATAAGTGCCTGTAAACATAAAATTACTATTCCTATGGAGGGAAGAGCCGAGTCGCTTAATGCCGCCGTTGCGGCGTCAATAATAATGTGGGAAATGATGAAATGATTTCGCGTAATGCCTGTTACTGGATTTGGATTACACTTTCGATAGGCTATAATAATCCAAAGGTAAAGAGAATATCCGAAATGTATTCCGATGTGTCTGCCTTTTATTACGGTGGTATTTCGGAGTGGCGTCTTTGCGGAATTTTTTCACAAAAAGACATTGAACGATTTTCTTCAACCGGTCTTGATGACGCTAAGAAAATCGTAGACAGATGTATTGAATGCAATTATTCGATATTATGCATTGACGATGAATTGTTTCCGAAATGTCTTTACAATATTGAATGTCCTCCTGCTCTCATATATGTAAACGGCGTTATGCCTGATATCGACAATACTTTTTCAATCGGTATTGTCGGTACTCGCAGAGCAACTAAGTATGGAATAGAAAATTCCTACCGTTTTGCATATGCACTGTCAAAATACGGAACAATTATAGTCAGCGGAGGCGCATTAGGTGTTGACGGTGCGTCGCACAGAGGCGCACTTGCTACGGACGGAATTACAATTTGTGTCAGAGGTTGCGGACTTAATTGTTCATATCTCAGGGAAAATTCAGATATTAGAAGTACAATTCCCAAAAGAGGTGCTGTCATTACAGAGTATCCGCCTGATGAAACACCGAGGAATTACTATTTTCCTGCCCGAAACAGGATTATAGCCGCTTTATCGGACGGATTGCTTGTTATGGAAGCGGGAAAGAAGAGCGGTTCGCTTATTACCGCAAATCTTGCCGCAGAACAAGGCAAAACAATTTTTGCTCTGCTCGGAAATAACAGCCCTCAGAATGAAGGTTCAAACGCTCTCATTAAAGAAGGTCTTGCAATACCCGTTACCGATTTTATGGACATACTCTGTGAGTTTGACAGCCTGTATGCAACCACTGATGATGAATTTGATATTGACAATATTTCTCTTGCTGATACGGGCAATTTTCCTGTTAAAGGCATAAGAAAACAAGCTCCTGCAAGAATTTATGTTAATAAACAAAATGATCAACAGCCGGCTAAAACCGCAGTACCGTATGTATCAGAAAAATCAGAAACGGTTGTGCAAAAACCTGTTCATAAAGAAAACTTAAATTTGCCAAAAACAGCTCAGGATGTATATGAATACATCGGTAATGAGCCTGTTCATATAGATAAAATCTCAGCTGATTTGAAAATTCCTGTGTTTAAGGTGCTTACCGCACTTACGATGCTTGAAATGAAAGATCTTGTTTCGGCATTACAGGGAAGAAATTATATTTTAAAATGATATTTACCGAATATTCTTATTCGTTATCCGATATTCCGTTGCCCTTTTACACATAACAGGGCAGAAAGGCAGTGAAAACATATGTCAGATTTAGTAATTGTTGAGTCACCTGCTAAGGCAAAAACAATTAAAAAATACCTTGGTAGCGGTTACGAGGTTGTTGCCTCAATGGGTCATGTCCGTGATTTGCCTAAATCAAGATTAAGTGTTGATATAAAAAAGAACTTTGCTCCAAAGTATGAAATTATAAAAGGAAAAGAAAAACTTGTTGATGATTTAAAATCAGCCGCTGAAAAAAGCGAGCATATTTATTTAGCAACCGACCCTGACCGTGAGGGAGAGGCAATTTCTTGGCATCTTGCCTATATTCTCGGTTTACCCACAGATGAAACTAACCGTGTGGAATTCAATGAAATTACAAAATCCGGTGTTACAAACGGTATGAGCAATCCGAGATCAATTAATATTGATCTTGTAAATGCTCAGCAGGCAAGAAGAATTCTTGACAGACTTGTTGGTTATAAACTCAGTCCGTTTATTTCTCAGAAAATCAGAAGAGGTCTTTCTGCAGGACGAGTTCAGTCTGTTGCTGTAAGGATTATTGTTGACAGGGAAGAGGAAATCAGAAAATTTAAACCTGAGGAATACTGGTCGATTGATGCAAAGTTCATCCCAAAGGGCAGCAGAAAATCTTTTTCTGCATCTTTATATTCCGATGAAAACGGTAAGATTAAGATTACCAACGGTGAACAGGCTGATAAAATTGAGGCTGATCTTCAAAATGCCGAGTATGTAATTACAAAGGTTAAGAACGGTACAAGAAAGAAATCTCCTGCACCTCCGTTTATAACATCAACTCTTCAGCAGGAAGCATCGAGAAAACTCGGTTTCCAGTCGAGAAGAACAATGAAGGTTGCTCAGGAACTCTACGAAGGCGTTGATATCGAAGGTATGGGTGCAACCGGTCTTATCACTTATATGAGAACCGACTCACTCAGAATTTCAAATGTTGCAATTGAAGAGGTAACCGAATACATAAAAAATTCTTACGGTGAAAAGTTTCTTCCGCCAAAGCCAAGATTTTTTAAATCAAGAAGTAATGCACAGGACGGTCATGAAGCTATAAGACCGTCAATGCCCTCTCTTACTCCCGACAGCGTAAAGGCAAGCCTTACATCGGATCAGTATAAGCTATATAAGCTCATTTGGAACAGATTTACTGCATCACAAATGGCTGATTGTATCCAGAAAACAACACAGGCTGATATTGTTGCCAACGGTTATACATTTAAGGCGTCGGGGTACAGAGTCGATTTTGAAGGCTTTACAACACTCTATGTGGAAAGCAAGGATGTTGAAGAAGAAAAGACTACACAGCTCCCACCACTTGAAAAAGATATGATTGTGAGATGTAAAGAGTTAAAGAAAAATCAGCACTTTACACAGCCGCCTGCAAGATATACGGAGGCGTCACTCATCAAAGCGCTTGAAGAATACGGCATCGGCAGACCGTCAACTTATGCCGCAACAATTACAACAATTACAAGTCATGAATATGTTAAGCGTGAGGGCAAAAGCCTTGTTCCTACGGAACTCGGTGAGGTTACAACCAATCTTATGAAAGAGCGTTTTCCAAAGATCGTAAATGTAAAGTTTACAAATCAGATGGAGGAAGACCTTGATAAGGTTGAAAAAGGAACAGAAGAGTGGCATGCTTTGCTTGACAATTTCTATGGAGATTTTGATAAAACTCTCAAAAAAGCAAAAGCAGATATGGAAGGTGTAAAGCTTCACTTAAAAGAAGACGAAACCGATATTATCTGTGACAAGTGCGGCCGACAGATGGTTGTTAAAGTCGGCAGATACGGTAAATTTATTGCCTGCCCCGGATACCCTGAATGTAAAAACATCATTAAGTATGTAGAAAAAACGGGTGTTAAGTGTCCGAAGTGCGGCGGCGATGTCATTATCAAGCGTACAAAGACAAAAAGAATTTTTTACGGCTGCTCCAACTATCCCAAGTGTGATTTTGTAAGTTGGAATGAGCCAACAAACGAGAAGTGTCCGCAGTGCGGAGGAGTTCTCTTCAAGAAAAAAGGCAAAAAGCCGACATTGTTCTGTGCAACAGAGGGATGCGGTTATACTAAAACAGCAGATACGGATGATAAATAAATGCATATTAATGTAATCGGTGCAGGACTTGCAGGTTGTGAGGCGGCAATGCAGATTGCCTCTCACGGAATAAAAGTGCATCTTTATGAAATGAAACCGAATAAAAAAACGCCTGCTCATCATACTGAGAAATACGCTGAACTTGTTTGTTCAAATTCTCTTAAAGCCATGCGTGTTGAAAGCGCCGCAGGGCTTTTGAAAGAAGAAATGCGCAGACTCGATTCTTTTCTTATGAAGTGTGCAGATGCCTGCAAAGTCCCTGCAGGCGGAGCACTTGCCGTTGACAGAGATATTTTTTCTTCTCTTGCAACGGAAGGGATAAAGAGCAGTGAGCTTATTGAGGTTTACGAAGAAGAAGTTTGTGAAATTCCGAAAGATGAAATCACGGTTGTGGCAAGCGGACCGCTTACTTCTGAACCGCTTGCCGAATATATAAGGGGAATGTTCGGTTCCTCACTTTCGTTTTTTGATGCCGCCGCTCCTATTGTTACCGCTGAAAGTATTGACATGGAGTACGCTTTTTGTGCATCAAGATACGATAAGGGCGACGGTGACGATTATATCAACTGTCCGATGAACAAGGAGGAATATGAAACCTTCTACAATGCACTCATATCGGCAGAAAGAGCTCCTTTGCATGATTGCGATGTCAGCAATCCGAAGGTGTATGAGGGCTGTATGCCTGTTGAGGTAATGGCACAAAGAGGCGAGGGAACACTTCGCTTTGGACCTATGAAACCTGTCGGTCTTGTGAATCCAAAAACAGGTCACAGACCTTGGGCGGTTCTTCAGCTCAGAAAAGAAAACAAAGCCGGCAATATGTACAATCTTGTAGGATTTCAGACTAATCTTAAATTCCCCGAACAAAAGAGAGTGTTTTCGCTTATTCCTGCACTTCATAATGCAGACTTTGTTCGTTATGGTGTTATGCACAGAAATACTTTTCTTGATTCGCCGAGAATACTTAACAGCGATTTTTCTGTTAAGGACAATCATAGTCTTTTTTTTGCCGGTCAGATTACAGGCGTTGAAGGATACATGGAATCCGCAGCTTCGGGAATTATGGCAGGAATAAATGCTTGTCGAGTTGCTGAGGGGAAAAGCACAATTACATTACCAAATGATACAATGATTGGCGCACTTTCGGTATACATCTCTGATTCGTCGGTTAAAAAGTTTCAGCCAATGGGTGCAAACTTCGGAGTTTTGCCGGAGCTTGAAAACCGACCGAGGGATAAAAAAGAGCGTGGTGCAGTTTATTCTGCAAGAGCATTGAAAAGTTTGGATAATTATTTAAAGGATATTTAAGGTGAATGGAATGAACATAATTGTTGACGCATTCGGCGGTGATAACGCTCCATTGGAAATTATCAAAGGCTGTGTTGAGGCAGTTGCCGAATATAACATAAATGTAACTTTAACCGGTGATGAAACCAAAATTAAAAATGTATTTTCGGAAAACTCACTTTCAATGAATAATATTGATATTTGTCATTGTACACAGAAAATCACAATGGAAGATTCTGCTGAGTCCGTTCTTAAAGAAAAAAAGGACAGTTCTATGGCTGTAGGTCTTCGCTTGCTTAACGAGGGCAAGGGCGATGCATTTGTCAGTGCAGGAAACAGCGGTGCGTTGTGTGTCGGTGCAACTCTTGCAATAAAAAGAATCAAAGGAATTAAACGCCCTGCATTTGCTCCTGTTATGCCGTCTGAAAGCGGATTCTTTATGCTTATGGACGGCGGTGCAAATGTTGAGTGTCGTCCCGAAATGCTGTATCAGTTTGCTGTTATGGGTTCAATATATATGGAAAAGGTTATGGGTATCAAAAACCCCCGTGTCGGACTTGCCAATGTCGGTGCAGAAGAACACAAGGGAACAGAACTTTACAGAAATACGCATGAACTTCTTCAGAACAGCAACTTGAATTTCATAGGAAATGTAGAAGGCAGGGATATTCCGAACGGAGTGTGTGATGTCGTAGTTTGTGACGGCTTTACAGGTAATTTGATTCTCAAAACATATGAGGGCGTTGCTCTTGTAATGATGAATCAGATTAAAAATATGTTTATGGGCAGCGTCAAGGGTAAACTTGCTGCAGGTCTTGTTATGAAGGACCTTAAAAATATGAAAACACATTTTGATTACAACAGATACGGCGGTGCGCCTATTCTCGGTGCATCAAAGCCGGTGTTTAAAGCACACGGAAGTGCCAAGGCTGTTACAGTTAAGAATGCTATCAGACTTTCTGTTGAATATGTAAAAGCAAACGCTATTGAAGCGATCTCTTCATCACTTTAATTTTTGCAAATAATGTTGCTTTAGGAGTTTTATAATGGAAGATTTACAAAAGAGAATCGGCTATACATTCAAAAATACAGATTTGCTTACAGAGGCACTTACTCATTCTTCTTATGCAAATGAACATAAGGCTAAACACATAAAATATAATGAAAGACTTGAATTCCTCGGTGATGCAGTACTTTCAATTGTTGTTTCCGATTATATTTTCAAGCATTGTCCCGAACTTCCCGAAGGCGAATTGACAAAGCTCAGAGCGTCACTTGTCTGCGAGAAAACTCTTTTTGAATTTGCAAAGCAGATTGAACTCGGAAAGTACCTTGTGTTAAGTAAAGGCGAAAGAAACAACGGCGGTGCAGAACGCCCGTCAATTCTTTCGGATGCCTTTGAGGCTTTGATTGCAGCAATTTATATTGACGGCGGTATTGATCCTGCGTCGAAACATATTCTTAATTTTGTAATTCCTGCAATCAAGAACTCAAAGAAGAAGAAACTTAACGATTATAAAACCGCCTTGCAGGAGATTATCCAGAAGAATCCCGGTGAACAGCTTGAATATGTTCTCGTGGGTGAAAGCGGTCCTGACCACAATAAACACTTTGTTGTTGAAGTTCATCTCAACAGTAATGTAATCGGCAAAGGCGGCGGAAGAAGTAAGAAAGAAGCGGAACAACAGGCCGCCAGAGAAGCTTTGGAGCTGATGGGTTATTAAACACAGTAATGTATCAATTTTTATTCCGCACAACGGTTGTCCGCATATGTGCAGTTTTTGCAATCAAAATAAGATAACAGGTCAGGCATATCAGCCGACTCCCCTTGATGTTGAACAGACACTTGAAAAAGCGGCTTCTGATTTGGGCGAACGCACCAAAAATGCAGAGATTGCATTTTTCGGCGGAAGTTTTACAGCTATTGACAGAACCTATATGTTATCTCTCCTTGATGCAACTAAAAAGTTCAGAGATAAATTTTGCGGAATAAGAATTTCTACCCGTCCCGACTATATTGATAAAGAAATTCTTGATATTTTGAAAAGCTATGGTGTGACATCAATTGAACTTGGTGCGCAATCTATGTCAGACGATGTACTGCTTGCAAATGACAGAGGACATAGCGCTGAAAGTGTTTTCAAATCCTCAGAGCTTATTAAAAGTTACGGCTTTTCACTTGGCTTGCAGATGATGACGGGACTGTATAAATCAGATATTCAAAAGGATTTATACACAGCCGAAACATTTGTGAAAATAAATCCCGATACCGTAAGGATTTATCCTACGGTCATTATGAAAGATACAAAGCTTGCCGAACTTTACCTTAACGGAGAATACACACCGTATAGTCTTGAAAAGTCCGTCAACCTTTGTTCAAAGCTGATTGAACTTTTTGAAAAGAACAATATAAAAATTATCAGGCTCGGACTTCATTATTCCGATAGCCTTGTAAATAACAGCTACGGTGACAACTATCACCCGGCTTTTAAGGAATTGTGCGAAAATATGCTTTTTTACAATAAGTTTATCGAAAAAGCAAAAGATTTTCCCGATTTGAATGAAATTAAAACGGTTGTTATCAATTCTAAATCTCTGTCAAAATTTCTCGGACAAAAGAGAAGTAATGTAAACAAATTGAATGAACTCGGATATAATTTTTCGGTTTGTTTTGACGATACTTTGCAGAAATATGAATTATATTTAAAATAGGAGCTTGCTGATGCGATTAAAGTCTTTGGAAATTCAAGGTTTCAAGACCTTTCCCGATAAAACTAAATTATCTTTTGAACAGGGAATTACCTCGGTTGTCGGTCCTAACGGTTCAGGCAAAAGTAACATCAGTGACGCTATCCGCTGGGTTCTCGGTGAACAGTCACCGAAGAGCCTTCGTTGTGCCAAAATGGAAGATGTTGTCTTTAACGGAACAGATAAGCGTAAAAGACAGGGCTATGCCGAAGTTACTCTGAATATTGACAACAAAGACCGTGCTCTTGATTTTAACGGTGATGACATAGCTGTTACAAGAAGATACTACAGAAGCGGTGAAAGCGAATATCTTATCAATAAAGCGGCTGTTCGTCTTAAAGACATCAACGAACTCTTTATGGACACAGGCCTCGGTCGTGACGGTTATTCAATGATCGGTCAGGGTAAGATTGACAGCATTGTTTCATCAAAAGGTGAGGACAGACGAGAGATTTTTGAAGAAGCTGCGGGTATTTCTCGCTACAGATACAGAAAAATTGACGCTGAGAGAAAGCTGAAAAGTACGGAGGACAACCTTTTAAGACTTCGTGATATTGTAACCGAACTTGAAGAAAGAGTCGGTCCTCTTGAAAAGCAGTCTGAAAAAGCTCAAAAATTTCTTGAATATTCCGAAGAAAAAAGAGGTCTTGAAATTGCACTCTGGCTTTTAACTCTTGACCGTTCACAAAATGAATTAAAGGTTCAGGATGAGAAAATTTCAATTGCAAAATCTCAATATGATGACGCAGAAACCGCACTTGAACAAATTCAGACCGAAAGTGAAGAAATTTATATAAGAAACGGTGAGTATTCTTCTAAAATAGAAAATATCAGAACCGAAATCACAGATATTGAATCGCAGATTTCAGAGAAGCGTTCTCTTGTGTCTGTTGCGGAGAATGATATTCTGCATAACAATGAAAATATTGACAGAATAAAAAATGATATTGCACAGTTTGATGTCAATGCAGATGAACTTGTAAAAAGAATTGCCGATAAGGAAAAAGAAATTTCGGAACTTGACGCTGATATAATCGCTAAAAAGAAAAAGTACAGTGAGCTTTCGGAACAGCTTAACGAAATTAATACGACTTCGGGTAAAAGCAGTGATGTTTTGCAGGAAATTACTGCCGAACTTTCTGTTCTTACTTCAAAGTCGGCTGATGCAAGAGTTACCGAGATGACTGCCGAAAGCACGGTTTCGGAACTTAATTCAAGAATAGAATCTTTAATTTCATCTAATGACGAAAAGAAAACGCAGTCTGAAGAACTTGCTGAAATTTCAAAAGATTATGATAATAAAATCGGTGTTGCAAAAGAAAAAATTGAATCGCTGAAAAATACAATAGACGGTTTACAGCTTAAACTGTCTTCAAAAGAAAAGAAAAAAGACGAACTCCGTGAAGAAAGCAACAAACTTATGCTTGATGTCAAGGAGCATATGAGAAAAATTTCATTCCTTGAAAATCTTGAGCGTAATCTTGAGGGCTTTTCAAAGAGCGTAAAAACAGTTGTCAATGCTCAAAGTCACGGCAAGGTTCACGGAATATGCGGTCCTGTTTCACGAGTAATTTCAGTTCCGAAAGAATACGGAGTTGCAATTGAAACGGCTCTCGGTTCGGCTATGCAGAACATTGTAACCGAAACCGATGAGGATGCAAAGCGGGCAATTAGATATCTTAAATCCGTTGACGGCGGTCGTGCAACATTTCTTCCGCTTAACACAATCAAGCCGAGAGAACTCCGTGAAAACGGTCTTGAAGATTGCTACGGATTTGTAGGGGTTGCCGCAAATCTTTGTTCATGCGATAATAAATACAACGGAATCCTCTATTCCTTACTCGGCAAAATTGTGATTGCAGAGGATTTGAACTGCGCAACAACAATTGCTAAGAAATATTCTTACAGATTTAAAATTGTAACTCTTGACGGTCAGGTCGTTAATGCCGGCGGTTCACTCACAGGCGGTTCGCTTAACAGAAACACAGGACTTCTCAGCAGAGCAAATGAGATTGAAACACTTAAAAAGCAGACTGCCGTCCTTGAACAGAAGTCAAAAGATGCAGAAAACAGAAGTATTGAAATTTCTCGTGAATATTCGGCGCTTGAGGCTCAGCTTCTCGGTTCAAGAGCAGATCTTTCAAATCTTCGACAAGACCTTGTAAGACTCGAGGCTGAAAAGAGAGCTTGTGACAATGAACTTGCCAATGCAGGTGCTTCTGTTGAAAATTCAATGAATGAAATTACAAATTGTCGTCGGAGAATTGAAACTCTTGAAAAAGATAAAAATTCCGCAAAGCAGCTCCTTGTTGAACTCAATAAGAAAATCCTTGCTGCCGAAGAAAAGGTAAATGAACTTACGGGCAGCAGAGCAGAGCTTACAAAAAAGCGTGAAGAAATTTCTTTGCAGTTACAGAATCTGCGACTTGAAATTGTTTCTTCGCAAAAGGATATCGACGCTCTTAATTCGGATATTGTTTTTGCAAAATCAACAGGCAATGAAAACCTTGAAAGAAAAGCTGAACTAAATCAAGAGATTGAAAGAATCAAAAGTGTTATTCTTGAAAAGACAGAGTTTATAAATTCTACAAATGCAGAAATTGAAGAGTTGATTGCCAATCAGAATGAACGCTCAAAAGCTATTGAAAAAATCAATGCTGACAGAGAACAGCTTGAAAAACGCAGTGCCGAAATCAGAACTATTGAGCGTGATAAAACATCAGAGCGTGAAACCTCGGGCAGAGAGCTTGCCAGACTTGAAGAGAGAAAAATCAACATTCAGAAGCAGTATGATGATATTATCTCAAAGCTTTGGGAAGAATACGAACTGACAAGACGAGAGGCAGAAGATTGTGCTGTTGAAATTGATGACTCAAAACAGGCGCAAAGGCGACTCAATGAGCTTAAACAAAAAATCAGGTCTTTGGGAAATGTAAATGTATCCGCTATTGAAGAGTACAAAGAGGTTTCCGAAAGATATGAATTTATGAGCGCACAGGTAAATGATGTTGAAAAGTCAAAGAAAGAGATTGAAAAGCTTATTACTGACCTCACAAAGAAGATGAAAGAAGTGTTTGTCGAGAGCTTTGATCAGATTAATAAGAACTTTACCTACACCTTCAAAGAACTTTTCGGCGGCGGTACAGCGTCACTTTCGCTTGCGGATCCGGAAAATATTCTGACAAGCGGAATTGATATTCTTGTTCATCCGCCGGGTAAGATTGTTATAAATCTTGAGGCGTTGTCAGGCGGTGAAAAAGCGCTTGTTGCAATTGCACTTTATTTTGCTATAATGAAAGTAAGACCTGCTCCGTTCTGCGTAATGGACGAGATAGAGGCGGCTCTTGATGATGTAAATGTTTATCGTTTTGCCGCATATCTTCGCAGAATGACAGATAATACACAGTTTATTCTCATTACGCATCGCCGTGGTACAATGGAAGAAGCCGATGTGCTTTACGGTGTTACAATGCAGGATGAGGGCATTTCAAAATTACTCGAACTTCGTTCAACCGAAGTTGCGGAAAAACTCGGTATAGATTCAAAGTAATTATAAGGACAGTGATAATATGGGATTTTTCAAAAAAATTAAAGAGGGACTGAAAAAAACTCGTGATGCGGTTGTAGGTCAGATTGACTCAATGCTCAAATCTTTTACAAAAATTGACGATGAGCTTTTTGAAGAACTTGAAGAATTGCTCGTTATGGGCGATGTAGGTGTTCCGACAGCCGAAAAAATTTGTAAAGAACTCAGAGAAAGAGTAAAAAAGGAAGGTATAAAAGATCCGTCTGAAATTACTTCGCTTCTCAAAGAAATTATTGCCAATATGCTCAGAGGCGGTGAAAAACTTGATCTTGCAACATCTCCGTCAATTATTCTTGTAATCGGAGTGAACGGTGTAGGAAAAACAACTACAATCGGTAAGCTTGCAAATGCACTTTCAAAAGAGGGCAAAAAAGTTATTCTTGCCGCAGCCGATACATTCAGAGCTGCCGCAATTGAACAGCTTGAAATTTGGGCAGACAGAAGCAAGTGCGAAATTATTAAGCAGAAAGAAGGCAGTGATCCTGCTGCTGTAATTTATGATGCAATTTCAGCCGCAAAGGCAAGACATGCAGATGTAATAATCTGTGATACTGCGGGCAGACTTCATAACAAAAAGCACCTTATGGATGAGCTTGCAAAAATCAACCGTGTAATTGACCGTGAGCTTCCGGATGCATCAAAAGAAAAACTTCTTGTTCTTGATGCGACAACAGGTCAGAATGCGGTTAATCAGGCTGAGCAGTTCAGACAGGCAACCGGAATTACGGGTATTGTTCTTACAAAGCTTGACGGCACTGCAAAAGGCGGTGTAGTTCTTGCAATTAAAGACGGTCTTGGCATCCCTGTTAAATATATCGGTGTAGGCGAGCAAATTGACGATTTACAGCCGTTTAATCCCGATGCTTTTGCAGACGCACTTTTCAGCATTAAGGAATGATGAATATGAAGTTTATAATTGCGAGCAATAATAAAAAGAAACTTGTCGAGCTTGAAAGAATACTTAATCCGCTCGGAATCAATGCGGTTACTCCGAAAGAAGAGGGAATAACTCTTGATGATGTAGAGGAGAACGGAACTACTTTTGCCGAAAACGCTTTTCTCAAAGCTAATGCGGCTTATTTAAAAACGGGACTTCCGGCTGTTGCCGATGATTCGGGTTTGTGTGTTGACGCTCTTGACGGCAGACCCGGCGTTTACACGGCTCGCTATGGCGGTGAAGGCTTGACAGATGAAGAAAGATACATTAAACTTCTTGATGAGATGAAAAATGTCGATGATGACAAGCGTTCTGCTCACTTCACTTCTTCAATCTGTTGCATTCTTCCCGACGGTTCAAAGATAACAGCCGAGGGTATTTGCGAAGGTAAAATTGGTTATGAGCCAATCGGCAAAGACGGATTTGGCTATGATCCGATTTTTATGTTTGGCGACAAGAGTTTTGCAGAGCTTTCAGCCGAAGAAAAGGATGCCGTAAGTCATCGAGGAAAGGCTTTGACAGAACTTAAAGCTAAACTTGAAAACTATTTCAAAAACAACTGATTTGAAAGGAATTAATATATGTTGAACAGCAAACAGAGAGCATTTCTCAGAGGACTTGCAAATCGTATTGATACAATTCTTATTGTTGGTAAGGGTGAAATTACGGATAATATCATCAAACAGGCAGACGATGCTCTTACGGCAAGAGAAATTATAAAAGGTAAGGTTCTTGAAAACAGTGCATATTCATCAAGAGAAGCTGCCGAAGCTATCGCAGAAAAATGTTCTGCGGATGTTGTTCAGGTAATCGGTTCAAAATTTGTACTTTACAGAAGAAACGATGATGAGCCTGTTATCGAGCTTCCAAAGGCAAAGAAGTAATTATGAAAACAGGTGTTTTCGGCGGAACTTTTAATCCTGTTCACAAAGGACACATAATGCTTGCCGAGTATTGTATGGACAGCGTTGGACTTGATCGTATTATTATGATACCTACGGCTGTTCCGCCGCACAAAATAAGCAAGAACCTTGCAAGCGAAAACGATCGCCTTAATATGTGTGAACTTGCGTGCAAGGGAAAGAAAAACTTTTCTGTGTCCGATATCGAAATTAAAAGACAGGGAAAAAGCTACACCTACGAAACTGTTACACAGCTAAAAGAAATTTATCCTGATGATCACTTATATACAATAATGGGTGCAGATATGTTTCTGACTCTGGATAGGTGGAAAAATCCCAAAATTATATTTGAAAAATCGTCAATAATAACAATTCCCCGTGATGATGAAAATAAGTCTGAACTTGAAAAATTCTACAAGAATGTTCTGAAACCTATGGGAGCAGATGCAGTTATTCTGCCAAATCCCGTAATAAGCGTATCGTCAACATTCATAAGGGATAACCTTGATGAATTTGATTTGATAAGCGGTATGCTTGATAAAAGTGTTTACGATTATATTATAAAAAATAATTTATATCGGAAGTGAGTGCTTTGAATATCTCTGATTACAAAAAAATAATCCGTGAAAGAATGGGCGATTATAGATTTAGTCACAGTGTAAATGTTGCGAAAGAGGCTAAAAAGCTTGCAAAACATTATGGCGCTGATGAAAATAAGGCTGAGATTGCCGGTATTTTGCATGATATAACCAAAGAAATGCCAAAGGAACAGCAGTTGCAAATTATTATCGACAGTGGTATAATTTTAGACAATGTTCAACTTCATGCACCAAAGCTTTGGCACGGAATGAGCGGAAGCATTGTTGTCCGTGATGAGCTTGGCATTGACGATGAAGATATACTCAACGCAATAAGGTATCACACAACAGGACGAGCGGGAATGAGTCTTTTGGAAAAAGTTATTTTTACCGCTGATTTTACTTCCGAGGAGCGTACATACAGCGGTGTGGCAACAATGAGAAAGAAATCTAAAAAGAGCCTTGAGGAGGCTATGCTTTACGGCTATCAGTTTACATTCAAGGATCTTTCTAAAAGACAGCTTGCGATTCATCCCGATGAAGTTGCCTGCTATAATGAAATTGTTCTGCAAATATCCCAAACGAAAGGAAAAAACAAATGAGTTCTTACGATGAAGCAATACTTGCAGCAAAAGCCCTGAGTTCAAAAAAGGGACTTGATATTCAGATTATAAAAATTGCCGATGTTTCTGTTCTTGCCGACTATATGGTAATTGCAACAGGTACAAGCTCAACCCATGTCAAGGCGCTTGCCGATGAGGTTGAATACAAGCTTGATCAGGCAGGAATTTCGGTAAGTCATATAGAAGGTTACAGATCAAATTCATGGATTCTTCTTGACTACATTGATGTTATTGTCAATGTGTTTGATGATGAGGCCCGTGATTTTTATGACCTTGAAAGACTTTGGCAGGACGGCGAAAGCGTTGACCTGGCAGGTATCGTTGATTAATTGCAGGAGGGGTTACTTTGAAATACAATCATAAAGCCGTAGAAGAGAAATGGCAAAAAATCTGGGAAGATAAGGGTGTGTTCCATGCAAGTGATGACACAGAAAAAGAAAAGTTTTATGCTCTTATCGAGTTCCCGTATCCGTCGGGACAGGGCCTTCATGTAGGTCATCCCCGTCCGTACACAGCACTTGATACAGTTGCAAGAAAACGCAGACTTGAGGGCTACAATGTTCTTTATCCTATCGGTTGGGACGCTTTCGGTCTTCCTACCGAGAACTATGCAATCAAGAATCACATTCACCCTGAAATCGTAACAAAGAAGAATATTGCCCGCTTTAAAAAGCAGATTCAGTCGCTCGGTATTTCTTTTGACTGGAGCAGAGAAATCAATACGACAGATCCCGAATACTACAAGTGGACTCAGTGGATTTTTATTCAGCTCTATAAGCACGGTCTTGCTTATAAAAAAGAGATGAATGTAAACTGGTGTACTTCATGTAAGTGCGTTCTTGCAAACGAAGAAGTTGTAAACGGTGTTTGTGAGCGTTGCGGAAGTGAAGTCGTTCACAAGGTTAAGTCACAGTGGATGCTTAAAATCACAGAATATGCAGACAGACTTATCAATGACCTTGACCTTGTAAATTATCCTGACAGAGTAAAAGCACAGCAGAAGAACTGGATTGGCAGAAGTAAGGGTGCGGAGGTTGATTTTACAACTACAACAGGCGACACACTTACAATTTATACAACTCGTGCCGATACACTTTACGGTGCTACATACATGGTAATTTCTCCTGAACACCCAATGATTGAAAAGTGGGCCGACAAGATTTCTAATATGGACGAAATTAAGAAATATCAGGAGGCTGCCGCTCGTAAGTCTGACTTTGAAAGAACAGAGGTAGCTAAAGAAAAGACAGGCGTCAGAATTGACGGTGTTAATGCTATAAACCCTGTAAACAATAAGGAAATCCCAATCTTTATTTCTGACTATGTTCTTGTATCATACGGTACAGGTGCTATTATGGCTGTTCCTGCTCACGATACCCGTGACTGGGAATTTGCAAAAAAATTCGACCTTCCTATTATTGAAGTTGTTAAAGGCGGCAATGTCCAGGAAGAGGCTTACACAGATTGTGCCAAGGGTATTATGGTTAACTCGGGTATGCTTGACGGCCTTACTGTTGATGAAGCAAAGAAGAAAATTATTGACTGGCTCACAAGTGAGGGCAAGGGCCATTCAAAGGTTAACTACAAACTCCGTGACTGGGTATTCTCCCGTCAGCGTTATTGGGGCGAGCCTATTCCGATGGTATATTGTGAGAAGTGCGGCTATGTTCCGATTGATGAAAAAGACCTTCCGCTCAGACTGCCTATGGTTGAGTCATATGAACCGACTGATAACGGAGAATCACCGCTTGCCAAGATGACAGACTGGATTAACACAACCTGTCCTTGCTGCGGCGGTAAGGCTAAGAGAGAAACCGATACAATGCCTCAGTGGGCAGGTTCATCATGGTACTATCTCAGATATATGGATCCGCACAATAAAAATGCCATTGCATCAAAAGAGGCTCTTAACTACTGGTCACCTGTTGATTGGTACAACGGCGGTATGGAGCATACAACTCTCCACCTTCTTTACAGCCGTTTCTGGCATAAGTTCCTCTATGATATCGGTGTTGTTCCTACTCCGGAACCATACGCTAAGCGTACTTCACACGGTATGATTCTCGGTGAAAACGGCGAGAAGATGAGTAAATCAAGAGGCAATGTCGTAAATCCCGATGAAATCGTTGACGAATACGGTGCTGATACAATGCGTTTATATGAAATGTTCATTGGTGACTTTGAAAAGGCTGCTCCGTGGAGTAAGGCAAGCATCAGAGGCTGTCGCAGATTCGTTGAGCGTTACTGGAATCTTCAGAGTGTTCTCATTGACGGTGATAAAATCCGACCTGAGCTTGAAGGTGCATTTAACAAGGCAATCAAAAAGGTTGGCGAGGATATTGAAAATATAAAGTTCAATACTGCTATCGCAACTCTTATGGCTTTAATCAACGATATTTCAAATGTAAAGTCAATTAATAAGGAAGAACTCAGAATTTTCTCAATTCTCCTTAATCCGTTTGCTCCTCATGTTACGGAAGAAGTTTACGAGGCTTGTAAGCTTGGTAACGGTATTCTTGCCGAAGCCGAGTGGCCTGAATATGACGAGTCAAAATGCGTTGACGAAAGTGTAGAAATTGTTGTTCAGGTAAACGGCAAAATTAAAGCTAAGCTTAACATTCCTGTTGATGCAGATAAGGATGCTGTTCTTGATCTTGCAAAGAATGATGAGAATGTCAAAAAGGCTATTGACGGAATGAAAATTATTAAAGAAATTGTTGTTCCGAAGAAACTTGTAAACCTTGTTGTTAAGCCATAATTCAACTTTTAAAATTAATTTGACCTAAATTTCTACAATACTATTGACATTATTCGAGTTATAATGTATAATAACATTTGCAATTATATGCAAATTACCCATGCCCGGTGGCAGATGGGAGGGAAGATAGATGGCAGAGATTAGACTTAAAGAGAATGAATCCCTTGAAAGTGCTTTAAGAAGATTCAAAAAGCAGTGTGCCAGAGCTGGCGTTATTGCTGAGGTTCGCAAAAGAGAAGCTTATGAAAAGCCCTCTGTAAAGCGTAAGAAAAAATCCGAAGCAGCTCGCAAACGCAAATACAGGTAATCAAACAGGCGGACAGAGCATTCTGTCCGCTTTTTGTTTTATCTTCATATTTCTTTGAAAAAAGGTGACACTATGAAAAAGATTCTTGTTATACTCGGACCTAATCTCAATATGGTAGGCGTCCGTGAAAAGGGAATATACGGAGAAGAAACTGCCTCCGATATTGAAAAGCAGATTATTTCATATGCAGAAAGCAACGGCTTTTCTGCCGAAGTTTTTCAGTCAAATCACGAGGGAGATCTTATCGATAAAATTCATTCGGCAAAGGGTAACTTTGACGGTGTTGTAATTAACGCAGGCGCTCTCACACATTACAGTTATGCTTTAAGAGATGCCATTGCTTGTGTAAAGATTCCTTTTGTAGAGGTTCATATGTCTAATATTCACGCAAGAGAAGAGTTCAGACATACATCTGTAATCGCACCTGTTTGTGTCGGTCAGATTGCAGGTTTTGGTAAAAACAGTTACTTTCTCGCAATCAATGCATTAAAGGACTTGATGTAATGCAAAACTCTTTATTTGAGCAAAGACTTGAAAATTTAAAGACGGTTCTTGACAGTAACAGTCAGGCTGTTTTGTTGACTAATGAGAAGAATATCGGCTATTTTTGCGGATTCTTTCACAGCGAAGGTTATTTACTTGTGACTGAAAATGAAACTGTCCTTTTTGTTGATTTCAGATATTATGAGGCCGCTTTAAAAAAATCAAGCGGATGCAGGGTTGTTTGCTTTACTAAGTTGTTTAAAGACCTTATAAGCGAATTGAAGAACAATTCTGTTGTGAATGTATTTTTTGAGGCATCCGATATTACGGTTGAAAAATATAATCGTTTTAAAAAGGCTTTTTCGGAAAATAATATTGAGTGCGTTTGTGACGGCAGTCTTGATCATAAGATTGAAGAAATCAGATGTATCAAGGATGAATCAGAAATTAAAAAAATAGCTAAAGCACAGGAGATAACCGAAAAGTCATATCTCGAGGTGTTGAATTACCTAAAACCCGGTGTCAGCGAACGCAGGGTTGCACTTGAGCTTGAACATCTCATAAAGCTTAACGGCGGTGAAGGTGTTTCATTTGACCTCATCACGATTACAGGCAAAAAGACTTCATTGCCTCACGGAGTTCCGTCAGATGATATTGTCAGTGAGGGAGATTTCTTTACTTTTGATATTGGCTCAATTTTTGACGGCTATCACAGCGATACTACGCGTACGGTAGCAATCAAGTCGGCTGATGAAGAAATGAAAAAGGTTTATGACATCGTATTAAAAGCTCAGCTTGCTGTACTTGACAGCGTAAAACCAGGAGCAAAATGTTCTGATGTCGATAAAATTGCAAGAGATATAATCTCGGAAAACGGTTACGGAAAATATTTCGGTCATGCAACCGGTCACGGTGTAGGACTTGATATCCACGAATCTCCCGTTGTATCTCCGAGAAGTGAAACAATCCTGAAAAAAGGTATGATAATAACCGATGAACCGGGAATATATCTGCCGGGTAAATTCGGTGTTCGCATTGAAGATATGCTTTGCGTGACTGATACAGGGTACAAAAACTTTGTTTCACTCCCTAAAGAACTCATTATTGTGTAATAAAAGTCTTGCATTTTTTGTCATTGTTATGTATAATGTAAATTGTTATATTACGGCATACATTACCGTATTTCCGTATGAAAGATAATTAGGAGGTATTACTAATGATATCAGCAGGTGATTTCAGAAACGGCGTTACATTTGAAATGGACGGTCAGGTTGTATCAATCATTGAATTCCAGCATGTAAAGCCCGGTAAGGGTGCTGCATTTGTAAGAACTAAAATCAGAAATGTTATTACAGGCGCAGTAGTTGAAAAAACTTTCAACCCGAATGATAAGTATCCCACAGCTTTCATTGACAGAAAGGATATGGAATACAGCTATTCAGACGGCGATCTTTACTACTTCATGGATACAGAAACATGGGAGCAGATTCCGATTAACAAGAGCGTTCTCGGCGACAACTTTAAGTTTGTTAAGGAAAATATGGTGTGCAAGGTTCTTTCTTACAAGGGCAATGTATTTGGCATTGAGCCTCCGAACTTTGTTGAACTTAAGGTTACAAAGACAGATCCCGGCTTTAAGGGTGACACAGCAACCAACGCTACAAAGCCTGCAACTCTTGAAACAGGTGCTGAAATTAAAGTTCCTCTCTTTATTGATGAGGGCGAAGTTATTCAGATCGACACAAGAACAGGCGAATATATGGGCAGAGCATAATTTCTGCGGGAGAATCAGTTATGAATCTTACTGAAAAAATTTCTTACATTCGCGGTCTTTGCGACGGTTTGGAGCTTGATGAGTCAAAACCTGAAGTAAAGGTTCTTAATGCAATCGTTGATCTTCTTGATGATATGGCTTTTGAAGTATCTGACATGGAAGAACTTTACGATGAGTTAAGCGCTCAGGTTGACGAAATTGATCAGGATCTTGCTGATGTTGAGTCTGATGTTTACGATGACGAGGACTATGACATTGAAGATTATGACGATGAAGATGACGATTACGATTTTGATGATGAAGAGAATCCTTTTTATGAGGTAACTTGTGATTCATGCGGTCAGAAGCTTAATGTTTCCGAAGATGTCCTTCTTGAAGGCGAAATCGAGTGTCCTAACTGCGGTGAGAACCTTGAGTTTGATTTTTCAGAGCTTTTCAGCAATGAGGAAGATGACGAGTGTGATGCCGATTGCGCATCATGCGACGGTTGTTCGGACACAGAAGAATAATTAACAAAACAAACACCCTTCGTATAGTATATACGAGGGGTGTTTTTATGTTGTACAGAAAAAGGTGTAAAAGAAAATTTGTTCTTTTAAAGAAAATACTTCTTTCTGTGGTTTTACTGATTATCGGTGTTACTGTTTTCTGCGAGGTGCATTTGTCAGATTTCAGACCGGAGTACATAAGAATTCAGGCTGAAATATTGTCTGTAAATTCTGTCTGTGATGCAGTGAATAATACACTTGATAAGCTTAATTATTCTTACAGTGATATTGCAAAGATTAATTGTGATAAAAACGGAAATGTGCAGTCAATTGAAACGGATTCATTCAAAATCAACAGAATTAAAGCCGACATCACGAAAGCCGTACAAAAAGAAATAGCTAAGGTATATGACAATGAAATTGAAATACCTCTCGGTGCATTTACGAATATTACAATACTCTCAAATGTCGGACCTTGCATTCCCGTAAATTTTAATCTTACAGGAAGCTTTTCCTCGGAAGTTATAAGTACATTTGAACAAGCGGGAATAAATCAGACAATCCACCATATAAAGCTTTTGCTCACCTCAAAAATAATGACAACCTCGCTTGATTATTCAGGCAAAATAACATTTACTACCGATTTTGAAATTGCACAATCCGTAATAGTGGGTAATATACCGTCCGGATACGGTTCTCTGTTTCAGACTTATAAGAAGTAAATTTTGAAAAACCTGTGAAAAACATTGAAAAACCGTATATCTTGTGTTATAATCTAACAGTTAATACAATGGGTTAGGAGGCATTTCTTTGCCTGACAGTCAGAAAATTTCCGAAAAACAATCGGAGTATATGAATTTAATAGCTGAAATTATGGATATCCGCAAAAGAGGAGAGAAGCCTGTTGCGTATATCAGAACATACGGCTGCCAGCAGAATGTGGCTGATAGTGAAAAAATTAAGGGTATGCTTGAACAGTCGGGATTTGAGTTTTCAGATGAACCGGACAATGCGGATTTCATACTTTTCAATACCTGTGCCGTAAGAGAACATGCTGAGGACAGAGTGTTCGGCAATGTAGGTGCATTAAAAAATCTAAAGCGTAAGCATCCGCAGATTCTTATTGCTTTGTGCGGTTGTATGATGGAGCAGGAGCATGTTGCCAATAAAATTTACAAGAGCTTTCCTTTTGTAGGACTTGTGTTTGGTACTCATTCATTGCACCATTTTCCCGAGCTTATGTATAACGCTCTTCTTGATGGCAAAAGAGTGTTTGAAAGAGGTAATGACGATAATCAACTTTATGAGGGATTTCCTGTTAAGCGTGACGGCACTTTCAAGGGTTGGTTACCGATTATGTACGGTTGCAACAACTTCTGTACATATTGCGTTGTGCCTTATGTAAGAGGCAGAGAACGCAGTCGTGAAAAGAATATTATTGTTTCTGAGGCTAAAAATATGATTGAGTCGGGTTATAAAGATATTACCCTTCTCGGTCAGAATGTAAATTCCTACGGAAAAGGTCTTTCCGAGAAAGTAAACTTTTCACAGCTTTTGCGTGAGGTCGATTCAATTGACGGCGATTATTGGCTTCGCTTTATGACATCTCACCCGAAGGATTGTTCAAAGGAACTTATTGACACAATTGCATCGGGTACTCATATAAGCAAGCATCTTCATCTTCCGTTCCAATGCGGTTCGGACAGAGTGCTTAAAGCAATGAACCGTCACTATGATCGCAGAAAGTATCTTGAAATAATCAATTATGCTAAAGAGAAAATTGACGGTCTTTCACTTACAAGTGATATCATTGTAGGTTTTCCGGGTGAAACATATGAAGATTTCAAAGAAACTTTATCGCTTATCCGTGAGGTTGAATTTACATCACTCTTTACCTTCATTTTCTCACCGAGAGTAGGTACTCCTGCTGCTAAAATGGACGATCCGATTTCCGCTGAAGAAAAATCAAAATGGTTCCGTGAACTTCTTGATGTTCAGGAAGAAATTGCGGCAAAGCGTTGTTCTTCAATGGTTGGCAAAACCGAAAAGGTACTTATTGAAGGTGAAAACGATAAGAACGGTGAATTGTGCGGTCGTACAAGCGGTAACATAATAGTTGAGCTTGAAGGATCAAAGGACTGTATCGGAACATTCAGAAATGTAAAAATAACAAAGGCTCGCAACTGGATATTAAAGGGTGAGCTTGTAAAATAATCGGAGGTTAAAACTATGGATATCATTGAGAAAGCAAGGGAACTCGGAAGACTCATTCAGGAAGAAGACTCATATAAAAAATTGCAGGACGCTCAGAAGAATGCAGATGCAGATATGGAGCTTCAGCGTCTTATCGGTGAATTCAATCTTAAAAGAATGTCAATCAACAATGAAGCATCAAAAAAAGAGAGGGATCAGGAAAAGCTTTCTAAGCTTAATACCGAGATGAGAGAGGCATATTCTCAGATTATGTCAAACGAGAATATGATTGCCTACAATGATGCAAAGGCTGCTTTTGATGTTGTTGCAAACAGAGTTCTCGCAATTGTTCAGCAGTCTGCTGAGGGTGCAGATCCCGAGACTGCTGATTACAGCCAGTCATCATGCTCAGGCAGCTGTGCTACATGCGGCGGTTGCGGCTGATAAACGGTTCTAAATTTTGTTAAGGAAGTGAAACAAATGGCGGAGTTATCTCCAATGATGCAACAGTATTTCAAAATTAAAGAAGAAAACAAAGACAGCATTTTGTTCTTCCGACTTGGAGATTTCTACGAAATGTTTTACGATGATGCAAAGCTTGCATCAAAGGAGCTTGAACTTACTCTTACAGGAAGGGATTGCGGACAGGCCGAGCGTGCTCCCATGTGCGGAGTTCCGTTTCACAGCTGTGAGGGTTACATTGCAAGACTTGTTGCAAAGGGCTATAAGGTTGCAATTTGCGAACAGACGGAAGATCCTGCAAAGGCAAAAGGTCTTGTAAAGCGTGATATTATTCGAGTAATTACTCCCGGTACCGTAATGGAATCGAGTATGCTTGATGAGAGCAAAAACAACTACATTTGCTGTATGTATTCTAAAAATAAAACTATAGGACTTTGTTTTTGCGATATTTCCACAGGAGAATTATACGCTACGGAAATCAGGGGTAATGACAGCTATAATGTTCTTACCAATCAGCTTACAAGCTATAATCCCCGTGAAATTCTCATCGGCGGTGATATTGTAAAGCTGAAAGAGCTGCCTAAGTTCATTAAAGCGAAGCTTTCGGCAGGAGTTGAAATGCTCGAGGATGAAAAATTTGACGAATCGGTATGTACTGATGTTGTAAAATCACAGTTTGCGGATGAATACAGTACTGTATCGGACAAGCCTGTTGTTGTATGCGTTCTCGGTGCGTTGCTTTCATATCTTCGTGATACTCAGAAAACGGGACTTGAAAGAATAAATCACATTGAGTTCTACAAAGAAAATCAATATATGAGCCTTGATTACAACACACAGCGTAATCTTGAGCTCACACAAACAATGCTGACAAAGGATAAAAAGGGTTCACTTTTGTGGGTGCTTGACAAGACAAAAACTGCAATGGGCAAACGCCTTATGCGTTCATGGCTTGAACATCCTTTACTTAATATAACTTCGATTAACAACCGTCAGAGCGCGATTGAAGAGCTTGTAAACGATAATATGCTTCGTATGGATGTTACAGACACACTCTCGGGTATATTTGACATTGAAAGACTTATGACAAGAATCGTTTACGGTTCTGCAAATGCAAGAGATTTGCGTTCACTCTGCGGAGCAATTCAGAATCTTCCGCAGATTTCGGATTTGCTCGTTGATTGCAAATCAGTCTATCTTAAATATATTTATAAAAGTATTGATAAGCTTGAGGACATTCATTCTCTTATTGATTCTGCAATCGTTGAAGAACCCCCGTTTACAGTCCGTGAGGGCGGTATGATTAAGAGAGGTTATAACGAAGAGCTGGATTCCGTGACAGGAGATATGAATGACTCAAAGGGAATTCTTGCCCGTATTGAGGCTGAACAGCGTGATATAACGGGAATTCCTAAGCTTAAAGTCGGTTATAACAGGGTATTCGGATATTATATTGAAGTGTCAAATTCATATAAATCCATGGTACCCGAAACATACATAAGAAAGCAGACACTCACCAATTGTGAAAGATATATTACTCAGGATTTGAAAGATGTAGAGGGCAGAATCCTCGGTGCAAAAGACAGATCGGTTGCACTTGAATACAACCTCTTTGATGATGTCAGAAAGACGGTTTCGGATAATCTTGAAAGGATTCAGAAAACCGCAAAAGCCATTGCTAATCTTGATGTTATTACATCACTTGCTAATGTTGCGGCTGACAACAGATACATAAGACCTGATGTAAATCTTTCAACTGCTATAAGAATTAAAGATTCGAGGCATCCGGTTGTTGAGGCTCTATTAAAGGATGCACCGTTTGTTCCGAATGATGTCAGTCTTGATTCTGCCAATGACAGAGTAGCAATTATTACAGGACCCAATATGGCGGGTAAGTCAACCTATATGCGACAGATTGCCATTATTGTTCTTATGGCGCAGATAGGCAGTTTTGTTCCGGCGTCTTCCGCCGAAATCGGAATTGTAGACAGCATATTTACTCGTGTAGGTGCGTCTGATGATCTTGCATCTGGACAGTCAACCTTTATGGTTGAGATGAGCGAGGTTGCCAATATTATTAAAAATGCAACTTCAAAAAGCTTACTTATTCTTGACGAAATCGGCAGAGGTACTTCGACCTTTGACGGTATGAGCATCGCAAGGGCTGTGCTTGAATTTTGTGCCGACAGAAAAAAACTCGGTGCAAAAACACTTTTTGCAACTCATTATCACGAACTCACGGTTATGGAACAACTCCTTGACGGTGTAAAAAACTATAACATAGCAGTTAAAAAGCGTGGCGATGACATTACTTTTCTGCGAAGAATTGTTCCCGGCGGAGCAGATGACAGCTACGGTATTGAGGTGGCAAAGCTTGCAGGCATTCCGCAGTCTGTAATTTCAAGAGCAAAGGAAATTTTAAAAGACCTTGAACACGGCAAATATAAAAACGAGAATGCCAATATTCAAAAGCAGGATAATTCAGACGATATGCAGCTTTCACTTATCGGTTCGGCTGAAAGCCCCGTGATTGAAAAGCTGAAAGATACAGATATAAATACTCTTACTCCGATTGAAGCAATGAACTTGCTTTATGAACTTAAAGGTATGATTTAATATTAGGAGGTGACACAAATGGGTGTAATCAATGTACTTGATAAGCATGTTGCAGAACTTATCGCCGCCGGCGAGGTTGTTGAAAGACCGGCATCGGTTATAAAGGAACTTGTAGAAAATTCAATTGACGCAGGCGCAAAAAATATCACCGTTGAGATAAAAAACGGCGGTACAACATTCATGCGTGTTGCCGATGACGGTTGCGGTATTTACCGTGATGATATCAAAGTTGCGTTTTTAAGACACGCAACCAGTAAAGTTAAGGTTGAATCTGACCTCGACAGTATTTCTACACTTGGATTCAGGGGAGAGGCTCTTGCGTCAATTTGTGCAGTGTCACGACTTCAACTTATTACGAGGAATGTAAACGAGGAAATCGGAACTTCATATGAAATTGACGGCGGTGAAGAACAGAGCTTTGATGATGCAGGTTGTCCTGTCGGCACAACCTTTGTTATCAGAGATTTGTTCTACAACATTCCTGCTCGTGCAAAATTTTTGAAAAAGGATGTTTCGGAGGGTAACGCAGTTTCAAATATAATCGACAAAACTGCTTTGTCACATCCCAAAATTGCATTTACATACATTAAGGACGGAAAGCAGGTTCTTCGTACATTCGGCGACGGAAAACTTATTTCTGCAATATATTCGGTTTTTGGAAAAGATTTTGCGAAAGGACTTATTCCGGTTGATTATCAGCTTGATGCAATAAAGGTTTACGGCTATATTTCAAAACCCGAACACTCAAGACCAAACCGTAATATGCAGAATTTTTTTATCAACGGAAGGTACATCAAAACCAGAACGGCTATGGTTGCACTTGAGGAGGCTTTTAAGGGCTCAATTATGGTCGGAAAATTTCCGTCGTGTGTTCTTAATATCGAATTGCCGTGTGAAATGATTGATGTAAATGTTCATCCTTCAAAGCTTGAGGTCAGATTTATAAATGAAAGACCTGTTTTTGATGCGATTTATCATGCGGTAAAATCTTCACTTATGAAGTATGACAGCCGTAAAAAAGCGTCATTTAAAAAGGAAACGGCTTTTAATGAGGTGCAAAATAAATTTAATCCGTTTAACAATGCGCCTGCCATTCTGAACAAGCCTGTTGTGCAAAGTTCTAAAAATGATTTTGTACAAAAACAGTGTGCTAAACCGATACCTGACAATCCCAAAACAGAGGTTACAACACCTGTTGCTACATCCGAAAAATCCGATGATTTTAATCCGTTTTCGGATGTCGCATTTAATGATAATAAGAAGAATGATGAGGCAGCTATTCGTTCTGTTACAAAGTCCATTGATGATATAAAAGTTGCGGATATATCCAATCCGTTTGATATTTTCAGCAAACAGGCGATAAATAAGGCAAAAGAGGAAGAAAAGTCAAAATCAACTTTCAAGCCTGAAATTGTTCAGCCAACTTCGCTTGTTGAAGATGAAAAAACTGATACAGAAAGTATTACCGATAAAAGTCCGATTGTAAGCCCTAAAGAGGTTAATGTAATTGTTTCGGAAGAATCTATTGAGAAATCAAAAGAGCCTGTTCTTGTAAACGATAATCAGACGAGCATCAAATATATCGGAGAGGCTTTTGATACATATATCATTGCAGAAAAAAACAATAAAGATATTCTTTTGATAGACAAACATGCCGCCCATGAGAGAATTATTTATGAAAAACTCAAAGCCGAAAAGGCTGCTGACTACAGGCAGATTTTACTTGCTCCTGTTACAGTCACTCTCGGAAAAACCGAGTATGATGCGGCAATTAATAATCTTGATATGTTTTCCGATTGCGGCTTTGAAGTTGAAGATTTCGGTAACAGTACGGTTATTGTAAGAAGTTCTCCGCAGTATATTCCGGCTGTTGAAATTGAAGATTGCATTACCGAGATGTCGGGCTACATTTCTCAGGGTAAAACCGATATCTTTACTGAAAAAATGGATTGGTTTTACAGCAATGTTGCTTGCCGTTCAGCTATAAAGGCAGGCAATAAAAGTACGCCTGAGGAGCTTATAGGGATTGTAAAACACCTTGAAGAACATCCTGAAATCAAGTATTGTCCTCACGGCAGACCGATTTGCATTGTTCTTACAAAGGGTGAAATTGAAAAACAGTTTGGCAGGGTGTGATTTTTTGGGAAAATCTATTAATACGGTTTCAATTGTCGGTCCTACCGCATCAGGCAAAACAAAACTTTCGGTTGAACTTGCAAAGCATTTTAACGGTGAAATCGTATCTGCCGATTCCATGCAGATATACAGGGGAATGCAGATTGCAACAGCCAAACCTACCAAAGAAGAGATGGACGGAATTCCTCATCATATGATGGACTTTCTTCCGCCTGATAAAACCTATTCGGTTGCGTCTTATGTAACTGATGCTTCAAAATGTATAGCAGATATTCATTCAAGAGGCAAATTACCGTTTATTGTCGGCGGAACAGGTCTTTATGTTGATTCACTTCTGAACAATGTTTCTTTCAGTGATGATAAACGGGATGAAGATTATTGCTTAGAACTTCGCAAGATTGCCGAAGAACATGGAACAGACAGGTTGCTTGAAATGCTTGCAAAATTCGATCCGAAATCGGCAGACAGACTTCGTGAAAGCAGAAATCTTAAAAGAATAATCCGTGCCATTGAATTTTACAAAACAACAGGAAAAACTATCACACAACAAATTGAAGAATCACATAAAATTCCGTCTCCGTATATAACTGTAAAAATCGGTCTTAATTGCCGTGACAGACAGGCGCTGTATGACAGAATAAACAAGCGTGTAGATATTATGCTTGAAGAAGGTTTGCTTGAGGAGGCTGAACGGGTTATTAATTCAGATTTGAGCTATACATCAATAAAGGCGATAGGTTATAAGGAATTGATTCCTTATTTTAAAGAAAATAAAAATCTGAATGATTGTGTTGAAAAATTGAAAATGGAAACCCGCAGATATGCGAAAAGACAAATCACTTGGTTTAAGCGGGATTCGGAGATTAATTGGATTTATATTGATGAATATAATTCATTTGAAGAAATATACAGTTATGCAAAAGCTGTAATCGAAAGAGGCTTACTTTATGGATAAATTGCTTTTCAGACGAATTTTGATGATTGCGTTATCAGTTCTTGCAGTTGTTTATGCCGCCTATCTTCTGATAAGTACAAATTTTAAAATGTATCCGACTGAAAATGCTGTTCAAACAACAGTCACGGATAAAATTTATTCAAACGGATTTATTATCCGTGATGAAAATATGATTCAGAATAATACTTCGGGTGTGCTTTCATATACAGTGCATGACGGTGATGAGGTAAAAGCCGGCGGTGAAATTGCAAAATCGTATGCAAATGATGATGATGCAGCTTCACAGTCAAAAATCAGCGCATTACAGGAACAGCTTTCCGATTTGCAGACACTTCAAAAAACAAGCACGGCCGGCAACATAGGTATTGATACTATCAACAACAATATAAATAATAATATCATTTCACAAATTCGCAGTATCAATGACGGCGATTTGGCAAATATTGATAATGTCACAAATAATCTGCTTTATTCAATAAACCAAAGACAGATTTACACAGGCAAAGCCACTAACTTTAATGACAGAATTTCAGAACTCCAGGCTGAAATAGCCACTCTTGAAGGCAAAACAGGAAAATCAACAGGTAATATTACGACTGAAAAATCAGGTTGTTTTCTCTCGCATTGTGACGGATATGAAAATGCGCTTGATTACAATAATCTTGATCGTCTGACTCTTTCTGACCTTGATAATGTAAAGCAGACAAAAGTGTCCGGCAATATTGCAGGCAAGGTTGTAACCGGATTGAAATGGTATGTTGCCTGTAAGGTTACGGCTGATGAGGCAACAAGACTTTCTTTGTGGGACGGTTCCGCTACGGTGCTGTTCTCTGACGCATCGTCTGAAAGCATTCCCGCCACTATCAAGAGGATTTATCAGGAATCAAAAGATAGCGATGCCCTTCTTATTCTTGAGTGTGACTATATGAATTCCGACCTTGCTCAGGCAAGACAGGAACCGATTGAAATAGGTCTTGGTTCATACACAGGCTTGAGAATCAGCAAAAAGGCTATTCATGATGACTATGTAACAAAGACAACCTATGATGACAATGACAATAAACATACCGAACAGGTTAAGGTTCAGGGTGTATATGTGCTTCACGGAAGTGAAGTGCGATTCAAACAGATATCTATTCTGTATGCCGACGATGATTATGTTATTTGCGATCCGGAGCCGGACAGCAAAGACCTTGTTGACGGCACAACAGTTGAGTTATATGATCAGGTAATTCTTGAAGGAGATGATTTGTATGACGGAAAAGTTGTTAACTGACGTTGAATACAATTACAAATTTATTGATGAGCGAATAGCCGAGGCTGCCGAAAAGTCCGGAAGAAAGCGTGAGGATATTACATTTCTTGCCGCAACAAAAATGGTTGAACCTGAGGTTATTAACCACGCAATTTCACTTGGACTTGACCACATAGGTGAAAACAAGGTTCAGGAGCTTTTGTCAAAGTATGATAAGTATAACCTTGACAACTGTTCTCTTCAGTTTATCGGTCACTTGCAGACAAACAAGGTAAGACAGATTATCGATAAGGTTGATCTTATCCAGTCTGTTGATTCAATAAAGCTTGCATCGGAAATTTCTAAACAGGCTTTAAAAATCAATAAAAACTGTGATGTTCTTGTTGAGGTAAATATCGGCAGAGAAGAAAACAAGTCAGGCGTTATGCCAGAACAGCTTGAAGAATTACTTTGTCAGATTGCCGAATTGGACGGTATTTCAGTTAAAGGTCTTATGGCAATACCTCCGATTTGTGAATCTTCACAGAAAATTTCTGAATTTTTCAATAAAATGCATAATATATTTATTGACATCTCGCAAAAAAAATTAGATAATATAGATATGAATATTCTTTCAATGGGTATGTCTGCCGATTATTACGAAGCTGTACTTGCAGGTGCAAATATGGTCAGAGTTGGTTCGGCATTATTCGGTGCAAGGAATTATACATAATTTTAGGAGGATTATATAATGGCTGGTTTTGTAGATAAGTTTAAACGCATGTGGGACGCCCCCGATGATGAGTATGAGTACGATGAATATGGTTATGCTGACGAAGGTGCAGAAGAAGATTATAAAGAAGAACCTGTAAGAAACACTAAAAAAGAAAGAGATCTCGGCGGCGGAAACAAGGTCGTAAACATTAATGCTACCACCAATCTTCAGGTTGGTTTATTCAAGCCTGAGCGTTTCGGCGAAGAAACCCGCACAATTGCCGATGAGCTTATGAAGGCTCACACAGTAGTTCTTAATCTTGAAGATACAAATAAAGATATGGCAAGAAGAATCCTTGATTTCCTCAGCGGTGTTGCGTATGCAAACCGTGGTAAAATCAAGCGTGTCGCTACAAATACATATATCATTATTCCGAGCAATGTTGATCTGACAGGCGACGATTTACTTGATGAGCTTGAGAACAACGGTGTTTACTTCGGATGATGACAAACAGCTGATTGCTCGGCTTAATAACGGTATTGACCTTTGTCTGACAAGACAGAAACCGTATTTTATGCCTTTTATGAGTGAAAGGAAACAAGCACTTCTTGTTTCCAAACTTAAAAAAGCATATTTTGACAACTACCTTTTCTTTGGCGGGTATGATGATTCCGAGAGAAAAATGCTTGGCTTGTTTTTTGACGAACCGAGTACAAGTATGTTCCCGATATGCGGCATTGAATTTTCATTCAGAAAATGCGACCGACTCACTCATCGTGATTTTCTCGGTTCTTTGATGTCGCTCGGAATAGAGCGTGAAACTGTCGGGGATATTCTTGTTGAGGACGGACGGGCTGTTGTATTTGTAAAAGCGGAATTGTCCGATTATGTCAAGTCGCAGATTTCAAAAGTCGGCAGAGTCGGCGTTAAGGTTGATGACGCTGATTTGTCAAAGCTTCCGCAGGGAAGAGGAGTAGAAGAAAAAACATTTATAGTTTCTTCTTTACGGCTTGATAATATTGTTGCCGCTGTATGTAAACTGTCACGAGAAAAAACAAAAACTGTCATTATGTCGGACAGCGTATGTGTTAATTTTGAAGAAACTAAAAATGTCAATTTTAACCTAAAGGAAAATGATGTTTTTACAATTCGCGGAAAAGGCAAATTCGTTTTAAAAGGTATACTTGGAACTACAGGAAAAGGTCGAATGAGAATTTCGGTTATACATTATAAATAAGGAGTGCAGATAAATGCTTACAATTGATGAAATTAAAAATATAAGCTTCAGAAAAGCCACTCTTAACGGTGGTTACAGAGCTGAAGATGTTGACTCATTTATTGATGAAGTCATTGTTTCTTTTGAACAATTGAAGAAAGAAAAAACTAACCTTGTTCATAAGATTGATGTTCTTGCAACAAGAGTTGAACAGTACAGAGCAGATGAAGAAACAGTAAGAAACGCTTTGCTTGCTTCACAGAAGGTTGCTGATGCCTGCATAAGAGAAGCAAAGGAAAAGGCTGCAAAGATTGTTCGTGATGCTGAAACAAAGGCTCAGACTCTCCTCGTTGACGCAAACAATATGACTGCTGCCGAGAAAGAGCATTATTTACAGCTTCAGTCAGATGCGGCTAATCTCAGAAATGAACTTATTTCACTTTACAGTAAGCATATTAAGTCAATTGATGATCTTCCTTCAACCTCAGATGTTGAGGCTTCAAAAGCTGAACTTGACGAAAAGTATCCTACAGAGGATGTGACAGCTCCTGCACAGCCTCAGGTTGAAGATGATGTTAAGATTGCAGTACCTTCGGAAATGAAAGCTGAGCCGATTGCTGAAACCGAAGAAGTATCTGCTCATCCTAAAAGACAGAGCAAGTTCAGTCATCTCAAGTTCGGTGATAACTATGATGTAACTGCCGACTGATTTTTATTTAGATTTTAGATATTGGAGAGAATATAAAATGTCCCAGGATTATAATTCAACACTTAATCTTCCAAAGACAGACTTCCCTATGAGAGCAGGTCTACCGAAAAGCGAGCCTGTTACACTTCAAAATTGGGAAGATGAAAAGGTTTACGAAAATCTTATGAAAGTAAATGAGGGAAAGCCTCTGTTCATTCTTCATGACGGCCCTCCTTATGCTAACGGTGACATTCACCTTGGTCATGCACTTAATAAGATTCTTAAGGATTTTATCGTAAGATATAAGAATATGGCAGGCTTTAAAGCTCCGTATGTTCCGGGTTGGGATACACACGGACTTCCTACGGAACTTAAAGCAAGAAAGAAAGCCGGTATCGGTAATTCTGCTGAAATTTCTGTTGTTGAACTTCGTAAAATGTGCGAAGAGTTCGTAAAAGGCTACATTAACGATCAGCGCACACAGTTTAAAAGACTTGGCGTAATCGGTGAATGGGATAAGCCGTACATCACTCTTAACCATGAGTTTGAGGCTGAACAGATCAGAGTGTTTGCAGAAATGGCTACAAAGGGCTATATCTACAAGGGCTTAAAGCCCGTTTATTGGTGTCCGGAGTGTAAGACTGCTCTTGCAGAGGCTGAGATTGAGTATGCTGAAGATCCTTGCCATTCAATCTATGTAAAGTTTAATGTAACCGACGATAAGGGCGTTTTCTCAAATATGGGAATCGATCCTTCAAAGGTTAAGTTTGTAATCTGGACAACTACAACTTGGACACTCCCTGCGAATGTCGCAATTTGCGTAGGTCCGAGATTTGAATATTCTGTAATCAAAACAGGTGATGAATACCTTGTTATGGCGTCAGAGCTTTATAAGTCTGCTCTTGATGAGGCGGGTATAACAGACTTTGAAGTTGTAGCAACGGTAAAGGGCAGTGAGCTTGAGTATATAAAAACAGCACATCCGTTCCTTGACAGAGAGTCCCTTGTTATCGTTGGTGAGCATGTAACTCTCGAAAGCGGTACAGGTTGTGTACACACAGCTCCCGGACACGGTGTTGACGACTACAATGTATGTCAGAATTACCCTGAGATTCCGATTATCTGTCCTGTTGATTCTAACGGTGTTCTTACAGAAGAAGCAGGTCAGTTTGCAGGTCTTACAACTGATGAGGCTAATAAGAAGATTGCCGCCTGTCTTGAAGAAAACGGCTCACTTTTTGCATTAAAGAAAATTGTCCATCAGTATCCGCATTGCTGGAGATGTAAAACTCCTATCCTTTTCAGAGCAACAGACCAGTGGTTCTGTTCGGTTGACGATTTCAAGGATGAGGCTGTTGACGCTATCAATACGGTTAAGTGGATTCCTGCATGGGGCAAGGACAGAATTACATCAATGGTAAGAGAAAGAAAAGATTGGTGTATTTCCCGTCAGAGAAAATGGGGTGTTCCAATTCCGATTTTCTTCTGTAAGGATTGCGGAGAGGCTCTTATTGATAAGGATGCTATGCTTGCTGTTGCTGACTTATTCGGTAAAGAAGGCTCAAACGCTTGGTACAATCACACAGCCGCAGAGATTCTTCCTGCCGGTACAAAGTGTAAAAAGTGCGGTTGTACTGAATTTGATAAAGAAAAAGATATTATGGATGTTTGGTTCGATAGCGGTTCATCGCATGCCGCTGTTCTTGAACAGCGTGATAACCTTGAATCACCTGCTGACCTTTACCTTGAGGGTAACGATCAGTACAGAGGTTGGTTCCAGTCATCACTCCTTACATCCGTTGCTACAAGAGGCAGAGCACCTTACAAGGCTGTTCTTACTCACGGTATGATTCTTGACGATGAATCAAGAAAGATGAGTAAGTCACTTGGTAACGGCATCAGTCCACAGGATGTTATTAAGCAGTACGGTGCTGATGTACTCAGACTTTGGGTTGCATCAACCGACTATCAGACTGACGTTCATATTTCTAAGGACATTCTCAAGCAGATTTCCGAATCATACAGAAAAATCAGAAATACAGCAAGATACATTCTCGGTAACATTTCTGACTTTAATCCCGATACAGATATGGTTGACTTTGACAAGGTGTTGCCGATTGATAAATGGGCACTTGCAAAGCTTAATGACCTTATCACAAAGGTTAGAACTTCATACGATAATTATGAGTTTCATATTGTATATCACAGCATTCACAACTTCTGTGTTGTTGATATGTCTAACTTCTATCTTGATGTTCTCAAGGACAGACTTTATACAGAAAAGGCTGACAGCCTCTCAAGAAGAGCCGCTCAGACCGTAATCTATGTTATCCTTGACGCAATGACAAGAATGATTGCTCCGCTCCTTGCGTATACATCAGATGAAATTTGGAAATACATGCCTCATTCCTCAAATGAGAATGCAGAACATGTTATCTTTAATGAGATTCCCGAAAACATCGCTATTGATGTTGACGATAAATTTATGGCTTTCTGGGACAGAATCCACGAACTCCGTGATAATGTTAAAAAGTCACTCGAATCCCTTATAAAGGATAAGACAATTAAGGGTTCGCTTGAAGCAAAGGTAACACTTTGTGCAGGCGGCGAAACACTTGAATTCCTTAAAAAGGCTGAGCCTGAGCTTTGTGCAGCATTCATAGTTTCAGAAGTTGAAATTGTTGATAACGGCGGTGAGCTTGAAATCAAACCTGAAAAAGCTGAGGGTGAAAAGTGCGAGCGTTGCTGGGCTATCAGCAAGACGGTGGGTCAGTGTGCAGAGCATCCTACAATCTGTTTCCGCTGTGTTCAGAATCTTAAATAATAACTGCTATTACAATAAATCGGTGTGACAAAACACACCGATTTATGTTTATGGAGGATAAAATGCCTGTTATTGCTCTTATAATCGGTGTGCTTTTAGCTGCCACTGATCAGATAATAAAATATTTTGTGCTTACCTATCTTCAGCCTGTCGGTTCGGTAACTGCCATTGACGGATTACTTGATTTTACTTATGTTGAGAATCGAGGCGTTGCTTTCGGAATGTTTTCGGATATGCGTTGGCTTTTCGTAGCGGTTACTGCTGTTCTTATTGCAATAATAATATATATTATGTTCAAGAAGAAACCGTCAGGAAAGATGTTCTATATTTCTGCGGCGCTTATAATCGGCGGCGGAATAGGTAATTTGATTGACAGGATTTTTTACGGTTTTGTAGTCGATTACATCAGCGTTTCATTCTTTCCCCCTGTTTGTAACTTTGCCGATTACTGCATTACAGTCGGAACAATACTTCTTATCGTTTATGTTCTGTTTTTCTCTAATGTTATGAAATCCGAAAAAAAGGTCAACAAAAACAATGAATGAATTTAAACTGAATTGTGAAACAAGCGGTGTAAGACTTGATAAATTTATTTCGGATGCAAATATTGATTTATCACGCTCTGCCGCTGTTAATCTTATTGAGAACGGAGCTGTGCTTGTAAACGACTCTGTTGTTTCAAAAAAGTACAAGCTTTCGCAAGGTGATATTGTTGTTGTAAATGTTCCAGATCCGACGCCTTATGAGTCTAAAGCGGAAAATATTCCTCTTGATATAGTTTATGAAGATGAATGCTTGCTTGTTGTGAATAAGCCAAAGGGAATGGTGGTGCATCCTGCCGCAGGAAATTATGACGGTACTCTTGTAAATGCTTTACTGTATCATTGCGGTGACAGCCTTTCGGGAATTAACGGCGTACTTCGTCCCGGCATTGTTCACCGCATCGACAAGGATACAAGCGGTCTTTTGATTGTTGCAAAAAATGATTTTGCTCACCGTTCTCTTGCAGAACAAATTAAGGAGCATTCTTTTACAAGGGAGTATGAGTCAATTGTATTTGGTAATCTGAAAAATGATGAGGGAACAGTTGACGCTCCAATCGGAAGAAATCCTAAAGACAGAAAGAAAATGTGTGTTATCGAAAAGAACAGCAAAAATGCGGTTACTCATTATTCGGTAATAACAAGGTATAAAGGTTACACACATATAAAATGCAAGCTTGAAACAGGTCGTACCCATCAAATCAGGGTGCATATGGCTTATATAGGTCATCCCGTGTCGGGTGATAAGGTGTATGGCGTAAAGAATGAAAAAGTTGATTTTGAAGGACAATGCCTTCATGCAAGAAAAATCGGTTTTATTCATCCAAAAACCAATGAATATATTGAATTCACTTCCGAATTGCCTGATTATTTCAAAAAATATCTTAAAAAGCTTGAGAATATATCATCACATTAATCGGAGCTTGACGGGATATATTCCGATTTTTTAAACTAAATTGAAAAAACCACTTGCATTATTATTCCGTATGTGGTATTATATTAAAGCATTTGAAACCGTCGTAACTCTCGACGAGGTTCAAATAACGGTTTAACCGTCATTTTGATGTGACAGTCCGCTGCTCGTTTGAGTAAGAATGTCGGAAAAATAAGGAGGATAAAAAATGGACGCATTAAAGACTATTGCTGCAGCAAGCGTGAAGGAAACAACGCCTGAGTTCAGCGTAGGTGATACTGTAAAGGTATCAGTAAACATTCGTGAAGGCGAAAGAGAAAGAATCCAGATGTTTGAGGGTACTGTTATTGCTAAAAGAGGCAGTGGCGTAGCTGAAACATTTACTGTAAGAAGAGTAGCTTACGGCGTTGGTGTTGAAAGAGTATTCCCTCTCCATTCACCCAATGTTAAAGATGTACAGGTTGTTCGTTACGGTAAGGTTCGCAGAAGCAAGCTCTACTATCTCCGTGACAGAGTTGGTAAGGCTGCTAAGGTTAAAGAGCAGATTCGTAAGTAATTCACGAAATCAAAAGGGACTTTTAAAAGTCCCTTTTTTTACTATTTTTCTTTATAGCAGGTGACAAAGTTGAAGAAAAGCAAAAATAATGTCAATGAGGCTAATATGGCTGTGCTTCAGCCTGAGGGTGTGAACGATTCTTCAGATATCAATCCTGAAATGTATGTGGATAAGAAACCGTCAATTTCCGAAAAACAATTTCTTGTTGCAAAAGAGGAAGGCGCAATGTCCGGTTTTTATGACTGGGTAAGATGTATCCTGTTTGCAATTTCGGTTGTTGTGGTTTGCCTTATCTTTTTGTTCCGCCTTGTTGATGTTGAAGGCAGATCAATGAATAACACACTTGCCACTAACGACAAGGTTATCGTAACAAATCTATTCTACACTCCCCAAAATAATGATATCGTTGTTATTTCTCACGGTGCAGAGTATAACAGTCCGATTATTAAGCGTGTTATCGCTGTTGCGGGACAGACTGTTAAAGTCGATTATGACAACGACCAAATCATAGTTGACGGTGTTGTTCTTGATGAACCGTACATAGAGGGTTCAACCTACGGCAACAACATAGGCGACAATGAAATTCCGGAAGTTATTCCTGAGGGCAAAATTTTTGTTATGGGTGATAACAGAAAGGATTCAATGGACAGCCGCAGTACAAAAATCGGTCTTATAGATGTTGATGATGTAATTGGTAAGGCACAGTTTGTAGTTTATCCGTTTGACCACTTTGGTTATCTGTACTGATGCTAAAGATTGTAAAAATTTAATGTTAATTTAAATTTTGATATTGTGAAAAGCTTATTTCTGTTTTATAATAGAAATAAGCTTTATTTTTTTACGGAGGGTTATATGCCTCAAAAACATAAAAATAATAAAATCAGAATTAAAATTAACGATAAAAAAATCACGAATTATATGTTTGATTTTACACGGACAATAATTTTTGTGTTTGCAATTATATCCGTAGCGTTTACTTTTATCATCAGAGATGCCAATGTTGTGGGAAATTCGATGCTTGACACGCTCCACAGCGATGATAAAATTTTCATTACAAACTTTATGTATGAGCCAAAATGCGGCGATATTGTAGCTATCAACGCTGAAAATCAGATTGAAAAGAGAATTATAAAACGGGTTATAGCCGTTGAAGGACAGACGCTTGTCGTGGATTACAGTAAAAATGCAGTTTATGTTGACGGTATAAAAATTGATGAACCGTATGTTTCTTCTTTAACACGAGAACCGTCAAATCCATTGCAAATTCCGTATGTTATACCTGAAGGTTATATCTTTGTAATGGGTGATAACAGAATTATTTCTCTTGACAGCCGTGATAAGAGCATAGGCCTTGTGTCTGTCGATGATGTAATCGGAAAAGCACAATTTATATTTTTCCCGCTTGACAGATTCAAGTATTTATATTAACAGAAAATTTTTAAAGGATGTACATATATGAGCGAAATGCAGACTATTCAATGGTTCCCCGGTCATATGACCAAAACAAAAAGACAGATTCAGTCAAGTCTTAAACTTGTTGATGCTGTCGCAGAAATTATTGATGCAAGAATTCCTGTCAGCAGTCGTAACCCCGACCTTGCAAAACTTGTTCAGAACAAGCCGAGAGTTATTCTTCTTAATAAATGCGATATGGCTAATCAAACTGCTACGAAAATGTGGATTGACTATTTTAAAAAGCAGAATCTTGTTGCTATCCCGGTTGACTGTAAAAGCGGCAGAGGTCTTGACAAATTTGCACCTGCCGTAAATACGGTTATGAGCCATAAGATTGCAAGATTAAAAGAAAAAGGAATGGTAAATCCCACAATCAGAATTATGATTGTCGGTATTCCGAATGTAGGCAAATCTTCTTTTATCAATAAAATGGTAAAGAAAAACCGTGCAAAGGTTGAGGACAGACCGGGCGTTACAAGAGGTAATCAATGGTATACAATTGCAAAGAACCTTGAAATGCTTGACACTCCGGGTGTGCTTTGGCCAAAGTTTGACGATAAGACAGTCGGAGAGCATCTTGCGTTCACAGGTGCGGTTAAAGACCAAATTCTTGATATCGAACTTTTGGCGGTAAGACTTCTTGATTTCATCAAGGAACTCAAGCCTGCTGATTTTATAACAAGATTCAAATTAGAAAACGAAGATATTGAAAATATTGATTCATACGAGCTTTTGAAAATGATTGGCAAAAAGAGAGGTATGCTTGTTTCAGGCGGTGAGATAGATACCGAGAGAGCCGCAATTATGTTGCTTGATGAATTCAGAAGTGCAAAGCTTGGCAGAATTACAGTTGAAATGCCGCAGGGGAGATAACAATGGATTGGCTTGAATATGAAAATAAAAATATTGCAAGAGGTTTTCTGAATATCTGCGGTGTTGATGAAGCCGGCAGAGGACCGCTTGCAGGACCTGTGTGTGCCGCCGCAGTTATACTTCCCGAAAATACCGTTATTGAAGGAGTCAATGATTCAAAAAAGCTTTCTGAAAAAAAGAGAGAGGCTTTGTTTGATGTAATAAAGGAACAGGCCTTGGCATATAGCATTGCATTTGCAAGCGTTGAAGAAATTGAGGAAATGAATATTCTTAACGCTGCTATGCTTGCAATGAAACGGGCAGTTGAAGGACTTGAACCAAGGGCTGATTATGCTATGATTGACGGCAACAGAATGCCTCCGTTGTCAATTGAAGGCGAATGTATTGTAAAAGGCGACGCAAAGTCAATGTCAATCGCCTGTGCATCAATTCTTGCCAAGGTATCAAGGGACAGACTTCTTTATGAATACGACAAAGAATTTCCTCAGTACCTATTTGCAAAGCATAAAGGTTACGGCACAAAGGCTCATATTGAGGCAATTCTTAAATACGGACCGTGTAAGTATCACAGACCGAGCTTCTTGAAGAAAATATACAATAAGAAATGATTTTTACTACTAAACAAACAGGTGATAAGGGAGAGGCTTATGCCGCAAAATATCTGAAAAAGCATAAGTATAAAATTATTGCCAGAAATTATAAAAAGCCTTACGGCGAAATAGATATCATAGCCGAGAATAAGGAAGTAATTGTCTTTGTTGAGGTTAAAACAAGGAAAGAGAATTCTCTTACACAACCCGTTGATGCGGTTAACCGTAAAAAGCAGATGAAAATTTTAAAAACTGCCGATATGTATATGTATGAAAACAATATAGATAAAGAATGTCGATTTGATGTATGCGAAGTTTTTGTCAACAGTGATAATCTTAAGCTTGTCGGCATTAATTATATTGAAGATGCATTCTGACGGGAGGTTGCCATGAATTTTTTTGACTTGCATTGTGACACGCTCTATAAGGCAGTAAACGAAAAGTCCGAACTGGATAATCCCTCATACGAAGTGAAATTAAATAACGATTCCAAATCCCACAGGTTACAGTGCTATGCTATATGGTTACCCGACACGCTTGACAGTAATGAGGCGGAAAAATTGTTCTTTGAATCGGCTGATTACCTGAAATCCGAATGTAACCGACTAGGAATTGAATTGTTAGGTATCGGTGAATTCACGGATAATGCTTTTTCAAAGTATCGAAACTCAGCGTTTTTTACAGTAGAAAACGGAAAAGCATTGAACGGCAGAATTGAGAATGTAAAGCGATTTGCAGAACTCGGCGTCAGAATAATGACTCTCACATGGAATGAGATGAACGAGATCGGTTCAGGTGTTTTATCGGAAGATAAATGCGGTTTAACGGACTTTGGAAAACTTGCAGTAGCCGAAATGGAAAAGTATGGTATTGTAATTGATATATCCCATGCAAGCGATGAACTGTTTTATGATGTTGTCAATCAGACGAATAAGCCGTTTATCGCAACTCATTCAGATTCACGGACAATTACTCAAAATCCGAGAAATCTTACAGATGAGCAGATTAAAATTATAATACAGAGAGGCGGACTTATAGGTTTAAATTTGCACAATGCTTTTCTTAATAATAATCCGGATAAAGCGTGTATAAATGATATTTTAAAGCATTGCGAATATATGCTGTCACTCGGATGTGAAAATTCTCTTTGCTTCGGTACGGATTTTGACGGTTGCGATTTGCCGAGGGATATTGTCGGAAGCGATTCAATCGGCGAAATATATGAACTTTTTCTTAGAAATAACTACAATGAAAGCGTTTTGAAAAAGATTTTTTACGAAAATGCGTATAATTTCTTTGAAAACTTTGACAATCAGCGAATAATGTAGTAAAATACTTGATGTTTAAAGCAATTTGAAAGGAAGATTTCAATGTTATACAACAGCACACAAAATGCCAAAGAAGTAGTTTCTGCGGCACAGGCCATTGCACAGGGTATTTCAAAGGACGGCGGTCTTTTTGTACCGCAGGAATTTCCTAAGTATGATGAAAATACCTTCAAGGCACTTTTGAAAACAGATTACAAAGGAAGAGCAAAGAAAGTATTTTCTGATTTTCTTTCTGATTTCACAGAAGAGGAAATCAGCGATTGCGTAGAAAAGGCTTATACAGCTCAGAAATTCGGCGGTGAAAATCCTGCTCCTATTTCATACTGTAATCTTGACGGAACAACCCTGAATATTCTTGAACTCTGGCATGGTCCTACATGTGCGTTTAAGGATATGGCACTCCAGATTCTCCCGCATCTTCTCACAAAGTCACTCAAGAAGAAATATGACGGCAAGACAGCTGTTATTCTCGTTGCTACATCAGGCGATACAGGCAAGGCTGCTCTTGAAGGCTTTAAAGATGTTGAACACACAAAGATTGTTGTTTTCTATCCTGTTGACGGTGTAAGTCCGATGCAGAAGCATCAGATGAATACTCAGGAAGGTGAAAATGTTCGTGTTTGTGCAATTAAGGGTAACTTTGATGACGCTCAGACAGGTGTTAAGAAGATATTCACTACACCTTCGGTTGCAGAAAAGCTCGCTGAGAATAATATGCTTTTCTCATCGGCAAACTCAATCAACTGGGGCAGACTTCTTCCGCAGATTGTTTACTATATTTCGGCTTACTGCGATCTTGTAAATGACGGTAAAATCGAGCTTGGCGACAAGATTAATGTTGTTGTTCCGACAGGTAACTTCGGTAACATCCTTGCATCATACTATGCAAGTCTCATGGGACTTCCAATCAACAAGTTCATTTGTGCGTCAAACTCTAATAATGTTCTTACAGATTTTATCAAAACAGGCGTTTATGATAAGAACAGAAATTTCTATACAACAATTTCACCTTCAATGGATATCCTCGTTTCAAGTAACCTTGAAAGACTTCTCTACAAGCTTTCAGGTGATAATGACGAAGTTACAAGAGGCTGGATGAATGCACTCAAATCAGAAGGCAAGTATGAAGTAAGTGATGATGTAAAGGCTGTTATCAACGAAAAGTTCTACGGCGGATTCTGTGATGATAAGAATACAGAGGCTACAATTCACGAGATGTTTGAGCAGGATAAGTACCTTTGTGATACTCACACAGCTGTTGCAATCAATGTGTACAAGCAGTATGTTGAGGAAACAGGCGACAAGACACCGTCTGTAATTGCGTCAACTGCAAGTCCGTATAAATTCTCTAAGGCTGTTCTTGAGGCTGTTGAACCAAACGCAACACTTCCCGAAACAGAATTTGATATGGTTGATAAACTTCATAAGGTTTCCGGTGCCGAAGTGCCTGCACCTCTTGCAAATCTTAAAAATAAAACTGCTCGATTCTCTGATGTTACAGAAGTTAATGATATGGAGAATTATGTTCTCGGAGCACTCGGTATAGATTAATGGCATTATTTGCTATAGCGGATTTACATCTTTCACTTGGTGAAGATAAGCCTATGGATGTTTTCGCAGGCTGGAACGATTATACTTCAAGACTTGAAAATAACTGGAGAAAGCTTGTTACCGATAATGACACGGTTGTTGTGTCGGGCGATATTTCCTGGGCAATGAAACTTGAAGAAACTCTTACGGATTTTACTTTCATAGAAAATCTTCCCGGTAAGAAAATTTTCAATAAAGGCAATCACGATTATTGGTGGAGCACCAAGACAAAAATGGATGTGTTTCTGAAAAATAATTCACTTGATTCGATATCTATCCTTTTCAATAATTCATATGTTGTTGACGATTACGCAATTTGCGGTACAAGAGGATGGTTTCTTGAGAATGAATCTCAAAATGATATAAAAGTCCTGAACAGGGAAGTCGGCAGACTTGAAATGTCAATACAATCGGCTATAAAAACAGGAAAGGAACCAATAGTGTTTTTACACTATCCCCCTGTTTACGGAACAACAAAATGTGACGAAATATTTAATGTTCTTTTGAAATATGGCATCAAAAAATGTTATTACGGACACCTTCACGGAAAAAAGAATATGAGGTTTGCGATTGAAGGTGAATACGAAGGTATTGATTTTAAGCTGATTTCTTGTGACAGGTTGTCATTCATGCCAATTTTAGTCAGATAAATTCTGTATTTTCTATTGGCAAAATTATTTTGTTGTGATATAATAAGATGATTTCTTGATTTTGAATTTAAACTTTGGAGGAATATTAAAATGGCATTAAAGGAATGTACAAAAAAAGAACAGGCTAATTCATATGAATTAGAGGTTAATGTTGACGGTGAAACTTTTGGTAACGCTGTTAACAGAGTTTATAAAAAGCAGGTTAAAAGCATAAATATCCCCGGTTTCAGAAAGGGCAAAGCTCCCCGTCATGTAATTGAGAAAATGTACGGCTCGGAAGTGTTCTATGAAGATGCTATGCAGGATTGTTATCCGGACGCTCTTTATGAGGCCGCTAAAGAAGCAGGTATCAAGATAGTTTCGGTTGAAACCCTTGAGGCTATTGAGGCAAGCAAGGAAGGTTTCTCATTCAAGGCTAGTGTTGTTGTTGAGCCTGAAATGGAAATTAATAACTACCTCGGCATTGAAGTTACAAAGAAGTCAACAGAGGTTACAGACGAACTCGTTGACGAAGAAATTGAGAAGGTTCGTGACCGCAACTCAAGAATGGTAACTGTTGACGACAGAGCTGCTCAGAATGATGATGTAGCTGTTATTGACTTTGAGGGTTTTGTTGACGGTGAAGCGTTTGAAGGCGGTAAGGCTGAAAACTACAACCTTAAGCTTGGATCAGGCAACTTTATCCCCGGCTTTGAGGAGCAGATTGTAGGTCACAAGACAGGTGAAGAGTTTACAATCACAGTTAAGTTCCCGGATGATTATCAGGCTGAAGAGCTTAAAGGTAAGGAAGCTGAATTCAAGATCAACCTTCACGAAATTAAGGCTAAGGAACTTCCGGAAGTCGATGATGAGTTTGTAAAGGATGTTTCCGATAAGGAAACACTTGATGAGTACAAGGCTGAGCTTAAAGAAACTGTTGCTAAGCGCCTTCAGGATGAGGCTGACAAGGATATTGACAATCAGATTTCCGAAAAGCTTATGGAACTCCTTGAGGGTGAAATTCCTGAGGCAATGTATGACAATCAGGCTAACGAGATGGTAAGAGAATTTGATATGCGTCTCCGTTCACAGGGTCTTGATATGAAGACATATATGCAGTACATGGGTATGGATGCAAACGCACTCAAGGGTATGTATAAAGAAGAGGCTGAAAAGAGAGTTAAGTTAAGACTTGCTCTTGAAGCAGTTGCAAGAAAAGAAAATATTGAAGTTACAGAGGCTGACCTTGACGCTGAATACGGCAAGATGGCAGAGGCTTACAAGATGGATGTTGATAAGGTTAAGGAGGCTGTTCCTGCTGAATCACTCACAGAAGATGTTAAGGTTGAAAAGGCTCTTAATCTCGTAAAGGACAAAGCTGTTATTAAGTAATTTGAATATTTTTCTTATATCTGTTAATCACTATTTAAGAAAGGTTATGATTAAATGGCATTAGTACCATATGTTATCGAACAGTCAAGCAGGGGCGAACGCTCTTTTGATATCTATTCCCGTCTTCTTGAAGACAGAATTGTTATGCTTAACGAAGAGGTAAACAGTGCAAGTGCAAGCGTTGTAGTTGCTCAGTTGCTTTACCTTGAAAGTAAAGATCCGACAAAGGATATCAGTCTTTACATCAACAGCCCCGGCGGCAGCGTAACAGACGGCTTTGCTATTTTTGATACAATGAATTACATCAAGTGTGATGTTTCCACAATCTGTATGGGTATGGCTGCAAGTATGGGTGCATTCCTTCTTGCCGCAGGCGCTAAGGGTAAGCGTCTTGCACTTCCTAACAGTGACATTATGATTCACCAGCCTTCAGGCGGTGCTCAGGGTCAGGCTACTGACATGGAAATTCACACAAGACACATTCTTGATATGAAAAAACGACTCAATCAGATTCTTGCTGACAACACAGGTCAGCCGATTGATGTTATTGCAAAGGATACCAATCGTGATAACTTCATGACTGCACAGCAGGCACTTGAGTATGGTTTGATTGATAAGGTTATCGAAAAAAGATAAAGGTGAGGTAAACTGATGGCTAACAAAAATAACGAAGATATTTATTGCTCTTTCTGCGGAAAACCTCAGGAGATGGCAGGCAGACTTATTGCCGGCAACGGTGTCTATATTTGTGACCGGTGTGTTGAGCTCTGCATGAATATTCTTCGCGAATCAGGCGAGCTTGAACGTGAAAATGAAAATAAACTTTCAAAATCGGGAGAACCTCAGACCCCCGAACTGTCCGTTGATGAACTTTTAAAGCCAAAGGAAATCAAGGCAATTCTTGATGAATATGTTATCGGACAGGATCATGCAAAAGTTACCCTGAGCGTTGCTGTTTACAATCACTATAAGCGTGCTTTTTCAAATGATCAGAGCGTAGATTTCGCTAAGAGTAATGTGTTGCTTCTCGGCCCGACAGGTGTCGGTAAGACATTACTTGCTCAGACGCTTGCAAAGGCTCTTGATGTTCCTTTTGCAATTGCTGATGCAACTACGCTGACCGAAGCAGGTTATGTCGGCGAGGATGTAGAGAACATTCTCTTAAAACTCATTCAGGCAGCCGATTTTGATATTGAAAAGGCAGAGCACGGCATAATTTACATTGATGAAATTGATAAAATTGCGAGAAAATCCGAAAACCCCTCTATTACACGAGATGTAAGCGGTGAGGGAGTTCAGCAGGCTTTGCTTAAAATTGTTGAGGGAACTGTATCCAATGTTCCGCCACAGGGTGGCAGAAAACATCCGCAACAGGAATATTTACAGATTGATACTAAGAATATTCTTTTTATCTGCGGCGGTGCATTTGACGGTCTTGAAAAGATAGTTGAAAAGCGCAAGGGCTCTTCTGTTATAGGTTTTGAGTCACTTGTTCAGTCGAAGCAGGAGCTTGATTCAACCGATTGGATGAAAGAGGTCACAGCACATGATCTTGTAAAGTACGGAATTATTCCTGAACTCATCGGTCGTTTGCCTGTTATTACTGCTTTGAGCGGTCTTGACACGGATGCACTTGTCAAGATTCTTACTGTTCCGAAAAATTCTATTGTTCAGCAGTATAAGAAACTTTTTGAACTTGACGGTGTTGAACTTCTTTTTGAAGAAGAGGCACTCAGAGCTATTGCACAACAGGCGCAGGATCAGCATACAGGTGCAAGAGGACTTCGAGGAATTATGGAAGATATTCTTACAGACCTTATGTTTGAGGCTCCGTCTGATCCTACTATTGATAAGATTATTATTACAGAGGGCGTTATCAAAAACGGTGCTGCTCCGCAAATTACTCGCAAAAAGGAATTGTTACAGACAAATTCCGTAAAATTGACTCAAAAAGATGCAAAGAAGCGTCAGAAGCGCAGCACAGCGTCTTGATATTGTGAATTAAAGCTGTATTGCAATTACAATACAGCTTTTTGCTTTTATGAAAGGAATTTAAATGGATTTTGATATGCAAAAAAATCTGACTCTCCCTGTTCTTCCGTTGCGAGGGTTGGTGGTTTTTCCAAAATCACTTATTCATTTTGATGTTGGACGAAAAAAGAGTATTACGGCTATAAATAAAGCTATGAAAGCCGATCAACTTGTTTTTCTTACTTCTCAGAAGGATGCCGCAATAAACGAACCGGATATATTTGATGTTTATGACACTGGCGTAATTGCCAAGGTCGTGCAGGTTTTGAAACAGCCTGAAAATACTACACGAATTGTAATTGAAGGTCAATGCAGGGCTACAATTATAAATCCTGTTTTTGACGAAAAGTGTCTTGTTGCAGAAGTTAAACCGTATGAGGAAGAAAGCGAGTATCTTACAGCAAGGGATTCCGCTCTTATGCGAACTGTAAAAAATGAATTTGACAAGTATCTTGAGATTTCTCCGAAGATGCCGTCGGATATTATTTTTAAGGTTGCCCTTTGCAAAAGACCGGGTGAACTTGCCGACTTTATCACAGCTAATCTCATTCTCGACTACAGAGTTAAACAGTCAATTCTTGAAACTTTCCCCGAATCCGAAAGACTTGAATCTGTTCTTGATGTACTTGTAAATGAAAATTTTGTTCTTAAACTTGAGGACGAAATATCTCAAAAAGCTAAAATGAGAATTGATGAAAATCAGCGTGATTATTTTCTTCGTGAACAGAAAAGAGCAATCGAGGAAGAACTCGGCGAAGATGATTCACCGATTGACGATGCTGAAAACTATGTCGATAAAATTGAAAAGCTCAATCTTGACGAAAAGTCTGCCGACATTCTTTATAAAGAATGTAAGAAACTCAGCAAAATGCCTTATGGCAGTCAGGAAGCGGCTGTGATTCGTACATATCTTGATACGGTTCTTGATTTGCCGTGGAATAAGTCATCTAAAGATAAAATCGTTATATCTAAAGTTCGGAAGGCTCTTGATAAGACTCACTATGGACTTGACAAAGTTAAAAAGAGAATCATTGAACAGCTTGCCGTTCGTGTGTTAAGTGAAAAGCAAAAGGGACAGATCATCTGTCTTGCAGGACCTCCTGGTGTCGGTAAAACCTCAATTGCTCAGTCGATTGCAAAGGCAATAGGCAGAAAAAGTGAAAGAATCGCTCTTGGCGGCGTTCGTGACGAGGCTGAAATCAGAGGCCACAGAAAGACTTATATCGGTTCAATGCCGGGTAGAATTATTAATGCATTGCAACATGCCGGCACTAATAATCCTGTACTTATTCTTGACGAAATAGACAAGCTTGCCGCTGATTATAAGGGTGATCCGACATCGGCATTGCTTGAGGTTCTTGATATCGAACAGAATAATAAGTTTGTTGATCACTACATTGAACTTCCGTTTGACTTGTCAAATGTGATGTTTATTACAACTGCAAATGACATTTCAGCTATTCCGGCACCGCTCCGTGACAGAATGGAAATTATAGAAATCAGCAGTTATACAAGAGAAGAGAAATTCCATATTGCAAAGAAGCACCTCATTCCTAAACAGCTTGAGGAGTGTGGTTTTACTTCAAAAGAACTCAAATTCACTCAGAAAGCCATATACGCTCTCATAGACTTCTATACGAGAGAAGCCGGCGTAAGAACTCTTGAAAGGCTTATTGCATCAGTGATGAGAAAATGTGCCGTCGAAAAGCTTACAGAGGGTACAGAAGTATTCAAGATTGACGAAAAAGAGGTAGAAAGATTTTTAGGCCATAAAAAGTTTATTCCTGATTCACTTGCCAAAATGGATGAAATCGGAATAGTAAACGGACTTGCATGGACCTCAGTGGGCGGAGAAATCTTACCTATTGAAGTTGCCGTTATGGATGGTACAGGAAAGATTGAACTTACAGGTTCTCTCGGTGATGTTATGCAGGAGTCTGCTAAAACAGCAATCACCTGTATTAGAAGTCATGCGGCGGTTCTTGGAATTGATTCCGATTTTTACAAAAACAAGGATATTCATATTCATGCTCCCGAGGGTGCTGTTCCAAAGGACGGACCGTCTGCAGGTATTACAATGGCAACCGCAATTTACTCAGCGCTGACTTTAAAGCCTGCAAGACACGATATAGCCATGACAGGTGAAATTACCCTCAGAGGGAATGTTCTTCCTATAGGCGGCCTTAAAGAGAAAAGCATGGCTGCTTTTAAAAACGGAATTACAACAGTAATTATTCCAAAGGATAACGAACCTGATCTTGAAGATGTCGATAAGGCGGTTCTTGAAAAAGTTAAGTTTATTCCTGTTAGAAATTTTTCGGAGGTAGTTGCACTTGCGGTGAATAATACCGTAAGAATTACCGATAACCAATGGAACGGAATTGATATGACAGCAGTTCGTTCTGCAACGAAAACTGTAAACGCAGTAAAACAGTGAAAGAGAGGGATTTTATGAATTTTAATGAAGTCGCTTTTGAATTTGCGGCAGGTCGTGTTGATCAGTTGCCGGAATCGGATATGCCTGAAATTGTATTTTCAGGTCATTCAAATGTAGGAAAATCCTCTCTTATCAATAAACTTGTTCAGAGAAAAGCTCTTGCAAGAGTAAGCGCTCAGCCGGGCAAAACGGCTACCATTAATTTTTATAAGCTCAAAGAGTTTCGTATGGTCGATTTGCCGGGCTACGGTTATGCAAAGGTTTCAAAAGCAGAAAAAGACAGATGGGCAAAGCTTGTGGAAGGCTACTTTGCACAGGACAGACAGCGTCCGCTCGTTATTCAGATTCTTGACTTGCGTCATCCTCCGACTGATGATGACTTGCATATGATAGATTTCCTTTACAGAGGCGGATTTAACTTTGCCGCAGTTCTTACAAAGAGTGATAAACTCAAAAAGACTGCATTTGAAAAGCAGATTGAGTATTATAAGGACATTTTCAGTACAATTGAACATGTTCCGCTGATACCGTTTTCTGCACAAACAGGCTTCGGAAATGATGAAATAAGGAAACTTATTGAAACTTCAATAGCAAATTTTAAAAATACGGAGGTATGAGTAAAATGTTCGTTAGCGAATGTCTTAATGTGAACAATAAGGGACATCTTACAATCGGCGGTTGCGATACACTCGAACTTGCCAAAGAATTTGGTACACCCTTATATGTTCTTGACGAAACAACAATCAGAAATGTGTGCAAGGCTTATGTAAAGTCCTTTGAAAAGTATTACCACGGTAACGGTATGCCGTTGTATGCGAGTAAGGCTCTTTCCTGTAAGGAACTTTGCAGAATTGCAAAGGAAGAGGGACTCGGTCTTGATGTAGTATCAGGCGGTGAGATTTATACAGCCGTACAGGCAGGCTTTCCGATGGAAAAAGTTCACTTTCACGGAAACAATAAAACTGCTGATGAAATCAGATTTGCACTTGAATCTAATGTAGGAAAGTTCGTTGTTGATAACCTTTACGAACTTGAGCTTCTCAATGAAATTTGCGGTGAAATGGGTAAGAAGGCTAATATTTCTTTTAGAATTAAGCCCGGTGTAGACGCTCATACTCATAACTTCATCAGAACAGGTCAGATTGATTCAAAATTTGGTTTTGCTCTTGAAACAGGCGAAGCTTTTGAGGCAGTTAAAAAGGCACAGATGTACGATAATGTAAATCTTACGGAACTTCATTGCCACATCGGTTCACAGATTTTTGATATTGATCCGTTTGTCACTGCTGCTGAAATTATGCTTGACTTTATGGGCAAGATTCACGATGAACTTGGAATCGTTATTTCAGAGCTTAACCTCGGCGGCGGTTTTGGTATTATGTACACTAAGGATGATGAACCTGTTCCTTACGAAAACTATATGGAAAAGGTTTCTGAGGCTGTTAAGGCAAAGGCTAAAGAACACGGACTTCCTGTTCCGTATATCTTTATTGAGCCGGGTCGTTCAATTGTCGGCGAAGCAGGTATTACACTTTACAAAGTTGGCGGCAAAAAGGAAATTCCTAATGTAAGAACATATGTATCCGTTGACGGTGGTATGACTGATAATATTAGGTATGCACTTTATCAGTCTGCTTATACCGTAGTAAATGCAGGTAAGGCTGACAAAGAGCCTGATGAAATCGTAACGGTAGCAGGTAAGTGTTGCGAGAGCGGCGACCTCGTTCAGGAGCATACAAAGGTTGCTAAGGTTGAAGTAGGCGATACACTTGCTGTTCTTTCAACAGGTGCTTATAATTATTCTATGGCGTCAAATTACAACAGAATCCCTCGTCCTGCAATCGTAATGGTTAAAGACGGCAAAGCAAGAGTTGTTGTTAAGCGTGAAAGCTACGAGGATATAGTAAAGAACGATATCTGATAATCGAATTTTAATTATTGTGCAACACCGAGCCGCTGAATTGTGTTCGGTGTTGTGTTGTGTAGATTAGCGCATAGATTCGGAGTTGAGTATTGTGTTTAGGATAAGAAGTTTTTTTAAGGAACTTGAGCCGACACGACAGATGTCTGAGGCATTTAGAAATTGTATATTTCTTGCGTTATCAGGCGGATTTCAGGATGCATATACATATTTTACCCGTGACGGAGTATTTGCAAATGCACAGACGGGTAACGTTGTGCTTATGAGTACAAATTTTATGACAGGAAAGTGGGGAGAGGGGCTTAAATATCTTTTTCCTATTCTTGCATTTGCGTTAGGTGTCCTTGTAGCTGATTTGATACAGAAAAAATTCAAGTATTTCAAAAAGATACATTGGAGACAGGGAATACTCTTGTTTGAAATTATCATATTATTTGCGGTTGGATTCATGCCGAAGAGTATGGATACCGTTGCGGCGGTAATTGTATCGTTTTCCTGTGCAATGCAGGTTCAGACTTTCAGAAAAGTCAGAGGATATTCCTATGCCAGCACAATGTGCATAGGTAATTTGAGAAGCGGTACGGCTGCTCTGTCAGGTTTTATTCACGAAAGAAAGCCCGAACAGCTCAGACAGGCAATGTATTATTTTGGTGTTATATTTTTCTTTGCAGTCGGAGCAGGTCTGGGAGGAAATCTTTCGTTATCGTTTGGAACGCATATAATATGGGTTTCATGCGGATTGCTCCTTGTAAGTTTTCTGATGATGTTTAAAGAAAAAATTCAATAATCCGGCAATTTCATATAACAATAAAGCCGTTGTCAATACTCGGATTTGGTATTGACGACGGCTTTATTTTACAAATTTTTCTATTCCGAGAATATAATCACTTGAAGTTTTATAAAGACAACAAAGTGTTATCAAATGTCTGATAGGTAGTTCTCGTTTTCCATTTTCGTATTTGCTGTACTGTTCCTGTCTTGTGTGAAGTATGAATGCAATTTGCCCTTGTGTGTATCCGTTTTTGACTCTTAATTCTTTTAATCTTTTGCAGTAGTCCATATAAATCACCTTTAAAAATATTACAAATAGTATTACTGATTGAATTTTATCATAAAATATGTCCGTTTGCAACTAAAATTTAATTGGTAAATCAAATATGAATTATACAAAATATTGTAACGCAAATGAAATTCTTGGATTCATAAATACATTTTCACAAAATTCAGCTCGTAAAATGTACGAAAATGCAACTAAACTTGGGAGATTTGTAAAATTAATTGCAGAAAAGGAATGAAATCGGCTGTTTTTTCAATAATTTTAAAAAAATTTGCAAGAAACTCACAAAAGATATTGCAAAATCGTTGAAAGTATAGTATTATTAATATGTTGATTGTAGTGCTTTACTGTGCTACAGCATAATCGGAATTTTTTCCGTATAATTTATGCGAATTTTATTAAGGAGGACTTACTTATGTCATATGTAAGTGAACAGCTTGAAAAGCTGAAAGCAAAAAACGCAAATGAGCCTGAGTTTATTCAGGCTGCTACCGAAGTTCTTACTTCACTTGAGCCCGTTTTCGAGCAGAATCCAAAGTACGAAGAGAATGGTATTCTCGAAAGAATTACAGAGCCTGAAAGAGTTATTATGTTTAGAGTACCTTGGGTTGATGACAACGGCAAGGTTCAGGTTAACCGTGGCTTCCGTGTTCAGTTCAACAGTGCTATCGGACCTTACAAGGGTGGTTTAAGACTTCATCCGTCAGTAAACCTCGGCGTTATTAAGTTTCTCGGTTTCGAGCAGATTTTCAAGAACTCACTTACAGGTCTTCCTATCGGCGGCGGTAAGGGTGGCTCTGACTTTGATCCTAAGGGCAAGAGCGACAGAGAAGTTATGGCATTCTGCCAGAGCTTTATGACAGAGCTTTGTAAGCACATCGGTGCTGACACAGATGTTCCTGCCGGTGATATCGGTACAGGTGCTCGTGAGATCGGTTATATGTTCGGTCAGTATAAGAGAATCAGAAATGTATATGAAGGCGTTCTTACAGGTAAGGGCCTCAACTGGGGCGGTTCACTCGCAAGAACAGAGGCTACAGGTTATGGCCTTCTTTATCTTACAGAGGCTATGCTTAAGGATAACGGCAAGGACATCAAGGGTGCTACTGTTTGCGTATCAGGTGCAGGTAATGTTGCTATCTACGCAACAGAAAAGGCTACAGAGCTTGGTGCTAAGGTAGTTACAATGGCTGATTCAACAGGTTGGATTTATGATGCTGAAGGTATCGACCTTGATGCTATTAAGGAAATCAAGGAAGTTAAAAGACAGCGTCTTACAGAGTATAAGAACTATCGTCCTAACTCAGAGTACCACGAAGGCAAATTCGATTGGTCAGTTAAGTGTGATGTTGCACTTCCATGTGCTACACAGAATGAGCTTAACGAAGAAGACGCTAAAAGACTTATCGCTAACGGTTGCTATGCTGTTGCCGAAGGCGCTAACATGCCTACAACTCTTGAGGCTACAAAGCTTCTCCAGAAATCCGGCATTCTCTTTGCACCGGGTAAGGCTGCTAATGCAGGCGGTGTAGCTACATCAGCTCTTGAGATGAGCCAGAACTCACAGCGTCTTTCATGGACATTTGAAGAAGTTGACGCTAAGCTCAAGAACATTATGGTTAACATCTATAAGAACATTTCTGCTGCAGCTAAGAAGTATGGTCATGAAGGTGACTATGTAGTAGGTGCTAATATTGCAGGCTTTGAGAAGGTTGCTGATTCAATGATTCAGCAGGGCGTTTGCTAATTTAAAAGTTAAATTCCTTTAAAATTTACAGCCGTACAGATTCGTTTGAGTCTGTACGGCTGTTGTAATTTAAATGCTGTAAATTAGCATTAGCAATATGTTTCGGATTTATCTTGTTTTACCTGTTCCCCGAATTATACAAAATATTCATTTTGTATAATTTTCGTAATTGGAATATACACCGCCCTTTTTTGTGTTATAATAGCATTATAATTCTTCTAATACAGATTTTAGTTCAACTTCTTTTAGTTATTCTTTATAAGAAATAAATTTACGGTGGTGTGTTTATGGCAGTTGATTTTCGTGATGAAGCTCCTGCAATTTTGAAGGACTATTTAATTTACAAGCAGACAATCAAAAATATGTCGAAGAAAACCGTTGACGAATATTTTATTGATCTCAGAACTTTTTTTAGATTTTTAAAAGTAATGCGTGGTCTTGTGCCTGACGGTACTGAGTTTGATGAAATTAAAATTGACGATGTTGACCTTGATTTAATTAAAACCGTTAATCTTGAACTTGCATATGATTATATGAATTTTCTTTATCGTGACCGCAACAATAAGAGTGCGTCCCGTGCAAGAAAATGTTCCAGTCTGAAAGGTTTTTTTAAGTACATAACAAATAATAAACATTTGCTTGATAAAAATCCCGTGGAACAGCTTGAATCGCCAAAAAATAAAAAAGCTTTGCCAAAGTATCTTACTCTTGAACAAAGCATTGAGCTTCTTAATGCTGTTGACGGAAATAACAAACAGCGTGATTATTGTATTTTGACTCTCTTTCTCAATTGCGGACTGCGTGTGTCTGAAATGGCAGGTCTTAACTATAATGATATTCATAGTGACGGTACAATGCGTGTTGTCGGTAAAGGCAATAAAGAACGCATTGTTTATCTAAACTCTGCTTGCATTGACGCTTATAATGAGTATATGAAGGTGCGTCCGATTGATGAAGTTAAGGATAAAAAAGCGTTGTTTATTAGCCGTAATCACCGCAGAATGTCTGTGAAAACAATTCAGGCTATGGTATATAAATATCTTGAGAAAATCGGACTTGATTCTCAAGGATATTCCTGTCATAAGCTTAGGCATACCGCCGCTACGCTTATGTATCAGCAAGGCGGAGTTGATGTCAGAGTGCTTAAAGAGGTTCTCGGACACGAAAACCTCGGTACGACTGAGATTTATACGCATTTGAGTTCCGAACAAATGAAAAATGCCGCTGACTCAAATCCGCTTGCAAAAATAAAACCTAAGAAAAAAGTTTAAAGAATTTTTACTATGCCGCCCACATCTGTGAGTGGCATATTTTTGCATAATATTTTAATTTCAATTTTATTTTTAGAACATAATTCTCTTATAGAAGAATAGTAGGGATGCATTTCAGCATTTCCGAAAAACACTACGGTATTATCAGAGATTTTTCCGCTTGCACCGCCTATAAATCCATAATCATATCCTTCAAGTTTTATATCACCCGAGGATATTAACAACACCTCTGCCCCATCTTTTTCAAGGGCATTTTTTATGGAAATATCAGCTGTTACGGCAGTGCGATTATTGAGTATTAGAGTTGAGCATCTTGCGTATCCTTGGTTTATGTTTACGATTTCAATATCGTTTTTTATACAATATTTGTAAAGAGTCGGATCTATTGCAGATACTTTACCGTAAAGCTTATTATTAAAGAAAAGAAAATTCAGCAATATATTTTCGGGATACTTCTTCCCTGCTTTGTTTTTACATATAATCGAATTTTCTTTATATGGTAAAGTTTTTAGCTTTTCGCACTCTTGAAGTACAAATACAGTATTATTTATCGTCAAAATCTGCATATCGGCATGAGCTTGTTCAGGTTGCGGAAATGCTTTGACAGTGTCCGAAAATATAACATTATACCCTGTTTTTGAAAGCTCATCGGCAAAACATGGGTATTTGTTTGATATTACAAAACTGCTCATTGACCTACCGCTTCAAATGCCTGACGAATGTTTTTTACTCCGATCAATTCAGCATCATCACATGAAACACCTTTTAGATTATGATACGGCAGAATGATTTTTGTAAAGCCGAGTCTTACCGCTTCGTTAATTCTCATCTGAGCGTTTGATACAGCGCGAATTTCGCCTGCAAGACCGATTTCACCGAATACAACAGCGTTTTCGTCAATCGGAGTATCTTTCAGACTGCTTATAAGAGCCATGGCAATTGAAAGGTCAATCGCAGGTTCGTCAACTCGCAATCCGCCTACGATATTTATGTAGGTGTCGCAGTTTGAAAAATAGTATCCTGCTCTTTTTTCAAGAACAGCAAGTACCATTGACAGTCTATTATAATCATATCCTGTAACCATTCTGCGAGCGTTGCCGTATCCGCTTTGTGTGGCAAGTCCCTGTGTTTCGGCAAGAATTGGTCTTGATCCTTCAATTGTACAGGTGACGCAAGTTCCCGAAACATTTTTCGGACGTCCTGAAAGCAACATAACAGACGGATTTGCAACTTCGTTAAGCCCTTTATCAGTCATTTCAAAAACGCCGATTTCATTTGTTGAGCCGTACCTGTTTTTTACGGCACGAAGAATACGGCAGCTCATCTGTTTGTCACCTTCAAAATGCAGTACGGTGTCAACAATATGTTCAAGTACCTTTGGCCCTGCAATTGAACCCTCTTTATTGACATGACCTACGATAAACATAGGAATATCAAGTCCTTTTGCGGTTCTCATCAGCATATTGGCTGATTCTCGTACCTGTGTAATGCTGCCGGGGGACGAGCTTAATTCTGAAAGATTCATCGTCTGAATTGAGTCAATCATAACAAGGTCGGGCTTGAGATTCTTTATCTGTTCGCAAATAACCTCAACATCGGTTTCAGTCATTACATACAGATTCGGCGAAGTTACACCCAGCCTTATTGCTCGGAGCTTAAGCTGTCTTTTTGACTCCTCTCCCGATATGTAGAGAATTTTCAGAGTATCGCCGAGGTACTGACAAATCTGCATAAGAACGGTCGATTTGCCTATGCCCGGATCACCGCCCAGAAGTATAAGACTGCCCTTTACAATTCCTCCGCCGAGTACACGGTTGAGTTCTCCGCATCCTGTGTCATATCTGTGCTCATCCTCGGTTGAAATATCCGATATGGCGTATGGTTTTGAGTAGGTTGCAAAAGAGCGTGTTTTTGCAGTTGATGACTGTTTTGATGTATCTTTAATTTCTTCATTCATTGTGTTCCATTCGCCGCATGACGGGCATTTTCCGTACCATTTAGGTGATTCGTATCCACATTCTGAACATATGTAAACACTTTTGATTTTTGAAGCCATTTATTTCACTTCCTGTATTTATTGATGAGTATAATCTAAAAATCCTGTTATGATTGCAGTTGCCATTTCTTTTTGATATTCGTCACTTTGCAGCTTAGCAAGTTCATCCGGATTTGAAATAAATCCGCATTCCACAATAACAGACGGGCTTTCAGCCTTTTTTAAAAGATAGATTGAGCTGTCTGCCTTTTTGCATTGCCGTTCGTTATTAGGCTGTAAGCATTTTTTTACGGAATTTCTAATGCATTCCGCAAGATTTTGACTTTGACTGTTATTCGGGGAATAAAAAATTTGAGTTCCGTAATATTTGCTTTGAGAAAATTTGTTTTGATGAATACTGATTACAATATTGTTTTTGTCTGAATTGAAAATTTCGAGCCGTTTTTTTAAATCGGCAACTTTCCTTGAATGAACCGAATCTTCTCCGTTATCAAGAGATACATCATCTGTTCTTGTTTGAACAACCTTATATCCGAAAATTTTTAATAAATCAGCTGAATTATTTGATATAGAAAGATTGATGTCCTTTTCAAGCACACCGCTTTCGCTTACTGCTCCACCGTCTTCGCCGCCGTGACCTGCGTCAATTATAATTATCGGCTCTGTTTTGTTTTCGGTTATAACAGATTTTGTCGGATTAAGTCTGAAAAAAACAGATACCATAATAATGCAGAATATTGCAAACAGTATAAAGCAGAGAGCATAAAATGTCGGGATTTTTTTATTCATACAAACACCTCTGCATAAAAATATGCCGAGTGTGAGATTATATATTACTTATTCAGTATATACTACAAAACTTTTTCTGACAAGATTTTTCTTTTGGATTTTTGCATACGACAAAGATGTTGTAATAAAATTTGTTTGGTGGTATAATTATCAAGGATTATGAATTGGAAAAATGAAAGGAAGTTAGTAAAATGGAAAAACCTGGCAGAAATGATCCTTGCTGGTGTGGCAGCGGAAAAAAGTATAAAAAATGTCATATAGATTTTGATGAAAAAATTGAGGAATTTGAGGGTGCGGGTCACATTGTTCCCTCCCATGAAATCTTGAAAAATGCTGAGCAGATTGAAAAAATCAAGGAGAGTGCAAAGATTAATATTGCAGTTCTTGATTATGTTGCAGAGCATATTAAGGCAGGTATCAGCACGGCTGAAATTGATAAGTGGGTGTATGATATCACAACCAAAATGGGCGGTGTTCCGGCTCCCCTTAATTTTGAGGGATTTCCCAAGAGCGTATGTACTTCAATAAACAACGAAGTTTGTCACGGTATTCCGTCGGAAGATGTAATAATCAAAGACGGCGATATAATCAATGTTGATGTTTCAACTAATTTGAACGGATATTTCTCCGATTCTTCAAGAATGTTTTGTATCGGTAATGTAAGCGAAGAAAACAGAAAGCTTGTTGAAGAAACAAAAAATGCAGTTTATGAAGGACTCAAACAGGTTAAGCCTTGGGGCTTTCTCGGAGATATGGGTCAGGCTGTCAATGATTATGTAAAGAGTAAAGGTTACTCTGTCGTTCGTGAAGTAGGAGGTCATGGAATCGGTCTTGAATTCCACGAAGATCCATGGGTAAGTTACATTTCTAAAAAAGGCACGGAAATGCTTATGGTACCCGGTATGATTTTTACCATTGAACCTATGGTGAACGCAGGAAAACCTGATATTTTCGTTGATGAGGATAACGGCTGGACTATCTATACAGAAGATAACTCGATGTCTGCACAGTGGGAAATTCAGGTTCTTGTAACTGAGGACGGCTACGAAATTATTGCATACTAAGTAAAAACAAAAGGCATTTGCTTTGAGATTTCTCATTGCAAATGCCTTATTTTTATAAGTAAAATTTAATTATTCCTTACCGTCCCAACAATAAGTACAGAGTTTGCATTTGTCAATTCCGCAGGAATCAAGCATATCGTCAAGCCTGTTAAAACGCAAGGATGTGAACTTGAGTTCTTTACAGATTTCATCAACCATCTGCTCGTATTTTTCAGAATCGGGATTTGTGTATTCCTGAAGAATTTCGTCTGTAACATTGCCGTTCTCAAGTCTTTCAATAACTCGTCTTGTGATGAGATCCATTTCAGAAGATGATCTTGAGAAGTTAAGATACTTACAGCCGTATACAAGCGGAGGACACGCAGGTCTGATATGAACCTCTTTTGCACCGCTTTCAAAAAGATATTCCGTTGTTTCACGAAGCTGTGTGCCTCTTACAATTGAGTCATCAATAAGAAGAAGGCTCTTTCCTCTGATTAAATCCTCAACTGCGAGAAGCTTCATTTTTGCAATAAGATTACGCTGACTCTGTATTGTCGGCATAAATGATCTCGGCCAAGTAGGTGTATATTTAATAAACGGTCTTGAGAACGGAATTCCCGAGGCATTAGCATAGCCTACTGCGTGAGCAATGCCTGAATCGGGTACACCTGCAACGATATCGGGCTTTACGGAATCTCTTTCAGCCATTTTTGCACCGCAGTTGTAACGCATTTGCTCAACACTTGTACCCTCATATGAGCTTGCAGGATAGCCGTAGTAAACCCACAGAAAAGTACAGATTTTCATTTTATCGCCGGGCTTTTTGAGTGTAATGCAGTTTTGGTCTGTAATTACCGTAATCTCACCCGGTCCGAGTTCTTTATAATCATTGTAGCCGAGGTTTTTGTATGAGAAACATTCAAACGCCACACAAAATGCATCTTCTTTTTTGCCGATAACAACAGGAGTTCTGCCGTACTTATCTCTTGCGCAATAGATGCCGTTTTTATTCATCAACAGGAGCGAAACAGAGCCGTCAACTTTTTCAAGAGCATAGCTTATGCCGTCAACAAGGTTTTCTTTTTGATTGATTAGAGTTGCAATAAGCTCGGTTGCGTTGATTTCACCGCCGCTCATTTCAAGAAAATGTGAACCGCCTTTTTCAAAGATCTCCGCAACAAGTTCATCTGTATTATTGATTTTGCTTACGGTGGTAATTGCATATGTACCGTGATGTGAACGAACAATAAGAGGCTGCGGTTCGTAGTCGGAAATACAGCCGATACCGAATTTGCCTTTCATACTCTGCATATCTTTATCAAATTTAGTTCTGAAAGGTGCATTTTCAATATTGTGGATTGATCTGTCAAATCCTTTTTCTTTGTCATAAACAACCATACCGCCTCTTCTTGTGCCAAGGTGTGAATGATAGTCAATTCCAAAGTATAAGTCGAATACGCAGTCCTGTTTTGCTGCAACACCCATAAATCCGCCCATGTTTTTTCTCCTTTAACCTTTTTAATTCTGAATTAAAAGTATTTACAGTTTGCCGTTTTAGATTGTAAATACTGTTTGATTAAAATCAGACACACCAAAATTATAATATTATTTTCGGATTATGTCTATACTTTTGTCGAAAATTTTTGAATTACAGCACAAAAAAACAGCAGAAATTTTATCTGCTGTTTAGGTTTATTCGATAAGTCCGTACTTAACTTTAATTCTGTCAAGCTTTTCAAGCATAGGTTCTGCTCCGAAAAACAGAAATATAACAGTCGAAACTGCGTGAACAATATCCATCGGAAAGCCCTGAACATAAAAAGTTATGAGCATATTTAGATTAAATGCGGAATGTGATGTGAGTGCCGAATAAAGGTTCATAAGTCCGCCGTAAATGACCATTGTGGCAATGAAACCGTATATACAGAGCGAAGTCCTTGTTCTGCCCAAAAGACCTTTCTTAAAGAGAATACCGCCAATGAAGCCTATTATTCCTGCCGCAAACATTTGCCACGGCGTCCAAGGACCTTGACCGAACATAAGATTTGAAACAAGCATACTTACAGCCCCGACAAGAAATCCCGATTCACCGCCGAATGCTACTCCCGAAATTATCACAATTGCCACAACGGGCTTGAACTGAGGCAACATTGTAAATGCAAGTCGTCCTGCAACTGCTATTGCACATAGAACGGAAATTATGACAAGCTCTCTCGCTTTTGGGTGCCTGCCTTCAAAAACGAGAAAAAACGGAATCATACACTCAATCATAACCAGGAGTGAAATAAAAAGATATTTCTGATCCTGAAGATATGTCATTCCAACAAAAATTGTAACTGGAATTGCAAGCAAAACCATAATTGCCATACTGACGGTTCTTTTACTCAGTTTTGAACTTTTTCTCGGCAGGTCAATCGGTCGTTTTGATTTTGTTCCGAAAGCAATCATAAGCAACGCAACAGATACTCCGATTATTCCCCAGTTGAACCAGGTAGGCAAAGTTTTGGCTGAAAAATTCGGAATATATTCCAGGTTTATAATCAGACCGAGTATGAACAGTACTGCACCAAAAAATCCAAAGATTTTTTTAAAAACAGAAAGCTTTTTGTTTTCAGCTTTGTTTTTTTGGAGGGGAATATTTTCGGTGTCGTTTTTAAAAAGGTCAATATCAGATGTGTTTCTGTTAATTTGAATATCTCTGTTTTGACCTGTGCAGGCATATATGACATCATTTGAAGATACTGCGTTATCTATTATGCCTTTTGACATTCGGCTTGCAGAGGTGGAATAAAAGCTGTTTGATGAAAAGAAAGTTCTCGGTGTACCTTCCGACACAACTTCACCGTTAAAAAACATCAGACAGCGGCTTGGATATACAGCGCAGAACTCTACATCGTGACTTACCATGAGAACGGTTATGCCGGCTTTATTGAGGTCGTATATAATCTGAGCAAACTCAATCTTGAATTCGGCATCAAGTCCTTTTGTAGGTTCATCAAGCAGAAGAATTTGAGGCCTTATGAGAAGAATTTTTGCAAGAGCCGCTCTCTGCTGTTCACCGCCGGATAAATCATAAGGATGGCGATTGCAGAGACTTTCAAGTCTGCACAGCTTTACCGCTGCGGTAACCCGTCTTTCTTTTTCCTCCTTGCTGATTTTTCTGCCGTCAAATACTTCGTATAAATCTTCAAGTACAGTTTTTTTCAAAAACAGTGTCTGCGGATTTTGGGGTAATACTGCTACGAGCGTGTCAAAAGAATTTTTGTTAAGCGGAGATATTTCAACTTTGCCTCTGTATGGCTTGTTAAGTGAACAGATAATTGACAAAGCGGTTGATTTTCCCATTCCGTTACCGCCGAGTATAGCCACAAATTCCCCCTGATATATTTTTAGTGAAAGACCTTTTAGTACATCTGTACCCGACTTTTCGTACCTGAACCAAATATCATTAAGACTTACTGCTTCTTTATCAGAATGTTTCTGAATGTTTTCGGGCGTGAGCTCATACATTTTATGATTTTGGGCATATTCCGAAAGCCACTTCTTGCCGCTTGAAACAGTTACGGGACAGTCGGTATTGTCATTTTCTGTAACAGCCTGCCATATCTGCATCGGAGCAGGCATAGAAAGAAATGTTTTACTGTCTTTTTCTTTAAGAGTTTTTCCGACCTTTTGAGGAGAGTCAAAAGCTGAAATTCCGTTGTTCTCGATGACAAGCACCCTGTCTGAAAGCGGAAGTACCTCATCAAGTCTGTGTTCCGTTATTATCACTGTTGTCCCCAGTTCGTGATTTATGCGTGAAACGCAGTGCAAAAATTCGCTTGCCGCAATCGGATCGAGTTGGCTTGTCGGTTCATCCAAAATGAGAACGGACGGTTGCATTGCCATAATTGAAGCAAGGTTTAAAATTTGCTTTTGTCCGCCCGAAAGTTCGAGAACACTTTTTTCAAAATAATTTTGGATTCCGAAAAATGAAGCTGTTTCGGCAACTCTTTTTCGGATTGTATTGTTGTCATAACCAAGACTTTCAAGTCCGAAAGCAAGTTCGTGCCATACCTTATCGGTAACAATCTGATTTTCAGGTGATTGCATAACAAAGCCGATTTTACTGCTTTGCTCCCTGTGAGAAAGGTCTGATATAGGTTTTTCTTCAAAGAATATTTCTCCCGAAAGAACACCGTGCGGTGAAAGATCGGGTTTCAGATGTCTGAGAAGTGTGCTTTTTCCGCAGCCTGACGGACCGCAGACTGTGATAAACTCGCCTTCGTTTACGCTGAAAGTAATATCTTTAAGTACATCAATACCGGTTTCGGGGTATCGAAAACTCAGATTTTTGATTGCATATGTTTCCATTTTATCCCCTCTCCTATATTTACCGATAGCGGAATCAACATTAAAAATGTGTAGAATATATAAAAAATAATACTTTGCACCGTAAACAAATCGCCCTTGATTGACGGATAGTATCTGAATTTTATTGCGTTTGTAAAAAGCAAAATCATAAGTACCAATCCGGTAAAAAGGATTGTGCAAAGCATAAATGCGTCTCTTTTGTCGAATTTATAAAGTGAATAGGATGTTCTGCCTTTAAGACCGTGACCTCTGCTTTTCATTGAATCTGCTGTTTCAATTGCGTTTTCAAGCGACCATGTTATCATAATCGAAAGAATTTTTACTGCGTTTCTTATTCTTTGAAACAATGTTCCCTCGTTTATATCTCTGCCTATTGTGTGTTGTGCATTACGCACAAGCTTCATTTGTGCCGAAAACCTTGGAACAAAACGCAATGCCATTGAAATCACCAGACTCAATGACGGCATTATTCTGCCAAACAGGAAAACTACCTTGTCGGAAGTGATTACTGCATTGAATGAAGAAAACCATAAAACTGTTGACGAAAGCAAAAATGCACTTGCAATACCGTAAACGATTGATTCGAGGGTTAGTGGGTTATCCCACGGAAAATATGTGAGTATAGTCATTCCTTCATGATTAAAAACAGGATTTATGAGAACTATCAAGAGTATCATAGGCAAAAGAAAAACAAGTGACAATCTCACAGCTTTTTTGCCGTTAAGGTATAAAGCGGTTACAAGCGCACATAAAAAACTTACAGCAAGACAAACAGGGTTCATGATAAACATCGTGAACCCTATTGTAAGTGCAAAAAATATAAAATTGATAAAGGGGTGCATATTTGAAAAAGTATCCTTCATCATTATTCTCCTGTTGCGTATCCTCCGCCGACATCATAGCCTAAGTTACAAGTGTAGCACCAGACCACATCATCGCCGTTCTTGAGTACATATCGTGAACAGCCGTAGTTTGGAAACCATTCATTGACTTTGTACATCCAACCCGAAAGAGAACCGCAGTCAAATTCGTAGAGGTTGTTAATTCCTTCAATATAAGCGGAATTATACATAGGAGTCCAGCTCGATTCCATATGAATATTGTTGTCCTTACAAACTTTTACAAGGACATCATATACAGATTCACCCTCTTTGAATTGAACCTTCTGTTTTTTGAGGATTATACCGTCCTTTGGAACGAGTTCAATTTTTTCGGGATCAAGGTCATCTATATTGTCAAGAATTGTTGAACAGGTGATTGTAAAGGTACAATAAAGATTTGTATCTTTTGTTTCCTGTTCTTCCGGTTCAACCGGCTTTGGCTTTCCCGACGGTACGGGATCGGTTTTGTACTTGTCCTGCGTTGTCGGCTGAACATCATTCTTTTTGTTCGGCTTTGAAGAACTGTTTGATGAAGAAGACGGTTTTTTCTTATCCGAAGAACTGTTGCTTGAACTCTGCTCGGATTTTTCACTTTTTTCAACAGCTGAACTGTTACTGTTCTGCGAATTATCCTTACTGTTCTTTTTATCTTCGGAATTTTTTCTGTCCTTTTTATCTTTGCTCGATTTAGCGGAATCGGTAGGATTTTGAGTGGTTTTCTCTGTTGCAGACACAGAAGTTGTTTCTGTGTCTGCATTTGTTGTCGATAGCGAGGAGGCAGTTGATGCAGTTTGAACTTTATTTTCCGATCGGTTGCCGCCTGCAAAAAATGCTACTGTAAGTGCGGCAATACAAACGCATATCGCAATTAAAAGTATTTGATTTTTTTTAACAAACTTTTTTATTTTTTCCATAACCAATTTTTACTTGTGAACTTTAATCAAACGAGCTTAACGATGATTTTCTGAATTTCTGTTGCATCAACAACATTGATAACACCGTCATGATTTACATCAGCCTTGATAAGTGAAACCTTTGAAAGCTGTTCAAGGTTTACAATCTGCTTCTGAACGAGTGTTGCGTCAATTACAGAAACTGTGTTGTCAAGATTAACATCACCTACGGCATAATTTTCTGCAAGTCGGTCAGTCATATTGTAGAGTGAAGTTTTGCCGTTTACAAGACGGTCAAATGAAACAAAAGCATAGAAACCCTGTTCGGTTGCCATCTGATTGTATGTTGTGTCTGTATGACCGAATCCGTTTTCAGCGGAGAAACTCATCATAGCATCGATGAGTGTGTTGCCGTTTTTGATGAATCTTTCATCATTTGTAGGATCAATTCCAAGGCTTGTAAGTGCAACGAGTACCTGTGCACAGCTTTCGCTGTTTACAGAACCCCATGATGCAAATCCGCCGTTTTCATTCTGTGCGTTTGACATTGCTGTGAGTGCTTTATCAATTGCCTCTTTAACATCGCTGTTTGTTGAGTAGTAAGGAGCAAGTGCCTGAATTGCCATACCTGTCATATCAGGATCTGCAGTTGAGCCGAAGAATGTCCAGCCACCGTTTGCTACCTGTGCATCAAGAATTGCCTGTACGAGTTTTTCTCTTGTTGTGGGATTTGCGGCATCAGTCTGCGGAATTTCATAATCGCCCGTATCAAGTGCAATGAGTGCAAAGACAGGACCGTTGATACCCTGCTTCTTAACATAATCCATATCTGCAAGCGGTTCAAGAAGGTTATATGATGCAACATCTGTAACATCCTTACCGATTGCCGTAAGTGCAAGGATTACTCTTGAATTGTCTGTTGATTTAGTATTGTGAAGCTTTGCAGAACCCTTTTCTTCAACATACTTAACTGCATTCTGATAGTAACTGTCTGCAATTTCGTCTGTGATTTTACCTGCTCTTGCAAGACCGAGGACTGTCCACTCGCCGCCTACCGAAGAAACTGTGGGGGCATCCTGTGATGCAAGATGTTTTGCAACCTCGTCAATCTTGTTTGAAACTGTGTCAGCTGCGGAAGGAGCATATTTCACTGTGAATGTATACACAGTACCGCCTTCACTTGTGTTCATTGATGGCCATGCAATATCACCGCAACCTATGATAATTTTGTCACCGTCAGAAACATTAACAGTCTGACTTCTCTTGTAAAACGCACTGTCGTCAGAAGGAAGATATTCATTCTTATATTTTCTTGTCTGGAAGTTTTTGTTAGTTGCAGTAGGAACTACATTTACATCAGCTGACGGTGTGTCGATTGTGAGTGTGTAGTCTGTAACTGACGGATCAAATTCGCCTGAAAGCTCGGCACCTGTGATTTCAACCGATTTAACAGTTGTATCGTTATTTGCCCATGTACCGCCGATATCCTCGCCGTAACCGTTTGAAGTATACATAATAGCGATTTCGTCACCGCTCTCAAGGTTGCCGCTTGCAACGGTAATATCAGCGAAACCGTAGTTTGTAAACCAATCGTTGAGTGTTCCCATCCAACCGCTCATTGCACCGCCGTCAGATGCAGCAAGACCGTTAATTGATGAGAAGTAATTACTCTCAGCACCCTCCTGTGTGTAGCCGTGATTGTTGAGTGCGTCAACAACCGCTGACATCATAGTAGAGTCATTATCAATGCTTACCCACTCGTCAACGAGAACACCGTCCCACGGAGCACCGTTTTCTACTGAGTATGTATCATTTCTGACAATTACTCTTACTTTTCCGTCTTCAACTGCGCTTACTGAAAGTGAAACCGTCATGAGTGACGAAATCATCATTACAGAAAGTACAATTGAGAGGATTTTTTTAAAAGATTTGTTCATAGTGTTTTCCTCCATATTGTATTGTGTATATCGAAAGGCAAAATAAAAAGCCCTCCGTTTTTGGAAGGCACAACAAACAAAACCATACAGACCAAAAGTCTGTACAGATATGGTCGGCTGCACCTCTTCCCTGTCCAAGATTTGCAAAATCCGAGGTATACGGACAGCGACCTGACTTATGGCAATGCCAAATACAGTAATGACTGTTGCTTCGGATTCTCACCGAATTCTCTGTTATCTACTCTGCAAGATGCATTTTGAACCGTAAACCCATATTAAGTTATATACATTTGAAATCTACATTTAATTATAACACCTGTTTATAGTCGTGTCAATTCCTTAAAATTTTTCTGATATCAGAGTTTATTCAGGTACGATATAAGTTTAGTTTATGGCCGGCTTTTTGTGTAACTCAGTTGTATGAATTGAATATGCTGTTAATAAAAAGTTGAAATCGGTGAATCAGATGAAAGAAAAATGTTCGCTTGACAAGTTACCGCTTGGAGTTACGGGGATTGTCTATCGTGTGAACTGTAATGAAAATATCAAAAACAGAATATTTGATTTTGGTATTATGGAGAACAGTCCTGTTATCCCCTTGTTTACAAGTCCGTTCGGTGATCCGTCAGCGTATCTTGTTAAAAATGCTGTTGTGGCACTGAGAAATAACGATTGCAAAGATATCATTGTTACTCCTGAATAAAAGGAGGCTTTTTTATTGTTTTCTACGGATAAATCATCTTTTAATAAAAAGGATGTCTCGGATTGCGATTACAAAATTTCTCTTGCCGGTAATCCTAATGTAGGCAAGAGTACAATTTTTAACGAACTGACGGGATTAAGACAGCACACGGGAAACTGGACGGGTAAAACAGTTGAGTTTGCCAGAGGTTGTTGCAAAATCAAAGACGCAAGATTTTGTATTACGGACTTACCGGGATGCTATTCCCTGCTTTCATTTTCGGGCGAAGAGGCGGTAACAAGGGAGTGTCTTATACAAAATCAAAATGACTGCGTTGTAATAGTTGTTGACTGCGGAGTTATTGAAAGAAATCTTTCATTTGCATTGCAGGTGTTATCTGTCACAAAGAATGCTGTTCTTTGTCTTAATCTTTGTGATGAGGCTGAAAAAAACGGTATAAAAATCGACTGCGACGAGTTATCGCTAAATCTTGGAATACCTGTTGTAAAAACCTGTGCAACAGACAAAAAAGGTTTGGATGAGTTAAAAAAAGCAATCTATAATGTATGCAGCGGAAAGACAAAATGTTTTAGGGTAGAAAGAAATTTTGAAGGTGTTGATATACTATCCGAAAAAAACTACAAACAGAATATTGAAAAGCTTTTGCAGATTTGTAACAAAATTTCAAGTGACTGCGTAAAATATGAAAAATCAGAGTTAAATGCTTGTACAAGAAAGCTTGATAAAATACTTACAAGCAAAACCACGGGAATACCGATTATGCTTGCAATGCTTGGTATATTGTTCTGGATAACAGTTGTCGGTGCAAATTATCCGAGCGAATGGTTAAGCAATTTGTTTGGCTTTATAAAAGAGAAACTGTATATTCTTTTTGATTTTTTACACGCTCCCGATGTTGTAACGGGACTTTTGATTGACGGAGTTTATACAACTCTGTCATGGGTGGTATCTGTAATGCTGCCTCCTATGGCTATATTCTTTCCGTTGTTTTCACTTGTTGAGGATTCGGGATATCTGCCGAGAATTGCATTTAATCTTGATAGGTATTTTTCAAAGTGCGGTGCACACGGAAAGCAAAGTCTTGCTATGGCAATGGGGCTTGGCTGTAATGCCTGCGGAGTTACGGGTTGCAGAATCATCGAGTCGCCAAAGGAACGGTTGATTGCAATTCTTACAAATAATTTTATGCCGTGTAACGGACGGTTTCCCACAATAATTGCATTACTGCTCATGTTCTTTGCAGGTACGGCATTTACGCTGAGCAGTTCGCTTGAGGTAGCGGCATTGTTGATTGGAATAATAGTTTTCTGCGTTTTTATAACACTTGTTATATCTAAGGTGCTTTCAGTCACAATATTGAAAGGCGAACAGTCCGGATTTGTGCTTGAGCTTCCGCCGTACAGAAAGCCGCAGATTTTAAAAACTATTGTCCGTTCGCTGTTGGACAGAACTTTATTTGTTTTAGGAAGGGCTGTTGCGGTTGCCGCTCCGGCAGGTGCGATAATTTGGATTCTTGCAAATGTGCATATAAGCGATGTTTCACTTTTAAAATACTGTACTGATTTTTTAGATCCGTTCGGCAGATTTATCGGGGTTGACGGCGTTATAATAATGGCATTTATACTTGGATTTCCTGCGAATGAAACCGTTATTCCGATTATAATTATGTCATATATGGCAAGCGGTACTCTTGTTGATTATTCAAGCTACGATCAGCTGTTTCAACTTCTCAGTATGAACGGCTGGACAATTACAACGGCTGTATGTACGATTATTCTTTGCATTCTCCATTATCCGTGTTCAACAACCTGTCTGACAATAAAAAAAGAAACAGGCAGCCTTAAATGGACGCTTGTTTCTATGGCTTTGCCTACTGCAATGGGAATTGTGCTTTGTATGATTACAGCAGGTGTTATGAGATTATTTTAAGTCAATAACTTCAAAATCATCGGGAACAAATATATTTCCGTTAAAAACTGTTCTCGCCTCTGAAGTATATGTTCTTTTGCGTGTTTGAAGTGTTTCGTCCTCGGTGTGATACAGGATAAGATTTTTTGCAAAAAGACTCTCTGCAAGCTTTCCTGCATCAAGCGCTGTGCTGTGGAATTTTTCGTAGGGCTTAAAAATATCTTTTTGACTGTAAAGACAAAAAGCTTCACACATAAGATAATCACAGTTTTGAACAAAATTTCTGCATTTTTCATTGAACGGTTCATCACCGAGACAGGTGAGAACTTTTCCTGACGGAAAAACAGCCTTGAATCCGAATTGCTTTGTTTTGTCTGAAAATATATCAAAGAAAGTGAGTTGGATACTGCCGGCATTTTGTTTTTCGCCGTCTTTTACTTCATTGATGAAAATTTTTGTATTGATATTTTTGAGAAATTTCGGTGCAAGTGTGTGGTTGCAAATTGCCGTGATTGAATCAACACATTCATCGTGGCAGTAAATATTAAAATTACCGTCATATTTGCCTGAATTCATAAGAGCGCTTATTTGCCTTATTACCCACACGGCACCTAATATATGGTCGGTGTGAGAATGAGTAATAAACATTGTCTTTATGCTGTTCCAAGCTACTCCGGATTTCTTAATTGCGGATAAAATTCCGTTTCCGCCGCCTGCGTCAACAAGGAGACAGTCGTTTTCGGATTTCAGAAGAAAACAGGTATTATAACAGTCGGTAACCATCGCACTTCCTGTGCCGAGCATAATAATTTTTTCGTTCATACAGCACCTCGAAAATACAGGCAGATACAAGAAAAATGTATCTGCCTGAAAATTTTATTGTAATTTTATTCTTCCGCTTCTGCAACCTTCATCATAATGGCACATTCCATTCTTTTTCTGAAAAGCTCACAGCCGTATTCGTAAATACCTGTGATTGAGCCTGTTGCATGATAAGCGTTTGCAGCACAACCGCCGCTGCAATAAAGTCTTGCCCAACAGTCTTTGCAGTCAGGACGTGCGTATGCGTTACAAAGTTTAAATTCGTCCTGAATTTTCGTGTTTGAAACACCGTTAAAGATATCGCCGAGCTTGTACTTTTCATCGCCTACAAACTGATGACATGGATAGAGGTCGCCCCAAGGTGTTACAGCCATATATTCTGTGCCCGAACCGCAACCCGAGATTCTCTTATAAATGCACGGACCGCCTGTAAGGTCAATCATATAATGATAGAAGGTGAGCGGTCTGCCCTCTTTTTCACGCTTGAGCATTTCCTTTGCAAGAATTTCGTACTGTTCAAAAAGGATAGGCAAATCGTCATATGTAAGTGCATATGGGTCATCGGGAGCACATACAACCGGCTCCATTGAAAGCTCTGTAAATCCCAAATCCGCCATATGGAAAATATCGTTTGTGAAGTCTGTGTTATTATGTGTGTAGGTACCTCTTACATAGTAACCCTTGTTGCCTCTTTTTTTGACAAATTCCTGAAATTTCGGAACGATAATGTCATAACTGCCCTTTCCGTTTACAGTTTTGCGAAGATGGTCATGCACTTCTTTTCTGCCGTCAAGGCTGAGAACTACATTATGACATTCTTTGTTTGCAAATTCAATTACATCGTCATCAACAAGCATACCGTTTGTTGTAAGTGTAAAACGGAAGTTTTTGTTGTGTTCCTTTTCAATGCTTCTTGCATAGGCAACAATCTGCTTTACAACGTCAAAGTTCATAAGAGGTTCTCCGCCAAAGAAGTCAACCTCAAGGTTTACTCTGCTGCCTGAATTTTCAATTAGAAAGTCAATTGCTCTCTTGCCCACTTCAAAGCTCATCAGCGCTCTCTCGCCGTGGTATTTGCCCTGACTTGCAAAGCAGTATTCGCAGTTAAGGTTACAGGTGTGAGCAATGTGCAGACAAAGTGCTTTGATTACTGTGTTTCTCTTTTTAAAGTCAAATGCAAGGTTTTCGTACTTGTCGTCTGTAAAGAGCTTTCCCTGTTCCTCAAGCTCTTTTACATCATCAATGCAGTCGGAGATTTCTTCTTTTGTAATCTCAGGATTGTCTGCATATTTTGAAAGCATTTCGTCGATTATCTGTTCTTTTGTTGCGTTTTTGTACATTGCAATAACATCATAAGCAAGGTCATCGACTGCGTGTACACTGCCGCTGTAAACATCAAGAACTATATTGTATCCGTTAAGTTTATACTGATGAATCATAATATCTCCGTTAGACAAAAGGAAAGCCGTTAACCCTTTGGGAAAACGGCGATAATCCTTAATAATCAAATTAAAATAGAATTATTTCTCGCTCATGCACTTTTCGCACTGCTGGTTAGCAACGCCGCAAGATGTCTTACACGCTGACTGACATGAAGTCTGGCACTCGCCGCAACCGCCTGTCTTAACGCTCTTCTTGAGGTCACGAGTTTCGATAGTTTTAATTCTCTTCATAATAAATCAAACTCCTTGTTAGATTTTGTTAGTTTAATATTATCACACAGCCATTGATTTGTCAATCTTTTTTAACTACGCTTATGTTGTCCGTCATACCGCCTTTTGTTGACATAATCTCAACCTTGCAGGCTGAAAGATATTCAATGTAATTTATAAGTTCCTTGCTTATAATTTCACCGGGTACGATGAGGGGAATTCCGGGTGGATATGCCCAGATGTACTCGGCAGAAGTTCTGAATTCCGAATTTTGAAACGAAATAGTTTCTTTGTTGAATTTGTACAACTCGCAGGCGTTGAAATTTTTGCCTGTGTAGAGATTTTTTAACGGAACACGCTCGGTGTCGGCTCCTTTTGAAAGTTCGCTGTCAATTGAAATCAGAGCATCTGAAAGCATATTAAAAGCTTTTTCAGTGTCACAAACAGATGTCATGGCAATTACATAGTCCGAATATGCCATTTCGGTTTCAATCTGATAATTATTTCGCAGTATTTCGGCAAGCTTTGTTCCCGAAATATTTGCGTTCGCTGTTGAAATTACAATTTTGCCGATATCATAATCAAAATCAGTATCGCTTTTATCATAAATTTTCAGATATTTTAGATTTTTAAGTTTTTCCCTGACCGTTTTAAGATTGCAACAATATTTCTTGAATTTATCTTTGCTGTTTTCGCAGAAATCAAGACATTTTTCGATTGAACTCATTAAAATATATGATGGACTGCTTGTTTCAAATACAGCCAAATTTTCGGCAATAATTTCAGAAAGCTCGCTGTCATTTGTTATGAGCAATGCAGTTTGAGTTAATGACGGCAAAGTTTTGTGCAGACTCAATACTGCGGCGTCTGCACCGCAGTTAAGTGCTTCATCGGGAAAACTGTCCGAAAACGGAAAATGCGCTCCGTGAGCTTCGTCAACAAGTAATTTTGCTCCGTGTTTGTGACAGATTTCGGAAATTGACTTTATATCCGAAACAACTCCTTCATATGTAGGCGAAGTTATGATTACAAGTCTGATTTCATCATTATGTTTTGTAAGTTTATCTTCTATATCACAAGGTGAAACCGATGTAAGAATATTGTATCTGCTGTCTGTATCGGGAAAAATGTAATCAGCATTGAGATTAAGCAGTTCTGCTGAATTATATACAGATTTGTGGCAGTTACGAGCCATTAAGATCTTGTCGCCTTGATTTGTCATTGAGCGAATTGCTGAAAGTATTCCGTCTGTTGAACCGTTAATCAGAATGAAAGCATTTTTTGCATTGTAAAGTTTTGCAGCCTTTTTCTGAATTTCATCAATAACTCCGTTTGGTGAATGGAGATTGTCAAAATCATGAATTTCGGTTATGTCGATATTATACGGTATTATACCCTCTTCTGTAATGTCCGTTCTTTTGTGTCCGGGCATATGAAAAGGATATATGCCGCTTTTTGAATAATTTTTAAGCTTGTCGTACAGCATATATCCTCCGATATTTTAAATATTTAGTTTGTACCGAACTCAGCGAGTTCAAGTCCTTTGTTGTGTTCAAGCGCCCAGTTTATGCTCCAGTAGCTTGTAAAGAGCAAAAGATGATTGCCTTTAAGATCCTGAATTTTCTTAGTATCGGACGCAAGGTCGAGAGTTTTCGGATCAAGGTCATCGTTTACAATCCAACGGATAAATTCATATGGGAGTGTTTCCATAATGATATCACAGTTGTACTCGTTTTGAAGTCTGTATTTAAGAACATCAAACTGAAGTACGCCTACAACGCCAACGATAACTTCCTCCATACCTGCGTCAAGCTCCTGGAAAATCTGAATTGCACCTTCCTGTGCAATCTGACTTGTACCCTTGATGAACTGTTTGCGCTTCATTGTGTCTTTCTGACGGACAAGTGCAAAGTGTTCGGGAGCAAATGTAGGAATCCCCCTGAATTTTACCTTGTGTCCCGGTGAACAGATTGTGTCACCGATTGAGAAAATGCCCGGATCAAACACACCGATGATATCGCCCGCATATGCCTCGTCAACAATTTCTCTTTCCTGAGCCATAATCTGCTGTGGCTGTGAAAGACGCATTTTTTTGTTGCCCTGAACATGGAACACTTCCATATTTTTTTCAAACTTGCCGCTGCAGATGCGCATAAATGCAACTCTGTCACGGTGAGCTTTATTCATGTTTGCCTGAATTTTGAAAACAAATGCAGAGAAAAAGTCTGACATAGGCTCAACCTTTTCATTAACTGTTTCTCTTGGCAGAGGTGGAGTTGTGAGCTGTAAGAACTGTTCAAGGAATGGTTCAACACCAAAGTTGGTAAGAGCCGAACCGAAGAATACAGGAGTAAGCTGACCGTTGCGGACTGCTTCGAGGTCAAATTCATCTCCGGCACCGTCAAGAAGTTCTATTTCATCAAACAAATCCTGCTTATGATAGTAACCTATTGTATCTTCAAGGGCAGGGTCGTCAAGCGTAAGTTCTTTCTTTTCAACTTCTTTCTGACCGTTATTGGCGGTGAAAGCAAGGATTTTCTTAGAATTTCTGTCATACACACCCTTGAATTCCTTACCTGAACCGATTGGCCAGTTTACGGGATAGGTGTGAATTCCGAGAACATTTTCAATGTCTTCAAGAAGGTCAAAAGAATTTTTTGCATCTCTGTCCATCTTGTTGATGAATGTAATGATAGGAATATTACGCATTACACAGACCTTGAAAAGTTTGATAGTCTGTTTCTCAACACCCTTTGAACCGTCAATTACCATTACGGCAGAGTCTGCCGCCATAAGTGTACGGTAGGTATCTTCCGAGAAATCCTCATGTCCCGGTGTATCAAGAATATTTATGCAATAACCATTATATTTAAACTGCAAAACCGATGATGTAACAGAAATACCACGCTGTTTTTCAATTTCCATCCAGTCGGACACAGCATGCTTTGCGGTTCTTTTGCCTTTTACCGAACCTGCAAGGTTAATTGCTCCGCCGTAGAGCAAGAGCTTTTCCGTAAGTGTTGTTTTACCCGCATCAGGATGCGAAATAATCGCAAAGGTTCTGCGCTTGCTGATTTCTTCTTTAAATGAACTCATATCTTTCTTCCCTTCGGAGGTTAAGTATATCCACAATTTTATATTTTACTATTTTTGGATGGTATATGTCAATAAAGAATGAAGAAAATGTGAGAAAAATAATTGCTACAAAAACTTGACAAATTTGTAAATATATTGTAATATATTGGTACAGAAGGACTTAATGTGATTTTTCCTATTTTTTCATATACCTTCCAAATCGAGGCAGAAACTTGTGTTTCTGCCTCAAAATCATTTATGAGGTTTTTATGAGTAATTCTATCGGTCTTTACATTCACATACCGTTTTGTAAGCACAAATGTCCGTATTGCGATTTTTTCAGCGGGAATGCAGACGAAAACGCTTTCGATAATTATGTGATTGAATTAAAAGATAAAATAAAATACTGGTCTGAAAAAGCCAAAAGAGATGTTGCGACCGTATATTTCGGCGGCGGTACGCCGAGTGTTTTGGGTGCAGACAGACTTTGTGATATTCTTGATTTTATCAAGTTTAATTTTAATATTAAAAATAATGCCGAGATTACAGTTGAAGTCAATCCCGACTCCGCCAAAACTATTGATTTTGAAAAAATGTATGCTTGCGGATTTAATCGCATTTCAATGGGAATGCAGACTGCTGTTGAAGATGAATTAAGGCTGCTTGGGAGAATTCACAGCATTGATGACGCAAAGACTTCTGTTGGAAGGGCTAAAAGTGCGGGATTTAATAATATTTCACTTGATTTGATGATGGGAATTCCTAATCAGACAATTGAAAGCCTTGAAAAATCAATCAGTTTCTGTGCCGATTGCAAAGTTACTCATATTTCATCATACATTTTGAAAATCGAGGAGAATACTCCGTTTTATAAGGTGCAAAATAAACTTAAGCTTGCCGATGATGATATGCAGGCTGAAATGTATCTGAAAGCTGTTGAAATGCTTGCTTCTCTCGGATACAAGCAATATGAAATTTCTAATTTTGCAAAACAGGGTTATGAAAGCCGACATAATACCAATTACTGGAGATGCGGTGAATATATCGGCATAGGTCCGTCTGCACACTCATTTTTTGAGGGCAAAAGGTTTTTTTATTCGAGAAGCATGGACGATTTTAATAACAATAAGCTGTCTTTTGAAGGTACGGGCGGGGATGAAGAGGAATTTATTATGCTCTCGCTCAGGCTGAAAAGCGGTCTTAATTATTCTGAATTTGAGGAAAAATTCGGATACACTCTCCCCTCTTACATTATCAAAAAAGCTAAAGAGTATGAAAAATACGGCTATACAAATGTTACAGACAAGTCGATCAGCTTTACACCGAAAGGTTTTCTTGTTTCAAATTCAATAATCAGTGAACTGATATAAAAAACGCTCCGAGAATAAATTCGGAGCGTTAATTTTATGTTATGAATTTGTATGTCAGATTAATACCATGAAGGGTATGAACCGCCGCCGATAAGCGATGTAAGAACACTTGTTGTAAATGTACTTGTGTTAAATGACCACATAGTAAGTTTTGCGCCGATGAAGAATACAATCATAAATGCAACGGCAACGATGAGTGTGAGAATTAAAGTGAATAATGCAGAGTTCTTTGCTTCGGGAACATTAGCTTTTACCTGATTTACAAGTGAAATAACAAGGTAAAGCATAACGATTACGAAGAAGAACAGGAACATATATACGCTGATTAATGCGCAAAGACCTGCCAAAATCCAACCGATTGATGCCGGAATAGATTCAATTGAAAATGTGATGAATGAATCAATAAGTGCTTTGGCTGTGTTTTCTTCGGTTTTGTATTTCTTTACATATGCAAAGAGAATAACAGAATAGAAGCCACCGATAAGGACAGTAGTAACAAGACTTACAAGAAGTGTTTTCGGAAAATCAAGTGCGCTCATAGAAAGCATAAGAAACATATTGCCAAGAATGAGTGCAATAAAGAAAATTGCCGAGAAAAGAGCGCCGAGAATGATGTCTTTTTCAGCCTTTGCTGTTTTGATAACAGTTTTGGAATCCTTAAAGAATGAAGTGAACACAACAGGAATGTTCTTTAAAGCCTTAACAAAAGCATTTTCCCCAATGGGTGCTGTGTTATTTACGGCATAAGGCGACTGCTGTGTCTGAGGGTTTTGCGGCTGTGTATACTGTTGCTGAACAGGGTTCTGATACTGTGGCTGTTGTGGATGAACAGGCTGCTGATACTGAGACTGTGCCTGTGCATTTGCCTGCTGAGCCTGTGCTTGAGCGGCTCTTGACTTTTCGCAGTTGCAAACAGCATTGTCTTCAAGCTGTGCTCCGCAATATTTACAGAATTTCATGGCGATTCCTCCAAGATAAAATAATATGTAACAGGTCTTATAGCTACCTGTTGTTTGTTTATTGAGAAGTGATAACATCAACGCTCACATTATATCACAAATTACAGCAATAATTCAATATTTCTTACAATTTTTTAATTTTTTACACTATAGAAAATTATATGTTAAAATAATGAAATGATGTACACATAGCAAATAATGACAATAAAACAGCGGCAAAAACTATAAACTTTAGTTTTTGCCGCTGTGGTTTAGTAATAATACCTTATAAATTTTATATTGTAGTAATCACAGGTTGTGATGTCGTTGGTGTCAATCTCATTTATAAGGATATAATCCTGAGCAACACCTAAAAGATAGCCTGTTTTCTGAACAATTGTGTTTGCTCCCATGAGAAAATCAACGGTGATTCGTCTTCCGATTTGTGTTCGCATAAAGCCGTTGTGATATCTCAGATTTTCGGCTGTTACAGGAAACGGATATTGATAATCACTCATCGACATTCCAATATTCTGCCTTATCGGCGTTGCAACGGTGGCTCCGGAGCTCGCCGTTGTAGCAGGGGTTGCAGGCAAAACAGGTATAGATGTATCTATTTTTTTTAAGTTCTTAATGAACGGTATATTTTGAAGACTTCCGCTGTATTTATTTATATTTTCAGGTTGTTCTTCTGATGTACTTCCGCCCTCTTCATATGCTATTTCTGCCTGTTCAAGCGAGGGATTGTCATTTGATTTTTGAACTTTTTCTGTCATATTGGGGTGTGCAACAGACGGTGCACCCTGATTGTGTCGCATAATTTCGTCAATCGCAGGAATATAACATCCGATATCCGCTGTGTTTGACGGACAAGAATTATTGAGGCAGGCTTTGTTTTTGTCAAGTCCGTAAAGATGTTCGGGATTAATCTGATTTGCCATAGGAGTTGTATTAACTGCCATATTTGAAGAATTATCCATTAAGCTATGCTCCTTTATGTTTTGGAATAAGCCTCGGTAGGCGAATAAAAGCAATGATCCCCTACCCTGTTGTAAATTACTCCGTTGTTTGACGGAAAAAATGTTGGGCAGGTATCTGAAAATGGATTAAAATAGAAAATTGAATTTCCGACAGATGAATCGGTATTGCCCGCCAATGCCCAATCGGCAATGTTATAGTGAATTTCGTCAGGGCGTATATTATAAACATTCTGAGGATTATATTGTCCTCCGATAGTTGTTTTAAGACAGGTAAATTGATTTGGTTGTTCCATTATGGCACGGAAATCTCCGCCCTTGCTGACTCTTGCAAATTCCCCGTTTGGAACACGGGTTCGGTTTACAATTACCGACGCAACGGCACGCATTCCGTTTTCACCTTCCCCACCTGCCTCACATTTTAAAAGCCTTGCAAGCAATTCTCTTGTACTCAATGCCACCTTTTTTCACCAACCGTTATTTTTATTCAATGATATTTTATGCATAAATTAACTTGTTGTTACAAAGAAAAAGCTTGTGATAAATGTGTTATTCACGCAGACAGAAAATTCTGTTTTATAGAAGCAAATCAGACGGTGTTCGATAATCTTTTGAGATGCCAACTACAACATTTATTCAGATTAGCTGTTGCTGTCTACCGCTTTACTTGCTTTTGCAGGGCTATTTTGCCAATCACCGAACCATCAGATAAATTGTTTGCTTTGAGTAATATTATTGATTTTTTATTGACACTATCATCAATAGTGCGTATAATGATATTGGAACCCGAATTTTTAAGTTGGCTGGGTAATTGGTACCCTGACTTCTTAAAAATATTCTGGGTTCTTTTTTTGTCTAAATAAAAAAATCCTGTTTTCCCTGTTGTTTCTAAAGCAACAGTTTCTTTGATTAAATCATTGATGCTGTTTTTGCCGTCATCGTTCACAAGCCAATCATCGTATTCTTCGTCCATTAAAAATTTCAGCGTATCGTGTATTACACTGGCTTTTTCATCTGTAAAATCATAATCTTCATCAAGCGAGAATTTTTCTTTTACTCCTGCGGAAAGTTCTTGCCCAATCTCTTGATTAACTCCTGCTCTGTTGGATTGTCCTTCATTAACTCTTCCATTTTTAACAGAGTTTCGTCCGATGTCATTGAATTGCTTACTCTTAATGTTGTATTATCCGAGTATAAGTTCAAACTGTTTAGTATAATCTCTGAGTAATTGTCTAAATACTTTCTTGCTATCATAATTGTTTTCCTCTAATTTAATTATAAAATTTGCGATTTTGTTGCCATCGGTTATATTATAATCTATATTTCGGATTGCATAAACCTTTTCTAAAGGATTATCGTCAAAAGTATTGTCGTAGATAACTAATTTGTATTGATACTTTGAGTCCACTTCACACTCAACAAGAATTGAGTTATCATTTATTCTTAATCCCGAATCAAGTCCTGTTGACATAGCGTGCGTGAATTTCCGCCATTCTTCTGCCGTTAAGACTTCAGAGAACTTTCCACCGTGTTTAGGATTTATTTCAAATCCTAATATTACCAAGTTAGAATGCAATGAATATCAAAAAGAAATGGTACTGCAATCATAACAGGATTTTTAGATTATACTTATCAATAAATACAGGGCGTGAAAATAATTAGCCACTTATAAATATACTCGATTTTTTCGGATTACCCCCCGACTATTGATATTGAGCAAAAAAACACCGTAATTCTAACAGAACTACGGTGTTTTTTATGGCGGAGACGGAGGGATTCGAACCCTCGTCCCTCAAGGGGCATCATGATTTCGAGTCTTTTAGTCATCTTACAAAGAGCAGATAGTTTTATGTCACTTTCAGGTTGTTTTGTCCGAGGAAAAAACCGCATAAAATCAGGCTTTTTTGCCCTTAAAACCTTGTCGCATCTGCGTTTTTGAAAAGTGGGTTCAAATCGGCATTTTTGCCGATTTTGGGGAGAAAACGGGGGAGACAGGGGAGAAAAAGCAGAAGAAGGCAATACAAAAATTTATACACCGCAGAACAGAGCTTCAAACCGACAAAATCTATGTTCGAGGTGTATCAAATGAAAAACTTACCGATTGATTGGGACAGCGTGCCCGATGTAATGAATAAAGACCAATTTTACCGTCTTTGTCATATCAGCAAGTCAACCGCCCTGCATCTGCTCAAAAGCGGACAAGTCCCCTGCGAGTGGACGGGCAAAAAAACACGCTGTTACAAAATCAAAAAAGAAGATGTGAAAGCGTATCTTGAGGAAAGAGCTGTTTTCCCGGAGCTCTATTCTGCACCGAGGGGATGGTACGGCAGTCATTATGTAGCAAGGCTGTCGGCAGAGCTACCCGAAGAAGTGCTCCGCCAAATGCACGATTATTACACCGGGCTTCTGAAAAAGTATAAGGATGTTGTGACTGTACAGGAGGTTGCTGCCCTGACGGGTTATAGCAAAACCACAATCAATAATTGGTGCAATAAAGGGGCGCTGAAATCTTTTCGCAAGCAGCAAATATTTTACATACCGAAAATCTTTCTGGCAGACTTCTTTTGCTCGCTGACCTTTCGCTCCATTACACGCAAAAGTCTGTGGCATATTCAAACGCTGAATGACTTTCAAAGGAAGATGAAACGCAATAAGTGAAAATAACCGTCTCTGCATTTTCGCAGAGGCGGTTATTTGTCAATTAGTCATCATCTTTATCATCCGACCAACCGGATATGATGTGTAATTCACCCGAATCCATATCCATTGCCATATTATCTCCCATACGCATAAGCAAATCTCCGTTAGAGTCAATTGCCATATCGTCTGAGATAGTATGAGCAAAATCCCCGTCATCATAGTCGAAAAATTGTTTTCCCATAAATGAAACTCCTTACTCAATTCTAATGATTTTGTGATCTTTTGTTCCTTGTATCTTTTTAACTTGATACAAGGATTCTTCTATCCAAAAAGTGATTCTGTCCGCAGCTTCTTCATTTGTTGTAATATTGGTGCAGAGTAAATTGTTTTTTGAGTTTGTCCCTCCGCAAGCCGACGGCAATATGTGATGAATATTCCACCCACAGTATATTTTCTGACCAGAATAATTTATTACAAAGAAGTTTTTGTTACCATAGCCGTCTCTACACATCAAATTTCCGTGAAAATCTTCTGCGAACTGTTTGTTGCCGAAACACTCTTCCCAAAATCGCAGAGCGTTGCTTTTATTGATTTTCATTACTTTCACCTCCAATCCGGACAAAAATAAAACCATACACATTATACGTGTACGGTTTCAATCTGTCCGAATTGGCACTTTACACGCATAACAACTAAGACGGTCATAAATGACTGTCTAAGAGAAGTATGGTGTAAAGCTTTGATACAGCAACTGGGCCCACCTCAAAGGAGAGGAAAATCTCCCAGAGCCTATCTTGTGGGTTCTCAACGGCGTAACGAGAATTTTAATCGACGTTGATAGTATCTCTGAATTACATAAATTTAGCTTGTAGAAGTTTTGAGCCTTTTGTCATTTTCAGATTTCTCGTCGCTCCGTCATACAAACTGCTTCAAATTTAACATTACCTACACTTGTATTATAAGTATTACATTGTCCAAAGTCAATACAATAATTGAATAATGTGCGCTTCAAAATTTCGCACACTCGCACCTGCCTATCGGTTCTGCTAAACTGTAATCGAAAGGCAGGTGCATATTTATGCTACGATTTATTGAAGATTTTTATTACGGAAATATTGATCCGCAGGCACGAAACACACGGGCAAATAAGGCGATGTCAACGGAAATGCAAACCCTCAGCGCTACAGAGAAATTTTTAACGGAAAAGCTGACCGATGAAAACAAAAGCAAATTCATTGACTATGTTAATGCGTGGAGCGTGGTAAACGGCGAATCAAATCTTGACAGCTTTATTATGGGTTTTCGTCTCGGAGCAAGATTCACCGCAGATACTTTTATGAGCAACGAAGCGCCATTCGAAGAATATTAAGGAGGAAAAGAAGTTGAAATCATTATTTGAGCAAAACGGCGGCACTTACACAATGCAGGGCGATTACAGATTGCCTGATGTTTCACTACCACCCGAAGAAGAACGTCCAATCGGCGTGTGGGGACAACGTAGACTGAATTACCTAAAGCATTACCGCAAAGTCCTGTATTATAATCTGCTCACTTCCGGCAAGCTCCATTCCCACCTTGCCGATACCGAAGAACAGGCACAACAACTTTTTCTCCGGCTGGTAAAAGAATACGCCGAAAAGGAAGGCGTAACCGAACAACTCAAAGTAGAGAATCCAATGGAGTGGGTACGGCAGATGAATAATATCCGCAACAGAGCGATGGAGATTGTGAATGCAAAAATTATTTTTGTTAGATAAAGTGTATAATATTTCTAACGAGATTTTTAAGTGAATGCCTGTAAAACGAAGGTCAAGTATGGTTATTTAATCGTACTTGACCTTTTTCTTTCTACTTACAAGTTAAAAAACCTTATAAATACCGAATAAATCTGCAAAGAACATTGAAAATATCGTCGAATTGTGATAAGATATATTTGTGAAATTATATTTTTCTGAAGGTGAGGTCTGAAAATGGATACAGCAACCGAACATTGGTGCTCAATGAAAGAAATAATGGAGCACTTAGGTGTAAGCCGAGATACGGTATTAGCGTGGATAGAAAATAAAAATATGCCTGCAACAAAAATGGGCAGACTTTGGAAATTCAAAATCAGCGAAGTAGATGCTTGGGCAAAATCAGGCGGAGCTTCCGAGTAAGTGAGTGATATATATGGATAATCACACACCCGAACAACGAAGAAAAAATATGCAAGCCGTTAAGAACAAAGATTCTAAAATTGAAATAATGCTGCGTAAAGAACTTTGGAGCAGAGGACTTCGTTATCAGAAAAACAGTTCAAAAGTATATGGCAAACCCGATATAGTTTTCATCGGCAAAAAAGTGGCTGTGTTTTGTGACAGCGAGTTTTGGCACGGTTATGATTGGAAAAACAAAAAGAACGAGATAAAATCAAAAAGAGAATTTTGGATGCCTAAAATCGAACGAAATATGCAAAGAGATATTGAAGTAACCGAAAAACTTCAATCCGAAAACTGGATAGTCTTGCGCTTTTGGGGTAACGAAATTAAAAAGAACTTAACTGAATGTGCAGATACAATCGAAAGGACGATTAAACAAAGATGAATCAATTGAAATCTATTGACTTATTTGCCGGTATCGGCGGAATCCGATTGGGATTTGACAGAGCTTTCGGAAAAGATATAGAAACCGTATTTGTCAGTGAATGGGATGAATACGCTCAAAAAACATATAAAGCAAATTTTGATGATGATTTCGAAATTGCAGGCGATATTACAAAAATAAACGAATCGGATATACCGAAGTTTGATATATGCTTAGCCGGATTCCCCTGTCAGGCGTTCAGTCTTGCAGGTCAACGAAAAGGATTTGAAGATAATTATAAAGGTTTGTGCCGAGGTACATTGTTTCAGGATGTTGCGAGAATTTGCGAATATCATAAACCTAAAGTTATTTTTTGTGAAAATGTAAAAGGGTTGGTTATTCACGACAGAGGTCGCACCTTTAAAATTATTTGCAAAACATTTGAAGAACTCGGGTATAAGGTTTTTCACGAAGTGTTGAACAGTAAGGACTTCGGTGTTCCTCAAAACAGAGAGCGCATCTACATTGTTGCTTTCAGGAATGACATTGCTCCGAAGGAATTCATTTTCCCCAAAGCAACGGATGATACCAAACGAATTAAAGATATAATCGAAAAAGAAGCTGTACCTGCAAAATATTATTTAAGTGATGTTTATGTAGAAACGCTGAGAAAACATAAAGCTCGCCACGAAGCAAAAGGTAACGGATTCGGATATGAAATTCGTGAATGGGACGGTATCGCAGGTGCAATAGTTTGCGGCGGAATGGGAAGAGAGCGCAATCTGCTTATAGATAAGCGTCAGACAAACCTTATACCTACAACTCATATTAAGGGTGAAATAAATAAAGAGGGTATTCGCAAAATGACTCCACGTGAATGGGCTCGCTTGCAGGGATTTCCCGATACATTTAATCTTCCTCTTGCGGATGTCCACCTCTATAAACAATTCGGAAACAGCGTAACTGTAAATGTTATCGAAGCAATAGCTAAAAAAATAAAGGAGGTAATTGATAATGCTTAAAGGTAATAAAGGCGAATGGTCTGAAATATATGCTTTTTGTTATTTGTTGAACAGCGGTATATTAAAAGCTGCCGATAAAGACTTAAATCCGACAACGGTATATTTTCCGATATTGAAAATTCTGCGTGAAGAAGTGGCAGGTACAATTCTGAATTATGTTCCTTGCAATGCAGATTGGAATTCTGTCAAAATATTTGACGGAGATACATTGCTCAAAACTGTAAGTAAAGATGAATTCGAACATATTGTTGCGGAATTGTTAGAAAAAATCCCGACCGGAGAACGTGCATTTGAAATTCCCGAAGTAAATGATTTCTTCGGTTCTATTTTCGTTAATAAATTAAAAGCTGATTCTGCACATAAACAAGATATAGACATTCAAATACACGATATTCACACCGGTATATCCCCTGTATGCGGTTTTTCAATAAAGAGTTATCTCGGCGCAAAACCGACTTTGATTAATCCGGGAAAGAACACAAATATTATATATAATATAATCGGGTGCACCAACGAGCTTGCAGAAAATGTCAACGAAATTGCAACTCGAACAAAAATCATAGACAGAGTCGGCGAATTGGTTAATCACGAATGTACTTTTGAATTTGACAGTATGACATCTGCACAATTTCAAGAAAATCTTCAGTTCATTGATTCGCAAATGCCTGTCATATTAGCCAATGCGCTGCTCATCACATACAGAGATAACATTAAAAAGTTATCTGATGTAATAGAACAGCTAAAAACAGAAAACCCATTAAATTTTGCAAACACAAATATGTACGAATACAAGTTCAAAAAATTCCTTTGTGCAGCTGCTCTCGGTATGACTCCCGAAAAACATTGGGAAGGCGAAGAAGATGCTAACGGCGGATATATTGTCGTAAAACAAGACGGCAGCGTTGTATGTTACCACATTTATAATCGTACCGATTTTGAACAATACTTATATGATTATACCTGCTTTGACAGCCCAAGCACTACTCGTTATGAATATGCTCAAGTCTACAATGAAAATAACACTTTTAAAATCAAATTCAATTTACAGGTAAGATTCAGATAGGAAATGTTTTGTTATGATTTTAGATGATTTTTCCTCTTGGATGAACGCAAACAGTAAATTATCCGACAGCTCTGTTTATAAATATAAGCGAGCACTTAATACAATTTCAAATGAAATGCAGGAAATTAAAATTATCCACAAAAGTTTGCTTAATATGAGTTTAACGGAATTGGATGTTGCCGTATTCATAATTTTAAACAATCCACAATTTATTGCTAAAAATCAAAAAGGCAATCATATGTACAGTAATGCATTAAAGCAATATAGATTATTTGCCTTAGATTGTTTTGAGAACGAAGCTGATGAATTGGCTTTAGCTGACGAAATTAAAAAGAGTAATTTGCCGCAAACGGAAAAAGAAGCTTTAGTAAAAGCTCGAATCGGTCAAGGTGCTTATCGAGAAGAATTGATAAAGAAGTATAACTCACAATGTGTAATGACCGGCATTGATAACAGAAAACTCCTGATTGCCAGTCACATAAAGCCTTGGTCTATATCTACTAATGCAGAACGAATTGATGTAAATAACGGTCTGCTCCTATGTGCCAATATGGACAAGCTTTTTGACAGTGGTCTTATTACATTTGAAAACGACGGTCGATTGCATATTTCATCTTTTTTAGGAAAAGAAAATGAACACAGATTACATATTGAGCCGAATATGAGTTTTGATTTAAAAACTACAACCGAAATGAATAATTATCTCGAATATCACAGAGATGTGTTGTATGTCAAATAACAAAATTTTGATAGGAGTATTTTAAATGTCTGTTTTAAAAGTCGGTAGCTTGTTTTCGGGCATCGGCGGAATAGATTTAGGTTTTCAACAAGCAGGATTTGAAATCGCCTTTGCGAACGAAATAGATAAAGACGCTTGTAAAACATACAGATATAATTTTGATAACTGTAACCTAATCGAAGGCGATGTTAGGGATATTGATGTTAATAGCTTGCCGTATGTTGATGTACTGACAGCAGGTTTTCCCTGCCAACCGTTTTCTGTTTGCGGTAATCAAAAAGGCTTTTCGGATAAACGAGGTAATCTGTTTTTTGAAATAATGCGTATAGCCGATTCATTGCAATGTCCTGTTATATTTTTAGAGAATGTCGCAAATCTTACGGAACACGACAACGGAAAAACATTTAATGTAATTCATAATGAACTGGCAAGAAGAGATTATTTCATCAGATATATAATCGCAGATGCTTGTAATTACGGTATTCCGCAACATAGAACAAGAACATATGTCGTAGCTTTTAAATCGCAAGTAGCTTGTGAAAATTTCAAATTCCCCGATGAATGCGAATTAAAGAAGCGTATATTCGATATTATAGATAAAACTGTAAAAGCTGATGATTCGTATTATCTTGCACCTGAGTCTTCACAGTATAAAAGACTCGACAAGGCAATAACCGATTCCGAGCAAATATATCGTTTTTCGGATTATGGAATTCAATCGAGTAAAGACGGGATTTCTTTTACACTAAAAGCTAATATGGGCACTTGGTTTAACCGTGTTCCCTTTATAAGAGATGATTTTGGAATACGAAAAATAACACCGTATGAATGTTTAGTGTTGCAAGGGTTTCCTAAAGAATACAGCTTCCCTGATATACCAATTAACAGTGCCTATAAGCAATGCGGAAATACTGTTTGTGTACCAATTATTAAATCAATTGCGGATATAATTAAAACTGTAATATGAATTGTACAGAAAAAAAGTTACATAGTTAATCAGGTATAATTATGTACAGTAAAAAAGAAGGAGATCAAATGTCAGTAGAACTGAATGATGTGAAAAATGCTTGCTTGGATAAATGGTGCGATAATGGCACCGATATAGATGAACGATTGCAACTATTTAATGATAAATTTAAAATATGGATGCAACAAATCCCAGAAGAAAATCAAGCTACTGTTCTAACATTAATTGAAAATTTAGAGTACTATTCTCATAAACGAACTAATACTTGGCTTAAAATGTTACATAATAAATTGCTTGAAAATAGTAATATTAGTGATGAGAATACAATCTATCTTTTTATAAAATCAAAATATGGAAAGACAAATAGTTCTAATGACTACTGGACAGAATATAAGCTGATTAATAATATTAACAAGAACATATGTCTTACTGATATAGATTTGTTGGATGCCGAGGATTGGAAATACATTGAAAATATTGTGTTTATTGACGATTTCAGCGGTAGTGGGAAAAGTTTCATTGATGAATTAAAAAAATCCCCAGGAAAATATAAAAACAAAAATGTTTATTTTATTACTATAAACACAATGGTTTCTGCTACAGAAAAAATTGAAAGCTATTGTAAAGATAATGAAATAAACATTGTGCTGTTATCTGTTTTTAATCAAGAAAAAGCTTTTAGCAGAAATTTTTTTGAAAATAATGATATAGCCAAAAACGAAATACACACAATGTCCCAAATATTTTCAATTCCAAATAAGGAAATAATGGGGTATGATGACGGAGAAGCCTTAGTTGTGTTTTATAATAACACACCCAATAATACATTAGGTTTTATACGATATAACACAAATAGTTATCAATCTATTTTTCCAAGAGTCAACGATAAAACTCCAAAATGGATGAATATGAAGAAAAAAAGAGGACAACGCAAAAATGCAAATTATAATAACAAAATAGGAAGTGATTAAAATTGAACAATTATATTATTTCACTTGCTTTAAGTTATTTCAAAGAAAAAAAGGACAAATATATATTAAGCGAATTAAAAGAGATGCTTGGATATAGCAGTGATCAACTTGAAGAAGTGATTTTTACACTGGTTTCGGATGGATACATTGAATATAGAGATGATCTTCTATGTATCACCAATAAGGGCCTAATTTTTTTGATTTCAAATAATCAAGAGGATACAGTTTTAGAAGCCGACGAACTAAACTTGAAACATATTGATCCATCAAAATCAATGAATATTGATGTGCCATACGTTCCTGTTGGGTTTGCGAAAAAATACGGTAAATAATAATTAGTTGTTATGAAATAGAAGGCGGGTAATTAGTTATTATCCATAGGCTTAATGTTTCTTACATTATGATGATAAAACGCCAACGGTGTTTTATCATCATAAACGCTGGAACTACAGCCGTTTATGGTTTATTCAAAAACAGGATAATCTGTTTTTGAATAAACGCATTTTCAAATAAAGAATGAGTATTTCTAACAGCTATTATTAGATAAGTGGATGATATACTGATAGAATTAGAAAAGCAAGTTGCTTTTCGATGAAACAATGTTTCTTTCATTTATACAGCATTATTTCAATGAACTAATGCTGTAACAAATGATTGGAATTACAATCATTTGTTACGTCCTATACTTATTTGGCAATAAATATAGGACATATATTCCAATAACAGAATTAGTATCGGTATATCATCCTCCTTTTTAAAAGGAGATATTATGGATAAGGAACAATATGTAAAAGATTTATCAAACGCAATAAGTGCTGCTGGTTATAATGACTATTATTTAGCAAAGTGCTTACGTTATGCCAGAAGATTATTAGATAATAATTTGCCTGTAATTTTTGATACCAAGCATCTTGCTCTTTTAATCGGAATTGATGTTACCGAGTTAACAAAAATGGTGTTTTCCGAGGAACGCTACTATACTAAAACCAGAATACCTAAAAAGAGTGGGGATTATAGAGAATTAGATATACCATCAGCTGAATTAAAATATATTCAACGTTGGATTTTAGATAATATTTTGAATAAAATTAGGGTTTCAGAATTTGCAACAGGTTTTTGTAGTAAGAAATCCATTTTAAATAATGCTAAGATTCATATTAATCAAAAATGTATCGTTAATATGGATATTAAGGACTTTTTTCCATCCATATCATTTGAAAAAACATATAGAATATTTGCCTATTATGGTTATACAAATGAAGTTTCATTCATTCTTGCAAAATTATGTACTTTCAATGGTAGATTACCTCAAGGATCTCCGGCAAGCCCCTATATTTCTAACATTGCTTGTTTGAAATTGGATGCACGCTTAAGTGCGTTGGCAGTCAAATACGAAGCAAAATATTCACGATATGCAGATGATATCACATTTTCAAGTAAGAACGATATAAAATCTATTATTAATATAGCAATAAAAATAATTAGTGATGAACAATACAATGTAAACGGTAATAAGACACGCATAGCGTATCCGCATCAAAGACAGGAAGTAACGGGTCTTTTAGTGAACGGCGACAAAATCAGGGTTTCAAAAAAATATAAAAAAGATTTGTATCAAGAACTTTATTATTGCAAAAAATTCGGGGTGCAAAGTCATTTGAAAAAAATAGGATGCAATAAGGCATTTTATAAAGAACATATTTATGGGAAAATATATTTTATAAATATGATTGAGCCTGAAGAAGCTAAAAAATTCTTTGAATTAGCAGATACGGTACAATGGGAATATTGAGGTGTTAAAAATGGATATTGAACAATTAGTATTATTGAAAGAAAATTTAGAAATCTTGGCAGATGGAAGAGACCCCAAAACAGGATATCAAGTTGATGATACAATATTAAAATCAAAATTCAATAAACAGATTTTAAAAGATGCTGCCGATATTTTAGATATGTTGTTGAAAATAGATTTTAATCCAGTAAAGATTGACAGACGAAAAAAATATACATTTTTCATGTCGGAAGAAACTAAAAAGAAAATAGAGATATCCTCTATACCAATTTCTATTAGTATGTTTACGTATAGCATTAACCAACATATTAACTCAAATAAGATGAAAAAAATTAAAGCATCTCAAATTACAAACTGGTTAATGAGCAAAGGGTTTTTAAACGAAATAGAGTCGGAAGATGGTAAGAAATTTAAAATATTAACTGACAAATCAGATATGATTGGTATATCATCTGAGCAAAGGAAAAGTAAGTATGGTCGTGAATACGGAGTTAATTTATATGATGAAAAAGCCCAGCGATTCATAATTGACCATCTAGACGAAATCGTCAATACTGAAATTAATATTATCTGAATTCCTCGAAAAACTTCAAATATCAATCCGCACAGTATAATAATTATCGGAATAAAGCTCATTTTAAAACTGCTTAATCGGTTCGGATGATATTGACAATTTAAGCACAATTTTTATTATTAAAGCATTGTTTCGCACATTTGACACCCATTTCTAAACCGAGTATCATACTTAATAACTTACCGAAGGAGGGCAAGAAAGATGTTAAGCTATATTACAAGAAAAATAAATATTAAAACGATTGAATTGTCCTCTGTGCAGTTCGGGTTAAAAGTGCATACTTATTTGAAATGCGTTCAGATGAAACGAATACGGTAACTACCGCTATAATTTCGTGCAGGGCTGTTGTATTTCAATGGCTCTGCTTTTTTAATTTAGGAGATGATATTAAAATGATTTATTTTACTGCGGATACGCATTTCGGACACGAAAATGTTATCCGATTTTGCAGTCGTCCGTTTGCTTCTGCCGAAGAAATGGACGAAGTAATGATTGAAAACTAGAACAGCCGAGTTCGTGGCAATGATACTGTTTATATACTCGGAGATATGTTCTTTCGGTCGGTAAATGCCGAGGAGATATTAAATCGACTCAAAGGAAAAAAGCACCTGATTGTCGGAAATCACGACGGCTCGTGGATGACAAAATTAGACGCTTCACAATATTTTGTCAGCATTGATAAGTTTCTGGAAGTGTCCGACGGACAGCACACAATGACAACGTGCCACTAGCCCCTGTTAAGCTGGAATCACGCAATGCGAACCTATATGATTCACGGACATATTCATAATGACACAAAAGCTGATTTCTGGCCGCTTATCGCAGCTCGTGACAATATCTTGAACGCAGGTGCGGATATTAACGGTTTTATGCCCGTTACCTTTGATGAAATGCTCGAAAACAACCGTCGATTTAAAACTAATACCATAACGGAGGAAAAGTAAATGTTTTATATAACGGGAGATACACACGGTGATTTCAGCCGATATATTGAGTTTTCGGCACGAATGGAGCCGACTGAAAAAGATACAATGATTGTGCTCGGCGACGCAGGGCTGAATTATTACGGAAATGAACGGGATGAAGCTCGCAAGAATTTTGTAAACAGCTTCCCATTTACTACTTTTTGCATTCACGGAAATCACGAAATGCGTCCAGCAGATATTTCTACTTACAAGATAAAAGAATATAGTGGCGGAATGGTTTGGTATGAAGATGAATATCCGAATATTCTTTTCGCAAAGGACGGGGAAATTTATAATTTTGACGGATTTTCCTGTATTGTAATCGGCGGCGCATATAGTGTTGACAAATTTTATCGCCTTTCACGAGGTTGGGCGTGGTTTGAAAATGAGCAACCTTCCGAAAAAATAAAATCTTATGTTGAGCATCAGCTCAAAAACCGAGGAAATAAAATTGATGTAGTGTTGTCGCATACCTGTCCGGTAAAATATGAGCCGAGTGAAGTGTTTATTCGGGGACTTGACCAGAGTACCGTTGATAAAAGTACGGAAGAATGGCTTGGTGAAATTGAAGAAAAACTCGATTATAAGCGCTGGTACTGCGGTCATTACCACACTGTGAAAAAGATTGATAAGATGCAATTTATGTTCGAGGACATAGATGTGCTGAAAGGAAAATAAGCAAACGAAAGGTCGTGCCAAACGGTACGACCTTTAATTTTTTTATGCGCCAAAGTATCAATTTGATACTTTGAGATCGATTTTTGATACTTTGGAAATTATCCTCACCACATAAATACGATTTTAATATTTCCGTCCAAAGTGCCAAATTGGCACTTTGGAGATTGTAAGTGGCACTTTAGAAAATATCAAATCTTTTTCTTATAAATCTCTTTCAAATATTCAATAGCGATAGATAAGCCAATTAAATACAGAATTTCTTCGTATGCGGCAAGTGCATCGTTAGAATTTGTAGCAACCTCTTCAATGTAACACTACTCGCCTGCCTAATGCCTTTTAATGACCTCTGCTTCTTACAAACGACGGAACGAAACGATGATGATTTATGCGGTTATATTCTTTGTTATATGTGGCAAAAAGAGATTTAAGAGGTACGATATGCACATTATCGTACCGCTGGCTCAAAGTCCAAAAGCTATCAGGCGGACGGTTTACGGTACAGAGAATATATTCATTCTCGTAAAACGGTCTGTCCTTGGTCGTAATGCTTTCAATCTCTTTCCAGAGCTTTTGCGTCAGTTTTTCTCCGGGCGTTGTATCATAATACGCATAGATTCCTCGCTTTTTTGCATAGGCAAAATCGAACGTAACATTTCCGATTTTGACATTCTGATAGCTTGAATCTTTTGTGTCGATATACTCGGTTGAAATGGAGTTAATGTTTTTGCTGAGCCAATAAACGCACATATTTTTATAAAATTGGGAAATAATTTCGGCATTAAGATATTTCATAAAACAATCGTAAACATCTTCGCTGAAAGTGCCGTCCGGATTGGGAACGGCGGTGAGCAATACTTTATACCACAACGCAATATAACTGTTTGCCAGATAATATTTTGTATGACCGTTTCTTTCAGGTTCTTTGCGGACAAGACCGACTTCGCACAATGCCTTAATGTACTTGTCGCATTTGTTTTTCGGATAGCCTGAATACGCCGCCGATTCGCTGATTCGGTTATAGCCGTTCGCCATTGCATACAGCAGTATGTTGTAGCTTTCGGGTGTTCGAAAGCTTTTGCTCATTTTGCTGTCCATTAAGCGGTAAAACGGCGAATTGATATGAAGCGCCGACCTTACATTTTCCTCAAAAGAAGCGTTCGTATCGTATGCCGATAAAAGCTCCGGAATACCTGCCGACAAAGAAAAGATGTTGACTGATTCTGCATTGCTTACAGATAATGTTTCGGCAATTTTCTGTGTAGAAAAAGGCTCTATGGTTATTGCTTCAACGGGGATTTCCGGTTGCTCCCAAGGTCTGCCGATTAAAACTACAACAGCACTGCAGCCGTCGTTTTCCTCCGAAAAGTTTTTTAACGCAGCATAAAAATCCTTCTTATCATTTCGTTCGCCCACATCGTCAAAAAAGACGGTTGGGCGTTTTTCTTTGCCGTAAATCCGCAGAAAGTCAAAAAATGCCGTCCAATCGGTGCAATCTTTAAATATTTCGGGATAGCGATTTGAAAATATTTTCGGTGCAAACTCAGCGCCGATATGCCGAAAAGAAAAGTACAGACTGTCTTTATCTTCGGCACAGTAAGACAATGCCGCAAAGGTTTTGCCCATTCCCGAATCCGCCGATAAGAGTAAAACTTCGTTGGTATGAGATGAACGAAACTGCTCAATATCTGATTTTAATTTGTCGGGTATTCTTTTCAAAAGCATAGCATCACCTGTCATATTATGAGTTGACCTTTTCTGTAATTATAGCCGATTTTTCGCTTTTTTGCAATCAAATCAGAAAATTTTCAAAAATTTTTTTAAGCCGAAAATGCCCGTAAATGGTGGGTTCTTCGGCTTTTTTGTTTTCAGCAGAAAAAATTTTTTCTGAAAAAGGGTGCTCATTTTGCCGACCCCGTTCTAAACAAGTGAAGGGACAAAAACCTGATAATACGCAGATTTTAAGCGAAAAAAGACAAAGTTAAAAATTTTTTGTCCATTTTCGTAAAAAAGTCAGCAATTAAAAGTGAGGGAAAAAACTCACAAGGCGAAGAAATTGTAGAAACTGCTCAGTTTAAACAAATTAAAAAATATTTTTTATTTGTTTTATTCACCCCCGTATCCCGACGCCTACCAATTGAGGGGTAAAAACTCTTTCCCTTCACCGAACTTTGACAATTGAATGACCGGCTGAATGGGATATGTTTTTCGGAAAAGTATCGCCAAGATATGAGCGTACCAAGAAAAACAAAACGTTGTAGTGAGATTCCGGAACAGGAACGACATTCAGGCATACCGGCAAAGGAGACGGTATATGGCATACCTCTCCCTATACTGTCTCGACTTTACATAGTCACACATCCGTGTGGCTGAAATTTCTCATAAGGAGGTAAAAAGTGATGAGAAAAACAGAACTCAAAGCGCTTTACAAAATGATGTTTCCGAACTATCCGGATATCGTCACCGTAAAGCAGCTTCGGGAAATGCTCGGTGTCAGCCGACATCTGGCATACAAGCTAATCGACAACGGCGAGCTACAAGCAGTAAAAATAGGAACATCGCTGAAAATCCCGAAGATAAGCGTAATCAACTATGTACTCGGAGAGGGGGTGAAGCAAGTTGAAAAATCCAATTCGGTTGACACCGACACAGCGCAGGCGGTGTAACAGACTGATACGAAAGCTATGTGCAAACTTTGATGACGGAAATTGTTTAGTCCTCGATGAGGGCGATGGGTGTGTATGCGTGCAGATTATTTCGTTGTCGCTCATCTGCAAGTATTTCCGTAATGCTGTTTTACCAGCCGACAAAGAACTGTGTGCAGATATTTACAAGATTCACACAGAGCCTTGCGAAATTTGCGGCAAAGCCTTTGTACCGAAGTCAAACAGGCAAAAATATTGCGCCGAATGCGGCAGGAAAGTACGCCGCAAACAAAAAACCGAAAGCGAGCGAAAACGCCGCCGAGTGGACAGTTAGAAGCTTGAAAATGCTTATAAATCAAGGCTTTTCAGAGCTGAAACGAAGTGATTCGAGTATTTATATTCGACACCTCAAATTCAGCGTTCTAACAGTCCACACAAAAATTGAAAGGAGAAAAAATAAATGAATTACAAACTGAAAACCGTGGATGCGGAAACGCTTTTATCCACACCGATGAGCAAAACAATGTTTATTGTAGACGGCTTGATACCGCAGGGCGTAAATGTTTTAAGCGGCGCAAGCAAGATAGGAAAAAGCTGGCTGATGCTGTGGCTTGGACTGCAGGTATCGCAGGGACTCCCTGTATGGGGGATGAAAACACAGCAATGCGATGTTTTGTATCTCAGTCTTGAAGATACTCATCGAAGAATTAAGGACAGGCTTTATAACCTGACCGATGACGCACCGAGAAATTTGCATTTTGCCGTTATGTGCGGTCTTATCGGCGGCGGGTTGGAAGAACAAATCACCGATTTTTTGAATGAATTTCCGAAAACAAAGCTTGTGATTATTGACACGCTGCAAAAGGTGCGTGACTCAAAAGGGAGCGCAGGCAAGGCGGGAATGTACGGAAATGATTATGACGATATTTCCTCAATCAAGCGGATTGCCGATGAACACAACATTGCCGTTATTCTTGTTCATCATCTGCGAAAGCTGAAGGACGGGGACGACCCCTTTAATGAGGTTAGCGGCTCAACGGGAATTATCGGTGCGGCTGACACAAACTTTATTCTGAAAAGAAAGCGAAGCGATAACACCGCAACGCTACTTGTCAGCGGTCGTGATGTTGAATATCAGGAGCTGACCTTGCAGTTTAACGACCTTGTATGGGAGCTTGTGGAGTGTAAAAACAGCGAAGAAATTCATAAAGCGGAGATACCCGATTTTCTTTTTCGGGTGGCGGAATTTATGAAAAGCCGCACCGAATGGGTCGGCACGGCAACGGAGCTTCTTGCCGATATGCAGGAAACGGAAATTATACCGAATGTTGTCACCAAGTACTTAGGTAAGTTTACCTGCGATGTTTTGGAGCCTGACGGTATCGAATACCGAACGAAGCGAACGGGCAAAAGCAGGCTGATTAAATTCATACGAAATGACAGCGGTGACGAAAATGACGGCGATATCGGTATATAGCAAAAGGTCTGTCACAACCGTCATTGCCGTCACAAAACTGCGAGAGGAGGTGAAGTTATGCGAAGCAAAACGCTGGGAATCAATGTGCGTGTAACCGAAGAAGAAAAAGAAAAATTACAGCAAAATGCAAGCTGTTGCTTGCTTTCTCTTTCGGAATATTTACGCAGATTAGGTCTTGGAAAAGATGTAAAAGCCGCAACGGATGAGAAAATCTACAAGACTTTTAGATTGGTAAGACAGTTGAAAAAGAATTTGGACTCGCTCGAAAAGAGCGAAATTCTTTATCGGCTCAGTACAATAGAAAACTTACTGAAGTAAAAAAACAAACTTGAGATTTTAGGCTGATTCCGGGGTCCCCGAAAAGTCCATAAGACTTTTTGGGGAGAGGAGAATTTTGTATGCACTATCGTAGCGAGCAGACCGTTTATACTCCCGAAAGTCGTAAAACGGTAAAACTGCATCGCATTAGCGAGCAGTGTATTTGTACTCCCAAAGCACAAATACCTCGTTAGGAACCATCCTAAGACCTCTTGCAGAAAGGAGCAGTTATGACAAAGAGAATTAAAAGACAGTTTTGGCTGTCGCCCGAAGACAACGCCGAGCTAAAACGAAAAGCACAGCTGTCGGGGATTAATGAAACATCGGTTATCAGAATTTTAATCAGAGGGTATGAGCCAAAGGAAAAACCAGACGAGCGTTTTTACACGGTAATGCGAAGCCTGTCGGCAATCGGAAACAATGTGAATCAGCTTGCCGCAAAGGCGCACTCCCTCGGTTTTATCGACGCACCGATGTTAAAAGCCGAAGTCCTGCGCTGGCACGAATTTCAAGCGGACATCGAGGCGACTTTTTTACGCCCCGGTCAAAGCGAACTCAAATGGAAATAAGAAAGAGAGGTTATTACAATGACAAAAAGAAAATCGGATTTTACTTTGCCGACACTTGAAAATTTATTTTCAACACAGGAAGAACGAGATGACGTAAAGCTGGAACGGGTCAAAGACATTCCATTGTGCGAACTTCATCCGTTCAAGAATCATCCGTTTAAAATCCAAAACGACGAAGAGATGAAACGCCTAATCGAGAGCATTAAAAAGTTCGGAACAATTACACCTGCGCTTGCACGAACGTTGCCCGACGGCGGCTACGAGCTTATCTCCGGGCACAGACGATTGGCGGCGTGTCAGGTGTTGGGACTTGAAACAATGCCTGTTATCGTCCGTGAGATGTCCGACGATGAAGCGGTGATTGCAATGGTGGACGCTAACCTGCAAAGAGAAACAATTTTACCCAGCGAAAAAGCCTTCGCCTATAAAATGAAATTGGATGCCATAAAGCATCAGGGTGTTACTTCTCGCCAACTTGGCGAGAAGTTGTTGAGCGTAACACAAGTGAGTAAAGACAGTGATGATAGCGAACGACAAATCCAGCGTTATATCCGTCTTACCTACTTAATCCCCGAACTGCTTTCTATGGTAGACGAAAACAAAATCGCTTTCAATCCTGCGGTGGAAATCTCGTACTTAGAGCAATCGGAGCAGAGAGTTTTACTTAACGCAATGGAGATGAACGATTGTACACCGTCACACGCACAGGCGATTCGTCTCAAGAAAATGTCGCAGGACGGTGTGCTGAATGACGAGCAAATCTACGCCGTTATGTCGGAAGAAAAGCCTAACCAGCAGGAGCAGCTTAAGTTTAAGAAAGAGGAGCTGAAAAAGTATTTTCCGCCTTCCTACACCGACGCACAAATGCGAAGCGACATTATAAAGGGCTTGGAGCTTTTGAAACGGAAGAGAGAACGAAATCGTGATGCTCGTTAATTCGTACTGATACGAATACGACTGAACAAATCGCAGAATGGAGAGAACTCCAAATCGGCGCTATACTATAACTGTCGGTTTGGAGTTCTGTTCTGCAAATAAAAATATGGAGGTAAAATAAAATGGTAGCAGGACACTTAGCTGTCAAAAGCGGCAAATATTATGCCGTACTGAATTATAAAAACGCTAAGGGAGAACGAAAAACAAAGTGGATATCTCTTGGCTTGCCCGAAAAGGGCAACAAGCGTAAGGCTGAAGCTCAGCTTGCGAAAATTCGTGCTGAATTTGAAGTTCCGGAGGAGGTTGGTGATTTAAGCAGTGATATGCTGTTTGCTGATTATCTTTTGGAGTGGCTGGAAATAGCCAAAGGTCGCTTAGCAATTGCAACCTACAGCTCCTATACAAGCATTATAAAAAATCCCCTTGAGCCATACTTCCGCAAAAAGAAGCTGACGCTCAGAGAGCTTGAAGCAAGACATTTGCAGATGTTTTATTCCGAAATGCTGAAAAAGGTAAAATCCAACACGGTTATCCACTATCACGCAGTTATCCACTCGGCGCTAAAATATGCGGTTAAAACCGATATGCTGCTTCAAAATGTAGCAGACAAGGTTGACCGCCCGAAAAAGAATGATTTTCAACCCGTGTTTCTCTCGGCTGATGAAATGCAAAAACTGTTTGAAGCGCTTCGTGGGACTAAGCTGGAGTTGCCCGTGCTGGTGGCAGCATTTTATGGCTTTCGCAGAGGTGAAGTGCTGGGGCTGAAATGGGATGCCATTGACTTTGAACAAGGAACGATTTCTGTCAAACGCACGGTGACTTCAATCAACTTGGACGGCAAGTATCGTGATATTGAAAAGCAGTCTGCAAAAACAAAATCCAGCCTAAGAACTCTGCCACTTATCGGAAGCTTCAGGGACTACTTTATGCAAGTTAAGGAAGCACAAGAATTAAATAAGAAAGTTTGCGGTAACTGCTATAACTACAAGTACGATGGCTTTGTTTTTGTAGATGAAATGGGAGACCGTATGAAAGCGCAGTATCTCACCTGTGCATTTCCAAAGTTTTTAGAACGCAACGGATTGCGCCGAATGCGTTTCCACGATTTGCGACATAGTTGCGCCAGTTTACTTCTTGCGAACGGAGTCCCTCTTAAGCACATTCAAGAATGGTTAGGACATAGCGATTTCAGCACAACTGCGAATATTTATGCTCACCTTGATTACAGCTCAAAAATTTCGTCGGCGCAGGCAATGGAGAACGGCTTGCAGTTGCCGGAAACCGGAAGCTTTACAAGCCGTTGGAGTGATGAAGCATAATTTACAGGCAAGTGAAAAATGTTGTAGTCTCCGACCACTTGTTTTCAAAAATGAGCAAAAAGAAAAAGCCTGAAATCGGCTTGATTACAGGCTTTTTCAGTGGCGGAGAGTGAGGGATTCGAACCCTCGTGACGGAATTACCGTCAAACTGATTTCGAGTCAGCCCCGTTATGACCACTTCGATAACTCTCCGTGTATATTTCAATCCTATTTTTTCTTCCAAAAATCACTCAAAAAACTTTTGGGGAGAAAAACAGGGGAGAAAGCAAAAAACTATTCGATTTTTAATTTTTAAACATCAGTAAAATCAAGGATTTCCGGCGGACAAAACTAACAGATGTACAAAAGATTTCGAGTCATGTCCGTTATGACCACTTCGATACGTCTCCGAATATTGGTGATTAACCTTGTTTATTGTACTTGTTTTTTGTGCGATTGTCAAGTAAAATTACACAAATTTGTAAATTTTAAATTTAATCTGTAAAAGCATAAATAAGTGTCTGCGATTATTATATGAATACTTATGCTTGATTTTGCGGACATTTTTTTTGAAAATCATGTACGAAAAGATTATTGAAACAACCATACTCAAATTATAAATCGGCACAACTGCATCTGCGGGATCGTCTTGCAAGACTTTGTAACAGCAGAGTCACGAACAGACTGTTGTAGCAAAAGAAAGGCAGATATAGGCGAATTTATCTTTTGAATTTTATTTTCAGCAGACGGTTTTCCTTTTGCAAAAATAAGCAACCTAGCAATTATAAGTAACGCTTGTGCGGATTGATGTTCCGAAATTTGATTAAGTTCCTTCTATGCTTTTAGGGTGTATTTTCCGTTTTTGATTATAACAAAATCCTTTGCCATAAGTTTGTGAAGAAGTTGCTTCGATTTTTTATGACTTATTCCGAGAAGTTCGGAAATTTCTTTTGAAGTTACCGTGATGTTGTCAGTAATGTATGAAATTACGGCATCCTGCCTGTCTGTTTCAATATCGGGACGATTTTGTAAAATTTGAGTATTAGTTGATTTGCTTTCAGGAACAAACGAAAGCTTTAGGGTGATGCTTTCGGGGTTGAAACTTTCTTCAATGACCGGCAGAACAAGTTTGTGACTTTTCCAAACGGAGAAAATATTAGAAATACCGAATCCGTCGTTACTGCCGATTCCTATCAAATTAAACATACGCATAATTGCCGTGTTTCTGGGGTCGGATATACCGCCCGCTCTTGCGGCGTCGAGTTCAACTCTAAATCCGCCTGGATTGGATATTGTAATGCTTTCATCATCTTTCATAATAACAACACCGTTTGAACCATAATAGTCGGCATTTATAAGGCAGTTTGCAAGAGCTTCCTGTAAGGCAGTTGTAATCGGTGTAATGTCTGATTTTATGTGTGCTGTCAGTTTTATATCGTATGAAATTTTTTCAAAGACCTTTATAAAGAAATCATAAAGGTTTTCACAGTCAGAATTTAAATCTGATGAAATAATTGTGCGTTTATCATCTTGTGTTGTTTCCTTATATTCAAGACAATAGGACGGGTATTCTTTTTTGATGAATTCTGACCTACCGAACATAAGAAGTCCTGCGGCTGTAGGGTGAAACAAATGGTCTTCCCCTACTCCGATTGCTCCTATTGCCTGCAAGAAATCTTTATCCGACAAATTTTGAAGCCGATTATTTGGCTTAACAGTTGACATTTTTATTCGGTAGCTATGGAGTGAATCGGTATTAAATACGGAAGCAGTCATGCATTCGATGATATTCATATCCTGTGTTTTAATCTCGGAATCACGCACCATAGCGTTAATTTGGTCGAGTGTGCAACGGTAGTCACCCTCGCCGTTTCTTCTGTATGAATTATGAATGCTGCCGTCAAGATACACGGGACGGTCAAATCTTTTGGCTTTTGGCACTGTAATAACGATAATATGCTTTTCTTCAATTTTTTGCACATAAACATCATCATATGAAAGAATGTTTGTGCTTACTTTTTGAATATCGTTTGCTATCTCCCAAAATTCCTCAATAAGTTCATCCGGATCAGGAAGATTTACGGGATGAAGCGATTTGTCCCTGTATTCTTCTACACCTAAAAGTATAATTCCTCCGAGTGTATTTGCAAAGGATGAATATGTTTCCCACAAGCTTTTAGGTAATCCGCCTGTTGCCTTTTTGGCCTCTATTCGATTGTTTTCTCTGTATTTTTCAATGTTGTTGAGGTCAATCACATTCATCTCCCCTATTACTGCTGCGGTTATTCTTTTTATATCAACGGTTTTGTCTGCTAATAAAAGCACCGCAGAAAAAAATCTACGGTGCAATTTAAAGATTCGGTTAAAAAATCAGTTTTCTCTTCCGAGAAGGTAGTCAACAGACACTTCAAGAATATCGGCAAGTGCAACAAGCTCAACATCTGTCACGAAACGAATCTGACCTTCAAGCTTTGAAAGTCCTGATGCGTTCATATCGACGCCGTTAACCTGTAATTGGGCAAGAAGCTCCTTTTGCTTCATACCTTTCTGCTTTCTTACAGCCTCAACCCTGCTTCCTACGAGGTTTCTGTCTCCAAGTTCCTGTTTTCTTAATCTCATTTTTACTCTCTCCCAAATCGTTTTAATTCTTTTTTAAAATTCTTTAAAAACATTGTGATGTTATTATAATACTTAAAAGGAAAAAAAACAAGGGTTTTTTGTAAATAAATTTAAAAAATTGAAATTTTTTCGTAAATTCGGTTACAAATTGAAATATAGTAGTTATAATGCACTTATAAACAGAAGCCCCATTAATAATATTATATAATTAGCACAACATATAATTCTGACTGAGAAAGAATAATTTTCCTTAATTTCCTGAATAGAATTAATATTTATAAAATGGTTCTATATCAGAAATAACAATTACAAAATATTACAAACAAGAAATCTAAGTTTCAAAAAGAAAAACGCTCTTAATAAAAAGAGCGTTTTAATCTTATTTTTAATTTGTTTATGCTTTAAAAGTACCGTTTTCAATGTCTGTAATCATTGACACACGGTTTTCGTGTCTGCCGCCTTCATAAGGTGTGTTAAGGAAGATGTCAGCAAATTTAACAGCATCTTCTTCGCTTGTAACTCTGCCGCCCATACAAAGAATATTTGCGTTATTGTGTCTGCGAGTCATTTCAGCACAAAATTCGTTTGAAACAACTGCGGCTCTGATTCCCTTTACCTTGTTTGCGGCAATTGATATACCGATGCCTGTACCGCAACAGAGAATGCCTGTTGAGCATTCGCCCGAGGTGATTGCAGTTGCTACCTTGTAGGCGTAAACCGGATAATCAACGCTTTCCTCGCTGAAAGTGCCGTACTCTTTGTATTCAAGTCCTTTTTCATCCAGATATTTTTTGATTGCGCAGATAAGGTTATATCCGCCGTGGTCGCATCCGAGTGCTATCATTTTGTTCTACCTCCAAGTTTTTTATTAAGCTCACGCTGTGCCTGAGGCAAGCGGAGATATACCGGCATAAGCTCTTGTGCCGAAACGGTTTGTCCGTTATTAATCATTTCAAATGCAACAAGTGCAGTTGAAGACGCTCTCTGATATTTAAGATTTACGGGAGCAGACTCTGCATTTTTAATTTCATTACCGATGTATTTACAGGTAATATCGGTACCGTCACCTGTTATGATGATTCTTCCGTCAACAGACAGCAGTTCGTTTTTTAAGTCATCAAGCGATAATGCTCTGTCATCACAAAGTCGGGTAACAACTCCGTTTTTAATTTCAAACAGTGCATTGTATACCTGTGAACAGCGTGCGTCCATTACGGTACATACAATACAGTCGGTTGAAAGAAAATTATAAGCCATACTCTCAAGTGTTGAAACCGAAACACACGGTATATTATTTGCAAAAGCAAGACCTTTTACTGCCGCAACACCGATTCTTACTCCCGTGAATGAACCCGGACCTGCGTTGACAGCAATTGCGTCAATATCGGATATTTCCGTTTTTGTATTGTTCAAAAGCTGTTCAACCATAGGGATGAGCGTTTGACTGTGGGTAAGACTTGTGTTTATGAAAGTTTCACCGATCAGCTTGCCCTCTTCTGAAAGTGCAACAGATGCGGCTGTTGCAGATGTGTCAACAGACAGAATTTTCAAATTTCAACACCTTCAATTTCAAAGATTCTTTCGTCATCGCTCTCCCCTTTTTCAATCGTTATTCTGATTGCATTTTCGGGAAGTGCGCCTTCTATATTTTCACTCCACTCAATTACGAGAATGCCGTTGTCAATGTAGTCAAAAAATCCCGTTGAGTACAAATCATCCCATGAATTAACTCTGTACATATCAAAATGATAGATATTGTACTTTCCGCTGTATTCGTTTACAAGGGCGAAAGTAGGGCTTGACACACCGTCATCAACACCGAGGGCTCTTGCCAGTCCTCTTGTAAAGGCGGTTTTGCCCATACCGAGTCCGCCGAAAAGGGCTATTACCTCTGTGCCGTGGAGCTTTTTTGCAATTTTTTCGCCGATTTGCTCAGTTTCATCGGCGCTGTGAGAAATCAATTTAACCATATCAGAAAAGTCCGCTGATTTTGCCGTTTTCGTCAATATTAATTTTTTCTGCGGCAGGAACTTTCGGGAGTCCCGGCATTGTCATAATATTGCCTGTATAAATTACTGCAAAACCTGCACCGTTTGAAATTGTTACATCTCTTACTGTGATTTCAAAATCCTTTGGAGCACCGAGCTTTGTAGGATCATCTGAAAGCGAATACTGTGTTTTTGCCACACATATGGGAAGTTTGTCTCCGCCGAGTGCCGCAACTTCCTTGATTGCTTTTTCTGCGGCTGTTGTGTAGTTTACCTTTGACGCACCGTAGATTTCCTTTGCAATCTTTTCAACTTTTTCCTTGAGTGTGAGGTCGAGTGAATAGAGCGGTTTAAATGCAGACGGCTTTTCACAAGCCTCTACTACCTTATTTGCAAGCTCTACGCCGCCTTCTCCGCCTTTCCCGAATACATTTGAAAGGGCAAAGTCTGCACCCTTTGAAATGCAATATTCTTCAATGTATTTGAGTTCTTCATCTGTATCTGTACCGAACTGATTAATCGCCACAACTACGGGAACATTGTACTTTCTCATATTGTCAATGTGAACACCGAGGTTTACAATGCCTTTTTTGAGTGCCTCAATGTTTTCATTTGAAACCTCTGACTTTGGAACGCCGCCGTTGTATTTCAATGCACGGCATGTTGCCACGATTACAATTGCCGACGGAGCAATGCCGGCATATCTGCACTTGATGTCAAGAAACTTCTCTGCACCGAGATCCGAGCCGAAACCTGCCTCTGTAATACAGTAATCAGCAAGCTTTAATGCAAGCTTTGTTGCTCTTATGCTGTTACAGCCGTGAGCGATATTTGCAAAAGGTCCGCCGTGCATAATTGCAGGAGTACCCTCAAGCGTCTGAACAAGGTTAGGTTTGATTGCATCCTTGAGAAGTGCAGTCATTGCTCCCTCTGCTTTCAAATCTTTGGCATAAACGGGTTCACCGCTGTATGTGTATGCAACAAGAATGTTGCCGAGTCTTTCTTTAAGGTCGGAGATATCATTTGCAAGACAGAGAATTGCCATAACTTCCGATGCAACTGTAATGATGAAGTGATCTTCCCTCGGAACACCGTTCACCTTACCGCCAAGACCGATTGTGATATTTCTTAATGCACGGTCATTCATATCAAGACAACGCTTGAAGAGAATTCTTCTCGGATCAATGCCGAGTGTGTTGCCCTGCTGAATATGGTTGTCAAGCATTGCGCAACAAAGATTGTTGGCTGCTGTAATTGCGTGCATATCACCTGTGAAATGAAGGTTGATGTCCTCCATCGGAAGAACCTGTGCGTAACCGCCGCCTGCGGCACCGCCCTTAATTCCGAATACAGGACCGAGCGACGGTTCACGGAGTGCGATGATTGCCTTTTTACCGATTTTAGCCATTGCCTGACCAAGACCTGCAGAAGTGGTGGTTTTGCCCTCGCCTGCCGGTGTTGGGTTGATTGCTGTTACAAGGATGAGCTTTCCGTCAGGATTGTCTTTTACACGGTCTGCAAGTTCATCAGAAAGTTTTGCTTTGTACTTTCCGTAAAACTCAAGCTCATCAGCAGAAATCCCAAGCTGATTTGCAATTTCTGCAATAGGCTTTAATTCTGCACTCTGAGCAATTTCGATATCAGATAACATAATATACCTCCGAATCAAATTCATGTTTTTATTATTATAACAAAATGCGAAACTTGTATTATTCTGTATTGAAATTATACTTGATATTGAGAGCGTAATTTAATATAATTATAGGGTAAAATTAATTTCAAAGGTTGTTTTGGGTGAAAAAAGTTATTACAAATATTTATGAATATTTCAGACAGTGTGACGCAGTGTTGTGGCTGTTGACCTTGACCGCTGTTGCGTACAGTTTTCTTTTGATTGCGAGTATGCAACGGTCGGGCGAATACAGTTATCTAAGAACTCAGATTATCGCCGTGTCTGTCGGTCTTGCGGCATCGGTGTTTATATCAATTGCCGATTACAGATTTCTTATACGAAAATGGTACATTGCCGCAATAGTGGGAATTGTTCTTGCCGGACTTGTGTTTGTGTTCGGAGTTCAGGTTAGCGGAACAGATGATACGGCATGGATTAATCTTCCGGGCGGATTTTCAATTCAGCCGTCTGAGTTTATAAAAATCTGTTTTATCATAACTTTTTCAAAGCATTTGTCGTGGCTGAGAGAAAAGAAAATGATTGAAAAGTTTTCGGGAGTACTTTTCCTTGTACTTCATGCAATGATACCAATGGCAATTATTCATATTCAGGGTGATGACGGTACAGTTCTTATATTTGCGCTTATGTTTTTGGTTATGACATTTGCGGCAGGTGTTCAACTGAGATATTTTGTCATTTTCGGAGGATTGCTTGTGTGTGCAATTCCGATTATATGGAATGTGTTTATGAATGAAGAGCATCGCAACAGGGTTCTTGCTTTGTTTGACCTTGACGGGAATGCACTGACAAATTACGGTTGGCAACAGTATCAGGGTAAGGTTTCAATTGCAAGCGGCGAAGCTTTCGGAAGCGGACTTTTTAACGGTCAGCGTGTTGAACATTCAATCGTCCCCGAACAGGAAAACGATTTTATCTTTACCGTTGTAGGAGAGGAACTCGGATTTGTCGGATGCATGGCGCTTTTGCTGATTTTGTTTTTTATTATATTAAAAGTGATTTTGAATGCAAAAAATTCAAGTGAATTTGAAGGCAAGTATATCTGTTACGGTGTGTTTTCAATGATAGCGTCGCAAACAATTGTAAATATAGGAATGGTGCTTGGATTTCTTCCCGTAGTCGGAATAACCCTTCCCTTGTTCAGTTCGGGAGGTACTTCGGCTTTGAGTACGCTCATTAGTCTTGGTCTTGTACAGAGTGTGAGATATCACAATACTGACGATATGAACAAAGCTTTTGTAAGGCGAGGCAGTTCAAATCGAATCAGAATGTAATTTAATACAAATAAACTAAACCGCAGACATCAAAATGCCTGCGGTTTTTATGGGTTATTTTTCGCTGATTGTGATATTTGCCTTGTAACTTCCGCTTACCCAACAGGTGTCAGTACCGCTGAGTTTGAAAGTAACAGGCATCTGAACCGAGCCTACTGTTCCGCTCTGATCCGAGGTGTCAATTACACCTTCAATATCTGAGCTTTTAAGGCTTTTAAGTTCCTTTTCACTGCCGATTACGGTAACATTCATACTTGTCTGTGTTACATCGGCTTTGTATTTTGAAGAAAGACCGCTTACTTTGAATGAATCAACGGTAAAGGTTTTCTTGGACAGACCGCTGAGGTCAAGTACAAGCTTTGCGGAGGTTGAGTTACTGATATTTTTGCAGTCACTCGGGATGTTTATTCCCTGCGTATCGTACTCATAACGCTTGTTTGAAAGTGTTGCAAAATCGATTGACTCAAGCTTTACGCTGTCAGTATTGTCAAGCACTTCTTTTGGACCTGCAAGCAGAATCTTTGAAGGCTCAACCGTAAGCATATCATCGTTTAAATCAAGACCTTTGGGTTTGTTAATAAACTCAGGAATTACATTTACCGTCTTTTCGGGGAGAACGGAAATTGTAGCCTCAACATCCGTAAACTCCATTGTAAGAAGCTCGGTGGAGATTTTATTTCCTGTTTTATCATAAAGCACAATATTTGCGGTCGTTGAGGTCGGCTCATTTAGTATACTGTCAAGTTCTGCCGATGCCGAAACCTTTGCAATTTTGGCAATCTCTGTTTGAGGTCCTGAGATTGTGATATTCTTTGATGCAAGAGAAGTTGACGCATAGTATCCGTCGGCAACCTTGTAAACAACATTTTCCTGAATCGGAAAACTTGTTTCACGCTGATAATCAACAATTACATTGACATTTGAAGGCGTAACGGTTGAGATAATCTGAAAGTTGGCACTTGGGTTGGCTTTTACGGCTGAAAGCGAAAGCTGATAAGTTCCTGCCGAGTCAATTCCGTTTGTAGCACCCGTGACAGTAATATCCTTCGTTCCGATAGAACCGAGAACGGCTCTGCTGCCTGTTACGGTTACCGTGGCAGTCTGCTCCGCATCACGGAATACCTGCAACCCGTTGTTATCAAGCTGGTCAGGCAATTCAATCTGAATGGGAATATTGCTTATTGTTACGGTTGTATCATTTGTTGTACCCATACTCATATAAACCCATGTTATTGTTGAGATTACAAGGGCGAGTATAATCAGAAATTTGTTATTCTGAAACAGTTTGTTGAGAGAGAGTTTTTTCTTTTTCATTTTTCAGCCTTCTCTCTTTTTGAACTTTTCGGGTTCTTCTGAAAAAACTTTTTGGGCGGTTCATCATCGTCATAGCCACGATCATAGATGAGAAACTGTTCAAGCTTTTTGATTAGTTCTTCTCTTGTAAACTCACGGAGCAAAATACCGTTTACCGCAAGAGAAATTACACCTGTTTCTTCACTTACTATAAGGACAACAGCGTCGCTTTGTTCACTGATACCGAGTCCTGCTCTGTGTCGTGTACCGAGATTGATATCTACATTACGATTTGATGTGAGCGGTAAAATACATCCTGCTGCAAAAAGTTTTCCGTCACGGATAATGCTTGCACCGTCATGCAATGGTGCTTTGTTAAAAAATATATTGCCGAACAGAGCTACTGATGTTTCGGCATCAATAATTGTGCCTGTAGCGGCTATATCGGAAAGCATGGTTTCTCTTTCAAACACAAGCAAAGCACCTGTTTTTGAACGAGAAAAAAGAACTGCTGTGTCAGCCGCATCTACGATTGACTTTTCTACAGCCTTTTTCCATTCATCACCTTTGTGGTGCTTAGTAAATATTTTTATATATTTTTTATAGGTGTTGTTGCGTCCCATCTGTTCAAGAGCCTTTCTGATTTCCGGCTGAAAGATGATAGCAATAACAACAACTGCTGCCTCGAAAAATGTTCGCAACAGGGATGAAAGCATAACAAGACCAAACAGAGACGAAAGAAAATACACTATCAGGAGCATAATTACACCTTTGAGAAGCTGAACTGCTCTTGTTTCCTGAATAAGCTTGAACAGTCCGAAAATCAACAGTGCAATTGCAAGAATATCGACAATATCTCTTAGCTGTATAGTCTTGATAATGGAAAGAATGCTGTTAAATATTTCCAATCTGCTTTCCCCTTCCTTTATTTTTAAATTCCTTGTTATTATTCTAACATACTTTTGTTATTAATTGCAACCTTTTTAAATTGTTTTTTTCTGTTTGTTGTTCTTAGAAATACGACTTACGGCATTTGCAAAATATATAACATCATTTTTTGTTGTAAATGCCGATACAACAGCTCTTACGGTTCCTGTATCCTGAGTGCTGAAGCTTTTGTGTGCAAGGGGCGCACAATGGAGTCCTGCTCTTACGGCAATGTTGTAGCTGTCATTAAGAATTTTTGCAACTGTTTCACTTTCGGTATTTTTAATATTAAAGGAAATTACAGGAACGCTGTGATTTTTCTCAGGCATTTTGGTGTATAGTATTACATTTTCCGCCTTTTCAAGCCTTTTGTAGAGCATTCGTGCAAGACCTAACTCGGAATTATATATTCTGTCTGTTTTTTTGTTCAGGACAAACTTTATTCCTGCATTAAGCCCTGCTATTCCCGGAAGATTCGGCGTTCCGCTTTCGTACTTATCGGGGAGAATTTCAGGCTGATTGAGGTTTGCGGAATCACTTCCAGTTCCTCCCTGAATAAGACTGTCAGGAGTTGTTTCGCTGTTTATTATAAGCAAGCCTGTTCCCATCGGTCCGTAAAGTCCTTTGTGACCTGCGGTGCAGAGAAAATCAATGCAACTGTCAGAAAGGTTTATATCTGCTGTTCCTGCACTTTGCGCGGCATCTACACAAAAAAGGATGCCGTTTAATCTGCAAAGAGCGCCTATTCTTTCTATCGGAAGTTTGATGCCGAATACATTTGAAGCATGGGTACAGATTACAAGTTTTGTGTTAGATTTGAATTGTTTCCTGAAATTCTCGATTGTTTGCTCATCATCATAAGGGACACATTCGGCAACAGAGTATTCAATCTTATTTTTCTTGAGTGTTTCAAGCGGTCTGACGACAGCATTATGCTCAAGTGATGAAATTACGGCATGGTCGCCCTGTTTTAATATGCCTTTAATAACTGTGTTTAAAGCCGTTGTGCAGTTAAGCGTGAATATTATATTTTCGGGATTTTCCGAGCCAAAAAGTTTTGCGGCATTATCTCGGCAGGAATACATTATTTCAGATGATTTTACCGACATTTTGTGACCGCTTCTTCCCGGATTTGCTCCGTAGTCGGACATAGCTTCGTTAATCGCTTTTCTTACGGATAAGGGTTTCGGAAAGGTGGTTGCACCGTTGTCAAAATATATCATAAGGTATCAACAGCGGCTGTTCCTTTGACAGCAATACCGTTACTCCTGATAATTTCCAATGCCCTTTCAAAATTTCCCGGGACATAAAGGCTGTATCCGCATGATTTTCGATTGAGGTGTATAGGAGTTCTTACAAGCCCTGATTTAATATTGTTTTTTAAAAGTAGGTTACGGCTCTTCATGGCAAGAGTTACCGAGCCGAATATTATTAAATTATTTTCCATAACTTCCACCCTTTGTTAAATCTTTGTGACATCTCAAAACAATATATCACACTACATAGTATGAAAGTAGTCAAAGTTTGGACATAAAAGAAAGCACGGCTTTTATGCCGTGCTTAAAGGTGTTGTTTTTCAGTTCATTTTTTCAGAAAGAAGGTTGCCCATGTTGTACATACCCGGTTTCTGATCTTTAAGAAATACTGCCGCATTAACTGCACCGACAGCGAAAACTTCTTTTGACTGAGCCTGATGAGAGATTGTTACAACCTCATCGTGACCTGCAAAGATAACTTCGTGTTCGCCTACAATTGTGCCGCCTCTTACGGAATGAATACCGATTTCGTTCTTTGAACGCTTTCTGCGGTAGCTGTGTCTGTCATAGACATACTGCGGATCTTCGTCAAGCTGTTCCGAAATGCCGTCTGCAATCATAAGAGCTGTTCCGCTCGGAGCGTCAAGCTTGAGATTATGATGCTTTTCAACGATTTCAATATCGAACTGGTTTCCGAGAATTTTTGCAGCCTCTTTTGAAAGCTCAATAAGAAGATTTATGCCGAGTGACATATTGCCTGAATAGAAAACAGGAATTGTCTTTGCCGCATCTTCGATTTTTGCAATCTGATCTTTAGAAAAGCCTGTTGTGCAGATAACACAAGGTACTTTGTTATCAACTGCATACGAAAGCATACCGTCAAGAGCTGCAGGATTTGAAAAATCAATGATTACATCAGGTGTTTCTGTTGCCTCGTCAAAAGTCTTGAAAACATCAAAATCATAATTACTTTCACCGAATGCGTCAACACCGAACAAAACATTGCAATCCTCACGGCTCTGAACAGCCTGTGCCACAAAGCAGCCCATTTTACCGTTACAACCGACTATTGCTGTATTTACCATTTTTATTCCCCTTTAAACTTCTTGAATTTTAAACGAATCAAAGGTTGATTATTTAACCTTCTTGCTTAAAAGGTCATACTTCTCCATGCAATCCTTGAGGTCATGGTAACCCTGAACGCTCATGGGTACGAGCGGAAGTCTGCATTCGCCTGCTTCATAGCCGAAGAGGTTCATGGCAGTCTTTACGGGGATCGGGTTAACATCGCTGAAGAGTATATGCATAAGCTCAAGATAGTGGAAGTTAAGCTTCTGTGCCTCTGCAAAGTCATTGTCAAGACAAAGCTGACAGATGTCATGCATTTCCTTGGGGCAGATGTTTGCGAATACAGAGATAACACCGAGAGCGCCGAGTGACATGAAAGGAACAGTCTGGTCATCGTTACCTGAGTAGATGTCAAGATTGTCACCGCAAAGTGAACGGATGAGAGCAACCTGAGAGATGTCGCCGCTTGCCTCTTTTGCGGCAACGATGTTAGGATGCTTGCAAAGCTCCTGATAAGTCTTTGGCTTGATGTTACAGCCGGTTCTTGAAGGAACATTGTAAAGAATAATCGGAATATCAACCGAATCTGCAACAACGTTGAAGTGTCTTACAAGACCCTGCTGAGATGTTTTATTGTAGTAAGGAGTTACGCAGAGAAGTGCGTCAACGCCTGTGCTTGCGGCAGATTTTGAGAGCATAACGGCTGTTGAGGTATCGTTACTGCCTGTACCTGCAATAACAGGAATCCTGCCGTTTGTCTTTTCTGCAACGAAAGAAATTGTTTCGCAATGCTCTTTTTCCGAAAGAGTTGCCGCCTCACCTGTTGTACCGCATACAATAATTGCATCGGTACCGTTTTGAACATGAAATTCTACGAGATCGCCGAGAACATCGTAGTTTACGCTTCCGTCAGACTTCATAGGAGTGATAAGTGCAACACCTGAGCCTGTAAAAATGTGGTTAGACATAATTTACCTCCGTAAGTAATCAGTCCATGTAGCCCTCAGCACAAAGGAGCTCTGCAAGAAGAACTGCACCGCCTGCTGCGCCTCTTAATGTGTTGTGTGACATACAAACGAACTTGTAATCATATTGAGTATCAGGTCTTAATCTGCCAACCGATACTGCCATACCGTTTTCAAGATTTCTTTCAGATTTAATCTGCGGACGGTCGGGTTCTGTGAAGTAGTGGAGAAAATGCTTTGGCGCACTCGGAAGATTGAGCTCCTGTGCTCTGCCGCTGTAGTTTGACCAAATGTCAATAATTTCTTCGACAGTAGGTTTCTTTACGCCGTCCTTAAATGACATAAATACAGCTGCTGTGTGACCGTCTGATACGGGAACACGGATGCACTGTGATGTGATTGAAATATCATCGGTTTTAACAATCTTGTCGCCTTCAATCTTACCCCAGATTTTAAGCGGCTCCTGCTCTGACTTCTCTTCCTCACCGCCGATGTAAGGAATAACATTATCTACCATTTCAGGCCATGTCTTAAATGTTTTGCCTGCGCCCGAAATTGCCTGATATGTGCAGGCAAGAACCTTGTCAACGCCGAGTGCCTTTAAAGGATGAATTGCAGGAACATAGCTCTGAAGGGAGCAATTGGACTTAACTGCAACAAAGCCTCTTTTTGTGCCGAGACGCTTTCTCTGAGCGTCAATAATCTTAATGTGATCGGCGTTAATTTCAGGAATAACCATAGGAACATCATCTGTAAAACGATGAGCACTGTTGTTTGATACGATAGGACATTCAGCCTTTGCATATCTGTCTTCGAGATCACGGATTTCATCCTTCTTCATATTAACTGCACAGAAACAGAAATCAACCTGTGATGCAACCTCTTCAACATTTTCAGCGTCAACAATAACCATATCCTTGTACTTCTCCGGAAGAGGAGTAGTCATATGCCATCTGCCTTCAACTGTTTCACCGTATGTTTTGCCTGCACTTCTCTTACTTGCGGCAAGAACAGTAACCTCAAACCACGGGTGATTCTCAAGAAGAAGTGTAAAACGCTGACCTACCATACCGGTAGCGCCGATAATACCGACTTTATACTTTTTCATAATAATTCCTCCGAATTAAACAAATTTTAAAAAAGCGGTTGCCTTATTCAAACAAATATTATATTATATGAAGAGATGTCTGAAAACACGACTGTTTGTCGATTATGCAAACTGCTCATAATAAGATAATATATCATTTTAAAAGGGTAATGTCAATTATTTTGAGAATTTTACAGGACAAATACTTGTGTTTTACAAAGATTTTTGACAGAACAGCTTTTAAAAAGCAATTTTAGTTCTTGAAAGGAAATAAAATGAAAACAAGTGATTTTTATTACGATTTGCCGAAAGAGCTTATCGCACAGACTCCGCTTGAACCGAGGGACAGTTCAAGATTGCTTGTGCTTGACAGAGAAAAACAAACTCTGGAGCATAAACATTTTTATGACATTATTGATTATCTTAACGAGGGAGATCTTCTTGTTGCCAACGATTCAAGAGTTTTGCCTGCAAGAATTTACGGTATCAAAGACGAAACAGGTGCAAAAGTTGAATTTCTGCTTCTGAAACAAATTGCAAACAATCGTTGGGAAACACTCTGCAAACCCGGCAAAAAAGCAAGAGTAGGCACAAAATTTTCGTTTGGCAACGGCATTTTGCGTGCAACAGTTGTTGATGTTAAGGATGACGGCAACAGAATAGTTGATTTTGACTGTGAAGAGAATTTTTTTACTACTCTTGACAAAATCGGTCAGATGCCTCTTCCTCCTTATATTACAGCCGAGCTTAAGAATAAGGAACGCTATCAGACGGTTTACAGCCATGAACTCGGTTCTGCGGCAGCTCCGACGGCAGGACTTCACTTTACAACCGAGCTTATGGACAGAATCAAGGCTAAAGGTGTAAAGATTGCGTATGTTACACTTCATGTGGGACTCGGTACATTCAGACCGGTTAAGGTTGACGATGTTACAAAGCATAAAATGCACAGCGAGCATTACGAAGTCCCCGAAGAAACCGCAAAGCTCATAAATGAAACTAAGAAAAACGGCGGACGGGTTATTGCAGTCGGCACAACATCCTGCAGAACGCTTGAAAGTGTTGCGGCAATGTACGGAGAAATCAAGCCCTGCGAGGGATTTACGGATATTTTTATTTATCCCGGATTTGAATTTAAGGTGCTGGACGGACTTATTACTAACTTTCATCTCCCCGAAAGTACACTCATTATGCTTGTATCCGCTTTTGCGGGATATGATTTTATTATGAATGCATACAAAGAAGCTGTAAAGGAAAAGTACAGATTCTTCTCTTTTGGTGACGCTATGTTCATATCATAGGAGGATTTTACGGATTTATGTTTAAGGTAATTAAAAAGGAAGGCAGCGCAAGACGAGGCGAATTCGTTACGGTTCACGGTACGGTTCAGACTCCCGCCTTTATGAATGTTGCAACATGCGGTGCAATCAAGGGTGCTGTTTCTGCGCTTGATTTAAAGAATATAAAATGTCAGGTTCAGCTTTGCAACACCTATCATCTGCATCTTCGTCCGGGTGATGAAAAGGTTAAGCAAATGGGCGGACTTCACAAATTTACAAGGTGGAACGGTCCTATCCTTACCGACAGCGGCGGATTTCAGGTGTTCTCTCTTGCAAAGTTGAGAAATATTAAAGAAGAAGGCGTTTACTTCAATTCTCACATTGACGGCCGCAAAATTTTTATGGGACCTGAGGAGAGTATGAGAATCCAGTCAAATCTTGCATCTACAATTGCGATGGCATTTGACGAATGCGTTGAAAACCCTTCTCCATATGAATATACAAAAAACAGCGTTGAAAGAACCACAAGATGGCTTAAAAGATGCGTTACAGAGATGAAAAGGCTCAACAGTCTTGATGATACCATAAATAAAAACCAGATGCTGTTCGGCATAAATCAGGGCGGTATTTATGACGATTTGCGCGTCAATCATATGAAAGAAATTGCAGAGCTTAATCTTGACGGCTATGCAATCGGAGGTCTTGCCGTGGGTGAGCCTGCAGAAACGATGTACCATATCATTGAAGAGGTTGAGCCGTTTGCTCCGAAAGATAAAATCAGATATCTTATGGGAGTCGGAACTCCCGTGAATATTCTTGAAAGCGTTGCAAGAGGCGTTGATCTTTTTGACTGTGTTATGCCGAGCAGAAACGCAAGACACGGTCAGCTCTTCACTTGGGACGGAGTGCGTAACATCAATAATGCAAAATATGAAACAGATGAATCTCCGATTGATGAGCATTGTGACTGCCCTGTTTGCCGAAACTTTTCAAGGGCATACATAAGACATCTTCTCAAGAGCGGTGAGATGCTCGGAATGCGACTTGCTGTTTTGCACAACCTCTATTTTTACAATAATCTTATGGAAGTTATCAGAACTCAGCTTGATAACGGCACATATATGGAATTTTACGAGAAATATCGCAACATTTTAGGCGTGCGTATCTAATATTTTTTCAAAACAGAAAAAATACTTGCAAGATGTGATTAAAACTGATATAATCAATACATTGTATGAAAGGAATGACGAAAATGACAAACTTTTTACCTGTAGTTGCAGAAGCAAGTGCAAGCGGCGGAAATCAGTCATCAAGTATGATTTTTATGATTCTCTTCTATGTTGCTATTTTTGCAGCTCTCTATTTCTTCCTCATCAGACCTAACTCAAAGAAGAAAAAAGAAGAAGCTCAGCTTCGTAACTCTCTTGAGATCGGTGATGAAATTACAACAATCGGCGGAATTATGGGCAGAGTAGTTGCCATTAAGGACGACGAGGACGCTATCATCATTGAAACAGGCTCTGACAGAGTTAAGATGAAGTTTAAAAAGTGGTGTATTTCTACTGTTGACACAGTTAAGGAACAGTCACAGCAGGCAGGTCAGCCTGAAAAGAAAGGCTTCTTCGGTTTTGGCAAGAAGAAAGATTCTGACGAAACTAAAGCTACAAAAGAATAACTTTTTGAATGAATGTTCTTTCCCCCGAATATATTTGTAACAGAATATATTCGGGGGTTGTTTTATGTCTGATAAAAAACTACTTGCAAAGGCTGTTTTGTTTTCATCAGTATGCGGAATACTTATACTGGTAATTTTGATGTGTTTGCTTGCAGCCGTGATGATGTCATCGGGAGTAATTTCAGCAGATATACTTGATTACTGCACGGTCGGCATGGTCGGTGTTGCAACGCTGATGTCGGGAATAATATCATCAAGAATTACAGGAAGTGCAGGTCTTGCGGTGGGTTCGCTGACAGGATTTTTTATTTTTCTTGTCATAATCTCTATTGCATTGATTTTTAACGGTGAGCCTATAATGATACTAACCCTGCTAAAACTGATGTCATCTGTTCTGGGAGGAGGAATAGGCGGAATTATCGGAGTCAACAAAAAGGAAAAAATAAAAATCAGATAAGATCAAGTAAGATATTTTACTGAAATTATGTTTTCGGCAGTTCGTTTAGGCGGACTGCTGTTTTTATGTCAGATTTAATTACAAATTAGAATTATTTTTTAAAAAATTGAAATATCTATGGTAAAACAGCTCGTAATATGGTACAATAATCCGGAGAATGAGATAGTGAGGGTTAATGACCTTGATTTAGATATAATATGAAAAATAAGGAAATATTTAAGGAGTGTTAGTATGGCAAAAACAATTAAATTGCCGGCAGATTTAAGGGATTGGAAGGTTACTTCATTTGTCGGGGAAGACAACGGCTGTGAAGTTTACAAGGTATCAAGAAAGATTGATAAAAATACTGCTCAAAATGCGATTCTCAGACACGCATTTGTCGGCAAAAGCAATTATACCGATGAACATGCCAAGTATTTCACCGAAGAGGCTGATTTTATTGAATCGGTTAAGGAGCTTGACGGTGTTTCAAACTATCTGGATGTTTATGTTCAGGATAATCAGAACAAAAAAACCTGTGATTTGTACATATTTACAGAAGAACTCACAAGTCTTGAAGAACTTATGAAAACCAAAACTTTCGCTGAGGATGAAGTTGTTGATTTTGGTATTCAGATGAGTGAAATGCTTGAAACTTTGGAAGCAAAGAATATTTTTCACGGTAATATTTCGCCAAAGAATATTTTTGTAACCGCTAACGGAAGGTATAAAATCGGCGGATTTACAGATTTTGAAGGCAAGATTACGGATACCTCATTTGTTGCGCCTGAGGTTTACAAGCAGGAAAATGTTGACTATACAACTGATATTTATTCTGTCGGAATAATTATGTATGCAATGTGCAACGGCGGTAAAATTCCGTTTGAAAGTGATTCATGTGACAGAAAGAATGCCTGTGAAGAAAGATTTTCGGGCAAGGCTGTTACCGCACCGTCTGAGGGTGATGAAAAACTCAAGAGTGTTATTGTAATTGCATGTCAGCCGAATAATGCAAACCGATGGAAAAATGCAGGCAACATTAAAAATGCTCTCACATCTATCAAAACTGAAATAGGTACATCCTCCCCTGTTCCGAATCCCGATGTTGTTGTTCCGGAAAATACGGATTTTGACGGAAATGTATTTGAAGAATATGACTATGATGAATTTGAGGATACGGAACCGACTGAACCGCAGGATAATTTTGACGATAAGGCTGAGGTTCAGACAGTTGAGGACGCTGTTCTTGATAATGAATTTAAAGGCGGCGAACAGCTTGGCATTGCCGAAGTTTTAGCCGGTGAAGAATCCTTGCCTGTTGACGGTAATGCTCCTGTAGATGCAGATGAAGTCAGTGAGTATGATGCTGATGAAAACGGCGGATTTGAGGTTGTTGATGTTACAGACGCAGTTGATGAGTCTGAAAATCCTGAGATTAAAACTAATGAAGTATCAGAAGAAAAACAGCCTGAATTTGAAGATATCAGTTCCGTATCGAGTGAAGATGACAAGAAAGAACAAACTGTTACAGATAAAAAAGCTGAAGAATTTGAAGATGTTTCAAGCAACAGCGAAGTAGCTCCGGAAGTTCTTCCTCCTGTTACAAGCGTTGAAGTGTTTGACGATTACTCCGGTGCAGACCATAAAAATGTTCTTACAAGCAATGAATCAAGCAAGGACTACGGTGATTTCTTTGAGGACGAGCCGTCTGTTAAGCGTACTGACAATAAAGCTGACGATACTAAAAAAATTGAAGAAAAAAACGACTTTGACGATAACAGCTTTGAAGATGATGACAATGAATTCGGATATGCAGATGAAGAAGATAATAAAGAAAATGTAAAGAAAAAGAAGAATAAATTTATCATTATTCTTTGTGCCGTTGTAATTGCCGCTGCACTCGGATTTATCGGTTTCTGCGTTTATAACGGCTTGTCAAATTCATCTACTGACAATAAAGCTACTACAGCCGAAACTGCAACATCTGCCGAAGTAACCACACAGGCGCCGAGTACGGCGATGCCTACTACAGTTCCTTCTACAACAGAACAGGTTACAACATCTTCTTCATATAACAATGTTGTTCCTGTTGTCGGTTACGGTTACAGTTACGGTAAAAAGCTTCTTGAACAGGCAGGATTTACCGTTGAAATTTCTGACTATGAATACAGTTATGATTATCCGGAAGGATATATTATCTCCCAAACTCCGGAAGGTGACACAAGCGCAAGTACGGGTACAGTTGTTAAACTTGTTATCTCAAGCGGACAGATTCAGAGAGAAACAGAAGCTCCTGCAACACAGGCTCAGCAGTCATCAAATAGTCAGAACAGCTCATCGGGCAATTCAAATTCACAGTCATCAAGCAATACAAACACTAATAATAACAGCGGATTTATCTTCCCTAACAGCGATTCTTCATATCTCAGCAACGCACAGGTAAGCGCTTTGAGTGATGACGACTTACAGCTTGCAATTAATGAGATTTATGCAAGACGAGGCAGAATTTTTAAGGACGCAAGCCTTAATGCATACTTTAACTCGCAGTCATGGTATGAGGGCAAATATACACCCGAAGAATTTGAAAAGAATGTTAAATTTAATACTTACGAACAGAAGAATCTTCAGCTTTTGATTAACGAAAGAAGATCAAGAAAGTGATTTTTAAACAAGAAAGATAATGCAGAGGAGTTATTATGAAAGATAAAATATTAAACGCACTAAAAAGCAAGACCTTCTTTGCTTTGGCAATTAATATTGTTATTATGGCTTTGATTATAGGTGTTACTGCATTTTCCTATGACAGTGCTGACGATTTTTACAATTCTTTATATATCTGTCAGTATCATAACTATTACAATAATGATATTAACTACATTTTTGCGACAATTACCGGTTCATTGCAGTACATTCTTTTGAATTTCAACTGTTTTGTACTTTTTCAAATTCTTCTCTCCTGTGCCGCTTTTTCTTCTGTTACATTTGTTTTTGCCGATAAATTCGGAAAGCACAAGGCTTTCATATTCACTCTTGTGCTGAATATTTTGTTTTCATTTGACCATTATTCAAACATTTTAAGCAGTAAAACTGCCGCTTTGCTGCTTACGGCAGGGTTTCTGATGGTACTTAATGCAATCAGAAATAAAAGGTACTCTCTCCCGTTTTGGATTGGTGTACTTGAAGTTATATTCGGAACATTTTTATGTTTCAAATATTTCTTTGTGGGACTTGCATTTTTTATTACATTCTTCATCGGTGATATGATTGCAAAAAGAAAGTACAAGTTGCCGTTCAGAAAATTCTTCTGGTATTTCAGACCCTTTGTGCTTGTATTTGTCTTTATTGTTCTTGTCGGCTGCGTTCTTGAATATTATTCATATTCGGTCAATAATGCAAATGCAGAAACTTCGGGGCTATACAGATACAGCGTCCTTGCCGATAAGACCGATGATAATGCTTTTCCAAACTATTCCGATTACTGTGAGGAGCTTAATTCGGTCGGAATAAATTCGGCAAATGAGTATGAACTTTTTGTTGACGGATATTATGATGAAAACAACGGACTGAATACTGCTGCCCTTGAAAAGGTTGCAGATATTCAAAAACGGGAAAATCCGTATAATTTCTTTGATAATGCGGGTGCATTGTTTTCAGATGCATGGGGACATATTATAAATTTTGATTCATATCTTATTGCTTTTGCGGTAATACTTGCCGTTATGGTTGTTTTTGTTACCGTTCAGAAAAAAAGATTTGCCTTCTTCCCTGCTTTGTATTTTGCGGTGGGATTTGCGGCTTGTATGTATGTTCGTTATGCAATGGATTCTTCGGCATACACAATGTACGGTATTTTGCTGATGATTCTTTCGTTTACAATGTATTCGTTTGATTTCGGTCATCTCAGAAAAGACGAATACAGCAATATTACAGGTAAAAGCAGAAAAACTGTTCTTATTTCGGTTATTGTATTTGTGATATTAGGTGTGGCAAGCTGTGTATCATATTTCTTCCATATCACTCCTGTTTCATATGACAAAAAGCCGAGTGATCTTTATACTGAGGTTGACAGACATCCCGAAAATTATTATGTTCTCGATCCTGTAACAGCTAAAGAATACATTTCATATACCGATAACTATATTCATCCGCTGTGGGGATTTTCTTCCGATTTTCTCCATAATGTTGACGGCTTCGGATATCTTCATCGGACAAATCAGCTTGTGAACCGCAACCTCTCAACAAATATTTATGAGGCGGTCGTTGACGGAAGAAATGTATATGTTATCGATAAGAACATTACTTTTATCAAAGAAAATTATCTTAACCAATATTACGGCAAAAAGGATTCCGTCATTGTTTACAAGGATGAAAAGGAATTCAACGGATTTACAATTTACAGCGTAGACAGAGTTAAATAACATAAAAAAGGTATATCACGATTTTTGGGAGACGGTGAAGTCGTTTTTCTTAGGCATTTCGTTCATTCCTTTTCTGTCATTTTCCGGGCAAACTAAAATCAAAACCACCCGTCCAACGGGTGGTTTGCTCTAGGGCTATAAGCCCATGCTA